>Ga0164294_10004606_pt1 | contig 12004 bp, 13 predicted proteins | sample GEODES005metaG_FD_111479 | JGI IMG/M metagenome (GOLD analysis project Ga0164294, IMG submission 111479) | Oligotrophic lake water microbial communities from Sparkling Lake, Wisconsin, USA - GEODES005 metaG | ecosystem: Environmental > Aquatic > Freshwater > Lake | place: USA: Sparkling Lake... | reverse complement strand
CAGCGCTACAACAATTGCTCTGGCTGCGCCGCCCGTGCCAAGGACGCGCGCCATCCGAAACAGATGTTTGCATGCCAGTAATGGTGTTAAAGGCTCGAGGAATCCTGGCGCGTCGGTGTTGTAGCCGACAAGTTCGCCGTCCTCCGGAACAATCGTATTAACTGCGCCGATGCGCCCGGCAAGCGAATCGAGCCTATCCAGATGCGCAATTACCGCTTGCTTGTGGGGCATGGTTACATTGCAGCCGCGCCAGTCGGGATCGGCGCGCCTTGTCGTCAAATAGTCACCCAGCTTGTCGGGTGGCACAAGCTCGGCGCGATAATCGGCATCGATCCCTAGCTGCTTCAGCCAGAACCCATGTATGGCCGGGGATTTGGATTGAGCGATCGGATCGCCGATGACTTCGGCATAAGCGCGGCTCATGTGGCAATCTCGCCGTGTTCACGCAGTGCTGACAAAACGGCGAGCAACGGCATGCCGAGCACGGTGAAATGGCTGCCTTGGATGTCCTCGAACAATTGGACGCCCGCCGCCTCGATTCGAAAAACCCCGACGCAGGCTGAGACTGCTGGCCACTCGCTGTCCAAGTAGCTTTCAATGAACGCGTTCGACAACCGACGTACCCGCAGGGTCGCGAGCGCGCAGTGACGCCAAAGCGTCGTGCCATCGCGGGTTAACACCACCGCGCTGTGGAGATGCATCATCTGGCCTGAAAAGAACGAGAGATGTTCGGCTGCCTGGGCCCGGGACACGGGTTTGTCGAAAAGGCGTCCTTCCACCTCGACAAGCGAGTCTCCGCCCAGCACAAGTCGCCCGGTTGCACCTATAGAGACACCAAGTGCTTTGGCTTCCGCTAAAATTCCGGCAATTTCACAAGCTGGAACACCGATCAGTTCGCGCTTAATCGCCCCCTCATCAACATCACTGGCGCGCGCTTCAAAAGATACTCCAGCAGCCGTAAGCATTGCTCGGCGTGACGCACTTTGCGAGGCTAGAATGATCATGTCAGTTTCAATCCTGCACTGATTTCGATGCCAGCTGCGATCCGTTCATTGTAAAGGTTGATCACGGCAGCAGCAGTTTCTTCGATGGAGCGGCGCGTTACATCGATAACTGGCCAGCCATTGTCGGCAAACATGCGCCGCGCATATTGAACTTCACGCGCGACCTGATCACTATCGACATAGGCTGTTTCAGGGGCTTGGTTTAAGGATAGCAACCGATTTCGGCGCACCTGAACCAGCCGCTCCGGGCTGGTGGTCAGGCCTACGACCAAGGGCCGGCGCAGATTGAACAACGATTCCGGCGGCGGGCTTTCAACCACGACCGGAATATTGGCTACTTTGTAACCTCGATTTGCCAGATAAATCGAGGTTGGGGTCTTGGAGCTCCGCGAAACTCCCGCCAGCACGATGTCGGCCGCTTCCCAGTCCTCCCACGCTACGCCATCATCGTGTGCGATGGTGAAATGGATGGCATCGACTCTGCGGAAATAAGCGTCATCCATCGCATGCTGCCGCCCGGGACGACCCTTTGCGGCCCGCCCGAATTGCTGCTCAAGTGCGCTGGTGACCGTATCGAGCGCTGGCACGCTCGGCAGGCCAAGCAATGCGCAGCGCTCTTCGAGACGTTCGCGGGTTTCGGCATTGACCAGCGTATAAAGCACCAGCCCAGGGTTTGCCGCAATTTCTCCCATGATGCGATCAAGATGCTGCTGCGAACGGACCATCGGCCAAAAATGCCGGACAACATCGGCATCATCGAACTGGGCGAGAGCCGCTTTGGCGATCATTTCCAGTGTTTCGCCCGTCGAATCGGACAAGAGGTGCAGGTGCAGTCGTTGCATCGCGTACTCGAACCTCACCCCGGGATGAGGCTGTGGAAAGCTGGATGATAAACCACGGGAGGAATCTGAGAACAAGTCTGCATCAGCTTTCTGCCCCCGACATGGTTCACCAAGCTGTCTTGTTTCAAACAGGTCTTGGATGTTGCCCACAGGCTGCCAAGAGTGGGGACAACTAGATGTTGCCTTGGTGGCAGGCTGAGTCCCGGGAACAGTTTTTTGTGGAGCGTGCCGGATAAATCAGGCAGATGCGCGTCATCCTCGCTATCCACAGGACCATCTACACTCATCAATCTTATCTCTAAGAGTCTTAAATTAAGTGATTGGAACCGGACGAGACATGACCAGCACCGCATTCAAGCCTTTGCTCGAAACATTGAATGGCGCCAATCTGGAGCAACGCCCGGTTTGGCTGATGCGGCAGGCTGGGCGGTATCTGCCGGAATATCGGGCCCTTCGCGCGGACAAAGGCGGTTTCCTCAATCTGGTTTACGACACTGACGCGGCCGCTGAAATTACAATTCAGCCGATCCGCCGGTTTGGTTTTGATGGTGCCATCCTGTTCTCGGATATCTTGATCGTGCCTTACGCGATGGGTCAGAATTTGGAATTTCTTGCCGGAGAAGGACCAAGGCTATCGCCAAGGCTGCTGGATCAGGCACTGGAGAGCCTCCAAGCGGTCCCGGAGCGTCTCGAACCCATTTATGCGACCGTTGCGAAGGTTAAGGCTGCGCTCGCGCCTGAGACGACCCTGATGGGCTTTGCAGGAAGCCCTTGGACCGTGGCCACATACATGGTGGCAGGTGAGGGGAGCCGCGATCATCATGAAACGCGCGCACTAGCGTATCGGGATCCAGTCATGTTCAGCGCGATAATCGACGCGATCGGTGCCGTTACGGTAGAATATTTATGCGGACAGGTTGAAGCTGGGGCCGAAGGCTTGCAGCTGTTCGACAGTTGGTCCGGTAGCCTTGCTCCTGCCGAGTTCGAACGCTGGGTGATAGAACCGAATGCTTGGATCACGGCTGAAATTAAGCGGCGACATCCGGATGTTCCTGTGATTGGATTTCCCAAGGGTGCCGGCGAAAAGCTGGTGGCCTATGCGGAAGGAAGCGGGGTCGATGCGATCGGTGTCGATGAGACAATTGATCCGGGCTGGGCAGCCCGCGCATTGCCTGCAGGATTGCCGGTTCAGGGCAATCTCGACCCCTTGCTTCTGCTCGCCGGCGGCGCTGAGCTCGATCAGCAAGCGCGTCGTATTCTCGAAATTTTTGCCGACCGCCCGCATGTGTTCAATTTGGGGCATGGTATTGGGCAGTTCACTCCCATCGCGCATGTTGAGCAACTTTTGCGAACTGTGCGGGAATGGCGGTTATAGCAATGGCGGATAAGAGCGCGAATCGCGTTGAGGCGGTTTCGACCAGCCTGCGCGCGGCAGCGATTCAGCCTGACGCTTTGATATCAGAAGTTTCATATGCGCGGGCAAAGCGTTAATGTGCAGACCATGCTGCAGGTACTCGAAATGATCTATCCCTGGCTCAAGGCCGGCCATGTTATTTTTGTAATTTTCTGGATGGCGGGGCTGTTCATGTTGCCCCGTTTTTTTGTCTACCACCAAGAAGCTGGGCTGAACTCAGCTGAAAATGCTATTTGGACCGAGCGCGAGAGCAAATTGCTGAAGATTATCATGTGGCCTGCGCTGACCGCGGTATGGGTCCTAGGGTTGACATTGTCGGTTAGCGGCGATTGGATCGGGTCGGGCTGGCTCACCGCCAAGATTGGCCTCGTAATGGTGCTTACGGCGTATCATGTCTGGCTTGCCGGATATGCGCGAAAGCTCGCGGTCGGGCAGCGGAGTTTAAGTGGGCGCAAACTTCGACTTCTAAACGAGGTACCCGGGGTTGCGACGGTCTTGATTGTCATTCTGGTGATTGTGAAGCCATTTTGACCACGGGCGTCATGGTGGTCTAGCGAGGAATCATCTCGGTCGTTGGTGGTTCGTTGATTGACGGTTGCCGGCTAGGAGCTTATGCCACCTCCAGACTATCGAATTTGCGGCTTAAACCGCTGATTATGCTTCGCCAACGGTCTGCTTTCCCCAAGCCCAATGACCTTGCCGCCGTTTTTATTTTCCTGAATTTGGAAACCAGAACAACAATGCATCTTAAAGAACTCAAGAAGAAGAAACCCGCCGAGCTGGTCGAAATGGCCGAAGAACTCGATGTAGAGGGCGCATCGACTTTGCGCCGTCAGGATCTGATGTTTGCGATCCTGAAGGAAGTGGCCGAAGACGGCGAAGAAATCTTGGGAATCGGCACGATCGAGGTCCTGCCCGATGGTTTCGGCTTTTTGCGTAGTCCTGAGGCGAATTACCTTGCTGGGCCTGACGATATTTATGTCTCGCCCAATCAGGTCCGCAAGTGGGGCTTACGGACGGGCGATACCGTGGAAGGCGAAATTCGCGCACCCAAGGATGGCGAGCGTTATTTCGCGATAACAAGGCTTATCAAAGTCAACTTTGATGATCCCGAGGCTGTTCGCCATCGGGTCAATTTCGATAACCTGACGCCGCTTTATCCAAACGAGCGGCTACGCCTCGATACGCTGGATCCGACGGTTAAGGATAAATCAGCGCGGGTGATCGACCTGGTTAGCCCGCAGGGTAAAGGTCAGCGCGCGCTGATCGTTGCGCCACCGCGTACCGGCAAGACTGTTTTGCTGCAGAATATGGCTAAGGCAATCACCGACAATCATCCAGAAGTGTTCCTGCTCGTGCTGCTGGTCGACGAACGCCCAGAAGAAGTAACCGATATGCAGCGTTCTGTGAAAGGCGAGGTGATCTCCTCGACGTTCGACGAACCAGCCAGCCGACACGTTCAGGTTGCCGAGATGGTGATCGAAAAAGCCAAGCGCCTGGTCGAACACAAGCGCGACGTGGTCATCCTGCTCGATTCGATTACGCGCCTCGGCCGCGCTTATAATACTGTCGTTCCATCATCGGGCAAAGTGTTGACCGGTGGTGTGGATGCCAACGCGCTGCAACGTCCGAAGCGGTTCTTTGGCGCAGCACGCAATATTGAAGAAGGTGGTTCTCTGTCGATCATCGCCACGGCGCTGATTGATACGGGCAGCCGGATGGACGAAGTGATCTTCGAAGAGTTCAAGGGCACGGGCAACTCGGAGATCGTGCTTGATCGCAAGGTTGCCGATAAGCGCATTTTCCCCGCGCTTGATGTAGGAAAATCGGGAACCCGCAAAGAAGAACTGCTCGTTCCGAAGGATCAGCTATCCAAGATGTGGGTGTTGCGCCGAATTCTGATGCAGATGGGCACCATCGACGCGATGGAATTCCTGCTCGACAAGATGAAGGAATCGAAGTCGAACGAAGATTTTTTTGCTACCATGAACCAGTAGGACCGGGCGTTTTTATCCGCCGCACCGGAAGCGCGGCGGATAATGCTATTTCGGATTACCCTTTGCCTGACTGAAGCTGGGTGGCCATGGCTTCCCAAACCTTGTTCATGGCCTTGAGCGGGCGCACCATCACTTTGAAATCGGTTATCTTTCCGTCTGAACTCCAGGTAATCAGATCGATGCCGTTGACAATGATGCCGTCCATTTCAGTGGTGAATTCGAGGCAGGCGCAATCACCATCGACTACTTCGCGCGCATAGCGAAAGGTATCGTTGCCCAGCGTCTGGCTGGCCGCGCTGAGATAGGCCATCACCTTGGCCTTACCGGTCTGCGGCGTGTGCACCACCGGTGAATGGAACACCGCATTCTCGGCGAGTAGATCCGACAGCATGGCGAGATCGCCGCCGCTTTGCATATAGGTGTGCCAACGCGCCAGACCCAGATGCGCCGCATTCACACCAAATGCTCTGCAAAAAACAGGCGGGTCCGATCGTCCGCAAGCCGTGCACCGGCCTCATCGCGCCGGTCGCCCATCTCGGCTGCAAATCCATGGTCAAGGCCGGGATAATCATGCAACACAACCTTCTCATGGGTGTCAAGTCCAGCATGGATGGCCGCTTGCGCTTCGGGTCCGACGAAGTGATCTGCCGTTGGAATATGCAGCATGAGCGGATTGGCAATTGCATGGGCTTCAGCGAGCATCTGGTCAATCATGACACCATAATAGCCGACCGAGGCGTCGATATCAGTTCGGGCTGCGGCCATATAGGCCATGCGGCCGCCTAAGCAGAAACCAACCAGGCCTACTTTGCCGATACCCTGTTCTTCGCGAATCCAGCGGATTGCGGCTTCGATGTCTTGCACGCCGAGGTTGGCATCGAAGCGCTGGAAGTAGCCGAACGCTTCCTGCATCTGCTCCGGTTCAGCGGGATCAAGTTCGACCCCAGGCGCAAAGCGCCAGAACACGTCGGGGGCGAGCGCGAGGTAGCCAAGGGCTGCCCAGTCATCGCATTTCTTGCGGATTCCCGCGGTCACGCCGAATATCTAGGGCATAACGATAATGGCGGCAGTCGTCTGGTTTGCGGGAGTCGCCAAATAAACTGGAAACTCCTCGTCGCTCCCCCAAGCGGGAATTGAAGTCATCTCGCCCATATATCAAATCCTCGTATGTTTGATCCGCGCTGGTGCGCGGGGTTGCTCCCGCACAGTTTGACCCGCAGCATGGACTTTGCCAAGCCTGCATGACAAGTTCGTGCAAGCAGGTCAGGCTGCGGCATGAGACGGAGGAATCGCTATGAAAGTCAATGTCGAAGTTGATTGCACGCCTGAGGAAGCGCGGCGCTTTCTCGGTCTTCCCGATGTTGCCAAAGCGAACGATGCCTATGTCGATGCCATTGCCAAGGCGATGCAAGGTGCTGGCAGTGTCGAGCAGTTGCAAGGCTATGCCAAACAACTCGCTCCTCTCGGCGAGATCGGCATGAAGTTTTTCCAACAGTTTGTTGAGCAGGGCGTGAGCGCGGCGTCGGCCGGCTTCAAGGCGGGAAGTGAGAAGAAATAGCGGTGTCAGCAAGATAACGATTCGTGCGTTGGCTTACGGTTACCCCGATGGGTTCTGATACAATCTTTGCGTTAAGCTCTGGCCGTCCACCGGCGGCGATCGCACTCGTTCGAGTGAGCGGACCTCAGGCGGGTTTCGCGCTGAGTGCATTGGCCGGTCGCCTGCCCGCGCCTCGGCGCGCTTCCTATGCGTGGTTGAATGACCCCGTGTCTGGTTTGAAGGTCGACCGCGCGCTAGTGCTTTGGCTTCCCGGACCAGCGACGGCAACGGGCGAGGATTGCGCCGAGTTGCATCTGCACGGTAGCCGGGCAGTGGTTGCGGCTGTTGAGTCGGCGCTCGCGAGTCTGCCTGGTTTGCGCGCGGCGCTGGCTGGCGAGTTCACCCGGCGCGCGTTCGTGAATGGACGTATCGACCTTGCCGAAGCGGAAGGTCTGGCCGATCTGCTCGAAGCGGAGACTGAGCTACAGCGGCGTTCGGCATTGGCAATGGCTGGCGGTAGTTTCTCCCGGCTGGTCGGCGGATGGCGGGAACGCTTGCTCGGGCTTTCGGCCCAAATCGAGGCGGCGCTCGACTTCTCTGAAGAGGATGACGTTGGCGACGTGCTGCCATCTGGGCTCATGGTAAGTTGCAGCGCGTTGGCCAGTGAGATTGGTGGATGGCTAGCGCGGCCGCGCGCTGAGGTACTTCGCGATGGCCTGCGGGTCGTTCTGGCCGGCCCGCCCAATACGGGAAAATCTACGTTGTTCAACGCCTTGGTGGGCGCTGAGGCGGCGATAACCGCAGCCAATCCCGGCACAACGCGCGACGTTCTTGTACGCTCGGTCGCGCTCGACGGCTTCCCTTTCAGTTTCGTCGACACCGCGGGTCTGCGGGTTGACGGAGCTGACGAGGTTGAAGCCATCGGCATTGCCCGCGCCCGGATCGAGGCTGCAGGGGCCGACCTTACGCTCTGGCTTGGCTTAGAGCACGAGGGCCCTGCTGGGGTGCGGGTTTGGGAAGTGGCCGCGCAGTGCGACGTGGCAGATCACGTAGGTAAGATTGGCGGGCATTTTCGGCTTTCGGCGATTACTGGTGAAGGGATTGCCGAGTTGCGCTCGGCGCTGGTTGCCTATGCTCGGCTGTCTATGCCGGTCCCGGGCGAGGCGGCCCTGAACGCTCGGCAGCATATGCATCTCGTGTCGGTGCAAGACGCGTTGGATGCTGCAGCCGGTCTGGCTGATCCAGTTCTTGTCGCTGAGTGCTTGCGGTTGGCTCGCGCCGGACTCGACCGGCTCATCGGGCGGACAGGCACGGAAGACATGCTCGATGCGTTGTTCGGTCGGTTCTGTATCGGCAAGTGACGATGTTTCACGTGAAACAAGACGTGCTTTGACGGGAATCGCGCGTTGGCGTAGTGCGCGTATCATGCATGAGTTTGATATCATCGTTGTCGGTGGCGGACATGCCGGCGTGGAGGCCGCCGCGATTTCAGCGCGGATGGGAGCCCGCGTCGCTCTCGTGAGCTTTGATCCTGCGAAGATTGGCGCGATGTCATGCAACCCGGCAATTGGTGGCCTTGGTAAAGGGCATTTGGTTCGCGAGGTCGATGCGTTCGACGGGATCCTCGCGCGCGCGGCGGATCACGCTGCCATCCATTACCGCATGCTCAATCGGTCGAAGGGTAGTGCGGTACAGGGGCCACGCATCCAGGCCGATCGAGGGCTTTTCCAGGCTGCGGTTCAGCGCATGATCGCTTGCCAATCTGGCCTCATCGTGATTGGCGGCGAGGTTGCGAGCCTGCGACTGGAGAGCGATCGGGTTGCAGGCGTTGATCTTGCGGACGGGACGGCGCTGCGCGCGCGAGCGGTCGTGCTGTGCACCGGCACCTTCCTCGGTGGTCGGTTGTTTCGGGGCGAGGAGCGCATGGATGGAGGCCGGATCGGTGAGAGTGCGGCCCACCGGCTGGCCGGGCAATTGCGCAATGCCGCGCTACCAATGGCGCGGCTCAAGACGGGTACTCCGCCGAGGCTGGACGGTCGAACGATCGATTGGGCGCGGCTGGTCGAGCAGCCCAGCGATTCGGACCCCTGGACCATGTCGCCGCTCACGCGGCGCCGCCACCAACCACAGGTGTTCTGTGCGGTAGCACGGACCAATCACCATACCCATGCCATCATCCGTGGTGGGCTTGATCGTTCGCCGCTGTTCAGCGGTGCGATTGCCGCGCAGGGTCCGCGTTACTGCCCGTCGATAGAAGATAAGATTCACCGTTTCGGCGACCGCGACGGTCACCAGATTTTCCTCGAACCTGAAGGGCTTGATGATCACACGATCTATCCCAATGGCGTTTCGACGTCATTGCCGGTCGATGTGCAGTGGGCGATGATGCGTTCGATCTCTGGGCTTGAGGCGGTCGAGATCATCGAGCCGGGCTACGCCGTTGAATATGATCACATCGATCCACGCGCGCTGCGTCGAAGTCTCGAGGTTAAATCCATCCCTGGGCTCTATTGCGCCGGTCAGATAAACGGGACCACAGGTTATGAGGAGGCGGCGGCGCAAGGGCTTATCGCAGGGATGCACGCCGCAGGGGCTGTGCTTGATCAGGCCGCCGTGCCGCTTGATCGCACCATGAGCTACATGGCGGTGATGGTAGATGATTTGACGCTTCATGGCGTCACCGAGCCTTATCGGATGCTTACCGGGCGTGCGGAATACCGGCTTCAGCTGCGGGCCAACAACGCGAGCACGCGACTGACAGGCCTAGCAATTCTAGCCGGATGCGTCGGTCACGAACGGCGTCAGTGGTTCGAAGGCCGACAAGAAGCCCGTGCAAGGCTGGAGTCATCGCTTGGAGTGGAGGTGACTGGAGCCGAGCTGGCTCGAGCGAACATCGCGGTGAAAGCAGATGGCGTGCGGCGCCCGTTGGCTGAGTGGCTACGCTTCCCGGAAGTGACGTTCGCGCGGCTCGCGCCGGTGATCGGCGCGGTCGACGTCGACCCCATGCTCCTCGAGGAGATTGAAGAGGATGCTGTTTACGCTCCTTATCTGGCGCGGCAACAGTCGGCCTTGCGCGATCTGCGCGCGAGCGACATGGTTCCGCTCGGGGCAGGGTTTCCGTTTGATAAAGTGCCCGGCCTCTCGCTTGAAATGGCCGAGCGGCTGGCGCGCGCCGAGCCGGACACGCTCGCGACGGCGGGTCGCATTGCCGGGATTACGCCAGCTGCGCTTGCAAGCCTCTTGGTCCACGCCCGTCGCCGCCAATTGGCGTCATGATCGACGGAGAGGATCGTGCGAGGGCCTGGCTTCGTCAGGATCTAGGCGTCAATGACGCCGGCATGATGCGACTGACGCGATTGGCTGAACTGCTGATTGAGGCGAGCGAGCGACAGAACCTCGTAGCGCGTAGCACTCTCCCGCATATTTGGCGGCGGCATATCGCTGATAGCGCGCAGCTTCTGCATGTTTCACGTGAAACAATGCCCCCGGGCGCGTGGCTTGATCTTGGTACCGGCGCCGGGTTTCCAGGTCTCGTGATCGCAGCGCTGCAACCCGAGCGGCGTGTAACATTGGTGGATTCGCGGCGGCTGCGGACCGCGTGGCTGGCGCAGGCCTGTTCGGCGCTTGGCTTGGATCACGTGGAGATTATTCCCGCCCGCGTCGAGGACTTGCCAGACGCCAAGTGGGAAGTGATTTCCGCGCGGGCATTTGCGCCACTCGAGCAACTTCTGGCGCTGTCGGCACGTTTTTCCACACATGAAACACTTTGGTTGTTGCCCAAAGGCGCCAAGGCAGCGCATGAGTTGGCGACGCTGCCCCCGCAATGGGACCATATGTTTCACGTGGAACAATCACTGACCGATCCTGCAGCCGGTATTATCACTGGACAACTGCTCGCAAGAGTCAGCTCATCTGCAATTTCGCGCCGTTTTCACCGAGGTAGCAACCGATGATTACCATCGCCATCGCAAACCAGAAAGGCGGGGTGGGCAAGACGACCACCGCGATCAACATCGCGACGGCGCTTGCTGCAACTGGCTGGAAGGTGCTGCTGATCGATCTCGATCCGCAGGGAAATGCCTCGACCGGCATTGGCGTCAGCGCGGCTGAGCGAAAGTATTCATCATACGACCTCGTGATCGAGCAGGCGAGTGTTTCCACCTGCGCCATCCCGACGCGCATACCCGGGCTCGATATCATTCCGGCCACGGTCGATCTGTCCGGGGCGGAAGTCGAACTGGTCAGCATGGAAGACCGCACGGGCAAGTTGCGCACCGCTTTAGCGAAAGATGGCGGGCACGAAATTTGCCTGATCGATTGTCCACCCTCGCTCGGGCTGCTCACGCTGAACGCGTTGACGGCCGCTGATACCTTGCTGGTGCCCTTACAATGCGAATTTTTTGCGCTCGAAGGATTGAGCCAGCTCTTGCAAACGGTCGAACGCGTGCAGGAACGCTTCAATCCGGATCTTGGCATACTCGGCATCGTCCTCACAATGTATGATCGCCGCAATCGTCTGACCGATCAGGTCGCCGAGGATGTCCGTTCTTGCCTCAATGATCTCGTGTTTGAAGCCGTGATCCCGCGCAATGTGCGCTTGTCCGAAGCGCCCAGCCATGGGTTGCCCGCATTGATTTACGATCATGCCTGCTCGGGTTCGCAGGCCTATATCAAGCTGGCACGCGAATTGATCGGCCGACTGCCCGCCCAAAGGAAAGCCGCATGAGCGGCGAGGAGGTGACAGTCAAGCTGGTACCTCCGGCCAAGCGGGCAGCGCTTGGCCGCGGCCTGGGCGCACTGCTGGGGGAAACCAAGCGCGAGGAGGCAGTTTCGCGCATTTCGGTCAGGGTACCCGGTGAAGCGATTGCCCCGCAGACCACGGGCCTGGCAATGCTGGCAGTGGCCGAGATTGAGCCGCACCCAGACCAGCCACGTCGCCACTTCGATGAGGATGCGCTGGAAGAATTGGCGCAGTCGATCGCTGCGCGCGGTATGATCCAGCCCGTTGTCGTGCGGCCGCTCGGGCCGGGGCGCTACCAGATTGTCGCAGGCGAGCGCCGTTGGCGCGCAGCCCAGCGCGCGCGCTTACACGACATTCCGGCGATCGTGCGCACGCTCGATGATCGCGAGGTGACCGCGCTTGCGCTCATCGAGAACCTGCAGCGTGAGGATTTAAATCCAATCGAAGAGGCGCGCGCCTATCATCGCCT
>Ga0164294_10004605_pt1 | contig 12005 bp, 12 predicted proteins | sample GEODES005metaG_FD_111479 | JGI IMG/M metagenome (GOLD analysis project Ga0164294, IMG submission 111479) | Oligotrophic lake water microbial communities from Sparkling Lake, Wisconsin, USA - GEODES005 metaG | ecosystem: Environmental > Aquatic > Freshwater > Lake | place: USA: Sparkling Lake... | reverse complement strand
TTGGGTCCGTCCCACATCAACACCGACACCGACACAATGATGGTCAGCCAGGTGAGCGACGTGAACGACGTAATCTCGTAAGTAAAGGTGATCGATATTCCCGCGATGAGCGCGATGAGTGAGCGAGCAAAGGGTCGGGCACTATCACGAAGTGTGGCGAGCTGTCGCACGGCATTCCCCAGAGTCCACATGTCACAAGGATACGCGAATCGTTCGTTCGTGAGATTTCGTCTAGACCGGTCCCACGTCGCTAAAGCGTGAATAATGTCCTTCGAAGAGAACCTTGATGTCGCGCATTTCCCCGTTGCGGTGTTTCGCGATGAGGATTTCAGCGTCGCTTGTGTTCTGCCCCTGTTCCACCTGGCGCTCGCGATGAAGCAGTAAGACGATATCCGCGTCTTGTTCGAGAGACCCCGATTCACGAAGGTGGGACAAAAGCGGTCGTTTGTCTTGAGTTTGTTCGGGTCCACGGTTCAACTGGGACAGCGCGACGATGGGGACCTCGAGTTCCTTGGCCAACAGTTTCAGCGCGCGCGAGAATTCCGACACTTCCTGTTGGCGGTTTTCGAACTTTTTTCCGCTCGTCAAGAGCTGCAGATAATCGATAATGACGAGCTTGATGCCGCGCTGCGCCTTGAGTCGGCGGCATTTCGCCCGGATCTCGGACAAGGTCAGGTTCGGGCTGTCGTCGATATACATCGGCGTCTCACCGACGCGCGCTTGGACCGAGTTGAGGCGCTTCCATGTATCGGCGCTCAGTGTTCTTCCCTTCCGAATCACGGTGAGCGGGACACTGGTTTCCGCGGCGAGGAGACGCTGTGAGATTTCGCTGGCGCTCATTTCGAGAGAAAAGAATACGGTGGGAACGTTGGCGCGCAGGGCCGAGGCGCGGGCAATATCGAGGGCGAGGGTGGACTTTCCGAGTCCGGGTCGCGCAGCGATGAGAATGAGCTGCCCTGGTCGGAGCCCGTTGGTGACTTCGTCCAGTTCGCGGAAACCGGTGGGAACATCAATTCCGTCCTCGGCTTCTTTTTCTCGATTCTCCAGTTCGTCGAGCGCAAACTTGACAGCGTCCGACAGCACCAGGCCATCGTTCGCGCCGGAGGCCCGCCCAATCGCGAAAATGTCCATCTGGGCTTCGTTGACCAGTTCGGTCGGCTCGCCTTCCGCGGCATAGCCCATTTGGGTGATTCGGGTCCCCGACTGAACCAACTTTCGAAGAACGGACTTGTCCGCGACAATCCCCGCGTAATAGCTGGCATTGGCCGCGGTCGGGACCGACGATTCCAGGGTGTGCAAGTAGCTGGCTCCGCCGACCTTGGCGAGGTTTCCTTCGCGCGTCAACTGTTCCGTAATCATGATGACGTCGATGGGCTCGGCTCGTCCATACACGGTGTTGATCGCCGTGAAAATGATTTCGTGTTTGGGGTAATAAAAGTCGTCACCAGTCAGCATTCCGAGTACCGTCGTGGCCGCCTCCGTCGACAACAACATTCCGCCGAGGGTGCTCATTTCAGCGGCTTGGTCGTTCGGCGGGACGCGCGCATCGCCCGTCCCCGCGGGGACCAATTCGAGCTTCGGTCCGGCCATCAGCGATCCTCTTCCCTCAACAATGCTTTTCGGAACTTTCAGTATGCGCGCGAGGTGCGACATCGGATGTCGCCACGCCACGCAATCTTTACGAACGCTACTTTTGTCCCGACTCTGACGCAAGAAGGGCTGTGGATAACAATGTAGATAACCTGTGAAACACGCCGATGATGCTGTGCAGTTCATGGGGATAACTGTGGGTAGCCAACCACATTAGTTCACAAATAACCCTTCTGACGGCACTTTTTGTCTGACAATTGCCTGTTCGTAAAGTTGTTTAGAGTTTAGGTTGAACCTTGAACTTTTCCACACCGTTTTTCCGGCGCTAACACAATTCAGCGCCCGCCATCGAAGCCGATGACGAGCGCTGAATTCGCGAATTCGGGGCTACTTGCGAGAAACCACCGTGAGGGCGAGAGTCGCCGACACTCCGTCGTGAAGACGAACCGTCGCCGAATAGGCTCCCGTCGACTTGATTGCCGTTGCGATTTCGATGGTGCGCTTGTCGATGTCGCCCAATCCGGATTCCGCAACCGCAGCCGCGATGTCCGCCGTTTTGACCGAACCAAAGAGGCGACCCTCAGAGCCGGCGGATGCCTTGACCGTGATCGTGACGCTCTCCAGCTTGGCCTTGAGCGCCTGCGCCTCGTCCAGCGACGCGAGGGCACGGATGGTTCGCGCCTGCTTGATGTCCGTCACTTGCTTTTCGCCGCCGCGACTCCACAAAATTGCGAGGCCTTGCGGAACGAGGTAGTTGCGCGCGTAGCCGTTTTTGACGTCGACGACGTCCCCGGCAGAGCCGAGGCCCGTGACCTCGTGGGTGAGAATGAGTTTTGCCATTGTCGTGCTCCTTAACGGCCTGCGCCAGCATAGGGAAGAAGCGCCATTTCGCGCGCGTTCTTCACCGCACGAGCGATGAGCCGTTGTTCTTGGACGGACACGCCCGTGATGCGGCGCGAGCGAATCTTGCCTCGGTCTGAGATGAACTTGCGAAGGGTCGCGACGTCTTTGTAGTCGATGACGTCAACGCGGATTGCCTTTGCCGGGGGCAGCGCTTTCGCTCCCTTTCCCGTGCGGGGCTTACGGCGGTCGCCGGTTGCCTTTCCTGCCATGGTGTGATTCCTTTTCGTGAAGAGTTAGTTAGAACGGAGCTTCGTCGGTTGACGGCTCGCTGGGAACCGCGCCCCACGGATCGCCACCAGCGACAGCGGCGGTGTCGGGGCCGGTTGCGGCGGGTGATGCGGTTGGGGCCCAATCGTTTCCGCCGACCGGTGGCGACCATTCGCCGTTGCCGGCGGCTGCGCCCGGTCCGGTGCTGGGTGCTCGAGTCACCGCAGCAGTGGCGTAGCGCAACGACGGGCCGATCTCGTCAACCTCAAGTTCAATCGACGTGCGCTTTTCGCCTTCCTTCGTTTCGAAGGAACGCTGGCGCAGGCGACCGGTCGCAACAACACGCGATCCCTTGGTCAGAGACGACGCAACGTGCTCGGCGAACTCGCGCCAGACACTGGCGCGAAGAAACAGCGCTTCGCCGTCCTTCCACTCGTTGCTCGCACGGTCGAACGTGCGGGGAGTCGACGCAATGGTGAAGTTCGCGACCGCGACACCGTTCTGGGTGTAGCGCATTTCGGGGTCAGCCGTGAGGTTGCCGACGACGGTGATGATTGTGTCGTTCGCCATGATGCTTACTCGACGACCGCTTCGGCACGCTGTGCGGCCTCCGCTGCTTCGATTGCCTGCGAGGCAATCCGGGCAACGGCCTCATCGGCGCGAAGAACCTTGGTCCGCATAATCGACTCGTTGAGTCGAAGCTGACGCTCCAGCTCGTGAGTCGTCGCGGGGTCAGCGGTGAAGTTGGCGACGGCATAAATGCCCTCGGACTTCTTCTGAATCTCGTAGGACAAGCGGCGACGGCCCCAGATGTCGAGGCTGTCGACGGAACCTCCGCCGTTCGTGATGACGCTCAGAAATCTCTCGAGCGTCGGCTGGACGGTGCGCTCTTCGACCTCGGGGTCGAGAATCACCATTATTTCGTAGGGATGCATGACGTAACCCACCTCCTTTGGACTCAGCGGCTACAGAATTTCTGTAGCAGGAGGGTTGTGCATCTGGTGCGTGTCACCCGTAGGGCAACCCTCCAACACTAGTCGAAACCTGGGTTCAGGACAATTCGCGCTTCGCGGCCCACGCGCGGAGGCGTTTTTCCGCCTCGACTTCGCCGAGTGGACCTTCGTCGAGTCGCAGTTCCATCAGAAATGCGCGCGCCTCGCCCACAACGCGACCGGGCAGGATGTCGAGAATCCTCATGATTTGATCCCCGTCGAGATCGGGGCGCATCGCATCGAGTTCTTCCCGCCCCCGAATCGCGACGATGCGCGCCTCGAGGTTGCTGTAGGCCGCGTCCATCTGCGCAAGTTTCCGCTCGCTTCGGGTGGTGACGTCACTGCGAACCAAAATGTGAAGTCGCTCCAATTCCTCGCCCGCATCGCGCACATACCGGCGCACGGCGGAATCGGTCCAGAGTCCTTCGGTGTAGCCAAAAAAGCGCAAGTGCAATCGGATGAGGTTACACACTCGCGAAATCGTGTCGTTGTCGAATCGCAGAGCGGTGAGGCGCTTTTTCGCCAGCCGAGCCCCCGCCGCGTCATGGCCGTAGAAGGTGACGACCTTCTCCGAGTCAAAGGCTCGGGTGGAGGGCTTTCCGATGTCGTGAAGAATCGCTGCCAATCGGCCGATGATGTCCGGGGGGCTCCCCGGGTTTCGTCCTTTTTCGAGAGCAATCGATTTCGTCAGAACGGTGAGTGAGTGCTCGTAAACGTCCTTGTGGCGCCCGTGCTCGTCGTGCTCACGAATCAGGGTGGGTACCTCGGGCAGAACAATATCCATCACGCCCGTGGCAACGAGAGTTCGAATCCCGGGGACGGGGTCATCCGACCCCACCAACTTCACGAATTCGTCGCGGATACGTTCCGCACTAATCATGTCGATTGATTCGGCCATGGCGGTCATCGCGGTGAGTGCTTCGTCCGCCAGAACGAAGTCGAGCTGGGAAACAAATCGCGCTGCACGCATCATTCGAAGTGGGTCGTCACCGAACGATTGCGCCGCCGAACCCGGGGTTCGGAGCTGCTTGGCGACAAGATCATCAAATCCGCCGCTCGGATCGATGAGCGTGCAATCGGGCAATGCCAGCGCCATGGCGTTCACCGTGAAGTCCCGTCGTAACAGGTCGTCCTCGATCCGCGTCCCAAACGCAACAACAGGTCTTCGCGTCTCGCCGTCGTAGAGGTCACTTCGGTAGGTCGTGATTTCGACCTGGTTGTTTTCGATCAGGGCGCCGATGGTGCCGAAATCCCGGCCGATGTCCCAGGTCGTTGTCGAAATCGGAGCAACCACGCGCAGGATTTCATCGGGGTGGGCGTTCGTGGTGAAGTCGAGGTCACTGAGGTTCCGGCCGAGGAACGCATCGCGAACCGGTCCGCCCACAAGAGCGAGTTCGAAACCTGCATCGCGGAACGCGACCGAGAGAGCCGACACTGTTGCGCTCGCCGACAGCGCCGTCAGCCTCGCCATTGCGTTCGCCACACTGTCCATATCCCTTCAGTCTAGACTTGCCCCTATGTCCGCCGTCGAAAAAACTGGGGCTGCTCGGGTTCGCGCCGGTTTCACTTTTGCGGTGATCGCGTCCCTCATCGGGCTTTCCTCAGCGCCCGTCATGGCGGCGCCGGCTACAACCTTCTCCGTCGTGGTCCCGATCGTTGCGGTTCAGTCGGGGAGCGAGTTGTTGACCGTGGAGGAGTTGGCCGCGGCAACCTCCCCCGGCGGAATCTGGCACGATTTATCGTCCACGGCAATCGCACACGGTGCCACCATCGCGGTCGATTCTCGCATCATCGCCAGCATTGCCGAGTTGGGGGACGACACCCCCGCAGGGGTGGCCGCGTGGCTTTCTGCTGTCACCGACACTGCACCGCTGTATCTTCCGTGGGGGAACGCAGACCCCCTGGTGCTCGCCTCGTTCGCCGCGTCATATCGCATTTCGACGATCGCGCTCAGCAAGATTTCCGATATCCCCGCGAGCGACTTCGTCGGGTGGCCCACCGGGAGTGCGGGGTCCAACCGAAGCCTTCCTCGATTGCGAACCCTCGGATTTTCCAGCCTGATCGTGGATGATGTTGCCTTTCCCGATACAGTCGGAACGTTCTCCGCCGACGTGACGGATCAGATTCGATCGGCAATCGCACCGGGTTCCACGGTCTCTCCCCGGTCCGTCGCCGCCGAGATTCGACGAACGTCCAGCGGCAACACGGTGATCGCGCTTCCTCGGAACCCGCGCGACATTGACGCACTGCGCGCGGCGGTGTTCCTCGACGCTCTCTTCGCTGGATCACCCGCTGCCACGCGATTCCGGCCGGTGCCAGTCGAGGACGTGGGACAGATTAGTGCTCACGGTGTTCCCCCTGCCGCGCTCCAAACTCTCGCGCGTCAACATCGATTAGATCGAATAGTTTCGTCGATAGCGTCCGATCCCTCGGTCATCTCGACTCCGCGGCTGCAACGCTTCTGCGTCCTGGCGGGGATGGTCGGACAGGACGGCTTTTCCTCGTCCGTCCGCTCCTACGTCCGATCGTCCGAAACCTACGACGAATTCGTTTCCTTCACGGTCGGTGCTGACTTCACCGTCCTCGCCGACTCCGCCGAACTTCCCCTCACCGTGTCCAACTCCACGGCGTCCGACATCACGGTTGTTGCCACAATCAACGCCGTTTCGGGGATTGTGAGCATCGCGAACCCCCAGCAGACCGTCACGGTACCGGCCGGGGCGAGCGCGCAGGTTTCCGTGCCAATGGTGTCCGTTGCCAATGGGAAAACCTCGCTGCGCGCAACCCTCACCACCGTCGGCGGTATCCCCATCAGCGAACCCGTGTACGTGGCGATTGATGTTCAGGCGGAATGGGAGGGTCTAACCCTCCTCGCCTTCATCGGGGTCGTCTCGACAATCTTGAGTATTGGAATTGTTCGAACCGTTCGCGACCGACGGGCGCGCTCGTGAGCCAGCGCATCGGCCGCTCTTCTCTGGTTCTCGGCTCGGGAACCGTGGTGTCACGCGTCTTGGGTTTCATCAGTGCGGTGGTGCTCGCCCGAACAGTGGGACTCGTCGGCTCGGGGGCAGACGCCTTCGCTCTCGCCAACCAACTCCCCAACAGCGTGTACGTCATCGTGGCGGGTGGGGTACTGAGTTCAGTGTTTGTCCCGCAGATCGTCAAGGCCCAGCTGAATGACGACGGTGGTGCCGCCTATATCAACCGCTTGCTGACGCTCGGCTTGAGCGTGGTGTTGGTCGTCACGATTGTCGCGGTTGCCGCGGCGCCACTGCTCGTTCGCCTGTACACACAGCAATCGGATGATGGGAGTGGTTCCGGATTTGGCCCAGCGGAACTCGGGCTAGCGACGGCGTTCGCGTGGTGGTGTCTCCCCCAGGTCTTCTTTTATGCGCTCTACAGCCTGGTCGGCGAAGTCCTCAACGCGAAGGGGATCTTCGGCCCTTTCACCTGGACCCCTGCACTCAACAACGTCGTTGCGATTGCGGGAATGTTGTGGTTCGGCGCGCAATTCACGGGAAACGTCGCGGTCGCGAGCGATTGGAGCGGCACGGAAATCGCTATCCTCGCGGGCACCGCAACACTCGGGGTGGTGGCGCAGTCGGTGGTGCTGTTCGGTTTCCTCGGTCGCGCAGGGATACGTTTCCGGCTGGACTTTCGTTTTCGTGGTGTTGGTCTCGGTACTACGACGAAGCTTGCCGCGTGGACTTTCGGGATGATTCTGGTCACTCAAATCGCCGGTGTTGCGCAAAGCAATATCGCTTCCCTTGCAACGGCATACGACGAGCCCGGTCTCGCGGTTCTCAAGTTCGGTTGGCTCGTCTTCATGCTTCCGCACTCTGTCATCACGGTTTCGCTCGGAACCGCCTACTTCACCCGTATGAGCACTCACATTCGCGATAAGCGCTGGGAACAGCTTGGGTTCGATCTCCGCGAATCGTTGTCCCGGATAACGATGTTTATGGTCATCAGTTCGGGTGTCCTGTGGTTGACCTCGGCGTATATCGCCGGTGTTTTCGCCGAGCAAACTGGTGGCGGGATGGCGAGTGTGATCGCGCTATTCGCGATCGGGCTCGTGCCCTTCGGAATCGCATTTGTTATCCAGCGCATCTTCTTTGCGCTCGAGGACACGCGAACGCCGTTTCTCGTCCAGCTCGCCCAGTCGGCAATTTTTGTCGTCGGGGCTCTGTGGGCCGGGACCGGACCGGTTGAGAACATCGCCGACGGAATAGCGCTGTCGATGAGCATCACCATCCTGTTTCAAGCAATCGTGATGGGAATATTGCTTCGACGTCGGCTCGGCGAACTCGGCGGACGGACTCTGGCGCTGGCCTTCGTGCGATTCCTCGGTGCGTTGGTGCCGGCAATATTCGTCGGAATCGTGATTCGCGACGCCCTGCCCGGCACGGGCGGGTCACTGCTCGCCAGTATGGGTTTCGCGGCTCTCATCGGACTGGGAATGGGTCTCGTGTACCAGCTCACTCTGCTGGTGTTTCGGGACCCCTCCGCAACCGCACTGATGGCGCCCTTGCTCCGGCGCGGGAACAACCGACCGTAAACTGACATCAGACTGTCGTCGAAAGGGACTCTGTGCGTGAACTTGTCATCATCGGATCCGGCCCCGCGGGGTACACCGCCGCGATTTACGCGGCCCGAGCCGATCTATCCCCGCTCGTGCTCACGTCAAGTGTCGAAATGGGCGGTGACCTCATGAAGACCACCGAGGTCGACAATTTCCCCGGCTTCCCCGAAGGAGTAATGGGTCCGGACCTCATGATGGGGATGCAGGCGCAAGCTGAACGATTCGGCGCCGAGTTATTGTTCGACGATGCCACCGCGGTCGACCTGTCTGGTCCGGTGAAACGAATCACCGTCGGGAATGGCGATGTCATCGAGGCCAAAACCGTTGTCCTGTCAATGGGAAGCGAATATCGCCGGCTCGGCCTCGCCGACGAAGCACGACTGTCTGGCTTTGGAGTGTCGTGGTGTGCGACCTGTGACGGTGCGTTCTTCCGCAACCGCACGGTCGCTGTCGTCGGTGGTGGCGATTCCGCCATGGAAGAGGCGACGTTCCTCACAAAGTTCGCCGACAAGGTTCTGCTCGTTCATCGATCCGACCAATTCCGTGCGTCCCCCGCCATGCTCAATCGCGCGAAAGCCGACCCCAAGATCGAATTCGTCACGAACGCCGCAGTGACGGGGATTCTTGGCGCGGACACCGTCGCGGGTGTGACTCTCGCGATGTCGGACGGTTCGTCCCGCACTCTCGACGTCGACGGCCTGTTCATCGCGGTCGGCTCGGATCCTCGAACGGCGCTCATCGCAGACCAGGTGACACTGACCGACACCGGCAACGTGTGGGTGGACGCTCGTTCGTCTCGCACGTCACTGGACGGCGTTTTTGCGGCAGGCGACATCATCGATCCGACTTACCGCCAGGCCATCGTTGCGGCAGGATCTGGGGCCGTCGCCGCAATGGACGCGCAGCACTTCCTTGAGGCGTCTGTCCACTAGCAGTCGTTAGGATGGGAAGCACTACGAGAGGGAACCCATGAGCAGCGCACGCGATGTCACCGATTTGACGTTCGAAGCGGAGGTGCTCTTGAACGACAAGCCCGTCATCGTCGACTTCTGGGCCCCGTGGTGCGGGCCATGTCGGGCGGTCTCACCTATCCTCGATGCAATTGCCGAAGCTCACGCGGACAAAATCGACATTGTGAAACTGAACGTGGATGACTTCCCCGACCTTGCTGTTCAGTACAACATCCTCAACATCCCCGCGATGAAGGTGTTCCGTGGTGGCGAAGTCGTCAAGACCGTGGTTGGTGCGAAGCCGCGACCCGCGTTGGAGCAGGACCTGGCCGAGTTTCTCGCCTAGCCAATCTCGGTGTTACGTCCCAAAAATACCGCCTGAACGGATGTTTTAGTTCTCTTCCGAGACTCCAAGGACGTCTGCGATTCGATTGAGGTCGGCGACGGTAGCGAATTCAATCGTGATTGTTCCGCGGGTGGTTCCCACCGCCACCTTGACTCGCGTGTCAAGTTTGTCTCCCAGCCGCGCGGCAATCGCATCGAGGTAGTCGCGGCGCGAGCCGGGGCGAGGTTTGGGCTTGATGGGTTTCGCGGTGCCTGAGCCCAGGGTCGCTGCGATTGCTTCGGCAGCCCTGACGGACAGCTCTTCGTTCACGATCTTGGCCGCTAGTTTTTCCTGACTGGCAACGTCGGTCACAGAGAGAATCGCGCGGGCGTGTCCCGCCGAGAGCACCCCAGCCGCGATCCGCTGTTGAACCTTCACCGGCAGCTTGAGCAGTCGCAACGTATTGGTTACTTGCGGCCGAGATCGACCGATTCGCTTGGCAAGTTCATCCTGAGTGATTCCGAAATCGGACAACAGTTGTTGGTACGCCGACGCTTCTTCGAGCGCATTGAGGTTTGCGCGGTGAAGGTTTTCCAGCAACGCATCGCGCAGCATGTCCGCGTCTTTCGTATCGCGAATGACGGCGGGGATCTCGGTCAGCCCGACCGCCTTCGATGCGCGAAGGCGTCGCTCGCCCATGACGAGTTCGTAGGTGGCGTCCGCTCCCATCCCGCTCAGGGGTCGAACAACAATCGGCTGCAATACGCCGAATTCGCGAATCGAGTGTTCGAGTTCGGCCAGTTCTTCGGGTCGAAACTCGGTACGCGGCTGAGCCGGATTGGGAACGACGTTGTCAGGGTTGATGAGTTGAAAACGTGCGCCGGGCACATCGCGTCCGGCTTGAGTCCCGGCCAATGGGAAAAAGACGTCAACACCGCGGTCGGACACTCCGTCTCCCGTGGTGGGAATCAGTGCGCCGATTCCTCGGCCAAGTCCAGTGCGTTTTTCCGCCATGTTAGTTTGCTCCTCGTTCGGCAAATTCGATTGCCGCTTCGCGATACGCGATTGAGCCAACCGAATCGTGGTCGTAGTCGATTACGGTCTGCTGGAAGCTCGGCGCTTCTGACACGCGCACCGCGCGGGGGATTACCGAACTAAACACAATGTCCGGGAAGTGGCGACGAACTTCCTCTGCCACTTCACGTGACAGGTTTGTCCGGTGGTCATACATGGTCAACAACACTCCCGTGATCCTGACCCGAGGATTGAGAAATTGCTGGACCATCGCGATGTTGTCCCACAGCATGGTGACCCCCTCGAGGGCGTAATACTCGGCCTGGATGGGGATGAAAACTTCGTTCGCCGCCGTCAACGCATTCACGGTCAGCAATCCGAGCGACGGCGGACAGTCGATGAATATGTAATGCGGCTTGTCCTCGGTCGCGGACAAGTACTCCTCCAGCGCTCGCTTGAGTCGCGTCTCTCGCGCTGATGCGGGAACGAGTTCGATTTCAGCACCCGCAAGGTTGATCGTTGCCGGAATGCAGGTGAGGTTCGGATTGTTCGGACTCTGTTGCAGAACGGACTGCACCGACGCCGAGCCGACGAGCACTTCGTAGGTGCCGGGGATTTTGGCGTGATGCTCGATACCGAGGGCTGTTGAGGCGTTTCCCTGGGGGTCGAGATCAATCACCATGACCCGAGCGCCGAGCCGCGCTAATGCTGAGGCGATGTTGACCGCGGTGGTGGTCTTGCCGACTCCACCCTTTTGGTTCGACAGCGCGACGATTCGAGTGTGGTTGGGAAGCGGTGCCGTTCGCTGAGCCAATGCCGTGCGACGCCGCGTCAAATCCAGGAGTTCTGTTGCCAGAGGCGTCGCGTCCGCTTCGCTCATCGCGTACACCCCTTTCTTACACTCGCCGCTGGCGATCGATACGTTCTGTGCGAATGTTTCACGTGAAACATTGAACCTCCGTTAGGTTACCCCACCGTGGCGGTGAACAATCGGGTCGGCTCCTCAACTTTACCGGCGCCCAGGGTTTGTGATTTCACTGCGGCGATTTGGTGGCGATGAAAAATCGGCCGAGCGTCGTCGATTTCAACGTCGAGTCGCTGACCCTTCAACAGGGCCAGCCGCCCTCCGGGCACGACCAGCGGTGCGAGCATCGGTATGAGCCCCTTCAGGGCTTTGACCGCGCGCGCCGTTACTACGTCAAACGAGTGGCGTGGCGTGTAGTCCTCCGCGCGGCCCGTGAAAACCGACACATTCTGTAGTTGGAGCTCGTTCACCTGTTCGACCAGCCAGCGCGTCCGGCGCTCCAACGGCTCGATCAGGGTCACCTCGATGTCGGGTCGAATCATCGCGATGACGAGTCCTGGAAGTCCAGCTCCGCTCCCCACGTCGGCGATTGATGCTCGGCCACCACGAACGCCAGTCGGCGAGAGTTCCGGAGCGA
>Ga0164294_10004603_pt1 | contig 12011 bp, 10 predicted proteins | sample GEODES005metaG_FD_111479 | JGI IMG/M metagenome (GOLD analysis project Ga0164294, IMG submission 111479) | Oligotrophic lake water microbial communities from Sparkling Lake, Wisconsin, USA - GEODES005 metaG | ecosystem: Environmental > Aquatic > Freshwater > Lake | place: USA: Sparkling Lake... | reverse complement strand
TGGATTCAACGTTGTTCACAACGGTTGGACAACCCCACAATCCTTTTACAGCGGGGAAAGGTGGTTTGATGCGCGGATTCCCTCTTTTTCCTTCTAGGGATTCTAACAATGCTGTTTCTTCACCGCAGATGTAGGCACCTCCACCGGGCGTAACAATGATTTCGTGGTCAAAGCCACTTCCCTGAATGTTTTTTCCTAAAAATCCTTTGGCATGTGCTTCTGCGATGGCTTTTTCAAGAATGTCTAGGATGTACATGAATTCTCCACGAATGTAGATGTACGAAGTATTTGCACCTAGTGCATACGAGGATAAAATCATTCCCTCAATCAGGATGTGCGGAATTTTTTCCATCAGGTAACGGTCTTTAAACGTACCTGGTTCTGATTCATCTGCGTTGCAAACAAGGTATCTAGGAACCCCTTCAGGTTTTGCTAAGAATGACCATTTTAATCCTGTTGGGAAACCGGCGCCACCTCTACCGCGAAGTCCAGATTTTTTAACTTCTTCCACAATTCCATCCGGAGAAAAGTTTTTGAGGGCCTTCGTAAGGGTATCGTAACCACCTTGTTTTTGATAGACCTCTATGCCTTGAATTCCGGGGACGTCTATGTGTTCTAACAACAATCTTCTGTTTTTCATCTGGAATGGCGTTATTGAATTTGTCCTGATTTATACTGTTCTATCAACGCATCTACCTTCTCTGGGGTCAGATGTTCGTGGTATTGGTTTCTGCATTGCAGTAGGGGACCATACCCGCATCCACCAAGGCATTCTGCTGTTTTTAAGGTAAACAAACCATCTTCAGTGGTTTCACCCACTTGTATGTTGAGTTTGTCCTGAATGTACGAAATCAATTCATCGCTGCCAACGAGTGCACAAGGACCGGTACGGCACACTTCAAAGACATGTTTTCCAACGGGTTGTAGGTGGAACATGGTATAAAAAGACGCTACTTCGTAGACTTCAACAGGTTGAATGGATAGAATTTCTGCAATTTTGTTCATTGCGGGAACACTGACCCAGCCAAATTCAGCTTGTGCGATGTGTAGCATTCGAATCAAAGCACTTTTTTCCTTTCCTTCGGGGAATTTCTTGATTACGGCTGTAATTTTTTCCATCATCGCATCGTTGAACGAAATGACTTCATTGGGGTCGAATACGGGTTGTGTGTGTTGGCTCATATCTTTTATGCGTCTAATTCTCCTGCAATTACGTTAAGGCTACTCAGTGTAATGACAGCGTCGCTGATGTTTGAGCCCGTAATCATTTCAGGATAAGCTTGATAATAAATAAAACAAGGTCTTCTAAATTGCAACCTGTATGGCGCACGTCCACCATCGCTGATGAGGTAAAAACCAAGTTCTCCGTTACCACCTTCAACACTGTGATAGACTTCTCCGACAGGAACGTTTGTTTCACCCATTACGATTTTGAAGTGGTAAATCAATGCCTCCATGTTGTTGTAGACATCTTTTTTGTCTGGCAAGAAAAATTCAGGGATGTCAGCATGTACAGGGCCTTCTGGGATATTTGCATAGGCTTGCTCAATGATGCGAACGCTTTGTCTCACTTCTTCTTGACGAACCATCCAACGATCGTAAGTATCTCCTTGAACCCCAACAGGTATGATGAAATCAAAATCTTCGTAAGAAGCATAGGGATGCATGGCTCGTATGTCATAATCAACGCCTGTTGCACGAAGATTGGGGCCAGTGAAACCATAGGCGAGTGCTCGTTCCGATGAAATTGAACCGGCACCTTGTGTACGGTCCATAAAAATGCGATTGCGTTCCAACATCGAATTGAATTCTTCAAACGCTTTTGGAAACGATTTCAAGAAAGCTTTTAACTTTTGGTGAAATACAGGTGTGAAATCCTTATCAAATCCACCAATTCTTCCCATGTTGGTCGTCAGTCGCGCTCCACAAACTTCTTCATACAGTTCGTAAATTTTTTCTCTTTCAGTAAACGGATAGAAAAAACTTGTTAATGCACCTGTGTCCACGCCGATGACGGAATTACAAATCAAGTGATCTGCGATTCTTGCAAGTTCCATCATGATCACACGCATGTAATCAACGCGTTTTGGAATTTCGGCTTGAATCAATTTTTCAACGGTCATCTGCCAGCCTAAATTGTTGATTGGAGAGGAGCAATAATTTAAGCGATCCGTAAGTGTTGCGATTTGATTGTAGGGACGTCTTTCGGCAAGTTTTTCAAAAGCACGGTGAATATACCCAACCGTTTGTTCAGAGCTCAGGATTTTCTCTCCATCTACTTTCAGAATGTTTTGAAAAATACCATGGGTAGCAGGGTGAGTAGGGCCAAAATTAATCGTGGCAATGTCACCATCTATTGTCTCTCTCGATAAGACTTGCCCATTTGAGAGCAAAATATCATTTCCTACGTTCATCATGCAAAGTTTTTTATCGTCCAAAAAAGCGATCGTCCTTATCCTCCCTTGTTTCATCTTCCAAGTGGAATTGTTTTAACATAGGGTGATAATCCATTGAATCCATGTTTAATATCCTTTTTAAGTTGGGATGTCCTTGGAATTCAACCCCATAGAAGTCAAATGTTTCGCGTTCCATCCAATTTGCTGTTTCAAAGACCGAGGTTAAACTTTGGATTTGAGGTTTGTCAATCGAAAAGTAGCATTTGATCCTAAGCCTATTTTGGTTTTTCCAGCTATGCAGGTGATATACCAAACAAAGCTCTCTTTCTTTCGATTCAGGATAGTGAACAGCACCTAAAAGTGTAAGAAAATTAAAGGAAAGTAAAGCATCGTTTTTCAAGGCATCGGCCGTGGCTAATAAATCAACAGGAGAAATTTCCACCACCAAACAATCGTACAATTCTTCAATTTGAAGTATTCTTCCTTCAAACTTCTGCTGTAAATCCGCTCGTAACTGATTATTTTTTGACATGTGGATTGGTTACTTCAATTTGATAATCTTCCAATAAATGCACGTACTCAGTACTGTATCTTCTGCGCATGGGTTCGTGTCTCACGAGTCGATGAATGTTCATTACGCCATCTATAATTTGCTCTGGGCGGGGAGGACAACCGGGCACATAAACATCTACGGGGATGATGCGGTCAATTCCTTGGAGTACACTGTAGGTATCAAAAATCCCTCCTGAGGAAGCACAAGCACCAACGGACAAAACCCATTTAGGTTCTGCCATTTGTTCGTAAACTTGTTTAAGAATGGGAGCTAATTTTTTTGAGATGGTACCCGCTACAATCAGCAGGTCACATTGTCTTGGCGTAAAACTCAAACGCTCCATTCCAAAACGAGATAAATCATAGGTAGAGCCCATCGTCGCCATGAATTCAATGCCACAGCAAGAGGTAGCGAACGGTAGGGGCCAGACGGAATTTTTGCGTGCCAATGCCACAGCATTTTCCAACGTTGTCAGCTGATGACCTTCGCCATTGATAACTTCAAGGTTTTCTATTTTTCCCATTCCAATGCACCTTTTTTACGAACATATAAAAATCCAATCAAGAAGAACGCAACAAACATGACCACTGCCAAAAGTCCTTCCAGTTTCAATGCATGAAAATTCACTGCGTAAGGATAGAAAAAGATTACTTCGACGTCAAAAAGCACAAAAAGAATGGCGGTCATGAAATACCGAATGGAAACAGGAAAACGGGCATTTCCCTCAGCTGGGATTCCACATTCAAAGTTTTCATCTTTCTTTTTGGTTCTTACAGATGGCGTAAGAAGATGTGTGGCGATAAGGGTAAAAATTACGAACCCAGCTGCTACGCCCATTTGGATGAGCAAGGGAAGGTAATTTAAATTAGAAGTCACATTAGAAGTGGTTTCCATGAACTTAATTATTTAGCTGTGTAAAACAGATTTTTGCTGACAAATTTAGGTTTTACTTTGGAATTCAAACAAGGAAAACTGGAAATAATTATTTTTTTTATTCTCGTATTTGAATTGCCCTATTTGTCAAGACTTTCTGTTTTTTTTTGCAATCAATGTAAGCTGGCAAGGTATCTTTCCGCATCCAACGCAGCCATACACCCTGTCCCTGCCGCTGTAATTGCTTGACGATAGGTTTTATCAGCCGCATCTCCGGATACAAATACACCTGTTACATTTGTTTTTGAAGATCCAGGTTGTGCATATTTGATATATCCCGTTTCATCTACATCAATGAATTCTTTAAAAATGTCTGTATTTGGATGATGTCCAATGGCAACGAAAAATCCAGTACAGCTAATTTCTCGAACTTCCTTAGTAACGTTGTTCACAACACGTACACCGGTAACCAATTGACCGTCGCCAAGAACTTCCTCTGTTTCCGTATTGTATAATATCTCGATGTTCGGTGTTTTTTGAACGCGGTCCACCATGATTTTAGAAGCCCTAAATTCGTTTTTACGAACCAGCATGGTAACTTTCGTACAAAGTTTGGCAAGGTAATGTGCTTCTTCACAAGCAGAATCTCCAGCACCAACAATAACGGTTTCTTGTCCGCGATAGAAAAATCCATCACAAACGGCACAAGCAGAAACACCTCCGCCCAACTGTAGGTATTTTTGTTCGCTTTCCAATCCTAAATATTTTGCAGATGCCCCTGTAGCAATGATGACCGTTTTTGCATGAATTTCCGTGCCGTCCTCTGTCCAACATTTGTGCACAGAACCCGAAAAATCAACCTTGGTAATAAAACCAGGTTTAATGTCTGTTTCAAATCGAAGGGCTTGATCTTTAAGTTGAACCATCATTTCTGGCCCTGAAATGCCTTCGGGATAACCGGGGAAATTTTCCACTTCATTCGTTGTTGTAAGTTGTCCACCAGGCTGCAGTCCTTCATACATCAATGGCTTCATGTCTGCGCGGGCAGCGTAAATTGCAGCAGTATATCCTGCTGGACCGGATCCGATAATAAGACAGTTTGTTTCTTTAATCATGGGTGAATTTGTTTTAGGCAAAAATAGAATTTTTGGAGCATCTAAACTTAGAAACTCATTTATATACCTATTGAATTTTTTTATAGCCTATTTTTTTTAATTTCGCCATCTAATATTTTAATATGAAAATCTTTTTTATCCTTCTTGCGCTCACTTTGTTTGCGTCCAATTTTTTCTCTCAGGCCAAAGAATCTGCCAATTGGTATTTGAACAGTCCGAATCAATCCAAGGTATATGGCACAGCTGCCAATGAAGCGTATGAATTGTTGACTGGAAAGAAATCCATTCCTGTAATCGTTGCTGTAATAGACAGTGGGGTTGAAATTGATCATCCAGATTTGAAAGATGTGATTTGGGTGAATGCAGACGAGGTTCCGAACAATGGACTTGACGATGACCACAATGGATATGTTGACGATGTGCATGGTTGGTCATTTTTAGGGGGTGCAACTTCTGATATAAACGATGAAGCTTCCGAGTTGAAAAGAATGGTTTTTCTCGAGAAAAAGCATTTTGGAAACAAGAAAATTGATGAGGTTGATCCCTTGGAAAAAGCACGTTTTGAAAAATACCAAGCGATGAAAGCTAAATATGACAAAGAGTTGGGAATGAATGAGCAATCGTACCAAAACCTCTCAATGATTGCAGGATATGTTGACAACGTAAAAATGGCTTCCAATGGCATCTTCTCCAAAGAGACCAATAATGCCTACGTACCTAAAGATGAAAAAGAGAAAAAAATTCAATCCAGAATCAAACTGTTTTTCATTCAACTTCCACCAGAACAACTGGATAAAGAAATTCACCATGCGCTTGAATCCACGGCGTCCCAAATTAAAATGGCATCCATAGATGCGGACAGCATTCGTAAGGTCGTAGTAGGGGATGACCCCAATAATTTATCAAACCGTTACTACGGTTGCAATCGCTATGAAGGACCTGATGCCATGCACGGTACGCACGTATCGGGAATCATTGCGGCCAAAAGAGGAAATGGCGTTGGAATCGATGGAATTGCGGAAAAGGCTCAAATCATGGTTTTAAGGGCAGTTCCGAACGGGGATGAGCGCGACAAAGACGTAGCCAATGCCATCCGCTATGCGGTTGACAATGGTGCGAAAGTTATAAATATGTCTTTTGGAAAATACTACACACTGCACAAATCATATGTAGATGATGCCATTGCGTATGCTTTGGATCACGATGTTTTGCTTGTCCATGCAGCAGGGAATGATGGAAAAAACAAAGACTTGGAAGATTCCTACCCCACAAGAATTTCAAATACGGGAACGATTTATCCCAATTGGATTGAGGTGGGTGCTTCTGGTGCTTCAACATCCCCTAAAAAAAGAATAGCTGAATTTTCAAATTATGGTGCCACCACCGTTGATTTCTTCGCGCCAGGGGTAGATATTTACTCTACCGTACCTGATGGTAAATATGAAGACGCTTCAGGCACATCAATGGCCTGTCCAGCAACCGCTGGGGTAGCGGCATTGATTCGCAGTTATTTCCCTGAATTATCTGCCGTTGAGGTCAAAGAAATTTTAATGAAAACAACCACGCCACTGAAAAAGAAAATCAAAATTCCTGGAACGAACAAGAAAGGGAAAATGAAAGATCTTTCCATAACAGGTGGTTTCGTGAACGCTGCCAATGCGGTGAATTACATTCTGAAGAATACGAAAACAAATTAAAGTTCCGCTGCCTTTCTGAGGGCGGTCGTGCGCTTGCTTTTTACGTCCATAATTTCCCATTGAAGATGAGAAGCATTCTTTGGTTTTCGCCTAAGGATGTACTTTTTTTGCCGAAATTCTACTTTGTAAACATTGTGATGATTTTCTATGGTTAGAGGGCATTGTTGGGCTCGGTAGGACTGCCTCTCTTTTATTTCTCTGAGTTGCCAATGTTTAATGGGATATATTTTTTCATATTCACCCTTTAAACGTTCTAGGTTCTTTCGATTTTCATGATTTGCAGTGAAAAAAACCGTTCCATTTCCTTTGTTGTTTAAAATGAAAACAGGGCGCTTTGAATTTAAGAGCATGAGATGTTCTGTGTTTTGGTGTTTATATCGACCATAGGTAATTGCAACGATGACGGCTAGTATAGGTAGGGTTTTAAGTGTGATGGAACGCAGCGGAACATGGAAAAACCAAAGCACGGAAAGTACCATCGCGAAAACCATCCCTATGGAAAGGTCAAAACCAGCTTCTACGGATCCATCGAGATTGGCAACAAAATGAATGAATTGTGTCATTGTTTTTAGGGTCCATTGGAATGAAAGCCCAAGTATTTCTTGAATGAAAGGGATCTCTTGAAGGAAAAGATAAGCAAAACCAATGTACATTGCGAGGCTTGAAATTAAGGTGATTCCTAAGTTCGCGAGCAAAAAATAATTTGGAAAATAGTGGAAATGGTATAAGGTAAGTGGTACAGTGAACAACTGTGCAGCCATCGAAACGGAAGTAGCCTCCCAAAAATAGCCAAGGACTATGTTCTTGGGTTGCCAGATGGACTTGATTTTTCCATGGTAATTGAGAATTCCGAAAACCGCTAAATACGAAAGTTGAAATCCAATGTCATAGATGTAGTAAGGAGAAACCAACAATAACACCCACGCTGAAAAAAACAGAATCGCATTCGAGTTTGCTTTCAATCCCCAAAAAGTACCGATTTGGAAGAGTGTGAACATAAAAACGGAGCGGATTACACTGGGAGAAAAGCCGGTTAACAAAGCATAGAACCACAAAATGACCAGAATCAATAAAATGGCCTTTTTTCTGGAAATCCATCTGGAGAAAAATTGAAAGCTCATCAATAAAATTTGTGCAAACAACGAAATATGCATTCCCGAAACGGCCAGAACGTGAATCGCTCCCGTTGCTGAAAAATCATCGCGAGTGTTGCTTTCGATGTCACTCACATCGCCTAGAATTAAGGCTTTTGCCAAAGCCAATTCCTTTCCATGGACATATTTCCCCATTCTTTCCCCTAAAAACTGCTGTTGGCTTTTCATGAAATCGCGAAAAGGTGACCGTTTTCCAAGAATTACAATGGAATCCCTAATGAAATAGTTCACTCGTATTCCTTTGGATTTATAGAAGGTTTCAATTTCAAATGAACCGGGGTTTCCATTGTTTTTTATCGGAACGGGGAGGGAGCTTGTTGCGATGAGGATTCCGTTTTTCAATGGGAAGGTTTGGCCGGAGACATAGCAATTTACCTTGTGGTCACTACCCACCCAACCACTGTTTGAATGCTTGTAAATTTGACCGGTTGCATGGATTCCTTTCGCTGTGGTTTGGACGTCGGTTAAACGGAGAACGGTGAAGGTTGCTAAAGGATCTTCTTTGTAGTCAGCTTGTTGCGTTGCCAACATTCCGATACAATACATAGACACCAAAGCAAAAATAGGAGTTAACCTATGCTGAAGAAGATAATGCGTGATTGTTCCACATAAAATCATCATCACGGTAAAGCATACCAATAGGAATCGAGAACATGGGATAGGGGAGAATTCTCCAAGCAGTGTACATACCAAAGTCAATGGCATTAGTACTTCAGGCCCGAGTCGTGGACCTAAAAGAATGGGTGTCGTCATACGTTGATTTTAACGGTAATACTTCCCGTCGATAAGTTGGATTTTTTGTTCGAGTTGCATCTCCCGTATGGCCCATTTCAAATCATCTTTGGGAAGCGGAATGCGTTCTTGAAGTTCGGAGAAATTTAAGGGAGAGATAAGCGCATCTAAAATAAAAGTCTCAATGCTCTGTAGGTCAAGTTTTTGCCTTTTGCAATAATCACATTTGTTACATGGTTCTGAGGTTTGGCCAAAATAACTTAGAAGAAACTGTGACCTACATTCGTTTGATGACAAGTAATTTAGGACAGCATCGAGTTTCCGTTGTCCCGTATCTTTGCGTTTTTGGTAGACCTCATAAGACAACTGGAAATAATCATCGGGACGTCGTTCGGTTAAAAATGTGATGGAAGGCAGGTTGGATTTAGGGATCCAGTCTATAATGCCATTTTGAAGCAAATGCCTTAGTTGTTCGTTCACAGCAGATTCAGTCATTTTCAATTTACTCGCAAGGGAAGAGGGTACAATTGTAAAAAACTGACCTTCCTCTACCAAACAATTTCGTTGCATAAAATGAATCAAGCTATGCATGTTAGGTTGTGCAATTTGGAAATTATACAAGGTTATTCCCGAGACCAAAAACTGAACCTTGTCAGGGGTGTGCGTAGCTTCGATGAATTGAAGCGTTTGATTCATTTCTAAGATCTTAATGGCATGATATACTTCCAAAGGATCCAATTGGTACATTTTTGAAAAGGCAGGCAAGTCAATTGGGTAATTCTCGTCAAGACCTGAACCTACAGCGATTCTTAGGTATCCCAACAACGCATGGTAGATTTTTTTAATCGCATCCTGAGGTGGGAATTTCTTTTCGAATTCAACTTGTAAATCAGTGGCATCATTTTCCTCTATGAATGCAATGGTACGTGCCTCCAAACCATCTCTACCGGCCCTTCCTGCTTCTTGGGTGTACGCCTCAAGGTTTTCTGGGAAATCATAGTGTAGTACAAAACGTACATTGGGTTTGTCGATTCCCATGCCGAAAGCATTGGTAGCAATCATAAGGGAATAAGTACCGTTCATCCATCCTGTTAACGCTTGACTTCGCTCCTGATGGCTCATTCCCCCGTGGTAGGGTGCTGCGTTTAACTTGCTGGAGATAAAAACCTTTGTTAAGGATTTCACCGCTTTCCTTGTCCTACAATACACAATCCCTGTCATGTGCCCTTTTCCATTGCAATACGCCAGGATGCTCCCTAATTTATTGCCTGATCTTATGATCTCATAACTTAAATTTTTACGTTGAAAATCCCCACGGTGAATTTTTGGGTTTTTCAGCTTTAATTGTAAAACAATGTCGTCGACTACTTCTGATGTGGCGGTTGCCGTTAATGCCAAAATGGGTAAGTCCGGAAGGGTTTCTCTTACAATGTGAATGTTCTTGTAGGCGGGACGGAAATCGTGGCCCCATTCGGAAATGCAATGCGCTTCATCCACGACGAGAAGTTTAACGGGCATTTTCTTTAGGCGTTCTTTGAAAATGGGTGTTTGAATCCTTTCAGGGGAGAGGTATAAAAAATCATAAGCGCCGAAAACTGCATTGTTGAGAAGGATGTCGATTTCTCGATAAGTTAAGGTACTTGAAATGGCACATGCCCTGATGCCGCGTGACTTAAGATTTCTTACCTGGTCTTCCATTAACGAAATCAAAGGTGAAATAACCAAGGTTAAGGATCCCAAGGCCAATCCGGGGACCTGAAAACAAATGGATTTGCCTCCACCTGTTGGCAGCATTGCCAAAACATCATTTCCATTTAGGGAATCTGCTATGATGGGCCACTGGGAGGCACGGAAATCATCGTAACCCCAGTATTTTAAAAGAATTTCCTTACTTTTTTCTTGCATTGAATAGAGACCTTAAATGTAACATTTATTCCGCCTGCCTAACGGCTTTTTGTTGTGAACCTTGTATATTCAATGTATATTCGCGACAAAATTAATCTATGTCTTTCACTGAACTCGCCATATCAGTAGAAAAATGCAAGCATTCAAAAATTGACCAAGTGGATTGGGATAACCTTCCTTTTGGCAGGCTTTTCTCTGACCATATGCTTGTAATGGAATACGACAATGGAATGTGGCAAAATCCAAAAATATCGCCTTTTCAATCCATCGACATGCATCCTGCGATGTCTGCTATACATTACGGACAGTCTATTTTTGAGGGATTAAAAGCATACCGCAGGGAAGATGGAAGTTTGTCAATTTTCAGACCTGAGATGAACGCAGCAAGATTCAATCAATCTGCCCTTCGAATGTGTATGCCTGAGATTCCTGTCGATTTATTCATTGAAAGCATCCGGAAATTGGTTGAAATCGATGCAGATTGGGTTCCAAATAAACAAGGGCATGCACTCTACATTCGTCCTTTTATGTTCGCAACCGATGAATGGGTGGGAATTAAACCTTCTGAGTCTTATAAATTCCTCATTATCCTTTCTCCCGTAGGGAATTATTATGCTGAGCCTGTAAGGGTGAAAATTGAGGATTATTATACAAGGGCCGTCCAGGGTGGCGTTGGAAGGGCAAAAGTAGCAGGGAATTATGGTGCAAGTCTTTTTCCTGCTAAGAAAGCACAGGATTTAGGATTTCATCAATTGGTTTGGACCGATGCTAAAGAGCATAAATTCATCGAAGAATCCGGGACCATGAACATCGTTTTTCAAATCAATGGGACCTTAATTACACCAACGGAGGACGATGACACCATTCTAAGAGGCATTACCAAGCGATCCATTATTGAAATAGCAAACCATTGGGGCATTCCTGTTGAAGAACGAAAAGTTTCAGTGGAGGAAATCCTCACCGCGCTTCGCAACGGTACGCTGGAAGATGCTTTTGGTGCAGGAACAGCCGCTACTTTGGCACAAATTGCAGTGATAGGTTACAAAGATGAAGTATTTACGTTGCCCGATTTTGAATCACGTTCTTTGTCAAACAAAATAAAATATTACATAGATAAGGTGAAAATAGGGGCCGAAGAAGATGTTTTTGGCTGGAACCACAGCGTTTAACCTTACTGTATCTGGTGGAACCTCTCCATTTTCCTAAGCGCTCGTCAATGCGAAGCATTCTCACGCTCGTGTTCTTTCTTCTTTTCCATTTTATGGGCAAAACCCAAGTCATCGTTGCGATCGAAACCTTGGACAAAAGTACACTGGAAAGCATTCCCAATTGTGTAATTTACCTTAAAACCTTTGGCGATCTAGATTCTACTTTCTCTTTCAATTCACGATTAGGCGGACCTGTATCTCTGCGCATGGATGAGATGCGGTCGGGTAAAATATGGATTGATTGTAGCCATCCTTTGTATGAAACGGCTTACAAGAAAATAAACATTACTTCCGTGCAAAAGGACACCCTTAAAATCAAAGTATACTTAAGCAGATTAAAGGAAAAACTAACGGGAGAAGTTCGCGTCACAGCCCCAG
>Ga0164294_10004602_pt1 | contig 12013 bp, 13 predicted proteins | sample GEODES005metaG_FD_111479 | JGI IMG/M metagenome (GOLD analysis project Ga0164294, IMG submission 111479) | Oligotrophic lake water microbial communities from Sparkling Lake, Wisconsin, USA - GEODES005 metaG | ecosystem: Environmental > Aquatic > Freshwater > Lake | place: USA: Sparkling Lake... | reverse complement strand
GCCACCTCCGCCGCCCTCGCCCTTCCCGCCGCCGCCCTCGCCGCCACCGCCGCCGCCGCCCTCGCCGCCGCCGCCGCCCCTGCCGCCACCGCCTCCCTTACCGCACCCGCCCCCGTCGCCGCCCCCACCGGCCCCGTCGCCGCCCCCGCCCCCGCCCCCGCCTTCGCCGCCGTCACCGCCTCCATCCTGGCTCGTTCGTGCCTTGCCACCGACGCCCGTGCTCGTGTCTGGCGCCCTTCTGTCGGCCATCGCTCTCGCTGCTGTCATGGCTCTCTGGCGAGCCTGTCGTGACCGACGCAGCTACAATCTCCTCGGCAGCAGGGACGACAGTCTTGAAAACGGCGGCCTTGGCGGCGGCGGCGCCGGCGATGGAGGGGACGAAGCAGGCGGCAGCGCTGTGCGCTTGCTCGCCGACAGTGTCAAGAGTCTCCTACCCAATTTCCACGAGGCGGCTCACTCGAGGCCCATGCCCCTCTCTGAGCGACCAGCTGCCTCTGGACGAGCTACCGCCGCAGCTGCAGCGCTTAACACAGCGCTCCTCGCGATCCCTTCGCCGCAGGCGCGCTCGAGTCACAGTCCGCCCGGCACAGCGCGTCGCTCGACCAGTTTCCCCAAGTCGCCCGGCAGGTCATGCTGGAGCACGTTCACTTCGGTGACCGGGATGGACTCGTCCACGCCGCTGCCTCCGCCGGCGTCGGCTCCACCGCCGGTGCTGCCTCCTGTCGCTGCGGCGTATGCTTCCGAAACGGCCGCCACTTCAGCTGTGACGGCGGCAGCCAAGGCAGCTGAGGCAGCCGCTGAGTCCGCCTCTCGCGCCGCCGCCGCCGCCGAGTCCACTGCCGTCGCGGTTGCCGCCGCCGCCGCCAGCTATCAGCAGTTTGCAAGCGTGGCTGCGGCTGCGGCAGTTGCTCCCCCACAACTTCCTCCTCCGCCGCCGCCCCCGCTGCCGCCGCCGCCGCCGCCACCGCTGCCGCCGCCGCAGCAGCAGCAGCAGCAACCGCCGCAGTCGCAGCCGCTTGCAGAGGCCGAGGCAAACGCCCTGCGCCAGAGACTTGCCAACGTCGAAGCGGCGCTCGAGGCAGCCACCACCTCACTGTCGCCTCCGCCGCACCCTCCGCCTCCACTTCCGCCTCCACTTCCGCCTCCACTTCCGCCTCCTCCGCTTGACGAGCCGGAGCCTCCAGCGTCGCGCTGGAGCTTGGCATCGTCCACCTCGATGGCAACGAGATTCGTCGCCGCGTTCTCACCTCCGAAGAGCACAGCGTCGGCCGACGTGCCCAAAGCGACCACGACGGCGCCCATGGTGCCCACGCTGTTCGACACGGCCAGCTCCCCGTCTGAGCCAGCCGTCTCAACCTCTGCCTCAGCTGCTGCGAGTGCCTACATGGTGGTGGCTTCGAGCGAGCTCACTCTACCGTGGGCAGAAAGAGCCCGACACGGTGCCTCGGTCGACCAAGCCACGCAGGTGGCGACCGGCGTCGACCAAGGGACGCAGGCCGACTCTCCTGTCGAGTTCCACAAAGCTCCGAGCGACACCCCCTCGACTTGCATGCACCCCGCGGGCTGGCGCCGTAGTGACGAAGCACAGGTATCCTCCGCAGCTTGGCCGTACGGCGTGTACGGCCAAGCCGTCGAAGGCTGTGGACGCCCTTCGGTCAGCTTTGCGTCCCCCGCACCATTCTTCGAGCCCTACCCGCCTCCACACCCGCCCGCCGCCTTTGCGCCACCCAGTGCGGCAGTGACGCCACGCCCAACGCTCAGCACTCGTAAACCGTCGGTGCCTACTACGCCGCGGCGCAGCTTCACCGGCTGCTCGAGTAGCCTGGCCCAGCCCGGCGACGTCGACTTGACGAAGCTCGCCGCGAGGGCCATGAGGGCCAAAATGATGGGCAACATGGCCGAGCATGAGCGGCTGAGCCGTCGGCTGGCGTCGGCTGGCGTGAGTGAGCCCTTTGAGCAGACGGCGCGCGCTCGCTTCTTCTCGACCGAGCCTACAATGCTTCAGACCGCCATGCATCAGCCTGCGATGTATCGGCCTGCGATGTATCCGGCGCGTTGCCGCACAGCTGGGGCACAGGCGGGCGGCGCAGGCGTGCTTGGTCGCATCGGCGCCGCCGCGACGTCGCATCCCCTGGAGGCCTTCGACCACATGACGCTCGCGACCCTCGGGCTAGCATGCATGTGGCATGATGAGGATGGCAAGCAGGCGCGGGCGCGACTGTGGAAAGCGTGCGACGCGCCCTCGAGCACGGGTCGCATCTCTGCTGCTGACCTTGACCGCTGGGTGCGTGCGGCGCTCGGCTGTCCCGCGCGTTTCGTCACACGGCCCACGACGAGCCGCATCTTTGAGGCCGCCAAGGAGCAATTGGAGACCAGCTGGGGAAGGGAGCCGCGCCTCTCTACATTTGGGATCCAGGGCGCGTATGGGACAGTGCTCGTCTCGGGCGCCGCCGGCGATTACGTCGAGCCTGGCGTCGGCTTTTGGCGGCTGTGCCTCCTCATCCACTGCTACCTCGAGCTCTATCTGCGCTTCCACCCACCCGACGCCGAGGCTCACTTCGTCGAGGAGGATGAGCTGATACGCGTGGCCACATTCGTGCGACGCTGGGGTGCGCCGGCGCTTTCGGCCGAGCAGGCGCGCGCCGAGTTTGAGCGGATGGAGTACGAATACGGGCACGCTGTCTTCTTCCATGAGTTGCTCGACTGGGCGATGCGCTTGCTGCTCAAGAGCACTGCGCCGGGCGCGAGCGGCTCGTCGGATGGGTTTCCGTTTAAGGAACTCGAGCGCCTCCTCACCGCGCAGATATCGCGCCCCGATGGGCTGCGCCCGGCGGCCAAGCCGCTCACGATGCTTTGAGAGAACAGGTTTCTGTCATGTGAGTCCACAGCGGGTGCTTCAAAGAGGTGCGAAGGCTTGGCCAATTCAGTTGGTTTAGGAACCTATAGTCATTGGCTTCGGGCTTGGCAGGCCCGCCCTCTGCCTCTCGCACATGATCAGGAGAGCGAGCGCCTTCCGCCTTGAAGGCCGCGGCCCCCCTCTCTTCCCTTGCCCTGGAGGTTACGTTATATGCACATTCATTGAGCAAATCTAAGCGATTAACAGTTAATATGTACGTGATAGTGTGGACGGCAGCTGGGGGCGGAGGGCTTTGATTTCTTATCTATTTCGGTAGCGGTATACCGAATTGCAGCGTGTACGGTATGGGAGGTCTCATTATCCGATCGGCGCGTGGCGGGGGCAGACCGCCCACCCGGGCGGTCCTTGCCACCGCGAACGGTCCGAAAAGGACACGAAAGCGGTTTACTGCTGTAGGAAAACGAAAAGCACCTCACCACAGGCGCACCTCAGCCGAGTGGCTGTCACATTCCCGAGAAAGCTCCCGCGCGGGCCTGCTTACGTGCAGCGCCCTGCTTTCTCGAATGGTTGCCCAGTCTCGCCTTATTTGCCTCGGCGCGAGAGCGTTGCACGGCAACCGGCAGTGGCGGGCGACCGCCTCCCTTGCCGCCACCGCCGCCACCGCCGCCGCCGCCGCCGCCGCCGCCTGCCGCGCTGCCACCGCCCTGTGCTGCCTCGCTGTCTCCAACGGCCGCATCCATAGAGCCACCCTCGTCCCAGAATTCGCCCGTCTCGGCGTCGTAGTGGAGCTGCGCGGCCGCCGCGTAGACCTCCTCTGTTGCGACGCGGCTGCCTGGGGGTGGCAGCCGGCCGCGCTGTGTTAGGCGCTCCGCCAGCCGTGCAGCCGACTGGATCAGCTTCGTCTTGTGCGCCTCAGTCTTGATCTTGAGGCGTGCCACGTCTGCCACACTCAATCTGGCGGCGAGCTCGAGACGAATGATGCCCGCCGCACGAAATGCGTCCACGTACTGTCCCAGCCCGATGGCGCGCACCCACTCGAGCGCCGTGCCGGGCAGCGGCGCCGCGCCGCCGCCGTCGCCGCCGCTAGCTGCGCCAGGCCCGGCCGCGCTTCTCGCCTGGCGGCCAAACGGCGTCGTCCCGGGCGCCTCGCCGGAGCGCCCTCCTGCGTCCTCCGCTGGGTCGTGCGCGAAGAGCACCGCGGCGGCGCTCGAGCCTCCTTGGCCTCCACGGCGAACAGCCTGGCTGGCCTCCTCTTGATCTTCTTGTAGCGCAGGCCCGGAGGTGCGCCCCTCGGCACTATACGCCTCGAGTGAGTCATCGAGCTCATCTTCGTAGAGCGCCGTCTCGAGCGCCGCCTGCCTATTTTGGAGCGCCGTCGCGAGCGCTTCGGACTGACGACGTGGCACTAACGCCTCATAAGAGGCTCCCCCGGGCCCGCCACCGGCGCCAAACTCGGCGCCTCCAAAGGTTCGGTTACTGTAGGCGTCGGTCGCCGCGGCCTCCGCCGCGAGTGCGGCCGCCATTGCGGGATCCATTGCCGCGGCCTCAAGCACACTCCGAGGCGCGCGCCGTCCTGGTGCATTCAGGTCAGAGAGTACCTTTGCCTCTTGCTGCCGCGCCCGGCGCTGCGCTAACGTCTCGTTGCGCCGTGCTGCCACGCCCACCAGCGACACACCGCCTGCTGCTGGTAAGCGACCTGATGGCGCCGTCGTGGGCTCCCCATCCTCCTCGGCGCCCAACGGCGGCGGCGGCTTGGCGAGATCACGTGGCATCGCGTCGAGAAACGGCGGCAACGAGCCATCGAGGAGCGCATTGAGCGCGGTCTCGGTCCGTCCGCCGTAGTGACGAAACACTGCGACGAGGAAGCCCTCGCCACAGCCAGGGAGCATCTCGCTGATCATAACGATGCCTTCCCTCTCCTCCGCCGTGATCACGTCGACGAAGGCGCCGCCGCCCTTGCCGCCGCCCTTGCCGCCGCCCTTGCCGCCACCCTTTCCCTTGGAGCGGCAGGCAGACTCATCGACCCTCGCCACCATCGATCGGTGATAATCGGCCGTGGCCGTTGGCATGCCCCTTAGCGCCTCCTCGACGCAAACGCCTACCTCAGTCAACTTGAGCAGCTGCTGAAGCAAAGCGCCACTCCCCTCCACCAGGCAGGTAGGCGCGGCGCGCCGGGTCGCTGGCGCCGTGCCCACCTGTGCCTCGATTGAGATGCACTCAGAGGGCAATCAGAGGATCACCAAAGGGGGATCCATGGGCCATCAGAGGGGCCAACAGAGGCCCGTTAGAGGAGCCATCAGAAGGTCATCAGAGGATCATCAGAGGCTCATCAGAGGATCATCAGAGGGTCATCAGAGGGGGTACCTGTGCCGTCACGTAGAGAGGCTCGAGCTCCTCGAGGGTTTCACAAGGATCCGAGAGCTGAAGCAGCACACTCGACAGTGCCTCCAGGTCCACGAGGGCTTGGCCGCTGCTGCCGCGGCCGCCGCTGCTGCCGCGGCCGCCGCTGCCGCCTTTGGCGCCCTTGCCTTTGGCATCGCCCTTGCCCTTGCCGCCGCCACCCTTACCGCCGCGCCCGCTACCCTCGCCCCCTCTAGCGCCATGACCTCGACCACCCTCCAGCGCGACGTCAGCGACGGCGTCCGAGGCGGCGCCCGAGGCGGCGCCTGTGGCGGCGCCAACGGGCTCGAAGCAGCTCGCAAGGATCAGATTGGCGGCCGCGTGGAGACAGTGCAATCCACAAGCGACCAGACGATCGTGAAGGGTGGAAACGGCCGAGCCCGCCACGACGCCTATGGCCGGCGTGGCGGCGCGACGCAGCCACGGCAGGGCAACCTCAACGGTGAGCTGCAAGGCCGTCACGACGCCGCCCACGCCACATAGCGGCACGAGCGACGTGGCACCCATGCGACCAGCGCCGACTGAGCTGTCACTCGCTGTGGAGCTTTTGGAGAGGCCACTGGTGGCGGCGTGCAGGGCCGCGGGCGGCAGCACTAGGCTGAGAGCGTGCAAAGTGCCCGTCGCGTCGAGGAGCCAATCGCCTACTATCGCAGCGTCCTCGGCCGTCTGAACGTCCAGCGCGGAGGGCAGCAGCGCGGTGCGCACCGCACCCGCCGCGCCCTCCGGCACGCAGTCGAATCCGCACACTCGGCAGATGGCTGTGGCCGCGTCACCAAGAGAAGCATGCAGCCCGGCTGCCTTGGCGGCCGGTTGCGGACCCATCGTGACAGCAGCCAGCCGCTCGCACCCCGGCTTGTCAGTGAATGCGTATAGTGCGCATGCGTCGATGAGACGCGGCACCGTGAAGAACCGCTCAGCCCATGCCATGTGGGAAGCCGGTGGCTTTGCGAGACGGAGCAGGATGCGAAGAACAAGCCGCCGAAGGCTCGCGGAGTCCTCGGTGGTGTCAGACTCGTCACCAGTCAGTGCAAAGCGGCGTTCAGCGAATCGCAAGTACCCATCGAGAAAAACTTGCAGCGCGGAAGCGCCACCCGCTGTGGCATCCCAGAAGCTTGCGTCATCGGAGCCGCTCAGCGGTTCGAGCTGCTCCACCGCGCACGTGATCGTCTCTTCGGCGTCAAGTGCGTCGAGCGCGTCGCCTGTGGTGGGCAGGTAAGGCGGCAGATCGTCAAGCGGCATTTGTATGGCTGTGCCGAGCGCGGGCACGCGGGCTGGGCCTCGGCCTCAAAAATAGGCTGTGAACGATACCGTACCTGTGAACATGCTGAAAATTGCCTAGCAATCTAAATGCCCTGACTGCCCATAGAATTGGGTATGGTGTAGTTTGAGATTTGGACTTTCATTTTAGTGTTCCAGACATCGCGCGTGGCGGTCGTTTCGACTTTCCGAACGGCTCGGTGTGTGTGCGGTCTGAACAGGGGATATGCTCGGCCATCGTGCACGGCTACTCTCCTGCCTCATTGCTGGCGGCGTGGCTCAATCGCAGACACCGTCGCCATCTCGACCTCCACCATCGCCACCTCCATGTCCGCCACCGTCGCCATTTCCACCTCCACCGTCGCCGTCTCCACCTCCACCATTGTCACCTCCAACTACAAAATCGCCAGCTCCACCGCAAGCTCCATCTCCGCCTCCATCTCCACCTCCATCTCCACCTCCATGTCCGCCGCCACCCTCACCACCGCGAACATCTCCGCCACCCCCGTCACCGCCGCCCTCACCACCGCCACCTTCACCTCCGCGTTCACCTCCGCCCCCTTCATCGCCACCACCGCCATCACCACGTCCCTTTCCGCCAGGCTCTGCGCCCAAGCCGCCGCCGCCGCGACCGCCATCATCCCCGCCACTGTCGCCGTCGCCGTCACCCGAGCCATCGCCACCGCCGCCGCCATCGCCAGACTTTCCATGTGGGGGGCCATTAAGACCTCCCGCACCTCGCCTGCCACCTTGGCCATCTCGCCCTCCAGCACCGGGTGCGCCGTTCGAGCAACCGCCGTCGCTGCCTCCGCCTCCTCCGCCTCCTCCAAGCCCAAGGCCGCCTGAGCCATCGCCGCCGCCATCGCCGCCGTCGCCACCGTCGCGGCCACCCCTTCCATCGGAGCCTCCAACGCCGCCATCCCCTCCCAGAAATCCACCGCGACCTCCTGCACCGCCAGCAGCTCCGGGTGAGACCTACGTCCCCGCCATCACAGCGACCTTCACATTGGCGGGCGACGTGTCGAGCTTCAACCAGGCAGCATTTCGGAACAGCTTGGCGATCCTGATGAACGTGTCCGCATCCGAGATCTCGCTCCTCTTCTACCCCGCGTCCATAAGCGTCCAGGCCACCATTCGGTACCCGACCCCGGCGGCGGCGACGGCCGCGGCGACCACGCTCACCGCGACGCCACTCGCCGCTCTCAGCTCGGCCCTTGACAACACCGTGGAGGAGGTTGCCAATGTCGAAACGACGGTCTTCATCAGCGCTGCGCCCCCGCCGACGCCCTTCAAGCCCCCTCCACTTTCGCCGCCGTGCTCGCCGCCTCCGCACTCGCCACCGCCGCCCAGTCCCGGCCCACCACCGATGCCTCCACCTCCACCATCCTCACCTCCCATGCCGATGAATCCATTGCCACTCTTACCCCCTCCCATCCCACCGCAACTGCCATTGCCGCCTGCCTTGCCAGATCAGCTCTCTGCCGATAAAGAAGTCGCTATCACAGTGGGTTCAGCCTTGCTCGTCACCTTGTCAGTCCTTGGGCTCGGTAGCTCTGTGGTCATTGGAGGTCCCATGTCCGCCACCGAACTTCTTTTCGCCATGCAGCGACACGTCTTAGTGATTGGTATGGGTGGTGTGCCCGTCGACCCTGTGGTCGAAGGCATTGGCGACAATATGCAGTGGGTGCTGGGTCGCATCGGCGTATTCAATGCTATGGGCCATGCTATGGCTGGCCCGTGCCACATGCCACCTCCACCGTCTCTGCCTCCGTTTGCTCCCGCGCCGCCATTCCTGCCCCCTCGCCCTCCGCCCGTGCCCTCTCCGAAACCCGAGCCGCCTCCGCCACCCTGTTCGTCCCCGCCTCCTCCGCGCCGGACATGGCGTACAGGCCCTCCGCCGTCGCCACCTCCGCCGTCGCCAAGCCCGCCACCGCCACGATCGCCTCCTCCGCCACCTTCACCCCAATCGCCCCCACCACCGTCGCCGCCACCCCCTCCACCGAACCCACTTCCACCGCCACCATCTCCACTACCACCATCTCGACCTCCATTCTCACCATCGCCGAGTCCGCCCGCTCCACCTATAAGTCCGCCCATGCCACCAGCGCCACCTATGATGCCACCACGCCCGCCAGCCCCTCCAGGACGGCCGCCCCCACCGTCACCCCCGCCTCTGCCGCCCTCCCCCCCACCGCCCTTTCCGCCACCGTATCCTCCCGTCGAATACTGTTGCACGGATCTGATGGGCTGCATCGTCACCTACGCGCACCCTCGAAGCATCGCCCTTTTTTCCGACAACTACCTCGACAACACGCTGAGCTATCACACCGTGGGTACCCTAGGCGACTTCTCGTTCGTGCTCTCCTTCACCATAAGCGTGCACTTGATCATCCTGTATGTCTGGCACCTGCAGATCCGATCAAGGCTTCGTCTCCCGCTGAACGAGATGGATTTCGTTGCGCAGATGCCCCCCGTGGCAGCATTGATCGCAGCGTTGAAGGAGAAGGATTGGGAGACGGTCCAAGAGTGGCGCGACGAGTTCAAGCTCTACTTGGCAGCACAACACCGTCGACTATTGGCCAGCTGGAGCAAGCTCTGGCCGAAAAACGAGGACACCCCGCTCGACAAAGAACCCTCAGCTTGCAAGGGGTGCAGCTCGCTGCCACCGATCTTGTACTGGCCCAATCTCGAGGTCTTAGTCATCATCGTGTTCGCCGCCGCTGTGGCTGAGTCCTCTGCCGCCGTCATCTCTGGCACAGCCAGGGCAACATTTGACAAGCCAGGCACGCACAGCTTTGCGGTGTGCGGCTTGATCTTCCTGACTTTGTTCGTTGTGCATGAGTGCGCTCGGGTCGGCTACTTCATCCAGCACCATACGGCGTTTTGGAAGCAGGAGCCAAGCGGCCGGCATGGTCTCCGGGATGACATGCTGCTCCAGATGATGCTGGCCGCTCGATGCCTAAAGAGACCGGCCTCGCGCTTTCGTGGCGAGTTCAATGTGCCACCTGCCATTAAAGTCGTGTATGACCCGAAGGACACGAGAATGCAGCGTGCTCTAAAAGCGCCGATCTCACGCTTTTGGACGCGCGCAGCTGACGACATGTTCCTCTCGCTCAAAAGCTCTTGGCTCGCTCGGGTGAATGGCGCCAGGAAGCAGTTCGCTCTCTACCAGTACATCCGAGTGTTGGTGCACATCACCTTCGGTCTGCTCGTGGGCACCGCAGATTCCCATCGGGACACCTCTTCAGCGGCATGGCATGCCCTCGTCCTCGTCACGCTCGCACTATACCTGGTGCTCGTGTGGTGGTGCAGCTTCTCAGGCGCCGCCGTGGATCGGATCGAGAGCATCTTTTCAGGTCCTGAGCTCATCCTGAGCTTCCTGAGCCTGCTCCTTCGCTATTTCCACGCCGTGGGCGTGGGTGAACGAGACGCGATGTTGCTTGGTTCGGCTTGCCTCATGGCTTTATCAGTCTTTGTGGTATTTGCACATGTAATATACGAGATCGTCGCCTTGATCGAGTTCAGGACTCGACCGGTGCGCGAAGAGGCTCGCAAGAAGAAGGCACTTGCAGAGGCGGAGAAGAAACGTAAGCTGCTGATGAAGCTGCTGATGAAGAACTTTGCCAAATTGACCGTCGTAGGAAACCGAGTGGTACACCCGGACGCAGTTGCCGTTCGCCGGCGGCATGTGGACAAAGGCGATTCGAGCTTTCCGCCCGCAGTTCAGGCCGGGGGCTCGCGGTCGCGCGTCGCGCCCATCTCTGACGAGGGCTTGGTGGACTCCCCTCCGACCTGTCTGAGATCCAGGAGTTTGGTCGCGGTCGAGCGCGCCAACCAATTCGTCTCGACCCCGGGAGACTCCCGACCTGGCTCCGCCCTCAGGGGACTTCCGAGCGCGAGGGATCTCCTTCCCGCTCAGAAGGTGTCACCTCTGATGCTGCCGTCACCTCTGATGCTGCCGCCTCCGAATCCCATACAATTGCCTTCCCTTTTCGACCCAGACGACCAAGCGGTGCTTACAGTCAGCAGGCGTAGTCCGTTGAGGCGCAATGTCGGCGCATTGTAAGCAAGTCAATGTGAAGAGACTGAGCTGCCGATGAGGTCCTCTGGAGCGGATCCCGGGGGCAAGAAGTAAAAGGAACATACAAGGAGTGCAGAAATAGTGGTGGCCTCGCGGTGCCGGTGGCCTCCCACCCCCGAAACTAATGAGACATGACGCTAGACTCATGATTTATCTTTGCGAAAAGTGTGAAAACACAACTTTTCATGCCGCCCTGCTCCTAGTCCTAGTGGCCCATTCACTGACCCCGATGCACGCACTCCCGTGTTACGCCTCTCCGGGGCTACAAGTACAGGTAGCGGGTGTGCGTCTAGCCGAGAGTGGCGCAGAGAGGGCCCTCTCTAACGGAACAGGAATCATGCTTCCGACAAGCGGCGCAGGCTTGCTTGCGTTCAAGGCGCGTACGGATGCGCCCGAGTTCAGGTGGGGAGGGGGTGGCGTGGCGCTTGACGATCCGCAAGAGCGACTCGATGAGCTTCATGACTTTGATGATATGATGGACGAGGTATCAGCGGACGAACTTGCAGCCTATGAGGCTGCAGGTGCTGCGTCTGCTTCCATACGATTGGCAACAACAACGGATGCCGAGCTTCAGCCCTGGCACACTGCCATGCATGAGATACTTGCAGCAACAGCTGCTCATCCAGAGTTGCCGGTGGATATCGCACCAAGGCTGCTGCTCGGAGATGCGTTGGCGGCTGAGGATGCCACCCACTTGTGTTCACTTGGAGTCACGCATGTCCTGAATTGCAGCAACATGGATTTTGGTATGCGAGAAGAGTACAGCGCGGCCGGCATTTCCTATTTGCAGCTCGATGCACGAGATGAGATAGGATACTGCATGCGGCCACGTGAGCGGGATCGCCCTCGAAATAGAGACGCCCTGAGCCCCTGAAACGTGTGGCGTGCTGCTCCAGATGTTGAGCCTGTGTCGTGCCTGATGTACAGATTTGGAGGCAGCCTCGGACTTCTTTCAGCAAGCCTGCAAAACACGCGCGGGGAAGTGCATGTGCCACTGTTCCGCTGGCATCAACCGCTCGGGCTTTGTCGCAGTCGCCCTACTGTTGCTGCACGAGCGTCGTGATGTCCTTGATGCTGTCCGCCACGTGAAACAAGCCCGGGGAAACTGTCTTCTCAACGCGAGCTTCCAAGTCCAGCTGCTAGAGCTCGCGCGAGAGAAGGGGTTGCTGGGGGCGCGTCCAGACCAGTGCCAGTGCCTCCGCCAGTTGCTCTTGTGCTTCAGTGGCCGCCTCGAGTTTTGCAATTCGTAGAAAGCCGTAGAGACACTAAAGTCTAAGCCGTGCCGCCGGACTGCCGTACGGACGGCCTAAGCCGTGCCGAGGCGAAACTTGGAAGAGAAGTGGATACGTGTGTAGGCTGTAGCTGAAGCTGTAGGGGTTAGGGCAAGTGCCAAGTCGCAGGAGGCTTACTGTAACAGT
>Ga0164294_10004601_pt1 | contig 12015 bp, 10 predicted proteins | sample GEODES005metaG_FD_111479 | JGI IMG/M metagenome (GOLD analysis project Ga0164294, IMG submission 111479) | Oligotrophic lake water microbial communities from Sparkling Lake, Wisconsin, USA - GEODES005 metaG | ecosystem: Environmental > Aquatic > Freshwater > Lake | place: USA: Sparkling Lake... | reverse complement strand
CGACGATCCCTGCGGCCGGATCGCCATCGCGAAGGGCGCGCCGGCCTTCTGCGCGGCGGTAACGGCATCGTTGAGCGTGGCGGCATCCTCGCTGCTCAATCCCGCGCCCGGCGTCACCAGTTCGGCCAGGAACCGCGGTGTCGGCGACAGGCCCAGCCAATCCGCCAGCCGGTCCGGCAGTTCGAGCCGCCCGTCGGCGCGCACCACCATCGCCAACGCGGGGGCCGAGGACAGCAGCGCCGACAGCTTGTCGTTGTCTGCCGCGGTCGCCCGCGCCGCCGCCCGTGCACGTAGGCCGTTGTACAGCACCCAGCATGCGCCAACGATCGCCAGCGCGATCGCTGCTCCCACCAGACCGAGCGTGGTCGTCGACACCATCAGTGGCTGATCTGCAAAATCGTCGTCGTCCCAACCTGTTCGTTCGCCCCGCGCCTGTCGCAGGACGCGTGGCATGGGTTTACCGTGCCGATGGACTTCGACAAGCTCGGTCCGAACGGTTCACGTAACCGAACGTCGCGGTTCAGCGATAACAGACCTTCTTGACCGTGCTCACCACCTTGTCGGCGGACAACAAGGCAAGTTTCTCCAGGTTTGCCGCATAGGGTAGCGGCACGTCTTCGTCGGTCACGCGCAGGACGGGGGCGTCGAGGTCGTCAAACCCCTCTTCCATGACGAACGCGGCGACTTCGGAGGCGATCGAGCAGGTCGGCCAGCCTTCCTCCGCGACGACGATCCGGTTGGTTTTCGCCAGCGACTTCAGCACCGTCGCCTTGTCGAGCGGACGCAAGGTGCGCAGGTCGATGACTTCGGCCTCGATGCCTTCCTTCGCCAGTTCGTCCGCCGCTTCCAGGCTGACGCCGACGCCGATCGAATAGCTGACGATCGTCACGTCCTTGCCCTCGCGCATGATCCGCGCCTTGCCGATCGGCAGGACGTAATCGTCGAGCGCGGGCACGTCGAAGCTGCGGCCGTAGAGCAACTCGTTTTCGAGGAACACGACCGGATCCTCGGTGCGGATCGCCGCCTTCAGGAGTCCCTTGGCGTCGGCCGAATCGTAGGGCGCAATCACGATCAGGCCGGGGACGCTGGCGTACCACGGTCCGTAGTTCTGGCTATGCTGCGCGCCGACCCGGCTCGCGGCGCCATTGGGGCCGCGGAACACGATCGGACAGCGCATCTGGCCGCCCGACATGTAATTGGTCTTGGCCGCCGAATTGATGATGTGGTCGATCGCCTGCATCGCGAAATTGAAGGTCATGAACTCGACGATCGGACGCAGCCCGCCCATCGCCGCGCCCGTGCCGACACCGGCAAAGCCATATTCGGTGATCGGCGTGTCGATCACCCGCTTCTCGCCGAATTCGTCGAGCAGGCCCTGCGTCACCTTGTACGCGCCCTGATATTGCGCGACTTCCTCGCCCATCACGAAGACGCGCGGATCCTTGCGCATTTCCTCGGCCATCGCATCGCGCAGCGCCTCGCGGACGGTCGTCTTCACCATCTCCGTGCCCGCGGGAATCGCGGGGTCGGCGACCTCGGCGTCGTGCTTGGCCGCTTCGAACATCTGCCGCGCGCCGGTTTCGACCTGATGCGGTTCGGGCGTGCCGCTCTCGGCGGCCTGTTCCTTGACCTCCGGCTCCTCGGCCTTCTCGACCTTGGCAGGAGCAGGGGCGGGCGCAGGCGTCGACGCGTCCTCTCCCTCGGCGGCGAGCAGCGCGATGACCGCGCCGACCTTCACATTGTCGGTCCCCTCGGCCACGACGATCTGCGCGATCGTTCCCTCGTCAACCGCTTCGAATTCCATCGTCGCCTTGTCGGTCTCGATCTCGGCCATGATGTCGCCGGACTTGACCGTGTCGCCTTCCTTGACGAGCCACTTGGCGAGCGTGCCCTCTTCCATCGTGGGCGACAGCGCCGGCATCTTGATCTCGATCGGCATCAGTACGACTCCACCAGCACGTCGGTATACAGTTCGCCGGATTCAGGCTCGGGCGTCTGTTCGGCGAAGTCCGCCGCTTCGTTGACCTGCTTGCGGATCGCGGCCTCGGCGGCCTTCAGCTCGTCCTCCTTGACGCCCATTTCCTCCAACAGCTTCTTGGCATGCTCGATCGGATCGGACTTGTCGCGGACGGCCTGAACCTCGTCGCGGCTGCGATACTTGGCCGGGTCGGACATGGAGTGACCGCGATAGCGATAGGTCTTCATCTCGAGGATGATCGGCCCCTTGCCCGCGCGGACCCACGCCAGCGCTTCCTCGGCCGCCCCGCGGCACGCCAGCACGTCCATGCCGTCGACCTGGATGCCCGGAATGCGGAAGCTCTCGCCCCGGCGATACAGCTGATCTTCCGAGGACGACCGGTTGACGCTGGTGCCCATGGCGTACTGATTGTTCTCGATCACATAAACGATCGGCAACTTCCACAGCTCGGCCATGTTGAACGATTCGTAGACCTGGCCCTGGTTCGACGCGCCATCGCCGAAATAGGCCATGCAGACGCCGCCATCTTCGTTGTACTTGTGCTGAAAGGCGAGCCCGGTGCCGAGCGACACCTGCGCACCGACGATGCCGTGCCCGCCGTAGAACTTCTTCTCGGTCGAGAACATGTGCATCGACCCGCCCTTGCCCTTCGAAATGCCGGCGGCGCGACCGGTCAGCTCGGCCATGATGACCTTGGGATCGATGCCGTAGGCGAGCATGTGGCCGTGGTCGCGATACCCGGTGATCACCGAGTCCTTCTCGCCATCCAGCGCCGATTGCAGGCCGACCGCCACGGCTTCCTGACCGATGTACAGGTGGCAGAACCCGCCGATAAACCCGAGCCCGTAGAGCTGCCCGGCCTTTTCCTCGAAGCGGCGGATCAGCAGCATCTGCTTGTAGAAATCGAGCAGCTCGTCCTTCGACGCCTGGTAGGGCTGCGGTTCGGCGGGACGCTCCCGATTGGGTGTTGCAGGTGGGGCAGACGGCTGTTTGGCGAGGGCTTTGGCCAAGGGAAAACCTCGTTTCCGTAGGGGAGAAGATGCGGCCTATAGGCCGGTTGCGCGGCGGGTTTCAATCGTGCGGTGCGGCATGGCTCGGCTTGATAACGGACAAGCAACGCCACGGTTGCCGAACGCGCGTTCATCCGCCTACAGCCCGATACAATGCTCCCCGCCGACCATCCGCTCCGTATCCCCGATTTCCGCGCTTACTGGGTGTCGCGCTTCCTCGGCACGATCGCGATCAGCGCGCAGGGCATGGTGATCGGCTGGCAGGTCTACGGCCTTGCCCGCCAGACGATGGATATCCGGCAGGCGGCGTTCATGCTGGGGATGATCGGGCTGGTCCAGTTCGTCCCCCTCTTCGTGCTGACCCCGATCGTCGGGCTGGTGGCGGACACGTTCGACCGTCGCTGGATCATTCGCGCGACCACCGCCTTGCTGGTGCTCAACGCCGTGATGCTCGGCCTGTTGACGTGGAGCGGCCATTTGACCCTGCCTTATCTGTTTTTGGCCGCGGGATTCAAAGGCGTGGCGCGGGCGTTCGCCGGCCCGGCCTATGGCGCTCTCGCCCCCAATCTGGTGCCGCGCGAAAGCTTGCCGACCGCAATCGCGGTGTCGTCGATCGCGTGGCAGACCGGGACGATCGCCGGCCCGAGCCTGGGCGGCGTGCTCTATGCGCTGCATCCCGACATCGCCTATGGCACGATCGCCGCGATGCTGTTGATCGCGCTCGGCACGATCTTCCTGATCGGCAAGGTGCCGCAGCCGCCCGCGCAGAGGGACCGCCACCCGTTGCAGCGGATCGCCGACGGCTTTGCCTATGTCCGCGACAACCGCCTGGTGCTCGCGGCCATCACGCTCGACCTGTTCGTCGTGCTGCTCGCCGGGGCGACCGCGCTGCTGCCGGTCTATGCGCGCGACATTCTGCATGTGGGCGCAAGCGGCCTCGGCGTGCTCGCGGCCGGCATGGGGATCGGCGCGTCGGTGGGCTCGATCTGGTTCTCGATCAGGCCCATGACGTCGAACGTTGGGGTCAAGATGCTGGTCGCGGTGATCGTCTTCGCCATCGCGATCCTGACCTTCGGCTTTTCGACCTGGTTCCCCCTCAGCGTCGCCGCGCTGGTCGTCGCGGGGGCAGCGGACATGGTGTCGGTCTATGTCCGCTCGTCGCTGATCCAGCTCCACACGCCCGACGAGATGCGCGGTCGTGTCGGCGCGGTCAGCCAGCTGACGATCTCCGCCTCCAACGAACTCGGCGAGGCCGAAACCGGGATGATGGCGGCACTGCTCGGTCCGGTCGGCGCGGTCGCGTTCGGCGGCATCGCCGCGATCGTCATCACGCTCGCCTGGTCGCGGCTGTTTCCGGAACTCAGACTTGCAAAGACCTTCGATCCACCCGAGATCATCGACCTAACGCCGGACAAGGGAGTCACGCAGCCATGAAGGCCAACACCATTCTGGAAACGATCGGCAACACCCCGCACATTCGCGTGGCCAAGCTGTTCCCCGACGCGGAAGTGTGGATCAAGTCCGAACGCTCGAACCCCGGCGGGTCGATCAAGGACCGCATCGCGCTGGCGATGGTCGAAGCGGCGGAGCGAGACGGCAAGCTGAAGCCCGGCGGCACGATCATCGAGCCGACCAGCGGCAACACCGGCGTCGGCCTGGCGATGGTCGCGGCGGTCAAGGGCTATAAGATCATCCTCGTCATGCCCGAAAGCATGTCGATCGAGCGGCGCCGGCTGATGCTGGCCTATGGCGCGCAGTTCGACCTGACGCCGCGCGAGAAGGGTATGAAGGGCGCGATCGAACGCGCGCTCGAACTGATCGAGGCGACTCCCAATTCCTGGATGCCGCAGCAGTTCGAAAATCCGGCCAACATCGACGTGCATGTCCATACGACGGCGCAGGAAATCCTGAGCGACTTCGCCGATTCGCCGATCGACGTCCTGATCACCGGCGTGGGCACCGGGGGGCACATCACCGGTGTGGCGGAAACGCTGAAGAAGAGCTGGCCGAACCTGAAGGTGTTCGCGGTCGAACCCGACCTGTCGCCGGTCATCTCCGGCGGCCAGCCCGGTCCGCACCCGATCCAGGGCATCGGCGCCGGCTTCATTCCGGCTAATCTCCATACCCAGGCGCTCGATGGCGTGATCAAGGTCGATGCGGCGGTCGCCAAGGATATGGCCCGCCGCGCCGCGACCGAGGAAGGCATGCTGGTCGGGATCAGTTCGGGCGCGACGCTGGCCGCGATCCTGCAAAAGCTTCCCGATCTGCCGGACGATGCGCGCGTGCTGGGGTTCAATTACGACACGGGCGAACGCTATTTGTCGGTGCCGGACTTCCTGCCGGAAAGCTGAGTCGCAGCCGGAACAATCGGGCGGGCCGGGGATTTTATCGCATCGCCCCGTGCGCTAGGGGCGCGTGCGCTGATTTCCGCGCCCCTCCCCGACAGGCCCTCCTTTGACCGACCCGACGTCTCCCCCGCCGTTTGTCCTGCGCCTGATCCTGGCGGTGCTGGCGGTCGTGCTCGTCGTCGGGCCCCTGCTGGTCGTACGCTATGCCCCGCATGCCAAGCCGGTGCCCCGCGTAAAGATCGCGCAACGCGTCGTGCCGAAGACCGAGTTGCCGCCGGTCGAGCCGGTCGAACTGCAGGCGGTGGCGCCCGAAGACGCCAAGGCGTTCAACGACACGGTACCTTTTTCGACCGTGCCCAATCCGGCGGCACGGCCCTTCCGCTTTTCGGGCGACAGCGCAGCACGTGCGCGCGCGATCGACTGCCTCGCGGTCGGCGTCCTGTACGAAGCGGGCGACGACACCGACGGCGAGCGCGCGGTGGCCCAAGTCATCCTGAACCGCGTGCGCCATCCCGCTTTCCCGAAATCGGTGTGCGGCGTCGTCTTCCAGGGGTCGGAGCGCTCGACCGGGTGCCAATTCTCGTTCGCGTGCGACGGCGCGATGAGCCGCTGGCACCCCAACCCGGCCGCCTGGGCGCGGGCTCGGGAAGTCGCCGTCGCAGCGCTCAACGGGTCGGTCTATTCGGCGGTCGGTTATTCGACGCATTATCACACCGACTGGGTTGTGCCCTATTGGAGCGCGAGCCTCGACAAGGTGGCGGCGGTCAAGACGCATCTGTTCTTTCGCTGGACCGGCTGGTGGGGCACGCCCGCCGCCTTTCTGCGCAGCGTGTCGGGCGTCGAGCCGGGCATCGCCGCGCTCGATGGTTTCTCGGCCGCGCATAGCGGGGCGGCGGCGGCAATGGCGGACGTCAATCCAGCCGAAGTCGACGCCGCGACGATCGACGACGGCAGCGGCGGCCCGGCCGCGACCTCGATCGATCCCAACAGCTTTCTCGTCACGCTCGACCCGAATGCATCGGCGGACTCCTTCCCGCAAGTCGCGGCCAAGGCGTGCGGCACGCGCGATTACTGTAAGCTGATGGCATGGACCGACAAGACGCGCACGCCCCGGGCACTCCCGCTCGGCCAGGCGCAGATCGCGACGATGGCGTTCAGCTATCTGCGCGACAAGGCGCGGAGTTACGAAAAGGCGCTGTGGAATTGCGGCCAGTTCAAGCGCGCATCGAAGGGCGAATGCATGAAGCTGCAAGTGCTGGGGACGCCGGCGGGCACGCTGCCGTCGACCGGCGCCAAGCCGACGACCGCCGCGCCCCTGGCCCCTGGCACGACGCCGCCCGCCGTCAGCTTATCGCTCAAGCCAGCGGTGCCCGATGGCCTGGGCGGCGTGCGGCGCAAGGACCCGGCGCCGAAGCCGGTCGCCACGCCCGCGGCAGTGCCCTTCAAGCCCTAACAAACTTTTCCGTGTTCCTGCGACAGTAGGAACCCGGGACCACGAACGATATCGCTTTTGGCCCTAGGCTCCTGCTTTCGCAGGAGCATTGGATATCATGCCGCCGCGAACATCGCCGGCGGCAAGGCCATCACCGCCTCCGCGCCACCTTCGATCTTGCGCCGCAGCGCGCCGGCGTCGGGCATGATCCGCTCGGCGAAATAGCGCGCCGTCGTCAGCTTGGCGTCGAGGAATGCCGCATCCCCCTCGCCCGCGGCCTTCATCCGCGCCGCCGCTTCGGTCGTGCGCAGCCACATCAGCCCAACCGCGACGATGCCCATCAGATGCATATAGCTGTGCGCGCCCGCCCCGACATTGTTCGGGTTGGTCATGCCATTCGCCATGAACCACATCGTTGCCGCCTGCAGCTCGCCATTCGCCTTTTCCAACGCCGTCGCGAAGCTGGCGGTCGCCTCGACCTGCTTGGCCGCGGCGACTTCCTCCGCCACGACCTTGAACAGCAATTGCACCGCACGGCCGCCGTTCTGCGCCAGCTTGCGCCCGACCAGGTCCATCGCCTGGATGCCGTTGGTGCCTTCGTAGATCATCGCGATCCGGGCATCGCGAACATATTGCTCCATGCCCCATTCGGCGATGTAGCCGTGCCCGCCATAGACCTGCTGCGCGTCGGTCGCGATGTCATAGCCCTTGTCGGTGCCATAGCCCTTGATCACCGGGGTCAGCAGCCCGACGAGATCGGCGGCATGCTCGCGCTCCTCCTCGGTCGCGGCGGCGTGTTCCAGATCGACCTGGAGCGCGCCCCACAGGCACAGCGCGCGCAAGCCCTCGGTCAGCGCCTTGGCGTTCATCAGCATCCGCCGCACGTCGGGGTGGACGAACAGTGTATCCGCCTTTTCCTGCGGCTCGGCCGCGCCGGTCAGCGCCCGGCCCTGACGGCGGTCATGGGCGTATTGCACGGCATTCTGGTACGCCGTCTCCGCCACGCCGAGCCCTTGCAGGCCGACGCCGAGCCGCGCGGCGTTCATCATGATGAACATCGCGGCGAGGCCCTTCTTTTCCTCGCCGACCAGCCAGCCCGTCGCGCCGTCGTAGTTCATGACACAGGTCGCGTTGCCGTGGATGCCCATCTTGTGCTCGATCGACCCGCACTGGACGGCATTGCGTTTGCCCAGCGACCCGTCGTCGTTGACGAGGATCTTGGGCACCACGAACAGCGAAATGCCCTTCGAGCTGTCCGGCGCGCCCGGCGTCTTCGCCAGCACGAGATGGATGATATTGCTCGTCAGGTCGTGTTCGCCCGCCGAGATGAAGATCTTAGTCCCGGTGATCGCATAGGAACCGTCCGCCTGCGGCTCCGCCTTGGTGCGAATGAGGCCCAGGTCGGTGCCGCATTGCGGCTCCGTCAGGTTCATCGTCCCGCCCCACTCGCCCGAAATCATCTTGGGGAGATACTTGGCCTGCTGCTCCGGCGATCCCTTGGTCAGCAGCGCCGCGACCGCACCGTGGGTGAGCCCCGGATACATGGCGAAGGCCATGTTCGACGAGATCATATATTCCTGGAACGCGGTCGAGATGACGTGCGGCATTTCCTGCCCGCCAAATGCCGCCGGCGCGCTGAGCGTGCCCCAGCCCGATTCGACGAACTTGGCATAGGCCTCCTTGAACCCCTCGGGCGTCGTCACGCTGCCGTCGTCATGCCGTGTACAGCCCTCGAGGTCGCCCGACTGGTTGAGCGGGAACAGCACTTCGGCGACGAACTTGCCGCCTTCCTCCAGCACCGCGTCGACCGTGTCGGGCGTCGCGTTCGCGAAACCGGGCAGGTTGGCGTAGCGCTCCAGTCCCAGCACATGGTCGAGCACGAAGCGCGTGTCGCGCACCGGGGGCGTATATTGCGGCATGGTCAGTCCTTCTTGTCGCTGTCGCGTGCGGTTTCGAGCAGCGCGGTGAATTCGGTGAGTTCGGCGATGGCGGCGTCGATGTCGTGCTTCTGCGCCATCAGGGCGTCGATCTTCGCATGACAGCGGTCGATCGTGCGCTGGCGCTGGGTGCGGCGGCCGTCGCCGATGTCGTAGAGGTCGATCAGCTCGCGGATATCGGTCAGCGAGAAGCCGACTCGCTTCCCGCGCAATATCCACGCCAGCCGCGCGCGGTCGCGGTGCGAATAGACTCGCTGCGTGCCACGACGTTCGGGCGCGATCAGGCCTTCGTCCTCGTAGAAGCGCAACGCCCGGGCCGTGACGCCGAATTCGGCGGACAGGTCGGAGATCGAGAAATCCTCCCGGTCGGCGAGCGGCTCGATCGCGGCGTTGGACGGCACCCACGGCATGCCAAGCGTCTATCGCGACTTGACGTTAACGTCAACGCGAACCGCACAGCATCCTGCCGCGGCCGTCGCGCAGGGCGGCTGCTTCCGACGGCGAGTCGCTCAACCGCTCCACCGTGAGTCCGGCAAATGAGGCGCGTTTCGAACAAGCCTGTTGGCAGGCATCGGGCAAGGCGCCGGGTACCGCGATACGATCGCCGTCGAATTTCGCGTCGAAGCTGCAGCCGGGCGCGCTGGAAAGATCGACGTGCAGCACCTCTCCCGACCGTGTTGCCTCCCCCGATCCGCTGCAGAAATAGTCGTTGCCGTAATCAACATAGACCCCGACGCGGAATGCCGTCGCGCTCGGCACGACGCAGATCTTGTCGCGGTCGCGCGTGTACAGGCCGGTCGGGTCGGTGCTCGCGGGATCGGAGATGACCCCCGCCTCGATCGCCGCGGCCTCGAGGCTGGAGGGCGTTGGACGCGCGTCGGGCGCGGGCTGGGTCGAACAGGCGCTGAGAAGCGCCACCGCCACCACCGTCACCCCCGCGAACGCGGGGGCCCATCTCCCGACCGGTCGTCCGGATATGACTGTCGTCATCGCGGCGCTGATACGAGATGGATCCCCGCTTTCGCGGGGATGACGCCCAGGAAGAACATCATTCCACCCGCTCCAACCCCTCGCCCATGACCCGCCGGTAAAAGCACGACCGCTCGCCGGTATGACACGCCGGCCCAGCGGCATCGACGATCAGCCACACCGCGTCCTGATCGCAATCGATCCGCACGTCGCGCACGCGCATCGTGTTGCCCGACGTCGCGCCCTTGCGCCACAATTCGCCGCGGCTGCGCGACCAGAACACCGCCTCGCCGCTGTCGACCGTCGCGCGCAAGGCATCGGCGTTCATGTGCGCGACCATCAGCACGTCGCCCGACTCGCCGTCGGTCACCACCGCCGTCATCAGGCCATTGGCATCCCATTTGGGGTCGAGCATCAGCCCGGTTTCGCGCGAGTCGGTCATGGAAGCGCTCCTACCCTTACCGTCACGCCCGCGAAAGCGGGACCCATCTCCACGATACGCCACATTGCGCCGGTGCGAGATGGGTCGCCGCTTTCGCAGGCATGACGATTTTGTGAAATGCGAGACGCGACAAAGCCGATCCGCGTCACTATATGGCCCTCGCGCCACAGCATCGGACCCCGCCAACGTGCTGACAACCAATCCATTCGACGACGACAAGCTCCGCGAGGAATGCGGCGTGTTCGGCGTCTCCGGCGCCGACGGCGCGGCGGCGCTGGTCGCGCTCGGCCTCCACGCGCTCCAGCATCGCGGCCAGGAAGCGGCCGGCATCACCAGCTGGGACGGCGCGCATTTCCACAGCCACCGCGCGATGGGCCATGTCGCGGGGAATTTCGACCGAGAGGAAGTGATGGGCGCGCTGCGCGGGCAAGTCGCCTGCGGCCATGTCCGCTATTCGACCACCGGCGAGACCGCGCTGCGCAACGTCCAGCCGCTTTATGCCGAGCTCGCCACCGGCGGGTTTGCAGTCGCCCACAACGGCAATATCTCGAACGCGATGTTCCTGCGCGACGACCTGGTCGCGCGCGGCGCCATCTTCCAGTCGACCAGCGATACGGAGGTGATCCTGCACCTCGTCGCGACCAGCAGCTATCGCGACCCGCTCGACAAGTTCATCGATGCGCTGCGTCGAGTCGAGGGCGCCTATTCGCTCATCGTCCTCACCCCGCAGGCGATGATCGCCTGCCGCGATCCGCTCGGCATTCGCCCGTTGGTGATGGGGCGATTGGACGATGCCTATATCTTCGCGTCGGAAACGGTCGCGCTCGACGTGGTCGGCGCCGAATATGTCCGCTCGATCGAGCCGGGCGAGCTCGTCATCGTCGAGAATGGCCAGCTCCGCTCGCTCCGCCCGTTCGGCAACCATGCCCCGCGTCCGTGCATCTTCGAATGGGTGTATTTCTCGCGCCCCGATTCGATCGCCGGTGACCAATCGGTCTATTCGGTTCGCAAGGCGATCGGCGCGCAACTCGCGATCGAATCGCCGGTCGACGCGGACCTCGTCATTCCCGTGCCCGATTCGGGCGTCCCCGCCGCGATCGGCTATGCCCAGCAGAGCGGCATTCCGTTCGAACTCGGCATCATTCGCTCGCACTATGTCGGGCGCACCTTCATCCAGCCCGGCGATCAGATCCGCCGGCTCGGCGTCAAGCTGAAGCACAATGCCAATCGTGCGCTGATCAAGGACAAGTCGATCATCCTGGTCGACGATTCGATCGTCCGCGGCACCACCAGCCTGAAGATCGTCGAGATGATGCGCGAAGCCGGCGCGCGCGAGGTGCATATGCGCATCGCCAGCCCGCCGACGACCAACTCGTGCTTCTACGGCGTCGATACGCCCGAACGTGAAAAGCTGCTCGCCTCGCGCTTCAGCGTGCCGGGGATGACCGACTTCATCCACGCCGACAGCCTGGCGTTCGTCAGCATCGACGGCCTCTACAAGGCGCTGGGCGAGGCCGGCCGCAACGACGTGACCCCGCGATACTGCGATGCGTGCTTCACCGGCGATTATCCCACGCGCCTGACCGATCACGACGCGATCGACCAACTCGCCCTCCACGAAGCCGCGGAATAGATGCGGTCTTGCCTGCCTATTTCTCCGTGCTCCTGCGAAGGCAGGAGCCTAGGGTCACGAGCGTCGCACCATGCGACTCTGGGTTCCTGCTTTCGCAGGAGCACGAGCGGTTTTGATCGATCAGAAGCGGAATAAATGACTAGGAAACTGGAAGGACAACTTGCGCTGGTGACCGGCGCGAGCCGGGGGATCGGCGCCGCCACGGCCAAGGCCCTTGCGGCGGAGGGCGCCCACGTCATCCTGACCGCCCGCTCGGCCGGCGCGCT
>Ga0164294_10004598_pt1 | contig 12018 bp, 10 predicted proteins | sample GEODES005metaG_FD_111479 | JGI IMG/M metagenome (GOLD analysis project Ga0164294, IMG submission 111479) | Oligotrophic lake water microbial communities from Sparkling Lake, Wisconsin, USA - GEODES005 metaG | ecosystem: Environmental > Aquatic > Freshwater > Lake | place: USA: Sparkling Lake... | reverse complement strand
CTTTGTTGAGCTTGACAGCAAGGCACCGCGCGCGCTCAGGGCGGACCAGGTGGCCCAGCAAAGTGGCACGGCTGACGCCGCTTCGGCGCAATTGCTGGCCTCGGCGCTGAAGTCTGTGGTTGACGAGGTGGTGGCGCCGACCGCCAGCGCACAGGCCGTGCAGGTGGCCAGCCTGGCGACATCGGGCGCACCGCTGATGAAGGCCTCGGCCGTCACGACTACGCAAGACGCGTCGGCAGTTGCCAAGGGCAGCATCTACAGCGACCGCACATCGATCCAGACCTATGGCGGCAGCGACATCGACCTGTGGGCACCCAACGGCGACATCTATGCCGGCCTGACCGATCGCCCGCCCAACACGCGAACCTGGGGCATGGTTACGAATGCGGGTGGCTCGATCCGATCGGTGCTGTCGGGTAATTTCGTGATCAACCAGGGTCTGGTGCTGACTGCGCGCGGTGGTGACGTGATGCTGTACTCGTCGCAGGGTGACATCGACGCAGGCAAGGGTGCCAAGACAGAACAGTCGCCAGTGACCCGTGTGAAATCCCCGGTCACCACCACCATCGATGGCGCGACGGTGACCACCGGCTACACGCTGGAGCTGCCGCCCAACCCGGTCGGCAAGGGCATTCAAACGCTGACATCCGACCCCGACGGACTGGGCCCGTTGCCCGAGCCCACGGCCGGCAACATTTACCTGTTTGCGCCAGCGGGCACCATCGATGCGGGTGAGGCGGGCATCAAGTCGGGCGGCAACATCCTGATCAACGCGCAGCGGGTGCTCAACGCCAGCAACATCTCATCGTCGGGCACGTCCACCGGCGTGCCGGTGGCCACCTCAGGCAGCTTGGCCGCCTCGGTGGCCAGCTCGGGCGGCACGACCAACACCTCGAAGGCCAGTGAAGATGCTGCCAACAGCGCGGCTGCGGCGGCCAAGGCGGCGGCAGCGGCTGAGGGCATGCAAAAGCCGTCGATCCTGACGGTTGAGGTGGTCGGCTTCGGCGACAAGAACTGCAAGGAAAGCGCCAAAGAGTGCCTGGGTAGCAAGTGACGCGATGCGCTTGCTGAATGTGATTCGGTCGGTCGATCCGGTGCATGGCGGGCCGGCCGAAGGGCTTCGGCAGTCGGTGATGGCTTCGCGGCTGCTGGGCCATTCAGAAGAGGTGGTGACGCTGGATGCGCCCGGCGCAGCCTGCGTGCGCGACTTTCCGGTGACCACCTTTGCGCTCGGGCCGGCGTCGGGCAACTTTGGCTTTGCGGCTGCGCTGGTGCCTTGGCTCAAGGCCAATGTCGAGGGCTACGACGCCGTGGTGGTGCACGGCCTGTGGCAGTACCAAAGCCTGGCGGTGTGGCGCGCGTTGAGGGGTGGGCCGGTGCCTTACTTTGTGTACCCGCACGGCATGCTGGATCCGTGGTTTCGGCAGGCGTATCCGCTCAAGCACTTCAAGAAGTCGATCTACTGGTCGCTGATCGAGCGGCGGGTGTTGCGTGATGCCGGTGCGGTGCTGTTCACCGCCAGTGAAGAAGCCAGGCTGGCGATGCACACCTTCACGCCGTGCGAGATCAACCCGGCGGTGGTGGGCTACGGCGTGGCGCTGGCCGATGCCGCGCGCCAGGTGAGCGCCGATGTGTTTTTTCAGGCGTGGCCTGAAACCCGAGGCCGCCGCATCGTGCTGTTTCTGGGGCGCTTGCATCCCAAAAAGGGCGGCGATTTGCTGATCGATGCCTTTGCCAAGGTGCTTGAGTCGCAGCCGCTGTCGCATCTGGTGATGGCCGGGCCCGACGATGGCGCGGGCACGCGTGCGGCGCTGCAAGCCCAGGCCGCGCGGTTGGGCATGGGCGATCGCGTCACCTTCACCGGCATGCTCAGTGGCGATCTCAAGTGGTCGGCCCTGCAGGCAGCCGAGGTGTTTGTGCTGCCATCGCATCAGGAGAACTTCGGCATTGCCGTGGTCGAGGCGCTGGCCATGGGCGTGCCGGTGCTCATCTCAGACAAGGTCAACATCTGGCGCGAAATCGTGGCCGACGAGGCCGGCATGGCCGAAGCCGACACGCCAGACGGCACCACGAAGCTGCTGCGCCGCTGGCTGGCGCTGGACGCCCAGGCCAGGCTGCAGATGAAGCTGCAGGCCGCCAGCTGCTATCAGCGCCACTTTCACATGTCAGCGGCAGCACAAAGGTTGGTCGACACCGTTTCGTCGCACTTGTGTGGCGCCAAAGCCGCCGAGTTGAGCTGACACACGAATTCATACGAATGTCACAACGTCTGAATGACAGAGCCGCTTGGCCCATTGCGCGTGCACGTCAATGCCGCTAGCGCGCTCAACCCGCTTGATAAGGGCGAGCTTGAGCGAAAGTTAGCGAGCACTGTGTAACGAATATGTCACACGGACTAGTCCGAAGTAGCTATTTAAAACACGCCCGGCGCCCGTCAGGGCGACACACGAGATTTCTACAGTATCGGCGTCGGCAGGGGGGTCTTTGCAAGGTCCCGCGGTCGGTCCAAATGAGCCCTGAAGCACCCGAACCGAGATGCCTAGCGGCACCGCGAAATCGAGAGTGCCAAACAGGAGCAACAAGTAAAAGTTCATTCAGCCCAAACCAACTCACCCCAACTTAAAAAACCAACTTTCGGGTTTACCCTTGGTTGGCGTTCCTCATTGGTGTTCATGAAAAAAATCCTTGTTTTTGGCCTCGCGCTGATCGGCCTTCTTTTTTCTTCCCTGTCTCAAGCCGCCTGGAATGCCGACTGGCCTCAGCGCCTGAAGATCGGGCTCAACACCACGGCTGAAGGCTTGCCCATTGCAGCCGGTGTCGACAACGTGCCGGTGCTCGTGCGCTTGCACACCGGAAACTTCCAGTTCGTTGAGGCCAAGCCCGACGGCTCCGACCTGCGCTTCATCGCCGGCGACGACAAGACGCCGCTCAAGCACCACATTGAAAAGTTCGACAGCCTGAACGAGCTGGCGCTGGTGTGGGTGCAAGTGCCCAAGCTGCTGCCTGGCAGCAAGGCTGAATTCATCTGGCTGTATTACGGCAACCAAGGTGCCGCCGTGGCCGACGATGCCAAGGGCACTTACGACGCCACCCAAGCCTTGGTCTATCACTTCAGCGAGCGTGAAGCCGCGCCGCAAGATTCCACGGCCAACGCCAACCACGCGGCGCGTTCGACAGCGCGGGTCAATGGTGCTGGGCTGATCGGTGCGGGCCTCACGTTCGATGCGGCTTCTGAACTGGCCTTGCCTGCGACGCCATCACTCAAGTCGAACACCAACGGCCTGACGCTGTCGATGTGGATCAAGCCCGTCGACACCGCCGACGCGCCGATCTACACCCAAACTGAAGGCGCGAGCCCGCTGACGGTGTCGATCCGTGGCGGCATGCTGGTCGCTCAGTCAGGAACGGTTACCGCCACCACGACAGCCCCTGTGACCGCAGGCGCCTGGCAGCACGTGGCGGTTGTGGCCAAAGACGGTCTGGCCATTTATGTGAACGGTGTTGAGGCTGCTCGCGCAGCCGGCAGCGTGCCTGACATGGACGGCGCGGCCGTCATCGGCAAGGGTTTCAAGGGCGACATCGACGAGCTGGAGGTGTCAACCACCGCACGCTCGGCCGACTGGACCAAGACGGCGGCTCAGTCTCAGGGCTCAGACCAGAAGCTGGTGAGTTACGGCGCGGCTGAAGGCGAGGGCGGTGAGGGTGCGGGCGAAGCTTCGACCCTGAAGATCTTGCTTGGCGCGGTCACGCTCGACGGCTGGATCGTCATCGGCATCTTGATGGTGATGTTCGTGGTCAGCACCTACGTGATGATCACCAAGGCGGTTTTCGTGAACACCGCTCTGAAAGACAACGAGCGCTTCAAGGCGCAGTTCGAAAAGATGCTGGTCAACATGGCTGCGACCGGCGCCGAGGCCGATGAAAAGGCTGCTAGCAAGAAGTTCCGCGCCTCGGCGTTGTATCGCCTGTACGCCGCCGGTGCTCACGAGGTGCGCAACCGCTTTGACGCCTACCGCAATCTCGGTCGCGAATTGCAGCTGACCGACCCGTCGATCAACGCGATCCGCGCCACGGTCGATGCGCGTCTGGTGCGCGAGATGCAAACCCTCAACTCGAAGATGGTGCTGTTGACGATCTGCATCGCGGGCGGCCCTTTCCTCGGGCTGCTGGGTACGGTGGTCGGCGTGATGATCACTTTCGCCGCCATTGCCGCAGCCGGTGACGTGAACGTGAATGCCATCGCCCCGGGCATTGCTGCGGCGCTGGTGGCCACGGTGGCCGGTCTGGCAGTGGCCATCCCGGCGCTGTTTGGCTACAACTACCTCACCAGCAAGATCGGCGAACTGAGCTCCGACATGGAGGTGTTCATCGACGAGTTCGTGACCCGCATCGCCGAGAACCACTCGGTGTGATGGCGAGCACAACATGAAGGTTCAAGCCGCCAACAAGGCCTACGACGAGATCAACGTCGTGCCGATGCTCGACCTGTCCTACGTGCTGCTGGTGATCTTCATCATCATGACCACCGCGTCGGTGCAGGGCATCAAGGTGAACCTGCCCAAGGCCAGCGCAGCGCCCAGCCTGGCCAAGCCGCAGACCAAGGCGATCACGATCCGCGACGACGGTCAGGTGTTTCTCGACACCTATCCGGTGACCATGCAAGAACTTGAAGACCGCCTGCGCCAGCTCAAGGCGGTGAACCCGAGTTTTCCGGTGGTGATCAAGGGCGACGCCAAGGTTCACTACGAGAAGGTCGTCGACGTACTCGACCTGATGGGCCGGCTCGACATCACGCAGCTCGGTCTGGTGACCCAGCGGCTGGTCAAGTGAGCCACTGAGCGTCAGCCCCCATGGAATACGAAGACGGCGAGGCCCCCACACGCGGCGCCTGGGTCAAGAAGGCCGCACTCGGCCTGTTGGCCGTGGCCGTGATGGTCGCTGCGGTGCTGGTGGTGATGAAGTTCATCGCGGCCCCGGCCAAAAAGAGCACTGGCATCCAGCAGATCGCGGTGCTCAAGCAGCCGCCGCCCCCGCCACCCAAGCCGCCTGAAAAGCTGCCCGAGCCGCCCAAGGTGAAAGAAGAAGTCAAGATCGACGAACCCAAGGACGACCCGAAGCCCGCCGATGAAAAGCCAGCCGACGACAAACCGTCGTCTGACAAGCCGTTGGGCGTCGATGCCGAGGGCGGCGCGGGCTCAGACGGCTTCGGGCTGGCCGGCAACAAGGGCGGGCGCGACTTCCTGACCACTGGGGGCGGCAACGGTGCGTACTACACGGGCGTGCTGCAGCGGCACTTCTTTGAGGCGCTGTCGCGCAACCGCAAGATGCTGAAAGAAGAATTTCGCGTCGTCGTCAAGGTCTGGCTGGGTGACGACGGTCGTGTGCAGAAGGCTGACATCGTGAGCGGCTCGGGCAACACCCAGGTCGACGACCTGATCCAGATCACCCTGCTTGAAATGAATCCCCTCAAGGACGTGCCACCGAGCTCGATGCGTCCGATGCAACTGCGGCTGAGCAACCGCTCGTGACGCCACATCCGAACTGACTGAACATGAAGCTCAATCCCCGTGGTCTGACCCTCGCGATCCTTGGTGCGCTTTGCACTTTGCCTGCCGCCGCTGCGCAAGACGCCGACATCGATTCGGTGCGCGCCGCCACCGCCAAGCTCATCAGTCAGCTGGTTGAACAGGGCGTGCTGACCCGGGACAAAGGCAGTGCCTTGCTCGACGAAGTCTCGAAGCCCGCGGCCGCATCAAAAGGCCCGCCTGTAGGCACGGCCAAGGCGGCGGGTGCCAACGCTGGCACGGTGCGCGTGCCTTACATCCCCGAATACGTTCGCAACGAGATGAAAGAAGAAATTCGTCTCGAGCTGGCAGCACAGGCGTTCCGCGAAGGCTGGACGGGCCCGAATTCGGTGCCGGCCTGGGTGCGCAACATAGAGTGGGAGGGTGATCTGCGCATGCGCACGCAGCTCGATCGCTTTGCCAGCGGCAACGCCACCAACATCTACGACATCAACTCGACCAACAGCAACCGCGCGATCACTTTGCTCAACTCGACCGAGGATCGCGACCGGCTGCGCTTTCGCGCGCGCCTTGGCATGACCGTGAAGATCGATGAAAACTGGTCTGGCGGATTCCGATTAGCCACCGGCAGTGCCAACGATCCGCTGTCGTCCAACCAGACGCTGGGCAATTTCAACAACCGCTACACGGTGGCGGCCGACCGCGCCTACATCCGCTATCGCTATGCCGACCAGTTCAATGTGGTGATGGGGCGCTTTGGCAACCCGTGGTTCAGCACCGACATGATGTGGGCCAACGACCTGAGCTTTGACGGCGTGGCCGCGCAGTGGACGCCTGCGATCACGCCCGACTGGCGCGGCTTCGTGACGCTGGGCGCGTTGCCTGTGCAGGAGGTGCAACTGTCTTCGGCCGACAAGTGGTTGCTGGGCGCACAGGTGGGCGCCACCTTGTCGGGCTCGCCGCAGGACATTCGCGCCAAGGTGGGTCTGGCTTACTACTCATACAAGAACATGGAGGGTGAACTCAGCCCCGCAGGCTCGACGGCCAACGAGTTCACCGCACCCCAGTTCGTGCAAAAGGGCAACACCTACTACCAGATCTCTTCCGATCCGACGAGGCCGCTCTACGGCCTGGCCGCCGAGTACCAGCTGATCGACCTGACCGGTCAAATCGACCTGCCGTCTTACGCTGGCAAGCGCTTGATCTTCACGGGTGACTACGCTCGCAACGTGGGCTTCAACAGCAACGATGTCACCGCCCGCACGGGTCTGGTGGTTGACGGTGAAACAGGAGCCACCTCAAACGTCGATGCCCAAGTCAATGCGTATCACGTGCGTGCGGCCTTCGGTGATGTCGACTTGAAGAAGGCGCATGACTGGCAGGTGTTCGTCGCCTACAAGCGGGTCGAGCGCGATGCGGTGCTTGATGCCTTCACCGACAGCGATTTCCATCTGGGCGGCACCGACACCAAGGGCTACATCCTGGGCGGCAGCTACGGTGTGGCCAAGAACACCTACCTCACGTTCCGCTACCTGAGCGCCGACGAGATCTCGGGACCGTCGCTGGGCATCGATGTCTTCCAGTTTGACCTCAACGTGAAGTTCTGATGTCGCAGCGCACCGCCATGAAACCAGGTCTGATGGTCCGATCCGCTTTGGTCGCGCTGGGTCTCGCGCTGGCATCCAGTTGTGCGTTGGCCGAGCAGACGCCCGCTGAAAAAGCGGCGCGCCGCGCGCAGCTTCAGTTGCAAAACCTGCAGCAGCAGTTGCAAGAAGCTCAGGCCGCCAAGTCCAAGGTCGAGGCGGACAAGGCCGCGGTCGACCAGCAACTGGGCGAGCAAACCACTCAGGCCGAGCAGCTCAAGACATCGATCAGCAAGCTCGAAGCCAAGCTCAGAGCGTCTGAAAAGTCCCGCGCGGAATTGACCGCCAACGTGAAGTCGCTGGAAAAGCAACTGGCTGATGAGAAACTCAGTCATGAACAGGCACTGGCCCAAAAAGCACGTGAGCTGGCTCAGTACACCAAGCTGCGCGATGAGCAGCAGGCCCAGTTGCAGCGCAAGCACGACGATCAGGTCGCGCTGGTTGCCGATTGCACCAGCAAGAATGGCAAGCTGCTGCATCTGAATGTGGAACTGCTCAACCGCTACCGCAACAAGTCGGTCACCGACGTGATCAAACAACGTGAACCCGTGCTGGGCATGGGCGATGTCGAAATGTTCAACATGGTTCAGGACTACCGCGACAAGGCCGATGCCGAGCGATTCACACCGCCCGCTGCGCCCACACCCAACAAGTAAGGCGACGACATGTCTTTCGGGTGCTCTGTGAGTCTTCTGCCGCGCATGCGCCTCGTACTGGCGCTGTTTGGGTTGTGCGTGCTGGCTGCTTGTTCAAGCCTGCCCGAAATGCCTTTCATCAACGAAGCGCCGGTCGTCAAGGTGTCGCCTGGCGCACCGGCCAGCGGCCTGCCTTACAACGCGGCCGCGGTTCCAGGCGCGGCGGCCAGTGGCCCGAGCAAATGGGGCGACAACATCGAGCGCGTGGCGGTCATCGACCCGGCTTATGTGATCGGGCCTGAAGACGCCCTGGACATTGCGGTGTGGAAAGACGACACGCTCAAGGGCACGGTGCTTGTTCGGCCCGACGGCGGAATTTCTTTTCCGCTGGCCGGTGACTTTGTCGTGGCCGGCATGACGGCCGCACAGGCCCGCGACGAGCTGGTCAAACGGCTCGAAAAGTTCATTCCCGAGCCGGTGGTCACCGTGGCGGTGGTGAAGGTGTCGAGTTATCACATCTACGTGTTGGGCCGGGTGAACAAGCCCGGTGAGTTGCTGGTCGGCCGCAACATCGACGTGCTGCAGGCACTGACCCTGGCCGGTGGCCTGACGCCGTTTGCCTCTGAGGACGGCATCCGCGTCATTCGCAAGGTGGACAACCTGACGATCTCGATCCCGTTCCAGTACTCCAAGGTGAGAAAAGGCGTGGACCTGACGCAGAACATCACGCTGAAAAGCGGAGACGTGCTGCTTGTGCCGTGATCCCATCGGGGCGGCCCATCCAACGGCTTCGCGGGCCCTGCTCAAGTCGTCCGCATTGGCGCTTGATCTGCCTTGCGGCGACGCTGGCACCGACCTTCTCGGCAAATGCCGGTCAGTGGTCTGTCGAGAGTTCGGTCAGCTCCAGCCTTAACTCCAACGACAACATCAACCTCGCGCCCCAGTCGACTGGTACCGTGAACAGCCTCAACCTCTCTGGCTCCTTGAATGCCTCTCGCAAGGTCGAAGACATGTCGACGGTGCTGGGCCTGAGCACCACACGCGTGGCGCAGTGGGGCGATTCCAACAGCTCCAATGGCGGCGGCGACCGTTTCGACGGCAACGCCAGTCTGTCTCAGTCATTGACCATCGAACGAAACACCTTCTCGGTGAACGCCGGCTATTCGCAGGACTTCAACAACAACGTGCAAACGGCCGACGTGGCGGTGGCACCCGGCCAGCGGCGCAGTTCGAACTACGGTGCATCGTGGTCGCACTCGCTGACCGAGCGTTTGAGCACCTCGCTGCAGGTGTCTACCCAACGTTCGTGGTACTCGCAAGCGGCGCCCGGCACCATCAATTTCACCAACAGCAGTTGGGGCGGCGGGCTGAACTATCTGCTGACTGAGGTCGACACCCTGAGCCTGAATGTGTCGACCTCGGAATACCGCCCTGACACCGGCGGTGACCAATCGACGACCGAACAGTGGACGATCGGGATCTCGCGCCAGTGGAGCGAGCAGTGGAGCTCGCAGGTGTCGGTGGGCACTTATCACACCAGCCGCAATCTGCAGCCGTCGACCAGCGGGCTGCAGTACAGCACCTCGCACAGCTTTGCCTTTGATGAATCGTCGTCGCTGTCGTTTTCTTCCAGCCGGGGCGAGCAGCCCAGCGGCTCGGGCGAGGTGCTGCTCAATGAGTCGGTGAGCTTGGCCGCCAACTACGGCTTCACCGAGACCATGAGCGGCGGGGTCAACTACAACCTGTCCAAGAACACGGGTCAGCTCGGGGTGAGCGCGGGTGGTGTGTTTCAGGGCGATTCGAGACAGCGGTCTTATGGCGCATCGCTTTCGAAGCAGCTGACGCCCGACGTCAGCCTTGGGCTTTCTTATTTGCTGACGCAGGCCAACAACGTGGGCGGGAGCAACTCGGCGCACTCCAACGCGGTGAACATTTCGCTCACCTACAACTTTCCGACCGTCACCGCATCACGCTGAGCTGTCACCACATCACCGAATAATCTGATCCATGGCAGCCTCCCCACAAGACATCTACGCTCAGGTCGACCCGGTGACCGACTCGGGCAAGAACTTGGGCGATTACCTCGGGATGGTCAAACGCCGTCGCGTGTTGATCCTGGTGGTCTTTGGGGTGCTGTTTGCCATTGCCGTGGTGGTGGCGATGAGCTTGCCGGCGGTTTACCGCTCGACGGCCACCATCCTGATCAAAGAACAGGAAATTCCGCAGGAGTTCGTGCGCTCTACCGTGACGAGCTTTGCCGACGAGCGCATTCAGGTCATCAGCCAGCAGGTGATGACGCGAGCCACGCTGCTCGAACTGGTCGACAAGTACAACCTTTACGGGGCCAAGCGACAAAGCGAGACCAGCGAGGAAATCATCGATCGCATGCGGGCTGACATCAAGCTCACGCCAATCAGCGCTGACAAGGGCGGGGCGTCAGGTGGCAAGGCGACCATTGCGTTCACCTTGTCTTACGACAGCCAGGTGCCTGCCAATGCGCAAAAGATCGCCAACGAGCTGACCACGCTGTACCTCAACGAGAACGTCAAGAACCGTCAGCTCAAAGCGGCCGAGACGACCTCGTTTCTTGACGAAGAACTCACTCGCGTGACGGAGCACATCTCGGAGCTTGAAGAAACCCTGTCGCGCTTCAAGGCGCGCAATCAGGGGCGCACACCCGATCTGACCTTGTCGAACCAGATGGGCAGCGAGCGCACCAACGATGAGCTCAAACGCCTCGACCGCGACCTGATCTTTGTCGAAGAACGCAAGATGGCGCTCGAAGGCCAGCTGGCCGATACCAAGCCGGGCATGCCCGTGGGTGGCACCTCCGGTCAAGTGCTCGAGCCTGAGGACAGGCTCAAGGCGCTCGAAGCGCAGTTGCCGCTGCTCACCGCGATGTACAGCGATGACCACCCCGACGTGAAGCGCACGCGTCGCGAGATCGCGGTGCTCAAGTCCGAGACGGGGCTGGAGCGCGAAGCCAGCGACCGCGAGGAAAAGCTGTTGCAACTGCAAAAGCAGATCAATTTGCTGCGCCAGAAATACTCTGACGATCACCCCGACGTGGTGCAGCTGAAGCGCGCCTTTGCCGTGCTCGACAAGGCGGTGCGCACTGGCTCCGAGGCGCCTTCTGATCGCGTCAATGAGATCAAGCGCGCGCGCAAGCCCGACAACCCGGTCTACCTCAACTTGAAGTCGCAGATTGAAACGGCCACCTCGCAGATCGAATTGATGCGCAGCGAGCGTCAGGAACTGCGCGCCAAGCTCGCGCTGTATGAATTGCGTGTGAGCCAGACGCCCGAGGTCGAGCGCGAGTACCTCGAACTGGTGCGCGACATGGACAGCTCGCGCGGACGTTTTCGCGAGCTGCGTGAAAAGCAGATGCAAGCCCAGGTGGCCGAAACGCTGGAGCGCGGTCGCAAGGCCGAGCGTTTCACGCTGATTGAGCCGCCCGTCTACCCCGAAAAGCCGGTGCGCCCGAACCGCTCGATGATCGTCATCATCGGGCTGCTGTTTGCCGTCTTCGGTGGCGTCGCTGCCGCCGCGCTGCGCGAGGTGCTCGACCAGACCGTGCACAGCGCGCGTGACGTGATCCGTGTGATGCAAGTGCCTGTGCTGGCTGTCTTGCCCGAGCTGCCCACACCGGTGCTGCTGCGGCGTCGCTCCTTGAGGCGGCGCATCGTTGTGGTGGCCGCGCTGGTCTTTATCGCGCTGCTGCTGGTGGCCTTCCACAACCTTTACATGCCTCTTGATGTGGCCTGGTACGGCCTGATGAGGAGGTTGGCAAAGTGAGTGACACCATGAACACGGCGCAGGGCGCACTGGCCCCCGACGAGGAAATCGCCGCCGGTTCCAGCGCCGAAGCGCTGAACATCAAGTATTCGAGCACCCAGGTGCGGCCCGATGCGCTGCTGCGGCTGCAGCGCACGCACGGTGTGGTCAAGGCCGATCGCTCGGAGCTGACCGAGGCGTTCAAGATGCTGCGCAACCAGGTGCTGCAGCGCATGCGCGCCGACGGCTTCACCCTGCTGGCGGTGACCAGCCCGCGGCGCATCGAGGGGAAGTCACTCACCGCATTGAACCTGGCGCTGACCATGGCGGCCGACTATGACGCGGCCGTCTTGCTGGTGGACGCCGATATGTCGGGCCAGGGCCTGCAAGCCATGTTCGGCTTTGACGGCGCGCCGGGACTCAGCGACCACCTGACAAACG
>Ga0164294_10004597_pt1 | contig 12022 bp, 13 predicted proteins | sample GEODES005metaG_FD_111479 | JGI IMG/M metagenome (GOLD analysis project Ga0164294, IMG submission 111479) | Oligotrophic lake water microbial communities from Sparkling Lake, Wisconsin, USA - GEODES005 metaG | ecosystem: Environmental > Aquatic > Freshwater > Lake | place: USA: Sparkling Lake... | reverse complement strand
CTATTCAAGTGAGGAGAATGGCATCGTGGAGCGAGCCAATCAAGAAGTGCTTCGGCACCTCAATGCTATCCTATTTGACTCACGAGTCCACGACAAATGGTCGTTCGAGCAATTGCCAATGGTGCAGCGGATAATGAACACCGTAGAGAAAACCTCTACGGGGGTAACCCCAGCTCAACTTATTTTAAACAACTCGATCCAGTTATCTAAGCAGATACTGCGATCTCAGAGGGTGATATACCCTCCTGATACAACTAGTCCGTCACAACAAGTCGCATTGTCGGATCGTATGGATGAATAGATAGCTGGACAAAACGTCTTGTTAAAGGTCGCACGAGACAAGCAATCTAAGATTGACTTCCACGCCGTAGTCGAATATGACCCGTCCATTACAGAGTATTCGATCAACTCCTATGTGCTTTTTACTCCTCCAGTCGGTAGAAGTGATAAGCTCCTTCCCCGACATAGAGGCCCATACCAAGTTATGGACAAAACTCACTCCATCTACACCATCGAAGACTTGGTTAATGGAAAGCGAATCACTACGCATATTCATAATCTACGGCCTTTCAACTATGATCCAGAGAGGACAATGCTCTTGGTAGTTGCACAACATAACGAGCAAGAGTTCGTAGTCGAGTCAATCGTAGACATCGTGGTAATAGGACAAAGCGTTCCACGATGGAATTCAAGGTCCGTTGGGCAGGCTTTGAAGAATCATGTTTCCCGATTGGTTTTTAGTGGGTGAAACCCCACATATCTCCGTACAACCTACTTCGTGCATGACACTATCCACATTACTCATCGCATCACATACTTCACGCACATATAACATAGTCGAGTCTGGTGGACCATCCTCCAAAAAGAGGGGTTATTGTGACACAGTAGTACGTACTAGTACGCTCAGAACCGGTTTAGTACGTGCTTAGTACGTACTTGTACCATCTGTACTCCTGGTCTACCTGTCACTCACCCTCCGGGGTTTCACATATTCATCTTTCACATTCATTCTTGAGAGCCACTCAATTATTGTGTGGCTCTCTAAGATCTCATATATATTCATTCCCATGTTCCTTTATTATTTCCATCCACTGATTATTTGTATAAGTTAATTAAGTCACCAGCCAATCAATCATCACAACTAGCAGTAGTGCCACACCTCCTTTTCGGAAAATGGTTCACCAGACTCCAGGGCATGATTTTCATCGCAGTAATATTCGACTTCTTGGATCACCTTACAGAAGGCATAATCCCAGTCCCCTACAGCCTTCTACAAGATGAATCTCTATTTCGTAAATCCACTCCACAAGACTCCGTGCGGATGTGTTACATAAATTTAGCAGTAAGGAGTCTATCGGTGGGCTTATAAGGTCTCAGATGCTCGTCTTTGATATCCCCGAACATCCCGAAGGATTGCTTGCCATAACGTAGCAAAGTGTTCTGATACTGTTCAACCGTATTGGTGCTGATATAAAAGGTACCAATACGTATAGAAATAATTCTTACAGTAATAAATTTTAAATTGAAATGCTGATGATGTTTACCGGGACAACAATGAAGTTATACAAAACTATCAAAACTAAGAATTGTAAAACTACAGTAAGTCTTGTAAGGTGAAGGCTCTATTCGCCGTAATTCCGCCGACCGTTACGCATATAACAAACAATACAGCTATGATGTTATAAACTTCTTGAGCATATAAGTCAGTTAAGTTTAAGTTGAACTGAGTCACCAACATTTGCTCATTCTTCTGCTCGGTCAATTGTCCATATTTCATATTGATGAGCAAATTCTCATCGGCAGACCATTACTTGTCGAGAGATCACCACACGTTCACCTTCGCTGCGGACAACACTCCTGCGCTGGTGGTCGCGGATGGCGATGTGATACACATACAGACGTGGGATTGCTACAAGGGGACTGTGCAAGAGGATGAGAATGCTCTGGATGAACCCGACTTATCTCTAGCAAACCCCGTGACGGGTCCGATCTACGTGACCGGGGCGCAGCCTGGAGACATGCTGGCCGTTACGATTATGGATATACTGCCTGAGCGGAAAGGTGTGTGTCGCCTGTTTCATGGTGAGGGCCAACTGTGCGATTCTGTGAAAGCCCCCTATGTGAAGTTCTTCTCAGTGGTCGATGGACTCATAAGCATGAATGAGCGAGTGAAGTTTCCATCCAGACCCATGCTGGGGGTCATCGGGCTTGCACCTGAAGGTGGTGCGGCGATCAGCACCATGCCTGCTGGCAAGCATGGAGGAAATCTAGATAATAATATGAATGGGATAGATTCGACAATATATTTGCCTGTGAAACATGAAGGGGCATTGCTGAGCATAGGCGATATGCATGCATCTATGGGGGATGGGGAGATCTGTGGAAACGGTCTCGAGATAGGGGGAGATGTGTTGATTAGAGTCGAAGTTATTAAACAGATCGGCACCGCGTATCCAGTGACGGAAACGAATGATAGTTGGATCACTCACGGCGTGACCGACCGCGGGCTGGATGAAGGAGGGCTGTTCGGGGCGATGAAGATCGCTTGCGATGAGGCGGCTGACCTATTGGTTCGGCAGTGGGGATTTTCTCGCGAAGACGCCTTCGTGTTCCTGTCTGTGGCTGGGGACCTTGGCATCGCTCAGGCCTGTCATCCAAGTTACGGGTCGGTCATCGCCAAGATGAAGGTCCCCAAGATCGCAGCATGTCCGCGACCCTTCAACATATAATAGCGCATACAGTTGTGGTGATCTACTAGTTTCACACACAGCAACAACGTCTAACTTAATTAGTAGAATTGACAATTAAGCTAAACTGTTCTGTATTGACGGTATGGCGTGCATCTCGCTAAATAATGCGCATCTCGCTGAGTATTTAACACTGTTGAAACAATCAAATGTCTCCCCTCCAGTACGCGTAGAGAAGCGGTATGCACACCATCGCCACCTCCAGCAGCAGCCCATCGTCCACGGAGTCGAGCAAGGTCTGCAGCCTGTTCTTGCCGCTGCGGCTCCACATATTCGTCCCCTCTATAGTCAGCACCTTCCAGAACTGAATTTTCAGCAGCACGAAGGTGAGCTGTGGTGCATAGCACGCGACGTACAGCAAGATGAAAGAGTGGAAGCATCTTTCGATCCCCGCAGTCCTCTGAAGAGGTGACGATGTAACAGCCACTTGGCCTTTTCTATTCGTCTCTGGCTTGGACATAGATATCCACATTTGGAGTGCCGGTAGCAGCTTGTAGAAGGCGATGACCAACAGGGAGATCCGTCCGTAGGCGGGTATACCGAGATGGTTGTTCGATATTACCACTGCAAAGATGGAGGTAATGATAGCGGTGAATGCTATCAGTTCAGAGGACTTGCGGGAAGGGTTCGACATGTCGTAAGTTAGGTGAAGGCGGTAGGTCGACTTAGAACATCGAGATGAAAAAGGAAGCTAAGCTAACCTAATTGAACATTGACTGAAGAGTACGTGTGTACAGTACATTTAGCACTTTTTAAGCATCATCATATGAGTAACGGGGAGTGGGCAAGACTGAAACAAGCAGGGCCAAGAGGTATCACATGAAAGGTAGAACAGAGCCGACTAGATCGTTTTAATCATTGAGGGTAATGTAAGATGCTAACTGAAATTAAACTATTGTCGTAGTTCCGCTGTGCCTGCATTAAATCAAGTCATCTATCTGTGTCATTCGTTTAAGCGAAGGTCCATCCCTCCGGCGGAGCGGTACGATATACATTTCGCGCATATTCTACCACTGCAGCAATCGACTCCAGCGAGTCGATCGAGCCTGTGTAGGAAGCCATCACCAGCCTCCTAGCGAAGACCAGACATCTCTTCTCGCACACGGAGCGGACCTCCGTGTCACCAATCGACTCCAGGTCCTCTACGTGGGCGATGCCAACCACTCTGCGGATCATCTTCATCCCTGTGAATCCCACGGTGTCTCTCCATAGCAACGCAAGATAGGTCCTCTGAGCGTCGCGGAGGAGGTGTTCGCTGTATATGTCAGCAGGGTACAGCTCACCAGTGAGGCCGCTCCGAGAAGCCGAGTTCCACAGATCTATAAATGCTCCAGTGAAAGCATCATGCAGTGCTGTAGTCTGGTCCAGCAGCCACTCGCTGTAGGCTCGGTCTCCATCTACCGAGCGAGAGAAATACGACAGGAACAAGTTGGCGAGGACAGCACCCACGTCGAAGCCCATCGGTCCGTAGAAAGCAAACTCGGGGTCGATCACGAAGGTGGATCCCTCCCTCACCATAACGGATCCAGTGTGGAGGTCTCCATGCAGCAGCGCTTGGGAGGATTGGAGGAAGAGAGACTTGTGGTAGGCAGCGGCCAATCGCAGCGCGTCGTCTGATCGAATGCCGAGGGCATACCCATCCAGTTGCGGGGTCGTCCAACGGTTCATGGGGCTGCTAGTGTAGGGGTCGGTGAAAATGACTTTCTCCGTCAAAGCGCACATTGCAACATTCTGCGACCAGTGAGCGATCTTGTTGCGCAGTGATCCTCCGTCCAGGGCCAGGGCGGAGGAGCCGAAGAGAGTCTTCGCCATGAACACGCCGATGTCGCACGCAAAGGAGCAGATTCTCAAATTTGAGATCAACGCCTTCCGCAGAATCATGTGGGGCGGCTCCACATACTGCATGAATATCAGCGCATTCCTCTCGTCGAAATGGAACACTTCCGGCACTCCGGATCCACCCGTGAGGCGGGCCTGCTCCCTCAGTGCAGCCTGCTCGAAGTACGCGCGCCGCAGCGTCAGCGGCCAGCTCTCTCCCACACATCGCACGTAAGGCAGGGCTTGTTTCACCACCAAGTGGTTGCCCGTGGGTCCCGTAACTATGTACACGTAATTCAAGTTGCCATCGCCCACCTCCCGGATGCTCAATCGGGAGGCCTCGGAGGAGGTCACCTGGAGCATCGCAGCTAATCTCGTGTTCGCGACTATGTAATTTGCTATATCTTTTTCTGTCAGACGCGAATATCCAGTGGGGATAGCGATGGGCTCGACCGACTGAAAGCACTTCTCGGTCAGCACTTTAGAGGCTCCTGTTGAGGGATCAAGTCTACCGACATATGCTTTCAAGAAATCAGCGATACGAATCACTCCATCCGACGAGTCGCTCGCAGCTTCGATGACCCCGACCTCCGTCACGATGCCGCGGATGAGCGAGCTCGGTGTGACGTCGAAGGCCGGGTTCCAGACACCGATCCCAGGCGGGGCGATGACCACTCCCGCGATGGAGGTCAGCTCCGCTGCGGGTCTCTCTTCGATCTCGATGTCCGCCCCGGACGACATCGAGAGGTCCAGGGTGGTTGTAGGTGCAGCGACGAAGAAGGGCACGCCGTGGTACTGAGCGGCGATGGCCAACTGGTAGGTCCCCACCTTGTTCGCAGTGTCTCCGTTGGCAGCCACACGATCTGCTCCCACTATGACGCAATCCACGCCTTTGACAGACATCAATGTGGATGCCATCGAGTCTGTTATGAGGGTTCCTGGTAGGTTGTCTTGAACAATCTCGTACGCAGTCAGCCTAGCGCCCTGGTTGTAGGGTCGAGTCTCGCAGGCATACACGTGCTCGAGCCTCCCCTGCTCGTGCAGAGACCGCACAACCCCCAATGCAGTCCCAAACCCTGCAGTCGCCAAGCTGCCAGTATTGCATATAGTCAAGACTCTGATCTTATCGCGCAGCACGATGTCCAGTATGCGCTGGGCGCCGTGCGAACCGATGCTCCTGTTGCTGTTAATGTCTTCCTCCAGCATCCTCTCAGCAGCCTCAATGAATCCATCGAAGACTTCGACAGCCTGTATGCTTGGTCGAGAAGCTAGCTCGTTGACGAGAGCAGTGAGCTGGTCCGTGGCAGTGAACAGGTTGACTGCAGTGGGTCTGGACGTGCGCAAATAGGCCATCTTGTCCAGGAGGAAGCTCCTTGCTTCCTCCAATGAGGTTATCGTAATCTTGACCTTCTCTGCCTCGACAGCCAATCCCAAGGCTGCGGTGATGGCGATAAGAGGGGCGCCTCTCACTTGCATGGATCGGATCACACTCCAGGCGTCCTGCGAATTACCTATGTCAATATAGATGGACCGGTGGGGCAGCTCCAATTGATCCAGAACCAGCATCTTCCCGCGAGAGTAGTCGATCGATTTCAGAGACATTGGACTACCGAAACAATATAAGTCACAAAGTTGCAGATGCAGCAGCAGGAACGACAGGAGGAACAAAGTTCGTAACTTAACTTTAATTTGTTGTTAAGTACGTACACAACTGCCATGCAAAAATAAACATCATAATCTTCATCGTTATTCTGAGTGTGTACATAGCATAGATTAGCTTTGAAATACGCAATTAATAGATGGATACATAAGTGGACGAGTAAATGAGCCATCACTTCTTCCGACTGGACCTCTTAGCAGCAGCAGCGGGGGCCGTTTCGTCCGGTGTGTCTCTATGCACTATATCCGGGAGCACCAGCGCCGACACGCTGTGACTGATCTGCGCAGCCCGCTTAGAACTGTGCGGAGAACGGGTTATCATCGACGATTAGCCTGCTGTGACAGATGATGCAGGGCGATGTTGGGTACCTCTGAATTAGTTCTCGCTCCATGGATTCCTTCAGCTTCTCGATCAAATCTTCGTTCTGGTTTGACAACTCATCGATCTGCAATGCAATGCTAATTGCTAAGATGTATAAGTGGCGTGCAGCTATAATGCGGATACTTACAGCTTCCAGAAGCGCGGCCTCCCTCTCTCTAAGCCGCTCGTTCTGCCTCTCCACAGGGGAGCTGCTGTCCTCGACGGGCTTCTTCCGGAGCTTCTTCCGATGCTTCAACGCCTGGTTCAGACGATGCTCCTTGGCCTGTTATCACATCATCGAATAGGAGGAAGACATACAGCTGTCATTGTCCGACAATGAGGCAACAAAGCGACGAGGATTGGAAAAGCTTTAGTTGCGGGTGTACCTCTTTTTCCAGCAAAGCTTCTCTTAGTTGATGTGTCAGTTGGGCATTCTATCAACAGCATTAGAAGTGAGACAATCCGTGCATTGCAGCAGTACTGCGAATGTTTGCACAACGCTACCTCGCCCTTCAATTTATCCATGTGGTGACCCATCATGACTGCGTGCTCCGTGAGCCGGGCCAACTTATCATCTTTGACTTTCAGCTCCTTCTTCAGCAGCTTCAGCTGTTGCTCCAGCACTGGAATAGTGAGCAGGGATGCGGATGAACCAGCACTGAACACGTCCCGGTCGAGAGCATTACTGGGCTTGGAGTCAAACGCTCCCGCTGAAGAAGACCCCACGAGCTCAGAGGGAACACTGGCAGCTCCCAAGCCGTAACTCTGACAGCAGTCAGCAGTTAATAGCCATCATTGCAGCACGATAAAGCATGGTAGCCTCCTCACCGCACTAACCTGATTCCTACTATATCCTCCCTGTCCGCTCTTCTTCGAGATAGCGCCGGGCTTGGACTTGCTGGCCTTGGGAGGCTGCTGTTTCCGTTGGAACCTCTCGGGAAAGAGCTCGAGGAGCAGCGCATCCACGCGCGCAGAGTTCTCCTCGTCATCTGCAGAGTACGCCGGCTCTCTAGGCTTGCGCTCACCACGGTCAGGCATGGAGGTGCTGGGACTATCAATGTCGGCCGCAGGACTGGAAATATCGAATGAAACTCGAGACTGGATCACCTTCCTTGAGACTTGACTAGCTGCATCTGATTTGAGAGGAAGGGCGTGCTGCTTGTGCTCCGCATTGGTTGGCCTGCCATCACTGTTGTCACTCATCTCCAACAACGACTTAAAGCTGTTCATGTAACTCTCCACATCCGCAACCTTAACAGCACTGCGAGGGGAGACCGAACCTTTGCACTCACCAGCTTCCAGACGCACTGACTCTGAAGAGTATTCAACAGTCATAAAGATCAGTCTACTTGCAACTTCTTACGTTCAAGCTGTAATGCGCTTACTTTTCTTCGGCGACGGAGATGTTTTCCGGTGCAGTTCTTCATCGAGGGATGCCGACAGCTGTTCGGTGGGTACAAGGCCATCCAGAGGTCGCGTCTCGGACGAAGAGGCCTCATTTATCTCAGAGGGGTGCTGAATCGTTGGGAGATACTTATTCATATAGCTCTCGAGATCCACGTCCAATGCAGCACTATCAGCATCTGTAGCTGCGTCATTATCATCCGCTTCATAATCACCTCCATCACCGCCTGTCAATAGAACATCATCGGAGATGCAGGGCTCCCCGCTAGGAGGAACCTGCTTATGCAGGTATGGAGTGCTGGCTCGAGCGGCCCTTAGCGGAGAGCTCTTTCTGCTCTGGGAATCGAACTCCTCGAAATCTTCGTCGTAGTTATCGTCGTAGTTATCTTCCTTCTCTGTACTCATGTTAGTGGCTGTTTGTACTCTCAGACATCACACTGAACTGCTCCCTACTGTATATAATGATGTACAGTACAGAATGCTGTAACTGTTAACCTAATAGTTGTAACGGGCGACTTACAGTACAGTAACGTTACTGTACTGTACGTAATTGTACGGGATCGGGTTGTGTGGGTTAAGTAAGTTATCGACGCTTCATCCACTACTACAGACCATCCGCGATCCTTCTCCACAGACCCACACCGCTGAAAGCATTGAAGCGTCCCGACCCGGGCCCATGCCTACCCTCGTGTGACAAATTATCAGGCAAAACCCGCAACTCCAAACATTCGAATCCGACTGGCTCCAGCAACTAGAGTTAATGCGGCAGCAGTAGTACGAATGAACAATATGTCCATAGCAAATCGATTTGCGCCGCTGCGGTTCTCACCTGTCGTAACAGATCCAAGCTAACTGCATAGGGCGGGCCGTTGTCGTCCATCTCCCGGATGGGGAATATGAGGGTCAGCAGCACACCGTCTGCGCGGACCAAACGACTCATCTTCTGAGCCCACATAGGGCGCACTGAAGGATGTAGAGCACACAAGAAAGTGTAATCATAGATGAAGTCATACAAGCCGTCTTGTTCATTCAACTCGAAGAAAGACGTCGTCGAGAAATGGGCATTCGGCTTATACTTGCATTCATCGCTCGACAACACGTCTAAGCGAATTCGAGCGGCTTCGACAGCTTTGGGTGCAATATCTAGACCCAGTACGTAACGATGTTCGTCTGCGAGGGCAGTCACGTCGTATCCTCTACCACAGCCCGGCACCAGCGCTTTGCCATGTGGTATCTTATTCTCAGCGATGTACTGTAGGAGTAGAGGGGAGGCTGCGCATGCATCGAATGCCTGCCCAGGCAGCAATCCGCCGTCCCACATGTCGATCCACCGCTTGCTCTCTAGCTCGCTGCGATCGGAGGAACCGCCTTCCAGCTGCTGCGACATGAAGCAAGCTGCTGTAGAGGTGATAGAAGAAACCAATGGACGGCGGATGTGTAGTAAGGTTGAGGACCTCACAGCGATATGCAACCAATGCATGAGTTACTGTTCTGTAACGGACATCACGTAACTTTACGTAAAGTAATTGTTACACACTTACAGTACAGCACTTAAAGTTATCATCATCATCACCCTCAAATAAGCACAACCGATTATAATAATAGTCTTCGACTTTATTGATTAAGCTTAGTTATGATCGTAGCGTCTACCCTGGCAGTTGTGCTGCTGTTAGATCGGCGAGCAGTTAGTGGGTGTGTTGCAGAGAAGATTCTGTTTGCTGTGAGGGATTCATTCGGCAGCTTGCTAAATTTTCACCACACGATCAGCAACGTTTCAACTAACAATATCGGCCGACACTGGAATGAGAGAGAACCAAGTATAGATGGCCCTGTTCCTGTCCAGAGGCGAAAGTTTGTGATAAATGGTTGGAGGTGGCACACAATGAGTGCCATCAGGGACCTAGATCGGTTCTCTAGAGTCATAGAGCACCTCTTGTCCCGCGATTCGACCGTCAACGCTGCAGAAGCTGCCCGGCTATCCGGATGCCACGAGTTCGTCTTTAACTTCAATATTGCCGGTCTGCACAGGGTCGAGAGAGAGTTGATTGCTCCATTTCTGCGTTCAAACTTGCCAGCATCTGTGTGGCCGCCTCAGTTGGACGATTTACTTTATCGTCATACCCAAGTCATCGAGTACTCGAAGCAAATATGCAGTCTATGCGACTCGCTTGCTGCATCGCAGCGGAATGAGTATCGTCGCCGTAGCAATGAACAAGATGAAGTTAGTGCCCAAACAGATGCATCCTTATCTAGCCGGCAGCTGCTGCTCTCCATGGGTGAGTTGGTGCACAAGGCTAGCACTCGAATCGAAGAGATCAAGTCCATGCAAGAGACGTTCTTCGTGCCGTTAATAGCATCACATCTAGAGCTGGATGCACAGGAAGCGCTGAATAGGAGAGTGGTCCCCACGCTGGGACTGCTGGATGCCCAAGTACATCTTGCCTCGATGCGGGCGGGCATTGATGGCGACCCGTTGGAGATAGAGCTGTTCCGGACTCAACTCCCCGCCGCAGTGCACCGACTTATGCCCTTATGGACGCGCATGTACGCCTCCCGCACGCGCTGCTTAGAGGCGTGAGCCGTGCGTAGCTGTCACCCACAGGGTAGCAGCAGCAGCTACCAACTGGTGTGTCCATATTTAAGTGCGTTTTATAAACATCATTTACAAATGCCAGTGCAGTAGACGACATCAAAGTGTTTTAGACGTGATCAGTAATAGGCGAACCAAGTGTCATCCTTCATGCGCGCCTTGCTCCTAGACGCAGCGAGCATCGTCTCGTCGAACTTCTCGAAGTCGGGACTGGAGATCACTCCGTTTAGCAGCTCTGTACATGGAAAGCAAACAGATCAGATCATCTATGAACAAAGAGAAGTATAGAGGTGAGCGCTCACCTGATATGTCCGAGCGCAGCGTAGATATAAGCAAAGGTAGCGATATCATTTGCTTGTCTTTGTCGAATGGCTCCTCGATAAAATGACCGATCTCCTGGATAGAAAGGAAAGACCAGGAGATAGCCGCGGTGATCAGGACTGTGGACCAGCCCATCTGAGGCAGTAGCGCTAGTGGGAAGGTTAGCAGATAGATAGTCAAAAAGCGCGAGGTATGTCTTGAGTAGGCGAGAGGTACGGGTTGCTTGACGATTCGCTCACAATTCGCGAGGCATGCACTCAAGGTGTGAAGATGGTCCTCGAACAAATCCTCATGCTCCCCCGCTGCATCTTCCAGACTGGTATGTATCTTGTGTGCGATTTTTGACAGGATGTACAGCGGCCTGTTCTTCAGGGCTTGAACTGCTTCCAAGGACTCCTCTGCGATGAAGGGTTGCAGCTCGGAGCTGTTCTTCACCCCCTGCAGATGTTGCTTCAAGGTCAGCGTGAAGAGGACAAGCAGCTTGGCGATCTCTGAATGATGAGTAGGGCTGATGTGCAAGTTCGTCAGACGAGCGATGTCCCTGCAAGCGGTGATGATGGAGCTCCACTGTTTCCTCCCGTCCCAGAAACGATCATAAGAACTGTTGGTGCGAAATACCAGCAGCAGGCTAAGAGCTGATCCCGCAATAGAATGAATACTTCCAGGAATGACGTATTTCAGTTTGAAAACTTTATAGACGGACGTGAGAGCCAAGGCCCAAAAGGTGAGCAGCGTCAGCGTGTATCTGATGCGTTTCAAGATGCGGGAGGAGGGCCAGCTGGCCAGGCATTCAAACACGTCATTGGTGGAGTATCGGACAGGCCCCTTGATCGCCATTCGGAGCGAAGTGGTTGTTCTCGAGAAGCCCGATGGGGCTTTCTTGGCAGTCGACGCCAAGCTAAGACTACTGAGGTGCCGATGAACGGAGTATCCTCGAGTTGTGTAGCAATCATGCACAGCCAACAAGGATAGTAACATAGTAGGTACTATATAAATCCTCATGACACTACGTACGTAACGTGGTGAATACTAGAGTAGAGTTTATCCTGAAATCTCACACCGGTGTGAGATTTTTTTCCCCGCTCTCCCAGGGTGTGAGATTGTTCAATAAATAATTTATGT
>Ga0164294_10004595_pt1 | contig 12029 bp, 5 predicted proteins | sample GEODES005metaG_FD_111479 | JGI IMG/M metagenome (GOLD analysis project Ga0164294, IMG submission 111479) | Oligotrophic lake water microbial communities from Sparkling Lake, Wisconsin, USA - GEODES005 metaG | ecosystem: Environmental > Aquatic > Freshwater > Lake | place: USA: Sparkling Lake... | reverse complement strand
CGGCGCACGGGGCACCCAGACCCACATGCAGCGCGTCGCGGAGGACCAGGTCAAACGCAAGACATCGATCATCATACGGACCCCACGTGGACGAGACTGTACCGGTCGTTGAAGGGAGAATCCCGTCCGTCACGGCTGTTCAGGCATTCAGCCAGCTGAGCCCGCCGATGTGGTAGATCGCGTAGAAGACGGCAGTGCCCATGGCGGGGATCTTTGCCAGCGGCCAACCGACCGCCCAGGCAGAGAACCAGAGCACTTCGTTCGCGAGGAAGACGCCGATGCGCGACGAAGTGAGATTCGTCTCCTTGTTCACGATCGGTTGCAGCCGGCGGCGGAACATGGCGACGAGCTCGTCCTCACTCTTATGCTTGGGCGTGATCTGCACCACATGCTTAGCAAGCCGGCGCAGCCCCCGCTCGCCCGAGAAGACGGCGAACGAGATCTCATCGAAGCTGATGTGCTTGAAGATGATCGCGCCGCCCTGCTCGTACTTGTCGAGATTCTTAATGAAGTTGAGAGGCATCTCGCTCCAGTGGCAGACCGAGTTCACGTGGTGCGTGATGTGGTAGCCGTCGTTGAACGTGAGCATGTTGAACGGCGCATTGACGTGGTTGCACGCGAGGGTGTAGTTGCTCGAGGGCGAGTCAGGGTCAACGAAGATGTGCTGCGAAAAGTTACCCAGCATGAGCGCGAACGGACCGAGCACGGAGGCGATGCCGAGCGAGCACGTGAAGAAGAGCGGGTTGAACGCGTACAGGAACTTGATCGCGAGCATATACGTCCCGAGTAGCGCGGCGCACACACCGGCGATGTCATAGCGCTTCTTGACGATGCAATAGAAGGGCAGATAGAGGAAGGTGTGGATCATGAAGTTGATCACGTAGGCAAAGAAGTGGAGCGGCGAGCTGCGATCGTAAGGCATCGTCGACGAGACGTCGTGCGGGAAGAAGTTGTTGGCCTGATGGTGCATGATGCAATGGTGAACGTAGTACGCGCCGGCAGGCATGCCGTAGAAGTTGCACATGACCGTCGTCGGGATCGCGTTGAGCAGCGTGGCGGCGAAGCCAATCTTCTTTTTGCTGAAGAGTGGTATGTGCGCAGCGTAGTGCATCGCCAGAATGAAGCGCTGGCCAAACACGACCCATGTGATGAGCAGGTGCGGCACGATCCACAACCAGCTCCAACTGTTGTTAGGATTGAGGACCAGCAGCTGCATGACGCTTGTGAACGTCAGCCAGAGCGCCACCTGCAGGAAGGTGAGCGCCAGCAGCAGGTCGCGCTTATCGTTGAGCATACGCTCAACGAGGAAGCGCTCCCATGACGCTGGAAGCCGGAGGATGGCTTCCATGCGCTTCCCATACAGATCTGTCATGGCCAGCTGCACCACCTCGCGGTGGTGCGGCTTGCAGGTCTCGAGCAGGGTATGATCGATGACAGCATCCGGATCGTACGACGACATGTCCGGTTCGAAGATGTGCTTCAAGTGCTTGAATAAGGTGATGATCATCGTCGCGGCCGCCGCCATATTCCAGAGGCCGGCTTTGCCTCCTGGGGGCGATCACCGCTCGACACAGCGGGTTCCGTATGAATACGAAGCTCTGTCAAAGGAGAAAGCATGTGGAACATTGGATATACATGTAGAATCCGCTGTCACGCCATGTCAGATCATGTATAAAGCATGTGTAAGATTGGAGGTAAGCTCGCTGAGCGCTGTGCGGGCGCGCCAATCGCGCAATTATCAAGTGTCGCTTTGTGCAGTTTCGAAACTCTCTTCAGGGGAGACCCGCGCGATGCTGGAGGTGGAGCGCGCGATGACGTCGACGGACCAACCGCCGCCGATGACGGGCGGTCGCAGCCCGCTCTTGGGCGGCCTGTCACCGCTCAAGCGCCCCAAGGGCACCTTCATGAGCATGGGCAAGAGCCCAGAGACAGAGCAGACATTCGTCCCGTACACATACAAAATGCGGAGCAAGCGACCTCCACCGGAACCCCTCGTAAGTCGTATCAAACAATGGGAGAACAACGTCTCTGAACCCACACTCAAAAGCATGGACGATGACGTTGCGCGTGCTATTCGCCAGATGGCTCAAATCGCACGGGGAGAAGAACCCGAGGACAGCCCGCTGGTTGCGCTTGCAAAGAAGAACAAATGGGGCAAGTTCAAGGACTACGGCAAGGCCCTCGGCAAGGAGCTCGCAACAATCGCGCACGGTGAACAGGAAAAATGGGACGAGGTCATCGATGAGGCCAAGAAGCAAGAAGCGCTCAACGCTTCTCGTTTGAGAAAGGCCCGGCAAAAGATCGAGGGAAGGCTTGTGATGGAAGCCCAGGATGCCGATAGGGAGATAGAGCAGGTGAAGAGATCAATGGAAGCAGCCGAGAAAGCTGCGCGCGATCTGGCGCGCAACCAGGCAAGGGAGCGTGCCGCGCAAGAGATACGAGAAGCAGCAATGGCAAGGGCGGCGCAGAGGAGAGCGCAGCAAGCTCTGATGCGCGACAAGATTGAGAAGGTTCTTTTCGCCAAAGCGCAGGACGAGGACGCCGCCCTAGAGTTGGCCATTCATGCAGCAGCCGTGGAAAAGGCTGTCGCGCTTACTCGTGACGACCTGCTCGACACGATGGTTGACGGGGACGTGCGACTTCTCGTCGCCGACGCTCTCGCTAAGTTTGTCGTGCCTGAACGCGAGGAAGTTCATTCGGAGTCCGAGCCCGAGCCAGAGCCAGAGCCAGAGCCCATCAATACCTGGGTGATGCCCGAACCTGAAGAGGATTCCGAGCCTGAGGAAGAACTTGCCCGACTTACCCCGTCCAAGGAGGAGGAGGTGGTGGAGGAGGTGGAGGAGGTGGAGGAGGTGGAGGTGGAGGAGGATCTACCAGGTGAACCTGACCCTGTGACGGGAAAGCCCATGAGGATGCCACCGCGCCTGCGGAAAAAGGATAGCGTCAAGCTCAACACTTTCGAGAAACGGAAGCCACAGAAGCTCAAGCTGCCTCCGATGAAGATGCCCGACATCGAAGATATTCCCGAGCTTCCGCCGCACGCCTTCCATGGTGCGCAGCGCTACCTGGCAGCTACCATGCAAGGAGGTCCGCCGCTCTATCTCTTCGTGTGCTCTTTGCAAGAGCTCGCGATCGTGCTACGCTTCGCTTCAATCAGCTTAGAGCGATGGACCGGCGAGCAGCTGCGTATGCTATACGCGGAGCTCTACTCGCAAGATGGGCTGCTCTACTCGCGGCGTGCCCCTCTGCTGCAGCGGCAGCTGCCGTTGAACAACGCCACGGATAGCCCGGTGGAGATGCATTCGGTCTGCCCAAATCTGCTGCTCAAGCGTCGCTTGCTGACCGTACAGATTCTCAGTTCCAACGGAGAGCACGAGCTCGTCGTGTGCAAGCGCGATGGTGGCCGGCGGCGGCTCACTTGCCGGCTCAAGGAAAAGTCGTCTCCAACTCTGAAGGCAACGGAACTCGTCACCAGGGAGCTGTGCACGCCAGAGTCGTGGATCAAGGAGGTCAACTGGCACTCAATCTGCGAGTTTGAGCACACATCGTACCCAGGCCTTGAGTGCGAACGAATCCACTACATTGTGCGGCTTTGTGTTGCCGATCTGCCTCCGCCGCCGAACCGATTCTTCAGCACGTGCGTGGCGCATTCGGGGCGCGATGCCGACAGCATCTCGACTTTAGCTGCAGGGCCGCAATCGTCGTCAGGTCCTCCGCCGTCGCCAGAGCCCATGCTCACTGGCAACGGCGCGACTGCGACAGACAAGCCGTCAGAGGAGCCCCACGCGGCGAAACCAGCAGCAACGACTCCAGTTCCGCCGCCTGTGCAAAGTAATGCTCCCCATTTCCCAGGACGCGTCCCAGCCACTGAGGACCTACAGCCGCTCGAACGTGTGAGCCGGTCAGCGATGCCTGGAGCATTTACTGGGTTGCAGTCACGCGGCGGCATATCTACAGAGTATACGTCGCCACCGAAAACCGCCATAGGCACGGAGCGCGTGGGCAATGTGTCGTTCCTCAGAGCGACGGTGTCCTTCACGGTTACACCCTCGCGCTCCATCCCCTCTCCGCCTCCTGCATCTCCTCGGGCCAGACATCAGCCTGCTGCACCTTCCGTGACAGCGGTCGCGACGCCGAGCCGATCCAAAAGTCCACGGCGGCGCGAATGGTGCTGGCTAAGAGCAGTCGACCTTGTTAGTGAGCTGGAAGGCAAGGTCACTATGGAGGCTGGACGGGCACTTGGCCGCAGCAGTTCCGTTCCTGGTCTGCAGCGGCGCAAACTACAGCCACTGGCTCTCAGCAGACAACTGGTGACCTCACCATGTGCGGACCTTCTGGTCGTCCCTGCCGACGAGCCCAAGAGAGACACAGCTCCTCCTCTTGCACGGTCATGGAAGGCTGCAGCTGGTGGACCAGACGAGCCGCCCAAAAAGCTCTCGCCCGTGCGCCGGCCAACTCCACCGCCGAAACGCCTGCTAGCGTGGTGAAGAACTCTGACGAGCAGTGACGAGCCGTCGTAGAGAACACCGATCTTCACTTCCTTAGGTGTTTGGAACGTAGGAACCTCGTACCGCGAGAGCTAGTCAGCTAGATTGTAGAGAGAAAGGGTGAAGTGCTCGTCGTAGAACATGTAATCTAGGTGGTAGGTGCGCACAATGGAGCTTAATGGAGCTCGTCCACCAACCGTCGTTTATAGCGAACGGGGGTGTCATTGCTGTCGACAGATATCAGATTCATGGTTGCGATGTCGGGTTCGGATCGACGTGCCGGGGCCGAGGCGTCGGCCGCGCGGTTGTCCCACCATCGAATCACGAATGGCGGTTCCGCCCGCCCGCGGCATGCCGCGCGGCGGTACGCGATTTCAATTTGTACAGGCTGAGCTCGCTGGCCCGCCAGCCGAGTTGAGGGTTCGCGTCACGAGTGCTGACCGAGGGGAGCGGAGCTGTCCTTTGAGACGGTGATGTGGTGGCCGCGACGAAACTGACTCGTTGACTGTCACTGACTGCAGGCGGCTCCCGGGGAGCCAGCTCCCAGCTGGGACTGAGCTAGGATGAAGCTGGGATACACGTTGTGTGACGCTCACTGAGGGGGTGGTGAGACGTAAAGAGGGACCTTAGGAAGTGTGGGAGTCCGGGAGACGTGGGGTAATGATGAGACCTCTCATCACGGTTTGGTAAGTCCCCCGCGCGCGCAGAAGACGCAACGATTCGACTCACACGACACGCAGGGCAGTTTCAACGCGTGCGGGCGCGGCGCGGCTCGGGCGAGGATGAGCGCGCCAGCTGAAGATATGCTGGCGCTACAGGACGTCCCGTCGCCGGCGCCGAAGCATGCGCCGAAGGAGGTTTGGTTGGATCCTTTGGAAGCTGAGACTGCTGCTCCTGCGACAGATGCGGACCCCACTGCATCCGATCTGAGCTCCACCCGAATCCCTGAGGACTGGCGTGAGGAGGAGGAGGAGGCTGCGCGTGAGGAGGACATACCTGTGCTGGAGACTCCTGCTCTCGCCGCCAACGAGCCTGACTTGCCAAAAGTGTATGCACTTCTGGAGAACATTAGCCCACCTTCCGCCATCGATGGGGTTGATCAACCGGCCTTACGGGGGGATGATGCCATGGAGGAGGTGAACCCCACTCCTCCTCCAGTCGCCGTCGAGACGGATGCAGATTTGGAGGAGGTGACTCCCGAGCGGAAGCCTTTTGCACTCGCCAAGGATACGGTGGTGAAGGAGACTCCCGTGCTACCAGCAGAGGCTACAGCAGCAGTGGAAGAAATCACGCTCTCATCCGATCAGCAGCAAGAGGAGGAGGAGGAGAAGGAGATCGTAGAAGTATCAGACTACAGAAGCAGACTACTAGCCGAGACTGAAGCCCTCTTGCCAGTGGAGACTCAAGCAGCTGCGCCTTCAGTGCTTCCGGCGGAAGAGGTGGAGGAGAAAGCCGTGCTGGCAGGGGATGAGGTACCCATTTCAATTATGGAGGCGGTGGCAGACACAAAAGTGTACTCTCCGCCTTCGCTACCTCCGCCGCTCACAGCACCAACTGGCCGGTGGTCACCTCACCTGGAGGCGGAGCAGGAGTTGGCAGCTGCAAAGGCAGCGGCCGAGAAGGAGGCAGCGAAGGTTGCGGGAGCGCCTTATGCAAAGGTGAAGCCGGCTTTTCAGTTGCAACTGCCGCAGAGCACATCGTTTTTGGCTATTCGACCGATCACACCGCGCTCAACGGCGAAGGTCCACGACACTATCATGGCAGAGAAGGAGCACGCGCAGAAGGCTTTGGAGGAGGCTGAAGAGGCCTTGCGTAAAGCACAAGCTGCCGAGCTGGAGGCGCAATCGAAGTTCACGCTCAAGGCAAGTTCATTCTTAGACGAGCAGCCGGCCACACCGAGGACAATGGAGCGCGAGATGATCGAAATCCAGGAGACGAAGCTGAAGACTCTTCAGGAACTTCAGCGCTGGCTCTACCGTACTTCAACCACCCGTGGGTGCTGTGGCTGGGGACAGCTCGATAAGGACAAGTTCCATTCAGCCGTATTAGGTCTCAAAGCAGCCATACACAGCGCCAAGAGTACAGGTGTTGACTCGGGTCGCGTCGAATTCGCGGAGCGCGAGCTCTCGGCCGCTTGCAGTCGGATTGATGCTGTCCAGGCGCGGCGCGTGGGCTTCTCTATTTCGGATTGCAAAGCTGTCGGACATGTCGATGGTCTCCGTGAAGCGGGCTACACGCTCAAGGAGGTCAAGCGAGTGGGGTATACGTGCAAGCAGGCGAGAGCGGCGGGCTGGGAGGATCTCGAAGATCTTCGACTCATCGGTTACACGGCTACGGAAGCTAAGGCAGCTGGTTGGACGTCAATCGTGGACATAAAGGCCGCTGGTTACGTGGCGGGGCTCAAGGAAGCGGGGTGGACCCGTGTGGCGATTAAGTACGCAAATTACACGTGTGCGGAAGCCATCGTGGGGGGCTATGCCGAGGAGCTGGCGGCAGCAGGCTATACCTCCACGGAGGCTAGGGAAGCTGGTTGTGGCCCCACCGAGACCCGAGCGGCGGGATACACGTGTGGCGAAGCCAGGGCGGCAGGCTGGACCAGTGGGGAGGTCAAATCTGGTGGCTATAGTTGTGGCGACTCTAGAGAGGGTGGCTACTCGTTGAGGGAGGCCATCGATGCAGGCTGGAGCCTGCAAGAGCTCAAGGATGGAGGCTACGTAGAAGGCCTCAGAGCGGCTGGGTTCTCGTCGACCGAGATCAGAGCAGTGGGGCTTGGTTCGCATCTCAAGGAAGCAGGATGCACATGCAAGGAGGCACGCGATGCCGGCTGCTTGGGCGTGGAGATCAAGGCAGCGGGCTTCGAGCTCTGGGAGGCCTGGGAGGCTGGATACACATGCATAGAGGTCCGAGCAGGTGGCTGGGATACGCTCAGTGAAATCAAGAGCGCGGGCTACACAGTCCCGGAGGCAATGTTAGCAGGCTGGACAAACATCGCCGTCCTATTCAAAGAAGGACCCTACATCGACGGAATCAAAGCGGCTGGTTATACCGCCCGCGACGCTATCATGGCGCGCTATAGAGACGCAGACGCGCGCTTCCCCGCTTCAGATTGCAAGCTGATCGGATTCACTTGCGCGGAGCTCAGAGAAGCAGGATACGCCTGCGCGGAGGCACGTGCTGCGGAGTACACCTGCACTGAGGCTGGCGATGGCGGCTGGTCACTCAGGGATCTAAACGTCGGCGGTTACACGTGCTTCGAAGTCAAGGCTTCAGGTCACGTCAAGGGTCTCGCAGCAGCAGGTTATCCAAGCACCCATGCGTTTACGGCGGGTTATACGATTGCCGAGATTTATGTAGCTGGGTACACTTGCAAGGAAGCAAGGATCGCAGGCTATCTGAAGGGGCTCAAAGCCGCTGGATACACGTGTAGCGAGGCCCGAGCCGCAGGCTACGGATTGCTCGAGTGCAGAATTGCGGGCTTCACCGTTCAGGATGCAAACGGGGCGGGTTGGATCGACATCCACGATTTCTATGATGCTGAATACACCTGTGCGGAGGTGAAGGCAGCAGGCTACGTGAAACTCTTGAAGTCTGCGGGCTATTCGTGCGACGACTGCAAAGCAGTAGGATATACGGCCGGAGAAGTCAAGATTGGCGGCTATTCGCTGAAAGAAGCCAGGCTCACGGGTTATACTTGCAAAGAGTGCAGGGAGGGTGGTTGGGACTCGCTCCCTGACATGAAAGCGGTTGGCTACACTGCAAAAGAGGCCAGGGAGGCCGGCTGGGAAATCTTGGAGCTGAAGGCGGTTGGATACGTCCAAGGCATGAAGGAGGCGGGCTATTCGCCCAAAGAATTCAGGGCAGCGGAGTACACGTGCGTGGAGGCTAGGATAGCGGGCTATGTCGAGGGGCTCTTTGAAGCTGGTTACTCCGCTGTTGAAATGTATGAGGCGGGATACTCCTGCTCTGAGGCAGTATGGGCAGGATTCGTACGCCTTGACGTGCTCAAGGCAGCTGGATACGTCGAAGGAGTCAAGGATGCTGGCTTCCAAATCAGCAATGCCAAGATGGTGGGTTATGTCGAGGAAATCAAGCGGTGCGGATTCAGCTGCATTGAGGCCAGGAAGGCTGGCTATACTTGCATTCAAGCCAAGTCGGCATCTTACACGTGCGAGGAGGTTCGTGAAGCCGGTTATAGTTGCTTGGAGGCAAAGAATGCCGGCTTGCAGGCCAAGGATGCTGGCCTGGGCGAGGACTGGTCGATCCTCGTCCGCCTCCGAATTGCTGGGTACAGGGCTGACGAGGCCAAGTCAGCAGGTTACGTTGCGGGTTTGCGAGATGGCGGTTATACGTGCACGGAGATCAGGAACGCAAACTACACCTGCGAAGAAGCCCAGGAAGGCGGTTACACGGTCAAGGAAGCTCGCGACGCGGGCTACTCGTGCGCGGAGGCGAGATTGGTCTGGCATTCGCTCAACGAGATCAGGCTGGGAGGATACACGGCCACAGAAGCTGTGCAGGCTGGCTGGATGACGCTCAGGGAACTCAAGATCGGCGGCTATGTCGAGGGCATCCGAGAGGCCGGCTTCTCGATTGAAGCGATGAAAAAGGAGCATTACCTACCTTTTGATTGCAAGCGTGCGGGCTACGATTTTGACGAAGCGTCTTACATCGGATACATGGGCACGCGCCAGTGCTACGACAACGAGTGGCAGGACTTCAACAAGTGGTGAGCCTGTTCTAAGTTCAGAGATGAAGAGTGGGCCATGGCCTCAGATTCAGACATTTCAGATCTTCGAGAGGTCATTGCATAGGAACCTGACGTACAGGAACATGTTGTGCTCGCATGCGCGCTTCGCCAGTCGATCAGTCGTATCGATGACGTTGACGTATGACGATCATCTCCATCATCGCGGTACTCGGTCCATGGGTAAGAGCATTGGAGAATCGGACAGTCGAGTATGTGTACGAGTATCGTATGCAGAACGGATAACAGTAAACAGAAAAGTGAAAACATAGACGTAGAGATATGGCATATGCAGAATCGCGTCGCGGGTTCTTCGGCGGTACGTTTACGGTTTCGTTGACGTTTTACATTTTTCAGATGTAACTTACTTACTTACATTTTTCAAAGCGCTGAGCGGAAGGATTCGCCACGCATCGTTCCCCCGGCGGCCCGGGAAGCGGGATCATCCAGGACATCTCCCCGACCGCGCGTGTGCATCGCATCGTAAGAGCTAAGACGCGCACCGCGTGTATGCGCGCGGCCCGACCGGGACGCCGCGTGGGATTTTGATATAGTTACATAGTATCACATGCCCATTGGTATTCGTGTGCGCGCGGGGAGCCGCACCTCCGGCCGCGGGTCGATGCGCGAGGTGGGGAATCGAATATAGGTCCCGTCCGGAGTGGTGCGGTCTGCGCGGAGACCGGAGACGACCACACGCCCTGGCCGCCGATCGATATAAGCGTCTACGAGTAAAACATAGTACGTCATTATAGTCTACCTTGTATTGATTCTTTCGAGTCTGAGAGGTCAGAGGTGTGTCTGTGTGACTGTGACGTTCGAAAGGAGCAGGAATATGTAGTCACATGCACATCACAGTTCACACCGCTTGTGTCGGACATCGAGTCGCTCTCAGTCGTACGCGAAAGCGGTGTGCGTCGATGGACGATGGTCGAGATGCGCATTAATCAGCCGATCCATGCTGTTTGGGATTCGAGTTTGGGACGTGTTGATGATGGCGAATATCGCTTGACTATCGCCCGCGTCGGTACCGCAATCCTTCATCTCCACGGGCGGGCGGCATGTCAAAGGGGTAAAAGGGCGAATCTCCACGAGGACCACCCCGCCCATCGTCAAAGCCGCGTGCGTAGCTGCCGTCCTCGCTCCGAAAGTCGAGCTCATCGCCGCTACACTCATCGTCATCATTGCCAAGCCCATCGTCGCCGTCGTCGGTGTTGAAAATCGCGCGTGGAGCCGCGCGTGGGGCAAGCGGCGGTGGCGGCGGCGCTGGCACCGGACGCTCGGTAGCGGGCGGCGGGGCCTTTGCCTCTGCCCCTGCCACCGGCCGCAGCTCGTACAAAAGCAGCGCGACCCAGTGCAAGAGCATCAGTCCGCCAATTCCGACGGAGGCCGCGGTGAAGGAATAGGCGGTCATCAGGTACGTGAGGCCCGAGAGGCGGGCGCGGAAGGTGAGCGTCGCCGCGTACAACTGCAGCTTGCACGCGTGCGGGCTCACCAATGCGAGCGTCGCGCGGCGCGCCGGATCGTGTCGAAGGTTGAGGAAGCCCTCCGTGAGCGTTAGGCACGCGTCCTGATACTCATCCACCCAGCCGAGGAGCAGCGGCAGCGCGAACGCGTACGACCACATCGCACGCACGCGCTCCGAACGGTAGCGCAGCACCAGCTGCCGATCGACGGCAAGCAGCGACTGGTTGCGCGCGCTCGCCACCCGCATGGAGGCAAGGAAGGTACCCACGTCTATGTTCGAAGGCGTTTCGGGAAGTCGCAAGCACATATCGACGGCGTACTCGTACGCGCGTACGAGCGGAGGTACGATGCTCCCGGCGGCCACTGCTGCCGCTGCGCCCGCGGCGCCGCCGCCTGACGCGCTCGCGAGCAGCGCCGACGCATCATCAGTAAACGTGAGCCGTGCCACCCGAGCGGGCAACGGCGTGGGCGCACCGCCCTTTGCAGCCGGCGGCGGCCGCTGACAGAGGCCAAAATGAAGCTCGTGCACCGCCTCCGCCGCAGGCACGAACGCCGCGTACAGTGCCGCGTACAGCACCGTGGAGAGAAAGAACGAGACCAACAGCTGCAGGGCGCCGTAGGCAAGGATGGCCGAAAGCGACTGCCCGCGACGGAGCAGAGCAGCGCGCGGCTGTGCTGTGGCGAGCCATGCGAATGCGAGCAGCGCGTAAAGTGCCGAGGAGACCGCGGACAGCAGCGCGTTGGGCAGCGCCGCCAGGTAACTCATCCCCAGCATTTCTGCCTCGGCTTCGTACCGTCTGGATGCACCGTCCTGGCGACCCTGTGGTTGTTCTGCGGAGAGGTCTTCGAATCTTCGAACCTGGTCCTCGGGCGTGAACTGGCTGTTAATACTCGGGCTGGCTATGAATGAACACCACGATCCACCATCTCGCTTCTCGGCTTCTCGGCTTCTCGGCAAGACGCACTGAGCCCTCTGACATTGAATATTATGAAAGTACATGAAAGCTTGATCGCGTGAGCAATGCGCGTGAGAGCTTGATCGGTACTTGAGTCTTGACGCGGATGTTCGCATGGAACGTGGATTCCTGCGTTGGTCGCTTCAAGAAGGGCGCGAACCTCAACCTCGTGGGGAGGCCCCTAAACCGACGCGGCCCATCAACGGCTAAGAACGCCGAGCGCCCGGGGTTTTTGCGCCGCGCGGGGCGCCCGGGCCCATGGTAGATGGCAAAGATCTTAGATCATAGATGGTTGCCATGGTAAGATGGTATCGCGCCCGGGCCGCGCTCGCGGCGCCCGCCTGGGGCATGGCCATGGGCGATGGGGAACTTGTT
>Ga0164294_10004592_pt1 | contig 12030 bp, 7 predicted proteins | sample GEODES005metaG_FD_111479 | JGI IMG/M metagenome (GOLD analysis project Ga0164294, IMG submission 111479) | Oligotrophic lake water microbial communities from Sparkling Lake, Wisconsin, USA - GEODES005 metaG | ecosystem: Environmental > Aquatic > Freshwater > Lake | place: USA: Sparkling Lake... | reverse complement strand
TAATGCAAGCTTGCAACTTCGTAGTGAAGCTGGAAGTCCAGCGTCTAACGTAAATTATCTTGCTGTTGATAAGCGAGTGGAATTAACAGGTGGGAGGCCCTATCAAAGTGCCAGCCCCACGTTATATGCCGACCTTTTGTTACCAACAGCATTATTGGCAACCGGTCTCATTTCTTTGAGTGCGTCCGCTTATGCTCAGCAGGCTGGTGCAGATCCACTGGAAGTAAAAAGTATTTTTACGCAAGTCCAAGATATTCATTTAGTCAACACTTACTCTGCTGCTGGCTTCAATGCGAGCGAGAATTTAAATTTATCTATAACTCAGGCCAAGTTAACAGCAACTAATTATCTAAGCGAGTGGATTAGCACAACCTCAAGCATATCTAATGACATGGTGGTTGAATTTCTTGCTAAGAATCCTGACGAAATCAAGCTACAAAAAATCGATGGTACGGTTCAAACCCCATTTTTGTGGACTAATGATGCAGGGCTATCAGTGGCCACAGATATGGAGGATCTGTATGTACTCCGTGTTGCTTATGCTGATTTATCGAAATATAAATTTATTGGAGATGCGTCCCAAAGTCTTGGAGTAAGGGTTGGTGTCGCAGAGGGGCTGATAAATTCAACTCAACATAATGATGTGCGCTACATCTATTCTGAACTGGAGAGGATACAAGGCGAGTACACAGAGTTACCAGATCAAACAGCGGGAGAGGCGGGTGGGTATTTTAAAGATACTCAGGACGCCCGTGTCTTAGTTAACGCATCATTAGGAGAGGGATATCTAATAAGAAATGATTCAAGCCTTGCTCATCAAGCGATTATTTTAGAGGATTTTGTATCAGGAGAAGTACACGGATACTTATTTAAAAATGAACCTAATCAAGGTAATCAAGCTATCAATATTGATGAATTGGTTTCGGGACTATTGGGCGGATATCTTGACGACATTCTGTTTGCGAGCGATCGCAATTCAGCAATAGACGGTGGATTGGGCGGAAGTGATCATCTTGTAGGTGGTTCAGGCGATGACGTTCTTATAGCAAGATTAAAAGCTAATGAAATCGACACAGTGTCTGGCGGGGGTGGTGCAGACAGATTCGAGTTGATTGTCGATGGATTGGATACTGCTACAAAGACTATCCGCTCATTGATAGAAGACTTCAACCCGTTTGAAGGTGATCGAATTATTGTTCATGGATTACATGATGTAGTAATTGAGACAAGTGATGGTCATTATCAAGCTGTGACAGTCGATCAATTCAAAGTACTTTTTGATCTTTCAACTGTTAGAGCATACGATCCATTTTTCGAAATTAGAAAGACCGATTTTGATTTTATTTAAAACTTTCACTATTACGGTGCTAATTTTTACTCTGCTTGGCATATGTCATGCGCAGGATAACGACAATATAAATTTACCCAACGATCAAAAAAAAGAAAAAAATACCAAGTTAAAAAATGAAGAAACTACTACGTCTGTAATGTCTACCAAGGAAGGTATTGAAAAAATTGGACTTGAGCTAACTGAGTTAATTGACAGTATTGCGCTAGCTGAGATTGATCAACCATCTCGCCTGCCGATACGACCGATAGTCTTAAAAGCACTTGCGTCTATCGTTAATGTGCCTGAATACAATCTTGAACTAAAAATGCTGGCACTGACAAAAGCTCAAAAGGATGAAGCAGTTGCTGGCCTTTATCCGCAGATATCTGCTTCGACTTCCGCAGGTTTAAAAGAATATGATTTTGGTTCAGCGACTTATTCTGGCTCTGCTAAAAATTTTTCAATTACGGGCAGACAATTAATTCATGATTTTGGCGCGACAAGTAGCAGTATTGCCTCGCTTGATAAAAAAGTAAGTCAGGCAGAATTAAAATTTGAAGAAACTAGAAATAATTTCCTCGAAAAAAGTTTTGCAGCATTTTATGAAGTTCAACGAGCACTTATGTTGGTCAGATTGGCTCGAGAAAATCTGCAAGCACGCAAATCATTCGTGTCATATATTAAGCAGCGAGAGGATTTAGGTGCCAGTAGCCAAGCTGATGTTGTACGTGCTGATTCGCGAGTTGCAGATGGCTTAGATATTCTTGCAGGAGCAATGAAGCAACTAGCTGTTGCAAAAAGTAATTATCGTTTGTTATTTAATGCAGAAGCTGAGCCGTACGTCATTGCACAAGAGCTAATGATCACTGAATTGCAAGAGAATGATTTTGAATCAATTTTAGAAAAGCATATTTCTATAGTTCAGCAAAATACGGCGATTGAAGCGCTTGAAAAAGAAATTGAAAGTCAGCAAGCACGTTTACTCGGTGGCATTTATTTTGAATTAGGGGCCACCACTAATTATGACCCTGGTCGACCAGAACAAAAAAATAATCAAGCCATGATTACATTCAGAAATGAGCTTTATACCGGCGGAGCTAAAACAGCACGTATCGTACAAGCACAACAGCGTAGGGTAGCAGCGATAGATGAACGGACACGCATCAAGCTCGAGTTATCGCGAGCACTTAATCAAAATAAATCTGATTTGGATGGTTTGGCAGCAGCAGTTTCAGCACGATTATTATTATATCAAGCGGCAAAGAGCTCATATATGATTTCAAAGGACTTGTATTCATTCAGTCGCGGTAGTGTTTTTGATGTGTTCAAGACTCAAGAAGATCTTTATTCCGCAGGGCAGAGGTTGATCGAAAGTCTCACTGACCGAGCACAAGCAAAAGTTCGGCTTGTAAATTTAAGCAAAAATTTTCATCCGTACTTGAACTCAGTCTACGACATTAAATAGCTCGTTCAGCAATTATGAGTAATTCTAATACACATAAAAAAATTAGTTTGCATGCTATAGCGACTTGTGTGCAACCGAATTTTGGAATCCAAGCAACAGTTGCAGGTATTGCAGCAATCCAAGCTTTTAATCCCTTCGAATGGTCCGTATCTGATGTCATTGATATCCTTGCAGAACTAGAAATATCAGCGAAAGAAATCGCAGTAAAGGATTTTCTGAAACGTCAAGACTCAGCTACAAGCAAAGTCATATATCTAATTGTCTTTAGCGATTTTTCTTATGTAGTGCAATTCGACCTTCAAACAAACGAGAAAGTAATTGTCCCTGTTGACGGTAGTTCGAATGTAACTATGTTTGAACTAATTAAATTAATTAAAAAAAATATTTCAGAAGTATCAATATTTGAGTGTTGCTTCAAGTCCAAACCTAAGTCATCGTTACTTCCATTTTTAGATTCGCACTGGTTTTGGTCAGGGTTTTTAAGAAATTCAACTAACTACATTAAATCTAGCTTGGCAGTGCTGTTGACGAACGTATTTGCTCTTGGTACATTGGTATTTTCTAAGGTGGTATCCAAGAGAAAAATACCTAGCGATACAATTGTCATCAGTAAGATTAATACACATAAAAAAATTAGTACGCACTTGTTTTGGTCAGGCTTACTAAAAAATTCGAATAATTACATAAAATCAGGTTTTGCAGTACTGTTGACGAACGTATTTGCTCTTCGTACGTCGATATATTCTAAGGTTGTATCCAAAAGGATAATGCCTAGCGATACAATCGACATCGACAATTCTAGTACTCATAAAAAAATTAGTTCGCATTCTATAGCGACGTGTGTTTTATCAAATTTTGGAATTCAAACGTCGGTAGCTGGTATTTCAGCAATTCAAGCGGTTAATCCATACGAATGGTCTACTGCCGATATTATTGATACGTTTTCGGAACTGGAAATTTCAGCAAAAGAAATTAGTATTGACGACTTGCGTTCACGCAATAGTTTGCCTACAAGCCAAGTCATCTATCTCATTACATTTACTGATTCAGCTTATGTGGTGCAATTCGACCTTCAAACAAGCGAGAAAGTGATTGTTCCTGTTGACGGTAGCCCAGATAAAACTATATTTGGGTTAATTAAATTAGTTAAAAAAAATAATTCGTCTGCGACAATTTTTGAGTGCAGTTTCAAGTCTGAACCAAAGTCATCTTTGCTTCCATTTTTAGATTCGCATTGGTTTTGGTCGGGCATATTAAAAAATTCGAATAATTACTTTAAATCTGGCTTTGCAGTGCTGTTGACGAACGTATTTGCTCTTGGTACGTCGATGTTTTCTATGGTGGTATACAACAGGATAATTCCTGCCAATGCAATTGAATCGTTGTATGCGCTTGTTTTTGGAATGGGTCTTTTGTTAGCTGTTGACTTTATGACCAGGCAAATCCGGGGAGAGTTTTTATCGGTTGCATCCAATTATGCTGATACTGCAATATCCGATAAGTTGTTCGAACAGATCGTTGATTTAAAGCGCGGCAATAGAAAAATAACATTTAGTAGCGTTTCTAGCGCGCTAAAAGAATTTGAGCAAATGAGGGAGTTTTTCACATCAGCCGGTGTGGTTGGCTTAATCGACATCCCATTTGCTATTATTTTTCTTATTGCAATGTGGATAATTGGGCAGTGGATGGTACTGCCAGTTATTCTGGTCATTTTAGTTATGGTGATACACGCATTAATTTCACAACCTAGGCTCTCCGCTTTATCAAAGAAGGCATTTGCACAAAGCCAAACCAAAAATCAAGTGATATTCGAAACTCTCCTTGGACTGGAGGAAATTAAGCTTTCGAATTCAGGTGGCTTTATGCGAAAGCGATTTAACGAGGCAACCAGACAGCAGGTTTTAGTAACAGATCAATCAAAATCTTCTGCCAATCTATCCTCAAGTTTGGCCTTTACGTTGCAGCAGGTAACCCAAATAAGTGTGGTTGCCATTGGTGCGATACTTGTTCATGACGGTAAATATGGTTACGGGGCAATTATTGCCTGCACAATTTTGTCAGGAAAAGCGCTGGCACCATTTGTTCAATTATCGCAAATGTTGAATAAACTAAGCCAGATTAATACTAGCTATAAATCACTTACAGAACTGATGGCTGCAGCAAGAGAACATCCAACTAAAAAAGAATTTTTCCCAATAAAAAGTCTCAATGGAAAAATAGAATTTGATTCTGTGTTTTTTAAGTATTCGGGGCAGTCTTCATATGCTCTTGAAAATATTTCTATCAAAATTACGCCAGGTGAAAAAATTGCTATTTTAGGTCGTCTGGGCTCTGGTAAAACTACATTAGGTCGGCTCATAACCCAGCTGTATGAAGCAGAAAAGGGATCGATCTATCTTGATGGCATTGATATACGGCAGATATCACCTTCAGACATTCGTCGTCATGTAGGTATGTGTACTCAACAACAATGGTTGCTTACAGAGACTATTGAAAAAAATATTTCGCTTGGAAGGTTCGACATCTCCGGTGAAGATATTCGTCAAGCTGCGTATATTAGTTGTTTGTCCGAGTTCATTAATCAATATCCAGATGGATATAAGCACGTAATAGAAGATCGAGGTGAGAGTTTGTCAGGAGGTCAACGTCAGGCAATTTGCCTAGCTAGGGCTTTGTGCAAACGACCGTCAATGTTAATTCTGGATGAGCCTACAAATTCTTTTGACAATGCTACGGAATCATTGTTTATCGAGAGATTTAGTCAACAGGAGATTGAAGGAACACTAATTCTAATAACGCACCGGCTCGCCCTTTTGAAATTGGTCGATAGAATTATTATTGTGGACAAAGGAAAAATTGTAAAAGATATTCCTAAGGCGGATTTCCTTAAGTCTGGAAACATAGCACGGGCTGAAACTAAGCCTGCAGTTAGAGTAAATTAGGCTGATTATGTCTGTTAGTGATTGGTCTGTTCGTAAAGCTTCAATTCAATTATGGGTTATTGTTGCCCTTGTTTTTTTGTTTTTTTCGTGGGCATATTTTGCGCAATTTGATCAAATTGTTAGTTCAGAAGGACGACTTATTGTTGACTCAAAATTACAGGTTGCACAGCATCTCGAAGGAGGCATTGTAAAAAAAATTCATGTAAAAGTTGGTGATTTTGTTAAGCGTGGAACCGTTTTGATTTCTATAAGCCCCATCGAAGCTGAAGGCGGATTAAATGCTAAACGGTCTGAGTTATTTGCACTTGCTACAAAAATAAAAAGGCTCGAAGCAGAACTCCTAGGTACTGCTTTTGGGAACTCAGATGACAGTAATATCCAAGATGGCTCGATAGTTGCTAATGAGAAATCGTTATTAACATCAAGGAGGCTTCATTTGAAGTCATCGGTCGCAGCACTTAACGAGCAAAAAAATTCAAGGCTAAGTGAGCTTGAAGCCGCGAAAGATTCACTTCGTCTGATTAATGAAGAAAAAGTCGTCATTGATAAATTAGTTGAACGTGGTCTTGAAACAAAGCTAGAGGCAGTGCGTATGGCAAGGTCACAATCTGAAGCTGTTGCACGTGTTAAGTCGCTCGAATCGGGTATATCTGAGCTGCAAGAAAAAATGGCAGTAGCGGTTCAAGAAAATAAATCCTCAGTACTCACAGAACTTACTAAAACATCTTCTGATGCATTGCAAATTCAAAAAGCAATGCCCTTGATTGAAAATAAATTAGCACGGACTTCCATTATTAGTCCTGCTGACGGAGTCGTAAATAGAGTTTTAGTAAGCACAATTGGTGGTGTACTGAAGGGAGGTGAGCCAGCTATTGAAATAGTGCCAAGAGATAGTAATTTGGTTTTCGAGGCGAAGGTCAATCCCTCTGACGTCGGGTTTTTGTTAAAAGGTCAAAATGCGATGATCAAGTTATCAGCTTATGATTATTCTATTTACGGCAGCTTAAATGGAGAACTATCTTTAATTGGATCTGATACGATTTCGAATGAAAAGGGTGAAAATTATTACCCAGTTAGAATTTCATTAATGGACAAAAAATTTCGCGGTGTCGATAAAGAATTACCATTGGTACCTGGTATGGTAGCTCAAATTGACATTGTCACTGGCAAGCGAAATTTTTTATCTTATCTCTTCTCACCCGTCACGAAAACTATGACGACAGCCTTTAAAGAGAAATGAACTTTCGAATTACAACCTCAGTAATTTTAATTTTCACGGCCTAAAATCAATTTATTACTCAGTACCTTCATACCTTTGACGTATTTAGTAATATGTCCGTAATCGTCCGGTACCTGCAGCAATGAGCCTAACGAGGCCTATTGGAGTAATTTTTATTCGAATAGCAAAGAGCTACCATTTGAGCCAAGCGATTTTTCTATGTACGCTTTGCACTTTTTACAAAACCGTATCAAAAAAAAGTCGCAAATACATATTCTTGATCTGGGTTGCGGAAACGGAAGAGACTCGTATTTTTTTTCTTCTAAGGGCTACAAAGTCACAGGAATAGATCCATCCTCGCAGATAGAAACAGATAAATTTCAGTTCATAAAAAAAAATGTTTTTGAGCTCGAATTAAAAGGGTTTGATGTTTACTATCTTCGATTCGTACTTCATACACTTCTAGAATCAGATTGTGATCAACTTTTCGAAAAGTTATCTCTTCTTCCGCCAGAAACATTAATTATGTTTGAGACTAGATCGACGAAAAATATTACAAACGAAGAAAAATCAGAAACTTTTTTTAGATCACCTATTGGGATTGAGCATTTTAGGATGCTTTATTCCAAACAGTATATTAATAAAAAAATATCTGAGAATTTCACCGTTCTGAGATCTTCTGATAGTTCGGATGTTGCCATCTTCAAATCTGAAAATCCATTTTGTCTAAGATACATTATCCAACCGAAACACTAGATCAGTAATGAAAAAACCGACTGTTCTGAGGTTAGACAACCGGGCTAATCTTGTTCTGGTTTCAAAATTACTTGAAGATATAGATCATTTTGTTTTTTTTGGCACTCTGCTTGGACTCACAAGAGAGTTAGATCTAATTGACGGGGACGACGATATCGATATTCTGGTCCCTATTGAGAAAAGAGACTTGGTTATTGAGAAAATAAGCAGCATTGATTTTTTCAAAATAAATTTTTATAAGCAATGTAATAAATCTAAATATTTCTTACAGGTTGATAGCTCAGTTAATCACCGAAGCTCTTTGATAGATTTTTATTTTTATGAAAATAAGCATGATGACGATTTCGTAGTTGATCGTTGGAATTTTTTAGGTAAATATGAACATACAAAGTTTGGCATGCATATACCTAAAAAACTCATTTTCCCGTCAGTGCAGGAAGAATTTTTCAGCCAAAAAATTAAGTTACCCGCTTGCAGAGAGTTACTTTGTGAATGGCTTTATGGCAAGAGTTGGCGAACACCTAGAACGAAAAATGTTAGTTACGTAATTCGAATTATTGAAAATCGACCACTATTGATTAAGCCCATCCCTAGAGCATTCGAACGTTTTATACCAAAGCCAATTCGTCCGATAATCGAGAGACTGATTAATTGATAAATGTAAGGCGTGAATCGGTAGGTCAGTATTCGGTCCTTTGCCTGCATTCAGTTCGTTCAACTGTTCAAACAACTTTTTTGAGCTAGTGTCTTGGGAGACCAGAAATTAAGTCTTTCCCCGTGTGGATGTCGCTGTCGTCATAAGTTCCCTAATCCTCAACGAAAATAATTTCAAAAAAGAAATTTATTTGTATTTCCGAGACACATTTGTCTGAGAAAATCCATGTTTTCAAGGAATGTGTAACTAATACGAATAAAAAGTTTGCCGATTAGATAATTATTTTGAGGTCTGCTAGACAGTGGGTTTGCCTTCAGGATTACTACCCTCGAGCCGATTCATTGGACTGATACTTGGAAATGGCCCAGTTCCACTGAGAAAGCGGATGGGCACAGCAAAAAGCGATGAAGAATCCCGAAAAATACTTGCTCGACATCATTAACCGCCATCAGCCCAAGCGGCTGAAAGGGCAGTCGGCGCGCATTATTCGGCTGGAGTCCGAGCTTCAGAGTTGGGCGCAAGATTGCTTCATGGGTATTAACGAGTCGGGTTCGCATGCACGGGGAACCGCCACCTCGGTATCGTCGAATGTGAAGTTGCTGTTGTTGTTGTCGAATACCTGCCATCGCAATGCCGGTGGCATACGCTCATGCTATGAATCTTTACATGGCTATCTGATTGAGCGCTACCGCGATGTTAAGAAACATCGTGTCTCATTGCGCCTTCGTCTAAACGGTATGGATATTGATATCACGCCCGCGCGCATGAAGCTAGGTGAGCCTGATCTGCATACCTTGTATCAGCCAGAGGATGGAAAAATTTTAGAGACCAGCATCTTGCTGCATACAGATGATGCGCAGGTAGCCGCCAGAGCAGCAGAGACTAAACTGCTAAAGATTTGGTTTGATCAGCAAGGTATTCAGTGGCCAGCGATTTATGTTGATTATCTGGTGCCGACCAAGCTGCTAGCGAATATCAAGCCCGAAAAAGACACCTTGTCATTGAATTTCATGCACATGATTCGTCAAGTGGCTAAGCGTGACTTCAATCCCTTGTTAGAAGAATTTGAAGATCCTGCGAATAACGAGAACCTGTTATCCGAGTTGATGTCAGATCAAGACAAGCGTATAGCCATCAAGGCTGCTCAGCGGGCACTCATGGCCCGCACTATTGAGGATGTAATCGGGGCGTAATCGAGACTTAGTACTCTAATGACTGTCTCGTGATGTGCGCGCGTTCGGATAACGTTTTGGTTTTACCGGAGCTGTAGCGCTGAGCTGATTTGCTTAGTAATCAGTCTGTTAGCCCATAGATATGGCTTACGCGAGTGCTATACTGCGCGCTTAACTCAATTCCCCCTGATGACTGATATAACTACTGATCAAACGGCTGACGATAGCTCGGCCACACCCCCCCGATTCGATGATTTCGGCCTCGCACCGCCCATCATGCAGGCGCTTGCTGATCAAGGCTATGTTCATCCCACGCCGATTCAAGCTAAAGCTATACCTATCGTTCTGCAAGGCCACGATGTTATGGGCGCAGCGCAAACGGGTACCGGTAAAACAGCCAGCTTTTCGCTTCCGATCATTCAACTGCTAATGGCGCATGCAAATACCAGCGCGTCACCGGCGCGGCATCCAGTACGTGCTCTGGTCTTAACGCCCACCCGTGAGCTGGCCGATCAGGTGGCTGAGAATGTGAAAGCGTATTCGCGTCACACACCGCTACGTTCAACCGTCGTTTTTGGTGGCGTTGACATGACACCGCAGACCGCCGCCTTACGTTCCGGTGTAGAAATCCTGATCGCAACTCCGGGTCGCTTGTTAGATCACGTACAGCAAAAGACATTGAATCTGTCACAGACTGAAATTTTTGTGATGGATGAAGCTGATCGCATGCTGGATATGGGTTTCTTGCCCGACCTGCAGCGCATCATTAATTTACTACCCAAGCAGCGACAGAATTTAATGTTTTCGGCGACCTTCTCGCCAGAGATTAAAAAACTCGCGGCGAGTTTCCTTGATAAGCCTGTACTGATCGAAGTAGCGCGTAGCAATGCAACCGCTGATCGTGTAACGCAAGTGGTGTATAGGGTGGATGAAGAAGACAAGCGAGATGCCGTCGTTCATCTTCTGCGTGGACGCGATTTGAAACAGGTGTTGGTTTTTTCGAATACAAAGATTGGTGCATCGCGTTTGTCGCGTGAATTAGAACGCCACGGTATCAAAGCAGCGCCTATTCATGGTGACAAAACTCAAAACGAGCGTATGGCGGCATTAGAGGCTTTTAAAAACGGTAGTATCGATGTATTGGTTGCGACTGATGTAGCTGCTCGTGGTTTAGATATTGCTGAGTTACCTTGTGTGATCAACTACGATTTACCGTATAGCGCCGAAGACTATGTGCACAGAATTGGTCGCACGGGTCGCGCTGGTGCATCGGGTGATGCGTGGTCATTATGTTCCGATAAAGACGTCCGCTTACTGGCAGATATAGAGAAGCTGATACGCCAAAAATTAACGCCGGTTGAATTGGTGGGTTTTGAAGGTCGTAGCGCGCGTAACTCAGGCGATAAAAATCATGCAGAGCGTAGCGAGCGTCCAGAGCGCAGTGAACGACGACCTTCCGATCGCGGCGATCGCACAGCATCAGATCGACCTAGGTCGGCATCCGCGCCAGCGCCTCGCAGAGAAAAAATTGATCCTTGGTTTCTCAAACCTTACGAACCTTCGGAGCCAGCGCAAGCTCAAACTGAACCTGTGCTCTCAAAAAGTAGTAAGACTACTCCACCAATACGCCGCGCTGCTTTACTGGGTGGCGGCGGAAATAAAACGTAAGTTAGTCTCCAAAGCGCCGTGCCCAAGCGGGTACGGCCGCCTCAAAAAAAATCTGCACTGAATTGATTGTCTCTGGTTTGATATTAAGTTCGAGTGATTTAGCGGCAGCTAACAACGTGCTCACTGGCTGTGAGATATCCAGTGCTTGTGCGCCTGTTTGCTTCGATAACTTTTCACCACGATCATTGTTGATAACGGGTACATGAAGATAATGCGGAATTTTTTTCTTCAGAATTTTTTGCAAGTAGATTTGTCGTGCTGTTGATTCTAATAAATCAGCACCACGTACCACATGAGTAATTTCTTGATCAGCATCGTCAATCACAACAGCTAGCTGATATGCCCAAAAACCATCGGCACGACGCAACACAAAATCACCGACGGCAGCAGACAATGATTCGCTCACACGTCCTTGCCAGCGATCGTTAAATTCGATGATATCTAAAGCATCGCCAACATCGGGAACGCGTAGCCGCCATGCGCGTGCGGATCTGCCTTCAGGCAAACCAAATCGACACGTACCTGGGTAGATCGCTGCGCCATCACTTGAGAGGCTGACACGTGAATCAGCAATTTCTTTACGACTGCAGGCGCAGGGATAAACCTTATTACCCAATTCAAGAAATGCGGCTTCATAACGTGATTGTCGTTGGCTTTGCCAGAGGATTTTTCCATCGGATTGCATACCTAAAGCTGCAAGGGTGTGAATGATGTCCTCGGCAGCTCCTGCGATAGTGCGCGTTTCATCGATATCTTCAATGCGAATCAGCCATTGCCCCTGATGCGCACGTGCATCCAGATAGCTCGCTAATGCAGCGACGAG
>Ga0164294_10004591_pt1 | contig 12030 bp, 14 predicted proteins | sample GEODES005metaG_FD_111479 | JGI IMG/M metagenome (GOLD analysis project Ga0164294, IMG submission 111479) | Oligotrophic lake water microbial communities from Sparkling Lake, Wisconsin, USA - GEODES005 metaG | ecosystem: Environmental > Aquatic > Freshwater > Lake | place: USA: Sparkling Lake... | reverse complement strand
TGAGGCGCTCGGGTGTCCAACCCGCTTTGACGAAAATTTCTTCCCATATGTCATGGGCCTCGTCGTCCTCGATGTACACGGTGGCATAGAGCTTGTCAGCGGGAAGTTGGTACACCTCGGTCAGCAGCTCCCACGCCCATGTCAGGCTTTCGCGCTTGAAGTAGTCGCCAAACGACCAGTTGCCCAGCATCTCAAAGAAGGTGTGGTGACGCGCGGTATAGCCCACGTTTTCCAAGTCATTGTGTTTGCCCCCTGCACGCAAACAGGCTTGCACCGAGGTAGCGCGCACATACGAGCGTTTGTCGGAGCCCAAAAACACATCTTTGAACTGCACCATGCCCGAGTTGGTGAACATCAGGGTGGGGTCGTTGCCCGGTACCAAGGGGCTGGAAGCCACCACGGTGTGGCCTTTGGCGGCGAAGAAATCGAGAAAACTTTGCCGAATGTCGGCGACAGATATGGGGGGAGTAGTCATGAGGAATTTTATGCCATGATCAGTATCCAACTTCAATGACGATGGCTAACCATGGACATGCAAACCTCACCTCTGGCCCTGCTCAAAGACCCCAGCTTGCTCAAAACCGATGCGCTGATCAATGGCGAATGGGTCAAAGGCTCACAACGCTTTGATGTGCTCGACCCCAGCAACGGGCGCAAACTGGCCGATGTGGCCAACCTCGGCCCCGATGACGCCATCCGCGCCATTGCCGCTGCCGACGCTGCATGGCCCGCATGGCGCAGTAAAACCGCCAAAGAGCGAAGTATTTTGTTGCGCAAGTGGTATGACTTGTTGATGGCGAACGTGGAAGATTTGGGTCGCATCCTCACTGCTGAACAAGGCAAGCCCTACGCCGAGGCCAAAGGCGAAGTGGCCTACGGTGCCAGCTTTGTCGAGTGGTATGCGGAGGAAGCCAAGCGGGTCAACGGCGAAACCCTGCCGCAGTTTGACAATAACCGCCGACTCATGGTGTTACAGCAACCCATTGGTGTATGCGCCGCCATCACGCCTTGGAATTTCCCCTTGGCCATGATCACGCGCAAAGTGGCCCCTGCTTTGGCTGCGGGCTGCCCCGTCATCATCAAACCTGCCGAGCTCACCCCGCTGACCGCTTTGGCGGCTGCCGAACTGGCGCTTCGTGCAGGCTTGCCCGCCGGTGTGTTGAACATACTCACCGCCGACAGCGCCAACAGCATTTCAGTGGGCAAGGTGTTTTGCGCCAGCGACACGGTCCGCCACATCAGCTTCACCGGCTCCACCGAAGTCGGGCGTATCTTGATGGCACAGTCTGCCCCCACTGTGAAAAAACTGGCTTTGGAGCTGGGTGGCAATGCGCCCTTCATCGTGTTTGACGATGCCGACATCGACTCCGCGGTCGAGGGCGCCATGATCAGCAAATTTCGTAACGCGGGACAAACCTGCGTATGCGCCAACCGCATCTATGTGCAAGACGGCATTTACGATTCGTTTGTCGAAAAATTTGCCGCCAAAGTCGCCAAGCTGAATGTAGGCAATGGCTTTACCGAAGGCGTCACCCAAGGCCCGTTAATCGAGGATGCCGCTGTTGAGAAAGTCGCGCAACATGTGGCTGATGCGGTCAAACAAGGTGGGCGTGTGCTGGCGGGTGGCAAAAAAATGCAAGGTCAGTTTTTTGAACCTACTGTCATCGCTGACGCCAAGGCCGGCATGTTGTGCGCCAAGGAAGAAACCTTTGGCCCGTTTGCGCCGGTGTTTCGTTTCTCAACAGAGCAAGAAGCGATAGATGCAGCCAACAACACCGAGTTTGGTTTGGCCAGTTATTTTTACAGTCGCGACGTGGGGCGTATTTACCGTGTCGCAGAAGCTTTGGAGTACGGCATGGTAGGGATCAACGTGGGCGTCATTGCCACCGAGCATGTGCCGTTTGGTGGCATGAAGCAGTCGGGCTTGGGCCGTGAAGGCTCTTCTCACGGCATGGCTGAGTACCTTGAAATGAAGTACCTTTGCATAGGTGATATATTGCAGAAATGACGAAAATTGATATTTTTCAAAACAAAATAATCAATTTAGACAAATTTATTTAAATTTAGTAGTTATTTAAATAAATAACAACCTTTGTCAATAACTGTTATTATTTTTTGTGTATGTACAATCACATTTATATTCGTTTTTTAACTTTGCTTCACTCCATCGAGGGTAAGGGTGAAATTCCCGTTTTGGACCTTGACGCCAAGAAGTTGTTAGAGACTATTGCTGTTCGCCATTCTCAAGGCAAGCCACTGACCGTAACAGAAGCCATGGCAATGTCTCATATTGCTTCGCCCGCCACAATTCACCGCAAGCTCGACGTGCTGCGTGAAATCGGCATGATCGATACGCAATTTGAAGGAAGCAATCGCCGCACTAAATTTTTAGTGCCAACGCCCCTCGCGGTTCAGTACTTTCAAACGCACAGCAAGGCCATGGACCAAGCTATGGCACAAATCCCCTAGCTGGGATTTTTGCTCTAACTAAATCAGTGCAACGCCGGTCTTGGCCTGCAAGAACTCGCGGGTCACGCCATCGGCAAGTTCGACCACTTTTAAGCCCTCGGGTGTAACGTCCATCACCGCCAAGTCGGTGATGATGCGGTCAACCACGCCCACGCCCGTCAAGGGCAAGGTGCATTCAGGCAGAATTTTCAAATCCTCGGTGCCGTCTTTTTTCTTGGCAACATGCTCCATCAAAATGATGACGCGTTTGACACCCGCCACCAAGTCCATGGCACCGCCCATGCCCTTGACCATCTTGCCCGGAATCATCCAGTTGGCCAGATCGCCTTTTTCGCTCACCTGCATGGCGCCCAAAATAGACAGGTTGATCTTGCCGCCACGAATCATGGCAAAGCTGTCATGGCTGCCAAAAACAGAAGTACCTGCCAAAGTGGTGACGGTTTGTTTGCCAGCATTGATCAGGTCAGCGTCCACATGGTCTTCATTGGGAAACGGGCCAATGCCCAACATACCGTTTTCCGACTGCAACCACACCTCTATGTTGCTAGGCACATGGTTGGCCACCAAGGTGGGGATACCAATGCCAAGATTGACATAAAAACCGTCTTCTAATTCGTGGGCAGCACGTGCTGCCATTTGGTCTTGGCTCCAACTCATGGTCAGACTCCCGCTTTCTCTGTGATGGTTCTTTTTTCGATACGTTTTTCAGGGTGGGCATTCAGCACGATACGGTGCACATAAATGCCGGGCAAATGCACATGGTCAGGGTCTAGCTCTCCCACCTCGACGATTTTTTCCACCTCCACCACACACACCTTACCAGCCATGGCAACAGCGGGGTTGAAGTTGCGAGCGGTTAAGCGAAACTGCAAATTGCCCACGCGGTCGGCGGCGTAGGCTTTGACCAAGGACACATCGGGCACCAAGGAGCGTTCCATCACATAGGTTTCGCCATCAAATTCGCGCAATTCTTTGCCATCGGCCACCACGGTACCCACACCCGTTTTGGTGAAAAAAGCGGGGATGCCAGCGCCGCCTGCTCGCAGCATTTCGGCCAAGGTGCCTTGGGGAGTGAATTCCAATTCAAGTTCACCTGCCAAATATTGGCGTTCAAACTCTTTGTTTTCCCCTACATAAGAGGAAATCATTTTTTTGATTTGGCGAGTTTGCAGCAACAACCCCAAACCAAAATCGTCAACACCTGCATTGTTGGAAATGGCGGTGAGGTTTTGCACTTTGCTGTCGCGTAAAGCAGCGATCAAGGCTTCGGGAATGCCGCATAAACCAAAGCCTCCCACGGCAATCAACTGACCATCGCGGACCAATCCATCAAGCGCGGCCGCTGCACTGGGAAACAATTTATTCAAACCACTCTCCTTTGCTGCAATGCAACGATTCTAAGGGTCGTGGGCATAATGAAGGACGAATGGAGACGATATGAACCGCTACCCTGCCCCAGAAATCAAAGACCTGCCTGAAGACATCCGCACCAAAATCTTGGAAGTTCAAGAAAAAGCCGGTTTTGTGCCCCATGTTTTTTTGACTTTGGCGCGACGCCCTGCCGAATGGCGGGCATTTTTCGCTTACCACGATGCCCTGATGCTGAGCGAAGACAGTGGCCTGACCAAGGGCGAGCGTGAAATGATCGTCACCACCACCAGCGCAGCCAACCACTGCTTGTATTGCGTGGTGGCACATGGCGCCATCTTGCGTATCTATGAGAAAAAGCCCTTGGTGGCAGACCAAGTGGCTATCAATTACCGCAAGGCGGACATCAGCCCACGCCAACGCGCCATGCTCGACTTTGCGATGAAGGTGTGTTTACACAGCGATGAAATAGCTGACGCTGACTTTGCCCCCTTACATGCCCATGGTTTCAGCGATGAGGATATTTGGGATATCGCATCCATCACTGCCTTTTTTGGTTTGTCTAACCGCATAGCGAGTTTTACAAATATGTTGCCCAACCCCGAGTTTTATACGATGGGTCGGGTTCCTAAAGAGAAGAAGGCCTAAGCAGGTGCCAAGTTGCGTACCAGTTGGGACATAAGCAAATCAACCAACTGGTCTTCAAACGCTGCGGACTCCATGGGCTCGAAGCGCTCTAGGGAAGCGCTGCGCAAACAGCCCATGAGGGAACGACTCAACACAAAGGTTTGCGTCTCCTCTAAGACCGGCAACAAGGGGTGTTGCAGGTACTTCAAACAAGCCATCAAACGCTCCACCATTTTTTGCAAAGACAGTGCGGTTTCCTCGGGTTGCTCTAGCAGCCAGCAAAGCCGGTTCATGGCACGTCGGTAGTTTTTACCTAACGCAAAACCTTGTATGCAAATTTGCACATAACGACGCACAAACTCCTCGGGGTCAATATCTTGAGGGTCTTGGCTGCATTCAACTGAAAACAAATAGCTTTCCAATTCACGCAGTACCAAGCTGCGGCCATGCTGCGACATGGCGCGAAAAATGGCCTCTTTGCTAGAGAAGTATTGGTACAAGGTACCCACAGAGAAGCCAGCCTTGGCTGCAATTTTGTTGGTGGTCAGACCACTGACACCTTCTCGGTCAACAATTTGCGAGGTGGCCTCAAAGATAGCGTCAATGGTGAGTTGAGCGCGTTTTTGGGTCGGTTGTTTGCGCATGATCTGTGCAGACAACTCGTGGGGAAGCGTCACTGTGGTTATCTCCGTCAGTCCCACAAAAGCAGGGGGACAGACAAATAATAACCATAAAAACTAATTAATTAGAATTAAATCAATTATTTAGTAGGAGATATGAAAGTTTGTTTAAAAGGGGCAGCACATCAAAACTGAACAACTCAAACCAAATGCGCCCTCATCCAATCAGGTAATGGGGCAGATTTTTTCAAAGGGAAATTGACCCATACCGTGGTGGCGCCACCCTCGGCGTGGATCACACCAGGCTGGTCAGTACGTTCTAAGGTCGCCCAAGATTCAAATGCACTGCGTTGCGGATCACTGACATACATCTTGACCAGCACATCGCAGGGGTATTCCAACTGAATCAGAAAATTACAAAAAGCATTGACGATGACGGGTCCTTCGCCAGAGGGGTCGGGGGGACAAGCCAACTGGGTAAACCAATTGATACGGGCTGTCTCCAAATAGCGAAAGTAGCTGGTGTTGTTGAGGTGCCCCATGGCATCCATATCACCCCAGCGCATGGGTATGACTTCTTGGTAAACCAGTTTTTTTTCAACAGGCAGTTGGATTCTCATATCGAAAAACCATCATCTGCAGAAATGACGGCGCCATTGATGAAATCGCTTTGTGGGCTGGCCAACATCACCAGCAAAGCGTCGAGGTCTTGCGGTTGACCCAAGCGTTTTTTGGGGAACATGTTCACCAATTTCTTACCTTGTTCTGTCTCCCAATGGTGGTGATTGATTTCTGTGTCGATGTAGCCTGGGCAAATCGCATTCACATTGATGCCGTACCTGCCCCACTCGATCGCCATGGCTTTGGTCATTTGCACTACCGCTGCTTTGCTCATGCAGTAGACGCCGATTTGCGGCAAAACGCGCAGCGCCGCAGCTGAAGCAACGTTGATGATGCGTCCTCCAGCATAGGTGCCTGGTAAAGCGCCTTTGGACCTTGCCAACATGCGTTTGCCCACCGCTTGAGCGACGAAAAAGGCACCGCGTACGTTGGTGTTGAAGATAAAGTCGAAGTCTTCTTCTTTCACCTCTAGCAACCGCTGTGTCGCGCTGACGCCAGAGTTGTTGATCAAAATATCGATGGGGCCGACCTCGGCTTCAGCTTGCTCTACCGCTGCTTCAATGCTGTTTTGGTTGGTGACATCCAAACTAACCACATGCGCCTGACCGCCTTGCGCCTCTATGTCAATGCGCAAAGATTTCAATCGCTCCTCACGTCGGCTTGCCAAAACCACGGCTGCCCCAGCACTCGCCAAGGTCTGGGCAAACTGAGCACCTAAGCCACTGGAGGCTCCAGTGACCAAAGCCACGCGTCCAGATAAATCGAGGCTGTACGCCATAGTGAGCTCCTGAAAGTCAAAAAAAGGGTGTCGTGCAGGCAAGGTCTTAATGCCTTTGATTATGGCGAGAAGCACTGACCACTCCGAATAGAATCTGTCACTGCTATGACACCTTATCCACCGTTCTTATGACCCCCCAAGATTTACTCGAACAATTTGGCCCTCGTGAGGCCATGGAATATGACGTTGTGGTGGTGGGCGGCGGGCCTGGCGGCTTAGCCGCTGCCATTCGCTTGAAGCAACTGTGCCTAGGTAAAGGCCATGACCTGTCGGTGGTGGTGCTTGAAAAGGGTTCTGAGCCTGGTGCACATATTTTGTCAGGTGCAGTAATGGACCCACGGGCCATGGACGAGCTGTTCCCCGACTGGAAAAAATTGGGCGCACCATTGAACCAAGCCGTCAACGGCGATGAGTTACTGGTTCTTACAGAGGAGGGTGCCACCTCTGTGCCCTCTTGGCTCATGCCGCGCAATTTTCACAACGACGGTTGCTATGTGGTCTCGCTAAGCAACGTCACCAAGTGGCTGGCTCAGCAAGCGGAGAATTTGGGTGTGGAAATTTTTCCAGGCTTTACCGCGGCCGAAGTGCTCTACAACAAGGACGGCTCTGTCAAAGGCGTGGCCACCGGTCATGTGGGCTTGGGTAAAGACGGACAACCCACTGACAACTTCCAACTCGGCATGGACTTACACGCCAAATACACCATCTTTGCCGAAGGTGCGCGAGGCCATTTGGGCAAACAAGTCATTGAGCGTTTCAAACTCAACCAAGGCAAAGACACACAAACCTTTGCCATCGGTATCAAAGAACTGTGGGAAGTCGACCCCGCTTTGGCCAAGCCCGGCTTGGTGGTTCACACCTCGGGGTGGCCCATCGCCGACAACAGCTTTGGTGGCGGATTTTTATACCACCTTGAAGACAACAAAGTCACCTTGGGTTTTGTGCTGGGCTTGGATTACACCAACCCCTATATGAGCCCGTTTGAAGAAATGCAGCGCTGGAAAACCCACCCCAGCATTGCCAAGCATTTAAAGGGCGGTAAACGCATTGGCTATGGCGCACGTGCTATCAACAATGGCACACCACAAGCACTGCCTAAAACCGTGTTTCCTGGGGGCGCCCTCATTGGTTGCGATGCGGGTTATTTGAACGCTGCTCGCATCAAGGGCAGCCATGCCGCTATCAAGTCGGGTATGTTGGCGGCTGAAGCCGCCTTTGTGGCGATTGCCGAAGGTCGCTCGCACGACGAACTGACGGCCTACCCTACACATTTCGAAAACAGCTGGCTTTTCAAAGAATTGCACCAAACCCGTAATTTCAAAAACTGGTTCAAAAAAGGCAAATGGGTGGGCCAATTCATGACAGGCGTGGAGCAATTTGCTTTGCCCAAAATAGGTATCAGCACGCCCCCTTGGACCTTGCACAACCACAAGGCTGACCACACCAGCCTAAGACCCTCGGCGCAGTCCCAAGCCATTTCCTACCCCAAACCCGATGGCGTCATCAGCTTTGACAAGCTCTCCAGCGTGTTCATCAGCAACACCAATCATGAAGAGAATCAACCGGCGCACCTGACCCTCAAAGACAGCGCAGTACCTGTCAGCATCAACCTTGCCACCTATGATGGGCCTGAGGGGCGTTACTGCCCTGCCGGTGTTTATGAGTACGTCAAGACGGCCCAAGGCGCTGACCAGTTGCAAATCAATGCACAAAACTGTGTACATTGCAAAACCTGTGACATCAAAGACCCCACGCAAAACATCGTGTGGGTTACGCCCGAAGGTGGCGGTGGCCCTAACTACGCAGGCATGTGACCATGACCAAATACCACGAAGAACATACATGGGTGCGCACCGAGGGCGATTTCGCTTGGGTTGGCATCACCGTTCACGCCCAAGAAACCTTGGGAGATATTGTGTTTGTCGAGCTGCCCAACATTGGCGCCAACTTTGCACAGGGTACTGTGTTGGGTGTGGTGGAGTCGGTCAAAGCTGCGGCCGATGTGCATATGCCTGCCAGTGGCACGGTGTTACAGGTGAATGAAGAACTGCGCGCAGACCCTTCACTTGCCAATACCGACCCCGAGGGTGCGGGTTGGTTTTGTAAAGTTCAACTCAGCGAGGTAGCAGAACTTGATGGCTTGATGGATGTTTCAACCTATGCAGGTTTCGCTGGCTAAATCCGAATAGCCTGCCCCAGCCTTGCAATCCCCTCTTTGATTTTTGCCACATCTGCAGTGGCAAAACTCAGGCGAATGGCAGAGGCATCTGGGTTATTGGCAAAGAATGGCGCACCCGGCACAAAGGCTACGCCTTTTTCAATCGCACGTTGGGCTAACGCGTTACCGTCTTTCAATTTGCCACCAGCGCCCGTCAGTTGCGCCCAAAAGAACAGTCCGCCTTGCGGTTGAGTGAAGGACAAGGCGTCACCTAGCTCTTGCTTCAAAGCTTCACCCATAGCCTTGGCACGCTCAGCGTAAACGCTGCGCACATTCGCCAAGGTGGCGGGCATTCGACCCGCCTTGAGGTACTGCGCTGCAGTGGCTTGGGCAAAAGTCGAGGTGTGTGCATCGCTGAACTGTTTGCACATAGTGGCTTTGGCCAAGAGCTCAGAAGGCGCAATCATCCAACCCAAACGCAGGCCAGGTGACAACACCTTGCTAAGAGAACCGCAATGCACCAACCAATTGCGACTGCCAGGCACTTGCTCGGTAAGCGCCAGCAAAGAAGGAGGCGGCGGTTCTGCGAAATACAAATCGCCATAAGGATCGTCTTCCACCACCACGGTTTGGTACTTAACAGCAAGTTCTAAAACCTTCAAGCGACGCTCTAAACTCATCATCGCGCCGCTGGGATTGCCAAAGGTGGGAATCAAATACACCAACTTCGGCTTGTGCTTGACCATCATGTCTTCAAGTTGGTCAACATTCACACCATCTGCATCGATAGGCACGCCGATGACTTGGGGACCATACAACCTGAAGCATTGGATGGTGGCCAAAAATGTGGGGGCTTCGACCAACACCACGTCATTGGGGTTGATCAAGGTTTTGGCCACCAAGTCCAGAGCTTGTTGGCTGCCAGTGGTGACAATCAAACCATCAGGCGCCAAACTTTTCACACCCTTGCTGGCCATGAAGGCGGCCAGTTGTTCACGCAGTGGGTTGTAGCCCTCTGTTGCGCCGTATTGCAAAGCAGCACCTGGCTCCTCGGTCAATGCGCGAGCGCTGGCTTCGCGAATACCTTCCACATCAAACATCGCGCTGTCTGGAAATCCCCCCGCAAAACTGATGATGCCAGGCTTGCCCAGCAGTTTGAACAGTTCGCGGATGGCGGAAGTTTCTACATTGTTAAGGCGATCGGCAAATTGCATAGGGTGATAATTGGGATCTGACCCCGATTGTTGAAAATGAAAAAAGAGCATATCGAGCCGTTTTTTGCGACGCTCAAAGCAGCGAACCCGCAACCCAATACCGAATTGGAATATACCAGCGTGTTTGAGTTGCTCGCAGCTGTGTTGCTGAGTGCGCAAGCCACGGATGTTGGGGTGAACAAGGCGACCCGCAAACTTTTTGCAGTGGCGAACACGCCGCAGAAAATACTGGCTTTGGGGCTAGAAGGTTTAGAGAGTTACATCAAAACTATTGGGCTTTTTCGCAGCAAGGCCAAGCACTTGATGCAAACCTGTCAAATGCTGGTCGAGTTGCATGGGGGTGAAGTTCCCCGCAAACGAGAGGCCTTGGAAGCGTTACCTGGTGTGGGCCGTAAAACCGCCAATGTGGTGCTCAATGTGGCTTTCGGTGAAGCCACCATGGCGGTGGACACGCATATTTTTCGCATGGGTAACCGCACAGGATTGGCGCCGGGCAAAACGCCTTATGAAGTGGAGATGGGTTTACTCAAACGCATTCCTGCTGCCTATTTGGTCGATGCTCACCATTGGTTGATTTTGCATGGCCGCTATGTGTGCCAAGCCAGAAAGCCACTGTGTTGGCAATGTCAGGTTGCAGATTTCTGCGACTTCAAACCCAAAACACCGCGCTCCAACTAACGCTAATCGTCTAACTGGTCTTTGGCCAATTGGATCGCAAGCTTTAGAACTTCTAAGTCGCCAATGTGGTTGGCCATCACCAAAATCAATCGAGCATTGAGCAAATGGCTTTGGTCTTCGCTCAAGCCTTGGTGGGCATCCATCAAGGCTTCATAAAAGGCGTCACCTGGCTCGAAGTCACCGCGCACAGCAGAGCCGCTGTCATGAAAATTGGCTTGGGTATTCAAAGTGGGCATGGCATTGCTTCCAAAAGTGACCAGAGCTTAGCAAAGCTTGAAAAACCCTAGATTGGCAGGACCACCCACTGCTCAGCCACTCGCTGAATCGACAGACGACGCTCAAAAACATCGATCAACGCTTGATGCAAAAGAGGGTCGTCAGGGCTGGTCTGAATCACCAAGCGGCCTTGGTGCATCAAGACCAATTGGTCAGCTCGCATGGCCAAATTCAGGTCATGCAACACGCTCACCACCGTGGTCTGCTGCTGGGTGAGTTGCTTGACGGTTTGCAGCCAATCGGACTGGTGAGGAATGTCCACATTGGCAATCGGCTCGTCCATCAACAAAATAGGCGCTTGCACTGCCAAGGCCCTGCCAAGCAAGACCCTTTGGCGCTCTCCACCAGAAAGCTGCAGCAAACTTCTGTTTTGCAACTGGCCCAGTTGCAGGCGATCAATCCATGCTTGAACGATTGACTGGTCTTGCGCATTTGCCCCTGACCAAAGCGACTGGTGCGGCAAGCGACCCAACATCAGCAAATCACGCACGGACAAATCATCCGCGCCAGTCTCTTGTTGACCCAACCAAGCCATGCACTTGGCTCTGTCTTTATCAGACATTGCAAGCAAGGCTTGCCCATGTACATTCAACTGCCCCCTGCTGGGAATCAAACCCGCCAGCGCTTTGAGCAAGGTGGACTTGCCCGCGCCATTGGGCCCTACAACGCAGGTCCATCGACCCGCCTCAATCGACAGATCCAACGCATGCAGCACCTGTGTTTTGTCCATGCTGACATGCAGGTCTTTTGTTTCTATGGCGAAAGGTTTCATCACATGGCCTTCACAGAAGGTGAATGCAAACGCCAAAGCAAATAACCGCCACCCAAAACACCGGTCAGCACACCCACAGGCAACTCTTGCGGCGCCCATAAACCTCGGGCCAATACATCGGCTGTGGTCAGTAAAACGCCACCCATCAATGAAGACACTAGCAACAACGAGGCATAAGAGCCTTGAAGCCTAGACCGCACCAAATGGGGGGCGACCAAACCGACAAACGCGATCAAGCCAGTTTGTGCCACAGCAGAAGCGGTGGCCAAGCCCATGACGGCCAAAAGCAATATCCGTAAGGGCCTGACTTGCAAACCTAAACTTTGGGCCGTGGCCTCACCTAAACGCAAACCGTCCAGCAGTGGACTGAGTAAACAAGACAAAGACAAACACAACAGCCAGACAGCTGCCAGCATCACGCAGGCTTGGCCACTGAGCATGGTGGTGTT
>Ga0164294_10004590_pt1 | contig 12034 bp, 6 predicted proteins | sample GEODES005metaG_FD_111479 | JGI IMG/M metagenome (GOLD analysis project Ga0164294, IMG submission 111479) | Oligotrophic lake water microbial communities from Sparkling Lake, Wisconsin, USA - GEODES005 metaG | ecosystem: Environmental > Aquatic > Freshwater > Lake | place: USA: Sparkling Lake... | reverse complement strand
GTTCGGCTTGTCGGGGCGGGTCATCTCGATCAGGCCGGCTTTTAGGGCAGAGGCGATGTAGGCCTCACGGAAGTGGTCGTCGTCTTTCAGCCCGACGGCCGTCTGGAGCTGCCGTCGGCTTGCCTCTCCTTCCACGACGCTCAGCAGCCGCTCAACTTCCGGGACGACTTCCTGGATGACTTCCTGGATGACTTCCTGGATGACTTCCGGGGTGACTTCCGGGGTGACTTGGGCGACACGTTCTCCGACCGCCCGAGGCTCCGGCAGGGAGGTCGTGGACGACTTGCGCGCGCGGTCGTTCGTGTTCACCGGCGGCGCCTACCCAAGCACCTGCCAATCGCGCTGCATCATCCGAAGGCCGGTGCCCGCCTGCTCGCACATGCTGATGCGGCGGATTGCCATCGCGATGGCGGGGTTGCGGACGTCCTTCTCGCCCGGGTCGAGCAGGTGCTTCTCGTCGGCGAAGCTGTCGCCCGGGTTCCAGAACTGGATGCCGTCGGTGAAGAACTCGATGACGGCCTTGCGCGCATGGTCGCCGCAGTCCTGGTGGATGAGGAGGTTCATCGCCGCCTCACGAAAGACGCGGAAGCCCGCAGGCGCGTCACGCCGCTCGAGCGTGGCCGGGTCGATGTCGCGGAAGGTCTTCGGCATGAAGAACAGGTACTTCGCGAGCAGCTGCTGCCAAGTCTCGACGAGGTTCACCTCGCTCACGTGGCGATCGATCGATCCAGCGCGTGTCGCCGAAGTCCTCCGTGCGGGCGTAGCCGAGGAAGCGGACGTCGAGGACGGGCTTCGGCATCAGCTGACGCACGCCACGCAGCGAGCCGAACAGGGCCACCGCGCCGCGCGTCGGCAGGCGCTGGCCGCGCTCCTTCACGAGGTAGCCCCAATCGTATAGAAGGTCGTTGTGCGGCTGCTCGACGTCGAAGCCGGGGTTCGCCGCGTGGAAGCGGTCGCGGTACCACTTGAGGCTCGCTGGGTGGAACACGCCCTCGTCGAGGCCGACGCGCGTGAAGGGCTGGCTGTCCCAGCGATCCTCGGAGGCGTCGCGCAGCATGCGCTCGAGCTCGTGGGGCTGCGCGCGGTAGTCGCCGCCGCCTTTACGCACAAAGGTCCTGCGGATGTCGCCGTCGAGGTAGATGGGTTTGCGGGTGCGCGGGTTCTCGGCCACCTGAAACGCGAGGACGACCCGGCCTTCGTGGAGCAGCCGGTGCTTGTTGACCTCGACGTCGTGGCTGACCTTGCCGTCGGCGTGCAGGACCGAGAGGAAGTCGTTCTGCACCTTGTCGGGCTCGGCGACGCCGCTGACCTCGAAGCGCTCGCCGTCCTGGCTGACGCCGAGCACGATCCAACCGCCGCGCGTGTTCGCGAAGGCCGAGACGGTCTCGAACACCGACTTGGGCAGCGCGTTCTTCGCGGCCTTGAACTCGGCGCCGGTCCATTCGCCGCCGCGGAGCAGCGCGTCGAGGGTGGTGGGCGTCATGGTTCGGCTCCTGGAGACAGGCGGAGAGCGGCGCAGTCCGAACGCGTGCGCGACGGGGTCGTCATCGGCACGGGACCGATCCAGCAGCGCTCGTGCGCGGTGACGCGAGCGCGGTCTGGTGCGAGAGCACGCCGGCCTGACCCGACCACGGCGTGGTGCGCGAGCAGCTGGGCCGAGTAGCCGACCTCGGCCGCTTGCTGCGGAGTGACGTGCCCGGCCTGCGCGGCCGCCCGCTCGAAGAGACGGTCCCAGTCCGGCGAGGATGGAGGCGCCGTAGACATGCGACGACGTTGAGCGAGGTTTGAGTTTTCTGCAAGGCATCCGCGCGTTTCCGGCCCGGCGCTGCCCACCAGACGCCAACGGACTCGTGTGCCCGAGCGTCGGGGGTCGGTCGCCCACGTTGGGGCAGGTCACTCTGTGGTCACGGGACCATCAATCGACCTGTTTTCCCACACGCATTTTTCCCGGGGTCGCGTTCACTCCCAGTTCTTCGACTTGAACCCGAGCGAAGCCGCGTTCTCGCTCACCGCGCGCTTCGTCTGGTCGGTTGCGCCGTGCGGGAAATCTGCCGCGATCTCGACGGTGACCTTCACGGACGCGTTCGGGTCGGCCGTGAGCAGGGCGATAATCTCCTCGGCAACGGAGACGAGCTTCATCTTGGCGGTCGAGGCGTTGACGTCAATCGAGCCAAAAAATGCTTTGGCTCTCTGCTCAGTAGGCGGCGAAGGTGGCGGCGAAAGTGGCGGCGAAAAGAGCGAAGGTGGGGTGCCTTTGGTCGATTGTCCTTCTGCGAGCGGAGGTGATGGGGGTGGCTGCAGCGACGTTAAGCTCGGCGTCTCAGGCGCGGTGGCCTCGTTGCGCTTCGCAGCCTCTTCGGCGGCCTTGGCGGCCTTGGCGGCCTCGGCCGCAGCCTCTTCAGCCGCCAGATAGGCTACCCCTGCCTCGGGCTCGACGAGCAGCAAGGTGTTGTCGACTTGGAGCATACCGCCCCCGAATCGGAAGCCTTCGAGCTTGTCTCCCGTCTGTCCGAACGCGAACCCAAAGAAGTCCTTGCCGGACGCACCTTTGGCGATCGCTTGCTCGAAAACCGCACGGTTCTTCAAGCGCGGGAGGTAGAGGTACTTCTGCATGTCCTCCCACACCGTCATGGCCTTCGCGACGGTGCGGCCGTCCTTCCAATAGAGTTCTCGCAGCCGCGTCCGCAGGTGGATCGGTGACCACGCGCTGATGATCAGCTCGTTCTCCTCGCACACACGGTCGATCTCCGCGGTCATCGACGAAGCGCCGGTGTTGAGCGCGAAGGCCTCGACCTGAATCTCACGGTCCGTCGGGCTCTGCAAAACGGGGCAGAGCACCCACTTATAGCACTCACGCGCGACGCGAGCTGCGACAGCGTCTGCCGTTTCCAGCTCCTTCTTGGCCTGGTTCTCCTGCAGCCGGTCGATGTTCAAGCGCCCTGCCGCGATATCACCGACGATCGAGCCCCACGCGAGTGCGGCACGTACACATTCACGCAAGCGATTGACACTTGCAGTGTCTGCTGCCAAGGACACTAAGACATTGGCCTTGAAACGCGGCTTCGTCCCGTTGTTCCGGACGATTTCGATGATGCGATTTGTCGCAACAGTAGGCTCCTGTTTCGAGTAGCTGTGCTCTGGGTCAAGCACCACAAGTCGAAGCTGGCCGTCGTCGGGGATATCGCTGTGTGGCGTGAAAACGTGCACACCGTCGAACACGCCGCGGGCGACTGTGAGCTTGCCGAGAATCTCGGCGATACGCCCGCGCACTTCGTTGCTCTCACCAAAGCGGCCCTTGCGGTCCTCCATCTCGCGCCGGAGATTCGCGCGGGTGTCGAACCAGAATCGGGTGTGGTCTGCCGCCTTATCACCCGAAGCGTTCAGGTAATGCAGTCGGTCTGCGAGGCGATTGAGTGCGTCTGAGTACAGCGACGAAGTCTGTCCGGGCTGAAGGCAGCCGAGCAGGATGCGCGCGCGGTCAACGCCCCGCGTGACAATCGTGGCCCCGTTCGACGAAGGCGCGCTGGCGAAGAAGGTCGTGCGCGCCACTCTGCGCGCCGCCTGAACCGCGCCGAAGCGAGTCTCTTTGTTGTCGAGCTCGACGGACTCCGCTCGGGCGTCGTCGATGTCGCGGTCAAGGACAGGGTCCCAGCCCTGCGACAGGTGGGAGAGCAGCTCGTTGCGCGTGTTCCCCGGGTAGAGGGGCAAGCTGCTCGGCAGAATGAGGCAGTCCTTGTCGCCCTTGGTCCACAGCTCGTGGATCACGTGCGCCATCAACTTGAGTACCCCGCGAGTGCGCTGAAAGTTCTGCAGGCTCGACCAGTCTTCGTAGAGCCGGTCAAAGACCTCGGGGTGTATCGGGTAGGCCTTCACAAGGCGGTCGAAGTACCGCGCCTCGTGCGTTTCGGACGGCAGCCTTGTCCCTTCGGCGGTGTAGAGCGTGGCGAAGGCTCGACAGATCGCGTCGCGGGCGGAGAGGTCATTGACCGGCTCGAAGAGCCGCCGGCGGACGATCTCGAACGACTCCTCGGTGGCAACAGGTTTCCAGAGCGCCTGCACACGTCCGAACATCTTCTCGAGGGCCCGGAGCGCGATCAGGCCCTCCGAACTGCCCGCCTCGACCTCGGACTCGGGGAGAGAGCCGAGCAGCATCGCGTTTGGCACGAGCTTCATGGCCTCCGTCAGCGCCTGAACGAACGAGAGGATGCTGTCGTACGACCCGCCGGAGAGCCCGTGCTTGTTCACAAACTGCCGCACGTAGGCGACGAGCTCGTCGACGAGCACCACACACGGGGCGTGGCGCGCGATGAGCTCCCGAAGAACGTCCTTGCCGGGCGACGTGCCGGTTGTGTCGGCCGCCTTGACCAGCTCGTACCCTTCGGCCCCACCGAGCTGCCAGGCCAGCTCTCCCCAGAGCGTATGCACCTGAATGTTGCCGTGCATCCAAGGCTGCCCCGGAGCGTGCGCGGTTCCATCGAGGATCGCCACCTTCGCTCGAGGCACGTCCATTACACCCGCGGCGTCGAGCAGCGTCGGAATCCCCGCGAGGTCTTTGAGTGACCCGCTGCGGGTGGCCAGGTGGAACACCGCAAGCATCGTGTGGGTTTTGCCGCCGCCGAACGCGGTCTGAAGCTGCACGACCGGCTCGCCGCCGGTGCCGTTGAGGCGCTGCGCCACTTGGGTGAGCAGCAGGCGCATGCCCTCGGTGATATAGGTCCGCTCGAAGAACGGGCCGGCCTCTTGGTAGACCTTGGAGGCATTGCCGTTGCGAACCGCAGTGATATCGGCGGCGAACTCGGACTGCTGGAACGTGCCCCCGAGCACGTCCGGATGCGGAACTGCAACCTCACGCCAAGGCTTCATTTCGAATCTCCAAACAGGCCAAGTTGAGTCGCGGGCTCGGGGACGGCGTTGGCCACGGTCTCGACGGCCGTCCACGAAGTGACCAGGTCGTTGTACGCGCGCGCGTCCTCGGCCCACCCGCGGCGCTCGCAGAGCGTGTAGAGACGATAGCCGAGCTGCGTGATCGCTTCGGCCTTGGCCTTGATGGCGCCGAGGAGCGTGCCTGCGCCGCTCTCACCGTCCTTCTTGAACACACGGATGAGTTGATGGAGCGCCTCCCACACGGGCAGGCGCGTGTCGCTGCGTGGGTCCCAATCGTCTGGGTACTCCGCGGGGCGGCGCAGGCGGACCTTGCCGCCACCGCTCACGAGCACGCCGGCTTGGTCGAGGCCACCGACGCTCGTGGCCTTCGCACGCGCCAGCACGTCGGCGTCGCCGTAGGCGCCCTCGTTCCAGCCGTTCTGCTCGAACCAGCGCAAGCAGAACTGCGTGTCCCCGTCGAAGTCGTCCTCGGCCAAGAAGCGATTGATGAGCTGCAGCGCTGTCTTCACGCTCATTGGCTTGCCGCCGGCCTCGAGCACGGCGGCGTACTTACTGAAGATAGCCATGCCGGGACCGATGATCGCTTGCGACAAGTCCACGGGAGCGACGGGCGAGTTGACGCCTCCCCGCGTCATCTCGTCGAGCGCTTCGGGCAGCGCGGCGTTGAGCTCGCGCAGGAACTCGCGCCGCGACACGGTCGGGGCGTCGGCGGGGCGCTGGCGGCATACGAGGACGATGCTGGAGGCGAGCGCGTTGGTGCCCTTGCCGATCAAGCGCTCTGATTGTTCGCTTCGCATGGGCCAGGTGCCGGTGAGCGCAAAACCGGCCTTCAAGACGGCTTCAAGGAACGTCTCCCATCCAGTGCTCGAAGTGCCGACGGTGTCCTTCGTCTCCGACTGCTTAAAGGCGTAGTAGATGGTGACCGGGAACGCACCGTGGGCCCGTTCCGCGAGACTGTAAAGCGCCTCGGTCATGCCATTCAGGAAGAACGTCTCGGCCTGCTCCTTCCCGCCATGCCGATAGGGAGTGGCTACGAGCTCTTCGGCCTTGGGGACTGCTAGGGTAGCGAACAAGCTTGGGTAGACCGGCTTAAGCGAACGACGCAGCCACACATAGAAGAAATCGGAGAGGTCCGCGTAGCCGATGTTGTCGTAGTAAGGCGGGTCGGTGGAGACGATCTTTCGAAATGCTGAGTTGCTTGATGCAGCATTTTGCTGCAGGGCCACGCCTCGCGATTGCTGCACCGGCAACCTCAAGATGCAGTCAGCAATGAAATCTGATGCAGGGGCAAAACCGCCTACACCGGAAGCTAGGATCGCCGCCTCTGGATAATCCCAAGTCATCGCGATTGCTTGTTTCCCATAAAGGTTCATTACCTTTTGGTTGCCGGCCACCCAGCGGGTACAAGTGTTAGAGAAATCGGCACAGCGATCCACAGCGAACGCCAGATACACCCCCACCGCCTGCGCGTAAGCCGTTGCCCCGGTGCCGCCTTCGTCGAGGCCCTTGCCGTCGTCTGCGAGTCCTGCGCGCGCGGCATCGGCCCGCACGCGCTCGATGGCCTCGCCGACCAGGTCGGAGAACGTGGTCAGCGCGACGAGCTGGCGGGGGGTGAAGAGGTCGCCGTATTTCGACAGGCCGTAGAGCGGCGGCGAGAACCAACGCGGATTCTCTGGCATCGCCAATTCGGGCTTCCATTCTGGCTTCGCGGTGCGAGCGACGGCCTCGTGCTCCGCAGTCGGCGCCAGGTAGACGCGCCCCTTCGTTCCTTCGGCAACGATCGCCATGAGTTTCGCGCCCATGCGCCCAGCGTTCGCCTCGGCGTAGATGTGTTTCGGGTCGATGGTCGTGTCCGAGATGACGCAGCGGAAGTTCGCGCCGCGCGACAGCTTGGTGCCGTTCTCGGCCTCTTCTGGCGGCGTGCCGGTCTTGACCGTGAAGCGATAAGTGTCGCCGTGGACAACAGGCTGGACGTAACTCTCCTTGCCCGTCTTGCTACTCAGCACAAACGTCGAGACCAGCGGCACGTCTACGTGGCTGAAAGCGGGGTTCGGGCTCTTGACCGTGCGCGCCCACAGCCAGGCGATGACCGTGAGCTTCTGGCCGACGAGCGCCTTCAGGTCGGGGCGCTCCTGGGCCATCTCGGCGGTGATCTCGACTTGCGGATACAAGTGGCCCATGCGCTTCTCTGCTTCTGCGCGCATCCACGCGCCGTAGCGGCGCACGTCCTCGGCCAGACCCTGGGCGCCGACCCAGTCGTTTCCGAGGAGCTTTCCTTGTTTGGCGCCCTTCGGCGCGGGCCCGACCGGTGCGCGCCCCGCAAAGCGCGGCGGAATCTCGATCATGGCCTTGTTGATGGTCACGGCCACGGGGTTGAGGTCGCTCGCGTAGCTTTCCAAGCCGAGGCGCTGCGCCTCGAGCGGCAGCGCGCCGCCGCCTGCGAAGGGGTCGTGAAACGCGGGCAGCTTGTCGGAGTTGAAGAGCTCGCCGGCCTGCGGGTGCGCCTTGTTCAGCTCGCAGACCTCACGCCACGAGCGAACGATCTCAACGCGCGCGCGGTCCAGAACCTCTGCGTTGCTGGTGTTCTCCCACCGCACCAAGTCCTCGATGATCTTGAAGAGTCGCTCACGCTCGGCCTGCGCCTTCTCCTTGTTGACGCCGTACTTGAAGCCGCCGCCCTGCTGGTAGCCGGGGTCGTTGACCATCTGAGCGAAGATGACGGCCCGCGCGGCCGCGAGCGGGCGTCGGGCCCACCACAAGTGGATTCCTCGCGGGTGTGCTCCGATTCCCGGCATCTTTTCGTAGGCGCACGCTGCATTAATCGTGTCGAGCGGGAGCGCGACCTCGATGAGCTTCTTCGGCGACTTGATCGGATGGGTCATGATTGTCTGCGCTCCGCACGCTCGAGGAGCGCTTTGATGTCAAATGAGATGGACGACACGCCCCAGCCGGGCTCCGCGTCGAAGGGGCTTTGCAGGTAGAACGGGCCTTCGATGGAGTCGTCCTCGGCGACGAGCACAATCGCGAGGTGGAACTTGTCCGCCTGGTTCAGCGCGTAGAGCATTTCGTTGCGCGTCACCGTAACGGTCCCAGCGCCTTTCACGCGCCCCTTGACCTCAATGTGGCGTGCCTGCGGCTGCTTCCCATCAGCGGCCGGCGGGTAGGACGTCAGGTCCCAGCCGCACTTCTGCGCTGACACATCGATGACGCGGCAGCCACGCGCCTCCTCGGCGACGCGCACGGCGCGCATCGCGAGCTGCTCGATACGGCTTCGCGCCGCGGCGTCCTGAGAGAACGCGTCGGCTGCCGGCGCTTCACCGCGGAGCTGCTGCAAAAGCCCCGCCGGGATTACGAGTGCGCCGCCCATTGCGACTGGTGTCGCCGAGGCGACGTGGCGCATGGCCTGAAGTTCACGACGTCGGTTGTCGAGGCGGCCCTCGAGATCCATCACAGTACGGCGGGCGTTCTCGAGGTTGAGGCGTACGTCCTTGCCGGCCTGCTGGTCGTCGCGGAGCTTCATCCAGCGGTCAGACCAGTAGTCGATCTCCTTGGTGAGCCGCTCGTGCACTGCAGCGAGCGTCTTGTCGACGTGCGCGATGCGTCGGCCCGCGACTTCTTTGAAGTGTGCCGGCACAAGCGTCGACGCGGCGAGCGTCAGGGCCTTCTGCTCAAGGTCCGCGCGAATCCAATCTGCGTCGAGGACGCTCGAGATCCGGGCACGATCCGCGTCCTCCAGGGGCTGCAAGTCCAAGTGTGGCGCCCAGCCAGCGAAGCTCGCTGCGCCGTCGGGTTCGACTCGAACGAATTGAAGGCGCTTCGAGATCGTTTGCCCATCCCCCGACTTGATCTCGTGAGTGAGCAGGAAGAGGAGATGCGGTTCGGCGCCCTCGTCAGCGGGGTCGACGAGCACGGCGCCCTGACGCAGCAGGTTGGCGTGCTGCTCGAGGACGATGTCGGTCACCGCGAGCATCAGAGGGTGCCCGGGGTGGATCATGCTGGCAACAGCGAGCCCTGGTTTCTCGGGTCGAACGGCGTCCTTCGTGAAGCAGACGCGTTCATAGCGCTTCAAGACAGGGGTCGTGTCGCGGCGGTTGCGCCCCGTGATTTGACGGTCGCGCTCTCGAATCGACGAGGGAACGAAGGTCACCTCGAAACGCCCGGGCTCACGTGGGTGGATCGAGCCACCGAGCTGCTGGAACGCCTTCATGAAGAACGAGCGAATGAAGAAGGGCTGGAGGCGACGCGCCTCAGCCTTCTCCATCTCCTCTTTGACTGCGAAGAGGCGCTCCGCCCCCATCGACTCCTGCGCGAGCGCGTTTCGATCAAGGATTGCGCGAACGTGCTCGGCGTCGAGCGCGCGCTCCACCTTTTGGTGCAGGCGCGCGCGGATTTCGGGCTGGTCGCCGTAGCGGATTGCCGAGAGCAGCAGGTCCTTGAGGCTCGTCTCCTCGAAGACCTCGCCGAGAATGTCGAAGACACGCCCTTCGAGCGCCTCACTCTCGATGGCCAACTTCTCGAGGAGACGATGGTAGACGTCGCCCTCGCGTGTCTCCTTCGCGACGAGATTCCAGAGGTGGCAGACCTCCTGCTGGCCGATACGGTGGATGCGTCCGAAGCGCTGCTCGAGCCGGTTTGGGTTCCACGGTAGGTCGTAGTTGACCATCAGGTTGGCGTTCTGCAGGTTCACGCCTTCGCCGGCGGCGTCTGTGGCGATGAGGACGCGCACCTCCGGGTCCGAGCGAAACAGTGCCTGGACGCGCCGACGCTCGTCGCGATGGGTGCCGCCGTGAATCGTGACGATCGCATCGGGGTTGCCGAGTACGCCGCCGACTCGCTGGTGGAGGTAGTTCAGCGTGTCGCGGTGCTCGGTGAAGATGATGAGCTTGCGAAGGCGCCCGCCCGCGTCTCGCATGTGCGGTGCGTCTTGCAGGATGCGCGACAGCTCCTCCCACTTGCGGTCTTGACCTGAAGCGACGACGTCGAGCGCGCGCTGCGCCAGCGCCTGCAAGACGAGCACTTCGCCTTCCAGCTCGCCGATGGTCTTGGCGGCTGTGGCTTGGTCGACGAGCACCTCTTCGAGTTGCTCCTGCTCGTCAGCGTTGAGGTCGTCCTCGTCGTCCGGAGCCACGGGGATGGTCTCCGCGAGCGAGCGTCCGCGGGCCCCGAGCTTCTCCTCGCGAAGTCGGCGCTCGAGCCGTGCATGACGGCGCTTGAGCGATTGGTAGATGGCCTCGGGGCTCGACGCGAGGCGCCTTTGCAGTGCCGTGAGCGCGAAGCCGACCGAGCCACGCTGTCGGCCGTCGAGCTGGTCGGCCTTGCCCATCTCCTCTTTCACATAGGTCGTGACCCTGTCGTAGAGGGCGGCCTCGAGGGTCGAGAGCGTGTAGTTGACGGTGTAGGCGCGGCGCTCGGGGAAGAGTGGCGTTCCGTCGAACTTGACCAGCTCCTCCTTCACCATACGGCGCATCAGGTCGGAGGTGTCGACCTTGTGCACACCATCCCGGAACTTGCCGAAGAACCGGTCCGAGTCGAGCAGCGACAGGAAGAGCTGGAAGTCTGCTTCCTTGCCGTTGTGCGGCGTCGCCGTCATCAGCAGGAGGTGCCGCGTGTGCGCGCCGAGCTTCTCTGCGAGGTGAAAGCGCTTGGTGCGCTTCAGCTCCTGTCCGAAGAAGTGTGCGGAGAGCTTGTGCGCCTCGTCGAACACGACGAGGTCCCAGCTAGCCGCGCAGAGCTTTTCGTGGAGGTCCTCAGCTCGTGAGATCTGGTCGAGCCGGATGATGAGGTGGTCGACGTCCTCGAACGGATTGCCGCTGGGCGACGCGAGGTCGAGTTCCTTTGAGAACACGCGGAACTCGAGGCCGAACTTCTCGAACAGCTCGTCGCGCCACTGCTCGACGAGGCTGCCCGGTGCGACGATCAGCACTCGGCGCGCGTCCGCGCGCATGAGAAGCTCACGGATGTAGAGCCCCGCCATGATCGTTTTACCGGCGCCCGGGTCGTCGGCGAGCACGAATCGCAGCGGCTGCCGTGGCAGCATCGATTCGTAGACCGCGGTGATTTGGTGGGGCAGCGGGTCGACGTTCGACGTGTGGACCGCCATCATCGGATCGAAGAGAAACGCGAGGTCGATGCGCTTCGCTTCGGCGGTGAGTTGGAAGGCGACACCATCTCCGCCGAAGGACCACGGGCGGCCCGCGGTCGCGGGCTTCAGCGACGTCTCGTCGGCGCGCGACAGGAGGCGCTCGCGCAGCGCCCCATCGGGAAGGCGGTAGACAAGTTGGAGAGAATCGGGCGGCAGTGAGATCGCCGCAACGATGGTCACGACGCTCGCCGGCTCGACGCCGTCAAGACTTGCTCCAGGCGTGATTTCCTCGAGCTTCATGGCATGTTCCGGTCGCGGGTTGTCGGCAGCCTAGCGTTCATCGTTTCTCCCGCATCTGCCCCGCCAGCCCGTATCCACGTGTCCACCTCTTCCCGCTTGAACTTCCAGAAACGGCCGAGGCGATGGCCGGGCATGCCCTTGGTCGATACCCACGAGTAAACGGCGTCTTTGCTAACGCCGAGGTAATGCGCGATCTCCTCTACCGAAAGCCAACGGTCATCCATCGGAACACCTTTACGGTTGGCCGGGCCGGTACTGGAGGCACAGCGGTCTCGCTTACGAGCACCGCTAGGTTAGCAACGAAACCCCCCATGATCAATCGGCTTACGATGGATTTGGTGGGTTTAAATGGGTTTTGATGCCGGCACGGTGAGCGCGGCATAGCGCCCGCGACACGCTGAACGCACACTACGCGTCACAGCGAGCGATGCTCTGACTTTCGCTGGCCAGCGGTGAGCCGGCGCAGGGGCGACCCTAAGAGCCCGGTTGCCTGGATTAAGATCACCCAGAAGTTCGCCTTTTCGTGCCGCTTCGCAGTCACGGCTCAGGCGGCCTAGGCCGCGCTGCAGGCAGCCCACCAAACAGCGGTTACAGGAGCCCCGATCGATGCACGGGAGCGGAAGGCGCGGACCCCTCCCCGCACCGCGGACCCCTCACCCACCCCGCTCTGCCCGCGCCTCGCCGACCACCGCATCAATCCTCTCTCGTGGCAGGTCGAGCCGCGTGAGCACGCGGTCGATCACCTCGACCGCGCCCTCGACCTCTTCG
>Ga0164294_10004588_pt1 | contig 12035 bp, 8 predicted proteins | sample GEODES005metaG_FD_111479 | JGI IMG/M metagenome (GOLD analysis project Ga0164294, IMG submission 111479) | Oligotrophic lake water microbial communities from Sparkling Lake, Wisconsin, USA - GEODES005 metaG | ecosystem: Environmental > Aquatic > Freshwater > Lake | place: USA: Sparkling Lake... | reverse complement strand
CGGAGGGACTAAAGCTGATAAGGAATACTTTTTCTCATATAATTGAGTTTGATGCTGAGCAGGCTATTATTGCGGCTTCATTTGATCCACTTACCAAAAAATACGGCCTTTCGCTTGGCGATAGAGCTTGTTTGGCGCTAGCACAACAACAAAAACTTCCCGTGTTGACGGCAGATAAGGTTTGGAAGGAGTTAGAATTAAAGATTAACATTCAATTAATCCGTTAAGTATGGCCAACATTTCCTACGCGGATAAAATGCTAATTTCAAAATGTTTTATAAGTTCAAGCTATGTACTGGATTTTAGTAACAGAACCTTCGAAATGTTTGTTTTCGATAGTGTTGGAACCAATATTTACGATCAGAAATATAACGCAGGCGGTGATTCTAAAGGCAAGAAGTTGATGTATTTTTTAGAGGTAGAGCCCAATTATATTGCGGCGAAGTTGATAGAAGATTTATACAAACATAAAAAGGAACATTGTCCTCAATGGTTTCAAGATGCGGAGAAGGATTTTCTCCAAGAGGAAAAAATACAAAATCTTTGCAAACAGTTAAAAAATACCAGCGGAATTGGAGAGGTGGCTTTGTTCAGGGAAGCCATAATTGAAGATTATGAAAAGAAGGAAACAATTCTCATTCTGTTAAAAGAAATCGAAGAAGCATTGACACAAAAAAAATTCCAAGCCGGCTTGGATAGATTACACACTTTTGTCGTCAAATACGTGCGCTATCTATGCGAAAAATACAAAATTGACGCTAACCAGGACAAAGCTCTACACAGTATCTTTGGAGAGTATGTTAAGCACTTAGAATCAAATAAGTTAATCGAGTCAGAAATGACTTTAAGAATTTTGAAATCATCAATTTCAGTGCTGGAGTCGTTCAACCATGTGCGCAACAACAAAAGCCTAGCTCATGACAACCAGATTCTAAATTATCAAGAAAGCCATCTGATATTTAAAAATATTCTTAATTGTGTGGAGTTTCTACACGAGCTAGAAACCTCGAGGAAACCTGTAAATACTGAGGAGGAAATACCTTTTTAAAGATGGCAAATACACCGACCCAAACACTAGAAATAAGTACTGATTTTAGAGAAATAAAACTTCCTGCTCGTACTCCTACCTACAGCGATATCGTAAATCATGGCCCTGTAATAACTCCTCAAGGGCATATCAAATTATATAGTGATAAACAGTGGGAAGAATTTACAGAAGAGTGCGCTGAAGCCTTAAAGCCACAATATATTAAAGTACGACGATTTAGTGGTTCTGGTGATCAAGGAATCGATATTGCTGGATATAAGACAGATCAACCCAATGCGCCATGGGACAATTATCAATGCAAGCACTATGCTAGTGTTTTAAGTGTAACTGACATTTTATTAGAACTAGGAAAACTTTGTCACTACACCTTTATTGGAGCTTATACTATTCCAGAAAATTATTATTTTGTGGCACCACAGGGAATTAGTACCAGTCTCTCAAAAATACTGCGCAATAACCATGCCACTCTTAAACGGGAGCTGATTAAGAATTGGAAGAAATATTGTGAGAAAAAAATAACATCGAAGCAAAAAATCATACTTACCGGTGATTTTAAGCAATATGTTGAGGCTTTTGATTTCTCAATAATAAAAGACAAAACGGTGTTGGAAATGTTAGCTATTCACCGCAACGGTGCATCTTATTACCACAGCCGCCGTTTTGGGGGTCTTCCTACTCGTCCTGAGAGTGATAAACCGCCAGAATCTATTGCGGCAATTGAAGCGGTATATATTCAAAAATTACTTAATGCTTACGCAGAATTTTTACAGAAAGAATCCTGCAATGTAGATGATGTTGAAGAACATGATAAGCTTAAAAGGCATTTGAGAGATGCGCGGATCCAATTTTACTGTGCAGAATCATTACAAAAGTTCTCGCGTGACTATTTAGATATTGGGGAGTTCGAGAGACTACAAAATAACATTTTTACCGCTATCATAAATATTATAGATGCAGAACACCAACACGGTTTTAGTAGAGTTGTAAATGCGGTCCAGACAGCTTTCAGTGTTCAAATTGATTCTCACCCACTGAAAGAAAGATTAGAATCAGCTGATCGTGCTGGGATCTGTCATCAACTTGCAAATAATAATAAATTATCCTGGGCAAATAGTGATCAACAAGATTAATACCGCTCATCCATTTAATAGTGCCATAGAATGCGGCTTACGTTCTTTGGTAATACTAGAGAACGCGTTTCCACGCGATTATGATTTACAACGCTTAATTTTTTATGATTATTTGTTAGTACACTCAGGAGATGCGGGAGGCCCAGAGAGCATACATCCCGCCACTCCTCATCGTTCAGGTGAAGTGCTTGTAAAGCGTCAGATTTTAGAAAAGGGATTACTGCTGATGATCAGTAGAGGCTTAGTTACAAGAGAATATGACAAGTCCGGTATTATTTATTCTGCCTCAGATAATGCCACACCGTTTCTAGACTCAATGGAATCACGATATATTTCTTTACTAAAAGAACGCGCTACGTGGGTGATTGAAGTATTCGACGAATATAATGATAAAAAATTAGAAAAATTCTTTCGGGACAACCTAGATAGATGGGGTGGTGAATTTGAAAAAGAGGCATTATTAAAATATGGCAACTTATGAATAGGCTGACACTAAGAAAACTAGTATACTCCAGTGATGTTGCCGGAAAATTGCCAGCCATTATTGATTTTGCGTCTGGATTTAATGTTATATCTGGGCCTTCAGACACAGGTAAGAGCTTAATTTTTGAGTGTATTAACTATGTTTTAGGCAGTTCAAAACCGCCAAAAGACAGGCCAGAATCAAGGGGTTATACAACTGTATTTTTATCTGTCTTAGCCGGTAAAGAAATACTCACTTTAAGGCGCAGCACCCGGTCAAAAGCTATCATCGTTTACAAATCAGACTATGACAATATTGGAGATGAAGGCACCGAAAAAATTGTTCTCTCAGACTCCGCACAAGCTGCTGATAATATTTCAGACTATTTGTTGAGTATTATTGGAATGAAGGATAAGCGCCTCAAAAAAAATGAAAAAAATGAAACTAAAAGTCTGACCTTCAACATTTTACGCAAGTTGCTTTTGGTTAATGAGACTAAAATTCAGAAAGAAACCTCTCCTATTTTTACGGATAATCCAGTAGATACCACTTCTGAGAAAGCACTGCTGCGCTACATGTTAACTGGAATTGATTATAGTGATATAATCGCTGTAAAAGATGCCAAAATTCGCAAAGCGGATGCTAACGCACGAATTAATTTATTAGATAAATTAATTGGCTCTAATTCCACCGGTTTGAAGGAAAATACATCAAAAGAAGAGCTAGAAAAACAGCTAGCAAAATTAATTTTATCAATCGACGGCGAGACAAATAAAGTTTTTGAGAACCAAGGTGAAATCGAAGATTTGCGTGATCAACGCAGAACCTCCTTTGAGAATGCTATTGCTGCCGACTCAAAAATAGATCAGTTAAAAGAAATATTGAGTCGATTTACCTTGTTAGCTCAACATTATAAAACAGATTTGGAAAGGTTAGATGCAATTATAGAAGCGGGAAATGGTTTATCAGGAGTAATTGAGGTTAATTGCCCACTTTGCGGTTCAGAATCAGAGCATCATCGCTTAGAGTGCGCTATTAGCGACAAAGAGATAAGTGAAATCAAAATTTCATGTGAGCGGGAGAAAAAGAAAATTAATTCCTTAAATGGAGATTTACTCCAAACTATCAATCAGGTAAAGAATGAGATTCTGGATCTTTCCGGCACTAAAGAAACTAATGAAAGCGAATTTAAGCGCATAGACAAAGTAATATCTGAAAAACTTGAACCTAATATTTTTAGTCTAAAAAACCATTTACGCGAACTTTTCGAAACAAAGAAAGAAGTTGAAATGGCAATCAGCACTTTAGAACAAGTTAAGGTGATGCAAGATTTAAAAGCTTCTGCCGAGAAAGATTTAAAAACTCCTACAAAAGCTTCAATATCACCGGTCGAAGTAAAAGCGACTGAAGCAGCGGAACTAATAAAAATAATTGAAAAGAACCTTATTGATTGGTCTTATCCAAGCTTGCATAAAGGTGAGAGTAAGGTTCTTTTTAGCGAATTAAGCCAAGATATTGCAATCGGAGATAAGGATCGTGCATCGCAAGGAAAGGGTTATAGAGCAATTACATATGCAGCTTGGATTATTTCTTTGATGGAATTATGCCTTGATAAAAAGATGTCACATCCAGGTTTTGTCGTATTAGACTCTCCTCTTGTAACTTATCGCCCCGCAGATAAGCCAATTTTAGAAAATGATGCAATTTCAGATAATATGGCAGAAAGATTTTATAGTAGTTTGGCTAACTTAGCCAAAGATCGCCAAATAATTATTTTAGAAAATGAGAATCCTTCAACTGAAATCATAGAAAAAATAAACTACATACACTTCACTAGAAACGAAGAATTTGGAAGATATGGTTTTATACCACCTATTGTTAAAGAGGAAAAGAACGTTTAAAAAAATTAAATTCCTTTTTGACCCCTCAATGCCTCATAAAGCCCCGAGTGATTAAGTAGAATATCAAGAATTCCATTCCTAACAGCTTCAGAATTTAGAGCTTTGGTACTCATGCTGTTATGAGCATCAAGGGCGCTCATAATTGCATTCAAATTTTCACGCTTCAAATCTGGGGAATTACCGAACTGCTCTTTAGTATTATTCGCAGCTTGCTGGCGCAAGGTTTCTGATTCCAAAAGTTTGCCCTTTAGCACATGTTCAATGTAAACCAATTGATCTTGATCGGTAGTTTCTGATCCAAAAAGATCATTAACCTTCTCGATAATTTCATTCAGTCGCGCTTTTTCTTTTTCTTGGACATTACCGCTACCCACTTCGCTAAGAGGATCCAACAAAGGCTTATCTCCCTCATTTAGGGACATTGTTTGTTTGCCTAAATTTTTCAAATTGTGATGGGTTAAAACAACCTTTGAAAGATCGATACCTTCGCGTTCGCGACCAAACTCCAATAATGGTAATAATCTTTTGTAAAAAATTGCGCGCTTCTCGATGTCGGTGTTGCCGTAGTCAAATATTTGCGACAAGAATGTGTAAAGACGCGTAAAACTAGTCATGTCAGTTTTGAACAAAACCAATGCTTCTAATTCATTCTTCGCTGATTCTATCGCCTTACTGTCTTTTTGATCTTCCGCAGTTGCTAGTTTATCTCTTGCCGTCTTGTAGCTCTTCATAATTCGATCTACAATGGGCTCCAACGCCTTTAGTAAATCACTTTGTTTTGAATTTGCGTTAAGCTCCACCATTGCCACACGATCAACCTCAAAATCATCATAATGCCCCGCATTATCTAATTTTGTACGTAGGTTAAAGATGATGTTTGGATCTGTAGCCGCAGAAAGTTGCGCCGTAGTGTAATAAGTCCTGAATGCCTCAAGTATTTCTTCTGGGTCATTTACGAAGTCTAAGACATAAGTTGTGTTCTTCCCTGGATGAGCGCGATTTAGACGCGACAAAGTTTGCACCGCCTGAATTCCAGCCAACCTTTTATCAACATACATTCCGCACAATAATGGCTGATCGAATCCAGTTTGGAATTTGTTTGCCACAAGCAAGATTTGATATTCTTCGCCTTTGAACGCTTCACGAATGTCGCGTCCTTTTAAATTTGGATTCAGCGCTTTGCTGTTTTCTGTGAAATTTTCTTCTCCAGATTCTTTGTCATTAACCTCCCCTGAAAATGCCACTAATGTGCCCATCTTGTAGTTATTATCTTTGATGTATTTCTCGATAGCCAACTGCCAACGCACCGCTTCAAGGCGACTTCCAACTACTACCATTGCCTTGGCTTTTCCATCAAGTAACGGAGAAACAAACTCTCTAAAATGTTCAACAACAACCTGCACCTTTTGAGAAATATTGTAAGGATGCAGCTTCACCCAACCCATGATCTTTTTTAGCGCTAAATTACGCTCGACAGTTTTTTCATCGTAGCCAACTCCTTCATGAGCTAGCTTAAAAGCCAGTTTATAGCTCGTGTAGTTTTGCAAAACATCGAGGATAAACTTTTCTTCAATCGCCTGACGCATTGAATAAATATGGAAAGGCGCCGGTAAATTATCTGGCCCCGTTGGAAGTGATGGATTTGGACGAGTACCAAAAAGTTCCATCGTTTTAGTTTTTGGCGTTGCCGTAAAAGCTATGAAAGTAATTCCAGAATCACTTGCTCGAGCCGCCATTTGTGCCGCAAGAATATCTTCGCCGCTAACTTCACCGCCATCAGATAAATCCGCTAATTCTTCGCTGCTCAATAATTCTTTCAACTTCGCAGCTGCTTCGCCACTTTGAGAGCTGTGAGCTTCATCAGCAATAACTGCAAAACATTTTCCTTGGGTTGCGGCAAGTTCACGAACTGCCTTTAAAGCAAATGGGAAAGTTTGAATCGTACAAACGGCAATCTTTTTTTGCCCAGAAAGAGCCTCAGCAAGCTCATTACTTTTACTTCCTTCACTACCCTTAATAACAGCAACAACACCTTTTGTGCGCTGAAAACTATAAAGTGCTTCTTGCAACTGATCATCAATTACCGTGCGGTCTGAAATAACAAGAATGGTATCAAAAACCTTTTTGTTTTGATTGTTGTGTAACTCAGCCAGAAAATGTGCTGTCCAAGCAATAGAATTTGTTTTGCCCGAACCTGCGGAATGTTGGATTAAATATTTACTTCCGGCGCCATCTTTAAGAACAGCCATTTGCAACTTACGAGTCACATCCAGCTGATGAAAACGCGGGAAAATAATTTTTTCGATCTGTTGTCTGCTATCACGCGCAGCAATGATGTAGCGTCCTAAGATTTCTAGCCAACTGTCTTTTTCCCAAACTTGTTCCCAAAGATATGAAGTTCGATAACCATTTGGATTTACCGGATTTCCTGCGCCGCCATCATTACCCAAATTAAATGGTAAAAATACTGTTGGAGCTCCCATCAACTTTGTTGTAATAGCAACTTCACTGCTACTCACCGCGAAATGAACTAGAGCGCCATTTGGGAAAGATAGTAAGGTTTCGGGATTTTGCCCTTTTGGCTTAGGATTTCGATCAAAACGATATTGGTCAATTGCATCATCAATGCTTTGAGTGAAATCTGTTTTTAGCTCAACAGTTGCAACCGCTACGCCATTTAGAAAAAGAACCAGATCAATGCTATTTTCATTGTTTAGGGAATAGCGAACTTGGCGCACAGCGCGCAAACGGTTAGCTTTGTAGCGCGTTAAAATATCATCATTAATTGCAAGAGCTGGCTTAAATTCGGTAATTTTTAGAGGTTTTTTTAATCCCAATAACTCAATACCATTACGCAAAACATCAAGAGTCCCGCGTTGATTAATTTGATCACGCAAGCGCGATAGAATTGTTTCTTCGGCTTTTTCTCCGTGATTCTTTACCAAAACTTCTAAGGCTTCTTTTTGAGTTTCTTTAACCCAAGCCAAAACATCTGCCGGAAAAATTGCTCGCGCTCTATCATATAAATTCGCATCACCTTCAGCATAAAGCCAACCATGACTTGCCAGATATTGGCAGATTTCATTCTCAAAATTAATTTCTTTGTGAAGGCTCATATTTGGTTAATTTTTATTAAGTTGGCGGACATCAATTTTGCCGGTAACTGCTGCTGATATTAAAGCGGTGCGGCGTTCTTGCAGTAGATCTATGGCGCGCCAGGCTTCGGCGGTGAGGGTGTCAAAGCGAGCCTTCTCAGAGTTAATATATTCAACGATGATAGCTTGCTCATATAATGGAGGCAGTACAATTCGCTGGCTGGAAATTTGACCTTCGTTAATCGATGGAACGGCTCCAGGATTTACAATCAGGGTAAAATCAAGAAGCGGCAGAACATAAAGAAGGAAGTCAGCGGCGACGTTCTTGCGTATGGTCATTCCCATCATGTTGTTATCAATGCAGGATGGCTGCCCGAGTTCTCTAAAGCGCTTCAAAAGCAAAGCGGCACCCACCTTAGCGAAGACAATAGTATTTGGTGGGAAGATAAAGGCGCGAAGCAATTTAGCTGTCTCTTCTGTGATGGTGTGATTGGCTTTCCGCATCACGCCAAATTCGTCTGAATTGATGATGTCTCCAACTTTGAAGAATGGGATCTCATTTTCAGCTTCCCCTTGGTATTTGTCGGGAAATCCTGCTCCGCCTTTGAATGTGGAAACTAAGCCCAGCTTGATGACTGTCCAATGTTCCGGCACATCGCCAAGCCATTCAATTCCGGAAGGCTTTAGTTTAACATTTGGGTTGAGGCCGCGGGTGACGGCGTGAGAAATAACGGCTTGGCGCTTTTCCTTCAACACCTCAATCAATCGCTGCTGCTCTATCACCAACTCATCAATCTTCGCCGTCTCACAATCAAGAAAAGTAGCGATTTGAGTTTGCTCTGGTAGGGGTGGCAGGGACAAATGTTGGTTCTTAATATCCTCGGCATGAATATTCTTATTAACTCCCCCATGAATATTCTGTCTTACCGCTTCTCCAAAACCAGATGAGAGGAAAAAGTGCTTGAGAAATTGTGCATTGGCGTTTTCAGCAAAACGAAATCGAATCAAGTATGATGCATAAACAACAGGATCACTTAGGTTTTTTATCAAACCAAATGTTCCAGCACCTCCAGTTCTAGCAAAAACGAAGTCCGACTCTCTCAACAAAAACTCTTTGAGTTCAGGTTTATCTTCAACCTGAGGGCATTCAGCAAAATCAACCTTTCCAAAATCTCGGAGATCTGTTATTCTTAAAAGCTTAACGCCTACATCAACATATGCGGCTTCAGAATAATATCCTTGGCGATGCTCAATTAAGCAGCGACGTAATACAAAAACCTCCCAATGTTCCGGCACATCACCAAGCCATTCTATGCCACTACTCTTATATTTCTCGTAGCAAGGAAAGCTCATAAATCACCCTCTTCTTTTGCATTTTGAAGGTAGAATTCATGGAGCTTTGCTTGGAGAATTTTTTTATCCGGTAACTTTGTTTGATATTCAGCAATTAAAGCAGGTGTAAGCGTTCTGTTAAGAGCATATTCCACAACTTCAGAATCTTTGCTGGCGCAAAGAAGAACACCGATTGCAGGCTTTTCATGATCTTTTTTTACATCGCGATCTAACGCTTCAAGATAGAAGCTAAGTTTGCCTAAATATTCAGGCTCAAATCGTCCAACCTTCAGCTCAATTGCAACCAGACAATTTAAGCCTCGATGGAAAAACAATAGATCAAGTGCGAAATCACGCCCGCCAACCTGAATTGGAAATTCACTACCCACAAAACAAAAATCCCTGCCAAGCTCAATTAAGAAATCTTTCAATTTTAGCAAAAGCCCACGATGCAAATCAGATTCTGCGTGCTCTTGGGGCAAGTTCAAAAACTCGACAACATAAGAATCTTTAAAAACCGATAATGCTTCTTCGTGAGTTTGTCGCACCAGAGGTGAGACTTTTAGTGGATTAAGAACCGCCCTTTCAAAAAGCGCACCTTTGATTTGTCTCTCTAACTCTCTCTTTCCCCAACGCTCTTTAATGGCAAGTTTAAGATAAAATTCTCGCTCTTCTGGGCGCTTACTTTGGCCAATAATTATCATGTGATGTGTCCATGGTAACTTTCTTAGCAAGGCTGGAATGGCTAAGGGTTTTCTTGTTTGTTCTAATTGTTTCACCACTGGTGAAACAATTGATAATTTCTCAGGTTCATCCAGTGCTGTAGGCTCTTGATCGCCTACAAATGACAAGAATTTATGATCACTATAGGTTTCATAAAACTGTCTCATCCTAGATAAATTCACTCGATTAAAACCGCGAATATTAGGATGAGTTTTGGTTATAAATTCGGCTAATTGAGTTACCACTCCATCGCCCCATTCTGCCGCTTCAACTTTTTGGCTAATAATTGCGCCAACATGCCAATAGAGATCAACTAAAGTAGAATTAACTGCTTGGACAGCCCGCAACTTGGCTGAAGCTATCAGCTCTGAAACTTCAATAAATTGGGTGTTATGGCTTAATTCTTTGCTCATTTTGTTAAGCCTCCAATCATGGTTAGAATTCGATCAGTAGTTATTTTCAGATCTGCGTCAATTTCGCTTAAAGAACGCGGAGCTTTAAAAACATAGAAGTGACGGTTGAAAGGAATTTCGTAGCCAGTTTTTGTTTTTTCGTGATCAATCCAAGCATCAGAAGCATGAGGCAAAACTTCGCGTTTAAAGTAAGTTTCTACATCTTCGCCAAGGGGAACATTTTCACTGTCGCGCAGGGAAGTATCTGGCTGAGGTTTTCCTTTTAGCTTTCCTTTTTCTGCGACAATTATTTTGCCATTTTCATCGCGCATCGGGCGTTCAACGGTTATGGTGCGATAACCGAAATCTTCATTTTTAAAGATTTTGCTAATTGGCACGCCATCACGAGTAACCTCTTCAAAGTTACCAAAAATTCGTGTAATATCCTCAATATGGGCTGGGCTTAGTTCTTTGCGTTTACTACCTAAACTTTTACGCATTTTCTGCCAGAAGCCACTTGCATCGATAAGCTGGATTTTACCTTTGCGCGCTTTGGGTTTGCGATTACTAACAATCCAAATGTAAGTGCTAATACCTGTGTTGTAAAACATGTCGGTTGGCAATCCGATAATAGCTTCAACTAAATCATTTTCTAAAACATAACGGCGAATCTCACTTTCACCTGAGCCAGCAGCACCTGTAAACAAAGGAGAACCATTTAGAACAATACCAAAACGACTTCCTCCATCAACAGCCGGCCTCATTTTTGAAATTAAATGCAGCAAGAAAAGTAATGATCCATCACTAACGCGCGGCAATCCCGGACCAAAGCGGCCATTAAAGCCCATTTGTTCAGCTTCTTTGCGAATTTCTTTCTCAATTTTTTTCCACTCAACGCCAAAAGGCGGATTGGAAAGCATGTAATCGAAATGTTTTCCAGGTAATCCGTCGGCGGAAAGGGTATTTTCGCGAATGATGTTGGCGATGTCTTGGCCTTTGATTAACATATCTGCTTTGCAGATAGCGTAAGACTCGGGATTTAATTCTTGTCCATACATTACCAGTCTGGCATTGGGATTGAGACTGGCTAAATGCTCTTCAGCTACACTCAACATTCCACCAGTTCCAGCTGTTGGATCATAAATTGAACGCACAACACCTGGCTTTGTAAGAGCTTGATCATCTTCTATGAAAAGTAAATTCACCATTAAGCGAATAACTTCACGCGGGGTGAAATGTTCTCCGGCAGTTTCATTTGAGATTTCAGCGAATTTACGAATTAACTCTTCAAACACCGTTCCCATCTGGGCGTTACTAACAACATCTGGATGCAAATTGATATTGGCAAACTTCTCAGTGACCATGTAAAGAAGGCCAGCTTTTGAAAGCTTATCGATCTGATTGTGAAACTCGAAATTTTCAAAAATGTCACACACCGCCGGTGAAAATGCCTGAACATAAGAGCGCAAATTCTCACCAATATTATCTTGATCACCCATGAGTTTATTTAGATCGAGGGGTGATGTGTTGTAAAAATGTTGTCCAGATTTACGCAGAAGAAAAGGCTCGGGATTAATTCCCGCTTTATTGCGAATTTCTTTTTCTTCCAACACAGCGGCTTTTGTCGGGGCAAGAACGCAATCCAAACGACGCAAAACGGTAAAAGGCAAGATCACTCTTCCATATTCAGATTGCTTAAAATCACCTCTTAACAAATCAGCAACTGACCAAATAAAGGAAGATAGATTGAGATCAGCCATGCTTACAAAAATTTAATTTTGGATTAAAAAGTTTTATTTTTGAGAAAATTTTAGGGAAATTTGCTCAAGTTGGGCAGATTCTAGTATAGAAATTTAGAATTTCATTCTAAATCGATGATAAACTTGCTTGAGAGTGATAGTGTTGCTTCAAAAAATTCAATATAGCTGTTAAATTAAGCTCACCCTTATTT
>Ga0164294_10004587_pt1 | contig 12036 bp, 12 predicted proteins | sample GEODES005metaG_FD_111479 | JGI IMG/M metagenome (GOLD analysis project Ga0164294, IMG submission 111479) | Oligotrophic lake water microbial communities from Sparkling Lake, Wisconsin, USA - GEODES005 metaG | ecosystem: Environmental > Aquatic > Freshwater > Lake | place: USA: Sparkling Lake... | reverse complement strand
TGGCTCGAAGTTCAGGCCGGCGACGATGGTGCCACCGGCTTCATCAAGCGCTCGGATCTGGGCCGCGACCGCGACGAGCAGCGTTCGGAGCGTTTTCAGGTCGGGCAGAAGCTCGATGCCATGGTCACCGGCTTCGATCGTTCGAAGAAGCCCAACTTCTCGGTCAAAGCCCGCCAGCTGGCCGAAGAGAAGGAAGCGGTGGAGCAGTTCGGTTCGTCCAACGCCGGCGCTTCGCTCGGCGACATTCTGGGCGCTGCGCTCAAAGCCAAGCAGTAAGTTCGGCATCTGCCGCAAACAGGCCCGTCCGGAGCGATCCGGGCGGGCCTTTTGCATTCTGGCCCCCGTCCCGCTAGACAGCCTGGAACTACTCGAACGCACGAGCGGAAGCCTCATCCCATGCCCCTTCAGGTCCACCAGTTCGCCTGCCTGTCCGACAACTACGGTTATCTGCTCCATGATCCCGCCAGCGGCGAGACGGTGTGCATCGATACGCCCGATGCAGCGGCGTACTTGCGCGAGGCAGAGGGCCAGGGCTGGACCATCACGCAGATCTGGAACACGCACTGGCATCCCGATCACGCGGGCGGCAACGCGGAAATCAAGGCGGCGACCGGCTGCGTGATTGTGGCACCAGAGGTCGATGCGCCGCGAATCGCCGGGGTCGATCGCATGGTGCAGCAAGGCGATACCGTCATGATTGGCGCTTACTCCGCGCAAGTCATCGACGTGGGCGGGCATACCATGGGCCATAACGCTTACCACTTGCCCGAGGCCGGGATCGCGTTTGTCGGCGATGCGCTGTTTGCGCTAGGCTGCGGGCGGATGTTCGAAGGCACGCCGCCGCAGTTCTGGGCCAGCCTGTTGCGGCTCAAAGCATTGCCTGCGCAAACCACGCTTTACTGCGCGCACGAATATACCGCCTCCAACGCGCGCTTTGCGGTCCATGCCGATCCCGAGAATGCGGCCCTCGCCGCCTATGTGGACGAGATAACCGCGCGGCGCGCCGAGGGGCTGTGGACCGTGCCCACCCGGCTGGACCGCGAACTTGCCACCAACCCGTTCCTGCGCGCGGATGATCCGGCACTGCAGGCGCGTTGGGGCGGGCAGGATGCGGTGGCCACCTTTGCGGCGCTGCGCCTCGCCAAAGACACTTTTCGGTAAATGACCGAAAAGCGCAGTTTCCGGGTCACGTCGTTCGATGTCGCCGAAGCCGCCGGGGTCAGCCAATCGACGGTGAGCCGCGCGCTGGCGGGCGATACCTCGATCAGCGAGCCGACGCGGGCGCGCGTGCGTGAGGCCGCAGAAAAGCTGAATTATCAGGTGGACGAGAACGCCGCGCGGCTGCGCCGGGGCAAGACCGGCACGCTGGCAGTGGTGATGATCTGCCGCCCCGAGCAGGACCGCAAGGACCTCAATCCGTTCTACTTCTCGCTGCTGGGCAGCACGTGCGCTGCCGCTGCAGCACGCGGCTATGAAGTGCTGGTGTCGTTTCAAGACAGCGCGGAAAACTTCATGGGCCACTATCAGGAACGCCGCAAAGCGGACGGGCTGATCGTGATCGGGACCAGCGAGAACACCGCCGCGTGGGACTATTTCGAAGCCCTGCCAACCGGTAGCCACTGGGCTTGCTGGGGCGCACCCAGCGATGCCTTTCCATGGGTGCGCAGCGATAATGTGGCCGGGGCAATGCGCGCCGCGCACCACCTGCTGGAATGCGGCTACCGCGCGGTGGTCTGTCTTGGCTCGGAAACCTCGCCGCAGCGCCAGTTCAAGGAGCGCTATGACGGCTATGCCGCAGCGATGTGCGAAACGGGCCATGAACCCGTGCTGCAGCGGATCGAGCGCGGCCTGCCGCGCGAAGAACAAGGCCGCCGCGCCGCCGCCGCGCTGGTCGAATCGGGGCGCCCGTTCGATGCGATCTTCGCGGTTAGCGACGAGATCGCGCTGGGCGCGCTGAAGGAGCTAGAACGGCGCGGCTACCGCGTGCCCGGCGATCTGGGCGTGGTCGGCTTCGATGGGGTGCGCGCAGGTGGATGGTCGAGCCCGCCCCTCACGACGATCGAGCCCGATTTCGAAGTGGCGGGCAACTTGCTCGTCGAGCGGCTGATCGCCGCGATGGCCGGCGAGGCCCCCGATTCCCGGCGCGTGCCGGTGCGGCTGGTCGTGCGGGGCTCGACCCGGGCGGGAGCCTGACGATCCAGCTTACTTGAGCTGCGCCTGAAACGAGATGGAAAAGCTTGGCGGGGTGCCGGTCGATGCGGCCATCACGCCCTTGGGATTGATGCACACGAACTTCACCGCCGGATCGTAGGCAGAGGTGGGCGTATAGGAGCATCCCGAATAGGCGGTGGGTACCGAGGCTGCGTTTGAATACCTGATGTCATTGCTGGCCGTGAATGTCAGTCCGCTGGTTGGGCTGCCTTGCACGAAGGTGGGGTTGGCTGCGGTCCCCACCATCATCGCTGCCGGGAGCGAGTCGATCAACAGAACTGTGCCCGTATCGACCGCCGATGAGCCGGTGTTGGTCACTAGAATGGTGTAGACCACGATCGCCCCTGGGATCGCCTTGGGATTGGTGGTGCCATTGCTCCCATCAGAAAGGACGGTCGAGGTCTTGACCAGCGTCAGCGTGGCATTCTGCGGCCGGCGAGTGTTGGTAATCGTGCATGAAATCACATCGCCCATCTTGGGGGTGATCGTGCCGCCCACTATGCTGGGCAAAGTGGTCGTGCTGGTCGCGGCATTGGTGCAGGCCATCGCGGCGGTATATTGCGTCAGGCTGGTCGCGCCTGCACCCAGTTCGGTGAGCGTGTAGGTCGTGCCCGCGCTGCCCTGAAGCAGCGGGGTCGTACCAGACGTCACCGTGCTACCGGTGCCGGTGGTGGTCGTGGTTGCCAGTGTGGTCGTGCCCTGATTGATGTTCATCGTAAACTGGTCGGTGGTAAAGCGCCGACCGCCGGTGCCCAGCGCCTTGGTCAGCCGCAAGTGCGGGAACGGCGTGTTGGTGAAGGTGCACGCCACATTATCGCCGAATTGCAGCGCGCCGAAGCTATAGCTGGTGGTGGTCACGCCCGATGGCAGCGGGGTTGTCGTTCCAGACGCCGCGTTGGTGCATGTCAGGTTGCTTTGGTAGCGCGAGAACGCGCTGGCACTGCCCGCTGCCATCGATTGCGCCAGCGTGACCGGGACTGCCGAGGACGTGCTCAGCACGGCAGCGGTGAACGGCCCCAGCCCGGTTCCGGAGGAGGTGCCGGTAGCCAGCGTGGTGCCGCCAGAGGTGGCGTTGATGTCGAATTTGAACTGGTCAGTGCTGTCAACGCGCGCGCCTGCGATCTGCATCGTCAGCCGGATCGTGGCAAAGCGCACCGCGAACATCACCCCCTGCAGCCCCCCGCCGACGATCGTGGTGGTGAGCGTTGTGGGCGTGCTCGAGCCGACGACATAAGCACCGACGGTGCCCGTCACGCCGGTCACGTTGAAGCTATTGGTGCCGGTGCCGCTGATCGTGGGATAGACCGCGCCACTGGTTGGGCCGGACTGATCGAGCAGCACCCAATTGCCGCCGTTGGTCTGAAATCTGAGCGATTCGCCCTCGTTGGAGGATTCGGCATCGGCCGCCACGAACATGTAGCCGGTAATCTGCGACACGCCAGCCGGCGGGGTCAGCACGATATTGGAAATGGTCGCGATCGTGGTGCCGGCGGCGGTCTGATAAAGCGACGGGCGGCCCGCGATGCCGAGAAACGAGCTGTTGCCGACCGAGGACCCAGACCACGTCGGCGATGCAGACCCTGCAATCGCGGCACCGCTCACGTTCAAAGTGAACGTCATCACGGTGCCATCGGGCAACGTATAGCTGTAGGCTTGACCGCCTGCAGAGCGCGCCGCCGTGTCGTTGTAACCGCTGAAGTCGAGCCAGCAATACGTCTGCCAATTGGACGGACCGGTGGACCCTTGCGATGTTGCGACATTGCAATTGGCAGCAGCAGCGGGGCTTGCCATGAGCGCGGCCAGCACCATCGCCAGAAAACATAGTATCAACCGGCCGATTTGCGTCCGCTTCATCCCCACACCCAACTTGCCCGTGCTTGAGCAGTCGGGACTAAGTCAAAACCATTAGGAGAGCGTTAACCGTACCTTGAAAGCCGCGGTTAGTTGGTGAGGCCCGCGATGCGCGAAAAGCGGAACCCACAACGCCGCTCACCCTGCGCCTGTCAAAGGGTGCTTGCATCACGGCCGCGCCGTCATGCTTCGACAAGCTCAGCATGAGCGAATCTTGAGACATGGGTCTCAAGATCGACGAAGGTTATTCTAGTTGGCGAGACCCGCGATTGCGGTATCGACCAGCGTGCGGTCGGCCTCAGCGCTGTGGTGCTGCGCGATCAGCGCGGCGGCGGCGGCGGTCGCCGTGCTGGCGGCGCGGGCGCGCAGTTCATCGATCACCGCGCGCTCGGCGGCAGCAATCTTGTCATTGGCCATCTGTTCGCGGCGCACGATCATCGCCGCCGCATCGGTTTCTGCCTTGGCGACAATCGCCTCGGCTTCGCGTCCAGCGTGTTCAATCATCGCGGCGGCATCCTTTTCGGCGCCTGCGATCTTGGCAAGATAATCCGCGCGCAACGCTTCGGCTTCGGCGCGCAGCGCTTTGGCATCATCAAGCTGCTTACGGATCGCGGCGATCTGCTTGTCGAGCCCGCCGGTAATCACCCCGGGGACTTTCTGCCAGATCAGGATGCCAATGAACACGGCCATCGCCAGCGCCACAAACCAGCCCGGTACGAGTCCGAAAGCGTTAAGCTCAGGCACCTCGGAATGGGCCGCGCCTGCCGCCAGAAGAGCCAGATCAGACCCTAAGTTAGACATGGAGCACACCCTTTACTGCAGCGCGCGCTGCTTCGGCATCGACCGTAAGGCCCGCCACTCGCGCCGCGATATCGCTCGCCGCTTCGGCTGCAACCGTTTCGATTTCCGCGAGAGCGCCTTCGCGCGCGGCGGCGATGCGGCTTTCGGCTTCGGCAAGGCGGCTTTCAATGCCTTTGCCAGCGACCGCCAGCTGCGCTTCAGTAGCTTTGGCGCCCTTGGCCTTGGCCTCTGCAATCAGCGTCTGGGCCTGCCCGCGCTGCGTGGCCGATTGCACCCGCCAGGTATTTTCCTGAGCGTCTGCATCGCGGTGCGCGGCTTCAGCGGCATTCAGGTCATCGGCAATCCGCTTGCCGCGGCTGTCGATGGTTTCGATAACGCGCGGGGCCATGCCCCGCCCGATGAAGAAGAACACTGCGCCAAAAATCACCAGCATCCAGAAGATCTGGCTCGCGTAGAAATCGGATAATTGCGAAATCTGTGGCATTTTGGGCTTGGGCTCCGGCAGACCGATGCAGAATTTGCCGCCGGGCTGCAGTGTCTGGCCAGCGCAGAAAGCGCTCACCAGACACTGCATGCAACGGCGATATGTTTAGGCGACGAAGATCAGGATCATCGCCACAACGAACGACAACAGACCCAGAAGCTCGGCGGCGGCGAAGCCGATGAACAAACGGCCCTGCTGGCCATCGGCCGCACCCGGATTGCGCAGTGCGCCCTCGAGGAACGAGCCGAAAACATTACCCACGCCGATGGCGGCCATGCCGGCACCGATCGCTGCGAGGCCGGCGCCGATCAGCTTTGCGCTTGCTGGTTCCATGATATTCATTCCTTCTCTTCAGATGTCTTGTGAAAAACTCGGGGTGACTTGGACGAAAAACTCAAAACTGACCCGTGCTCAGTGCAAATGCTCGGCGTCGTTGATGTAAAGCGAGGTGAGCAGCGCGAACACGTATGCCTGAATTCCCGCAACGAGGATTTCGAGCGCGCTGATCGCAACCATGAGAGCAAAGCTGGGGATGGCGACGAGGCCAAAGAAAAACGGGCCGGCATTGGTGCCGCCGATCACGAAGCTCGACAGCACTTCGAGTAGCACGTGCCCGGCCATCATCGCCACAAACAGACGCAGGCCGAGGCTGAACGGCCGCACCAGAAACGATACCAGCTCGATCAGGAAAATCAGCGGGATCATCGGCGCCGGCGTGCCATGCGGGATGAACAGCGAGAAGAAGTGAAGCCCATGCTTCCAGAAGCCGACAATCAGCACGATTGCGAAGGACAGGATGGCGAGCACGCCAGTCGCGCTGAAATGGCTGGTGAAGGTGAACGGATGGACGCCTGCCAGCCCCAGAGGAAGCAAGCCGAGCAGGTTGGCAAAGAGAATGAACATGAACAACGAGAAGACGTAAGGCAGATAGCCGCGGCCTTCCTTGCCAATGTTTGTCTCGAGCATGTTGTCGATAAAGCCGGTCATGCTCTCGACCGCCATCTGCCAACGGCCAGGGACCAGTTCGCGGCGCATGCCGCCGATCATGAACACATAAAGCACGATCGCCGAGATCAGCATCCACAGCGCCGAATTGGTAAAGGGGATGTGAAATCCGGCAATGGCCCAGTTATCCGTGCCGAACATCGGCGCGATCATGAACTGGTGCATCGGATCGACTTTGGCTTCAGCTGCCACGCGCAGTCCCATTCAGCTGTTAAACAAAACCGGCATGCCGCCTGCGCCCGGATGGCTCATTCGGAAGGCCGGTTCGAAATCCGGATGATATTTCTGAAAGCGACGACAATCCCGAGGAATAGCATCACCATCAGGCCCCAGTGGAACCCACGCCCGACGAGCCAATCAATGGCTACGCCAACCGCTGCTCCGCCAATCATTCCGCCCAGCAATTCAGCGAGCACCCGGTTGCCCAAGCGGTATCCCGCATCGGCCCCCTGCTGCCCGCTGCGGGTCCGCCGCGCTTCGCTTTCCCGAGCGGCGGAAAGCCGACTCTCAAGCGATGCGATGCGGGATTCCGCGCTGGTTGGTTCCTGTTCGGAGGGTTCGTCCACCATGCCGAGCTTATCCCCTATAGTGCACGCATCATCAGACGCACGCGCAATGGAAATGGCCCGGCGCGGTTCGCGCTTCCCCCGACAAGGGCGCGGTCCCTTTAGGAAGCGAGGTGGGGCAAGTCAACCACAGTGCTGCAATGCCGCAAATCCTTATCTTGCGGCATTATGCTGGGCAGGGGGCCAGACGTTTAGCCCGGCTTACGGGCAGCGCGAATCGCGCTGCGGCGCAGCGGCGGTGCGGGTTTGCCAGCTGCCATCGGGCGCTTGATACTTCTCGCCCGGCTTCGTCTGAGCGATCAGGACGCAGCCCGTGGTCAGCGCATATTCTTCCAGCGTGGCGTTGTTGGCCTGCGCTTTTTGCGCATAGACCGCCTTGCGCTTGATGTTGATGTCTTCGACCACGGCGCGCAGCGCAGGCGATGCCGTGCCGACATAACCGAGATAGCCATCGACACGCTCGCCGACCTGCCCCGCTTCGCGCGCAGCAGCGTAGGCCGGATCGCGCTGCGCAAGGGCCGGATTCGCGCCGAGCAGCGCAAGCGCTGTCAGCGCAGAGCCAAACCGGGCTTTGATCCCAAACCGGGCTTTGATCAAAGTGCGCGCCATGTCAGAAAATCTCCGCGTTCTTGTCGATCGTCTGCGCCGCATCGGCGGCAAGGCGATAGATCACTTCCTGTTTGATATTGATATTGAGCTCGATGACGATCGGCTTATCCGGCGCTTTCACGGTAATGCAGCCTCCCATCATCAGTGCCAACGGCAGCGCCGCGAACGGCCTCAGCCCTCTCCCAAATCGTTTCTTGCCTGCGCTGCTGTTCATGCAGCGGATCGTTGCAGGGTTGTCTGACTTGGTCAATTGCAGCCTCCTCATGGCGTATGTTCGATTGCGGGCGGCTGAATGCGGCTCGCAGCTTCGGGAAAGGAAATGGTGAGGCCCGCGGGCTTGAGCGCAGGCTTTCCCGCTGGCGCGGCGGCGCGTTGCAGCGCGTGGCCGCGCGCGTCGACCAGCCCCAGCGTGCGCGGATCGCGGATGAACGCAGGGTCGTAGGTGCCCTTGAGCGAATTGATCAGCCGGTAAAACGGCGCGCGGATGCTGATGTTGAACTGCAGCGGCAGCTTGGCCACGCGGCGGGTCAGGAAATTCTGCTTGGTGCCCTTGCCCTGCCGGATTCCGGTAAAGCGCAGATCGGTGACCAGATCGCCCGCCAGATTGCCCTGCATGCCGATGGTCATATACTTGTAATCCATCGATTTCAGCGCATCGAACGCAAAATTGGCCATCGGCGAGAGGTCTTTATAGCTAAGCGCGCCGATATAGGAGACATTGCCCCCCGGCGGCCGCGAGACCAGCCTGCCACCCAGAATGCGTCCGCCGTCCTTGTCAAAGGCCAGCGGCAGAGTTCCGTCGAACGTGCCGGTCGCCGCGATATTGCCCAGTTGCATGCGCTCGAGGAAGCGCGCCGCGTCGAACCCGGTGATGGTCAAGGTCAACCGCCGCTCCTCGGTCAGCGCCATCCTGAGATCCGCCGGCTCCAGCGCGATCGATCCGCCGAGGAACGGCCACTGCGCGCCGTTCAGCCGGATGACCTGCCCAGGACGCAGCTCGAGATCGACCGTACCGCCCGTCACTTCGATCCCCGGATTGACCGAGGCGACCTTGAGCACCTGATGCGGCGCGGTGACCATGCCGAGCAGATCGTCAAACCGCAGCGTTCCTGCAATGCCTTTGACCGGGCCGAATGCGGCAGCAAGATCCAGCCCTTTGGTGGTCAGATCGCCTGTGCTGGTGAGCGATGTGGCATCCCAATCGATGCGTCCGCTGCCGGCAACTTTGCCATTGACGTTGGCCACCACGCCCTTGGCGAGCAGCGAGAGATCGGCGGGCTGCAAGCCGCCCTTGCCTTCATCGAACGCCAACCCATCGAACACCAGATCGGCGCTGCCCCGCACGCTGGCCAGATCGTGCAGGATCGCAGCGCGGACGACGTCGTGTCCGGCCTTGGCGGTGCGCAACAAGGCATTGGCGGAAATGCGATTGTTATGGAAAGTAAGCGTCGCGCCTTGCGCGGTGAGTGGTTCAAACCATGCGGGTGCGGCGCGATCGGCCAGATCGAAGCGCGCACCCGATACCGCGAGGGTGCCGCCAGCATAAGTCCATGCGCCCGACGCCCGCGTCAGATCGAGAGGTACCGCCGCGAGCCGCCCTTCCGCGCCGGCAAACGTGCCCGCCATATCCTTGCCCAAGCGCGCCGAGATGGCGGCGAGCGTGAAGCGGTTTTGCGCGTCCTTAGGCCCTAGCACGGCAGTCACCGCGCTGGCCGTCAGCGCGCCGGGCCAGCGCAAGCTAACCGGCCCGCTGCCGAGGCTGAGCGGGGTGGAGCCGAGCCGCCCGGTGAGCGCCAGTGCAGGCGCGGTGGCGGCAAATTCGAGGCCGCGCGCCCCGCGCCGCACCATCGCGCCGCCGCTTGCGGGACAGAGCGTGATCGCGCGCGCATTGAATACTGCCGCCCCCAACATCAGCCGGTCGAAGCGCGGGGCAATGCAGCGCGGAAACAACGCGAGCGTGCCGCCGGTGCTGAACGAACCTTGCAGTGGCAGGACCAGATTGTCCGCCCTGCCCCCCGGGATCGCGCCCGTGGCCTTGACCACGCCCGAAAATCCGATGGTGCCAGTCGCGCTCTGCACGATCTTCAGAGCGGGCACCGCCAGCGACCCGCCGTCAGCGCGGTACGCGGGCATCGCGAGGTCCAGCAAGGTGCCCTGCGCCGCGTCCTGCTCCACCCGTCCGCTGATCTGCGGGAGGCCCTCGCCGCCGGTGATGAAATTGCCGGTGAAGCGCGGGACACGCCCATCTCCGCCAGACAGTGCAACCCGCGACAGATTGAGCAGGCCCTGCCCGCTTCCGCCGCGCAAGACCGCGCTGGGCACCCCGGCGTGCCACGCGCGCCCAGACTCCTGACCATAGACAATTTCGGCGCTGAGACGGCTGCCGACCTCTTCGCGTGCCAATGCGCTGCGCATCTGGCCGATCATTGGCGCGATCAAGGTGCCCGCAGCGCTGGCCTGCGCCGCGGCCAGCGTCTGCTCCAGCGCCGGCCCGCGCCGTAGCGAACGCGCACCCACCGTGCCGCGCACATCAAGCGCCGCCGAACCCGCGCGGGCGCGGACCAGCCCATCAAACGCAAGCTCTCCGGCCGCAGCAGACGGCGCGCGCAGATCGGTGGCCTTGCCCATCACCCGCGCGCTCAGCGCGCCGCCGGTGAGCGACAGGCCAAAGCGCAGCGCCAGCGCAGCCAGTCGTCCCTGCGGCGCGGCAATGGCCCCGCTGCGCAGATCGCCGCGCGCGCGCAGATCGTGCAAGTGCTTGTCGAGCGTGGCATCGAGCCTCAGCGCCGCAGGCGCGGCGGCGATTCCGCCCGCGCAGCGCAGCGAAGCCATGCGCAGCGGTCCTTGAAAGCGCGGCTGCTCTTGATCCACACGCAGCTTGCCGAAGGCGGTGGTGCGCCCGGCCTCGCACGGCCCCAGCGTGAGCGCCGGCGCAACCACGGCCAGCGAGCCGGCAAAGCCTCCGCGCAGCTGGCCATCGCCGTCGAGTTTGATCCCCAGCCGCCCGAAATCGCCTTCCAGCAGCGCGCGGCCATCGGTCAGCGCAACGTTGTAATCGGGCAAACGCGGCGGCTGATTGTCGGCAGCGGGCGCAAACAGCACCTTGTCGAGCGATCCAAAACTCAGCTTGCCGCCGAGGTATGTTCCATAAAGCCTTGGCCTGACGAACACGATCCGGCCTGCCCTCGGCATGCCTCTGGTGTAGTCGACGCTCAGTTCCGCGCGCTCGATGGTAAGGTCCGGCCGGGCCGGATCGCCGATCACCACATCGCGCAGCACCTGTGTGCCCGGGCCGATCGATACGATCGTGTAATGCACCGGGAGCGCCAGCGCGCTGAGCTGCCGATCGATGATCCCGCGCGCGATCTGCTCGCGCGCCAGCCACACCCCGGCCAGAACGACGATCAGCGCGCCCCCGGCCAGCAACGCGGGCCTGCGCCAGCGGCGCGGCGCAGTGGCAGAGGCAGAGGCAGAGGCAGAGGCAGAGGCCGGCCCGCCTGCTCCAGCCGGTTCCAGCGGCAGGGGCGATTCTTCCGCGAAATCGGTGTGGTCCGCCATCAATCCCCTTCTTGCGCAGCCGCGCGGCTTAGGCAATGCAAAGCGCAAGGGCCGTGGGGGCCGCTTTGGCAAAACCCGCGCCGGGCACGCCATGGACGATGAACCCAAGCTGTTTGCTGAACGTAGCGCCGGGCGACCGGGCGAAAACCGTCTGCGCGAGGTTGGACTTGATCCATCCGGCCACCGCGCGCGGCTGCGCAAGCGCTTGCTCGAAGGCGGCGATGATGCGCTGGCCGATCACGAGATGATCGAATATTTGCTGATGACCGCGATCCCCCGGCAGGATGTGAAGCCGCTGGCGCGCATGCTGCTCCAGCGCTTCGGCAGTCTGGCGGGGGTGTTCAATGCCGATCCGCGTGCGCTGATGGCAACGCCGGGGATCAAGGAAACTGCGGCAGCCGCCATCCGCATTGCCGCCATCGCCTCGCGCCGCCTCGCCCGCTCGGTGATGCAGGAATTGCCCGTGCTATCGAGCTGGTCCGCACTGCTCGATTATCTGCACATCGATATGGCGCATCTCACCCACGAGCGCGTGCGCGTGCTCTATCTCAACACGCAGAACCGGCTGATCCTGGATGATAAAGTGGCCGACGGCGATATCGACGAGGCCGCGATCCATCCGCGCAAGGTGATCCACAAGGCCATGGATATCGGCGCTGCCGCGCTGATTCTGGTCCACAACCACCCCTCGGGCAGCCCCGAACCCAGCCGCGCCGACATCCAGATCACGCAGAAGATCATGGAAGCGGGGCGGTTACTGGGCGTTGCGGTGCATGATCACGTGATCATCGGGCGCGAGGGGCACGTCTCGCTGAAAGCAAAAGGCCTGATCTAGTGGATTGACCGGTTCAGAAGAGTCCGGAAGTGGATTCCCAACGGGGGGCTTCTGTGCGAGTCTGGAGGGATGCGCGATGGCATCACTTTCACCCTAACTGCTGCCGATCGGCAGCG
>Ga0164294_10004586_pt1 | contig 12038 bp, 10 predicted proteins | sample GEODES005metaG_FD_111479 | JGI IMG/M metagenome (GOLD analysis project Ga0164294, IMG submission 111479) | Oligotrophic lake water microbial communities from Sparkling Lake, Wisconsin, USA - GEODES005 metaG | ecosystem: Environmental > Aquatic > Freshwater > Lake | place: USA: Sparkling Lake... | reverse complement strand
GGGGGGGATACACAAATTAAATGACGGAATGACGGAGGGGGGGGGTGTAGGGGGAAACATCCAAATAATTAGATTAACCCATCCTACTAAAATTTCCACTTTTCAATTGTTCAAACATCATCTGACCGATAAACCCTTTTATTTTAGGGTCATCTATCTTTTTGAAAAAATCAAATCTATCATTGAAAAAAGACATAATAGTTTTGTCTAAAATATCATCAAACTTTTGTCGTTTATTGGTATCTGAATTATCCCCATTCATAACTTTTTGGAGACCTTCGTTAGTAAAAACCTTTTCTTTTACTTTATCTAAATCAAGTCGGTCTTGTTCTGATATTTCAGAACCATACACATCATTTATTTGACTTATTATTTTGGAGAGTAAATCCATCTCCTGTATCTCAACTCCTTTGGAAGTTCCTACATCAATACCTTTTAATATCCCACCCTTTTCACCATCCTCCAAGTTAATCTTACCTGAAAATGTCTGTTGAATACGGAAACTTTCCAAATCAACTGAATTAAGGATATCTCTTACATCAGGTTTTTCTCTTTTGGGAAGTTTCTTGTTCAGATATTTGACAAAAACAAACAACTTTTCTAACTCAAGGTCAGTAAATGTCATTATTTGAGTGATATACCCGTATAAACGGATATAGGACTGAATATTAGACCTGAATAACTCCTTTTGGTCAATATCCTGTATCTCTTTCCATTTATCAACAACCCTATTTAATATCGGTTGTAATTGTTCTTGAGGAGTATTGGGGTTATAAAAGATATTACTGAACTCTTCAATCTCATATTTTGTGAATAAATGGGTTCCTTCAATATCATTTTGTAATGTGTATAATCGGTTAGGGTCAGTTTCCTCTTCCAACATAGTGTTCTCATAGTAATCTTTGAAGGATTGGTAAATGTCTTTGGGTTCATTTACAAAATCCATTACAAAAGTGTCTGTCTTACCTGTTGTTTTCCTGTTCAATCTTGATAATGTCTGAACACATTGGAGACCTCCCATAGTTTTATCAACATACATTGAACTCAAATTTGGTTCATCGTATCCTGTTTGAAACTTATTTGAAACGAGTAGAATTCTATATCGGGGGTCTTTTAATCCTTCGGGTATTGAAACCTTTGGAGGTAATTTATTCAAATTATCCTCTGTATATTCTTGTCCTTCCATTCTAACCACACCACTAAATCCTACTAAACAGGAATAAGGTAATCCCAATTCTTCCATCTGTTTTTTCATCTCTTGGAAATACTGAACACAATGTTTCCTTGACCGAACCACAACCATTCCTCGTCCTTTACCTTGTATCTTTTTAGAGGTGTGTTTCACGAAGTGTTCAAGGATTATTTTAACCTTGTGTTTAATGGTAATGGAATGTCCATCAACATACTTTACCAATTCTTCCATTACCTTATTTTTCGGTAATTCCTTGTCATCCTTAACTTCCTTATTTAATTTGAACCAACGGGAATATGTAGTGTAATTCTGTAAAACATCCAATGTAAATCCTTCGGTGATGGATTGTTTCATAGAATAGATGTGGAAGGGAACAAATTTACCTTCTGAATTTTTCCTTCCGAATATTTCAAGGGTCTTATTCTTGGGGGTTCCTGAAAAAGAAAAAAAACTAATATTTTCTTTCTTACCTCTACTTCTAATCTCATCTAATATTTTCCTATCAACATCTGTGTATTCTTCTTCATCATCCTCATCTGTCTCGTTTTCTTCTCCTTTGGATAATGATTTCTTTAGGTGTTTGGAACTTTCCCCTGACTGACTTGAATGGGCTTCATCCACGATTATTCCAAACGATTTGTAGGGTAGTTCATTTATTGTATCAGATATTCTTGGGAACTTTTGGATGGTGGTAATTATGATGTCTTTACCTTTTTCCAAAAACTCTTTTAATTGAGAACTATTACCATCCACAGGATTTACCACCCCTGATGTCTGTTCCAATTGTTTTATGGTGTATTGTAATTGTTGGTCAAGAATTTTTCTGTCGGTTATTACAATGATTGTATCAAATAATCTCTTTGTATCATTAGGGTCTTTGTATAGGGATGTAAGTAGATGAGACAACCAACCGATTTCAAAACTTTTTCCACTACCTGTGGAATGTTGAATTAGATAATTTTTACCAACACCTTCTTCCAATAGGGTTATCCTTATTTTTCTGATTACCTCCAATTGATGAAAACGGGGAAAAACCAAAAATTCTGTTTTCTTTTCAATTACTCTTTGTTCTTTATCACTCCATTCTTTTTCCTTTTCAACGGATAAATGAACAAAGTTTTCAAGTATGTCTAAAACTGAATTGGGAGTTAAAATATCCTTCCACAGATATTCGGTTCTCATTCCTCCTGTATCAGGATTATCAATTCCTTTGTTATAGGGTAAAAACCTTGTTTTATCTCCTGATAATCTTGTAGTCATTGAAACTCTATCATTATCACAACAGAAATGAACTATACATCTTTGGAATTGAAGTAATGGTTCCTTTGGGTCTCTGTCATACCTGTATTGTCTTTCACTATCAATAATATTCTGATTGGTAAGTTGGTTCTTCAACTCCATAGTCATAAACGGAATACCATTTATGAATAAACCCATATCAATACTATTCTCATTTTTGGTGGAATAGTGTAATTGACGAACAACAACAAATCTGTTCTTTTGGAATAACTCCTGATGTTCGGGATTAAGATTGTTTTTGGGTTGGAAGTATAACAACCTAAAATTACATCCTCTGTCCTTTATTCCCTTTCTCAAAACATCAATCAATCCTCTTGATGAAATCTCATTATTGATACGAATAATCAGTTTTTTGTCAGTATCAGAACCATATTGGTCTTGTAATTTGTTGTATTCTTTTCCTTGAGTGTCTTTTATAAATCCAACAATATCTTCAGAAATAGAACAATTTATTCTATCATATTCACTAAACAAACGAGACTTATAACCCAATTGAACCAATGAGTTTTCAATATGTTCTTCAAGGTTTTTTTCTGAATATCCCATAAATATTTAAGGTGATAGATGGATAAGTAATTTTATTTAACGATTACGAGAAAAGATTTTTTTAAGGTCATTATTCTCTTCACTATTTGTAAAAATATTTCTTACTAATTCAATTTCTTTATGTAATGAAATCCAATTAAATAAATGTTCTTGAATAAACCTGTGTTGAATGTTAGAATTATAACATAACTCCAACCATTCAGTAATAATTGAACATTCATTTATTTCTTTTATACTTTTATATCCCAAGTCCTCCAATCGTGGTATTGTTGATTGTTTGTAATATTTCTTAATAAATGTTGAATTCCTCTTTGGTGTTTTTTTTATATTATTCATCTGATTAAATTTTAATTAATTCCTCACATCAATCTTCCCTGTAATCACCTCACTTATTAAAGATTGTCTGTATTCTTTTAATAAATCTATTTTCTTTTGTTCCATTGAAACTAATTCATCAATCTCTTTGGTTCGGTTTTCCAAGTATTCAACTATTGTTATTTGTTCATTTGATAATTTTGGATAAACAATTATACAATCTTTGATATTTTCAACATGAACATTTTTATTTACACCTCCATGGATTTCTTTTTCTATTTCTGTTAGAAATATTGAAGAGTTTAGATAAAATTTAATGAATGAATGTATAATTTCATTAGAAAATCTAAATCTAATTAAGAATGAACCATAAATTGATTGGATATGGGAATCAAAAATTCCAAATCTTCCAACACCTCCCGTCCTTGGGAATAAAAAATCTCCTTTTGTTAAACCAAATCTCCAATAATCAGTTTCTTCAATTTCATAAAAAGGTGAATTTTCAACAGAAATTGAATTATCATCATTTATATCTGTAATTCTCACCATTCTATACCCTGTATCATCATAATCATTTGATGAATAATATCCCTGTCTATGTTCCAAAGTAATCCATTTTAATTTGGATAGAATCCAATGTTCGGGTATCTCTCCAATCCAATCCACACCACTTTCCTTCATTTTCACATCAGGGTTAAGACCTTTTGTAATGACCTCATTGATGAGTGAGGTTCTTTGTTGTTTTAAGAGGGTAATTTTCCTTTCTTTTGTTGAAATTAATTTATCTACCAACTCGGTTTTTTCATCTAAAAATTGGACTATTTGGAGTTGTTCATAGAGTGGTAATTTACAAACAGGGAATTCTTTTATCATATCCTTGTTTATATTAGGTTGTCCTCCTCCACGACCCATAGATTTAACTTGTTCTTGAAATCCCAAAAACCAATAATAATAAAATCTCATTTCAGTATTGGAATTTGTTGGGAGAACACAAACACTCTGATTACAATAAGATTGAAAAGTTGATACTCCGATTTTTCCAATTTTTCCACCATACATTGAAATAAAAATTGAAGATGATGGATAGAGTTTCAGGGTTGGATAGTCAGTTAAAGTTTTATCTGTTAGTTTTTGTAAAGTATCGGTTAATATACCTTCATTTAAGTCGGAAGTAGTAATCCAATTATACTTTCCATTATCATAGTATTCATTATTTTCAGATTTGGGGGTTGTTCCTGAACCAATATTGTTGAATACTTTATTTGTAGAAATCAAGACCCAATGTTCAGGAATATCCCCAATCCATTCAATTCCTGATTGTTTATATGATTGATATGTTTTCATAAGATTCTTTTATTAAGAATAAAATATGGTCAATGACAGAATTTTCATCTATTACCAATTTAATTGTTTGAATACTCTTATTATCATCGGTTTCAATTCGTCTAATTTTTATTGATATTCTTTCAGTATCAATTTTTAATATTTTATTGACAGGTAAAAAACATAGAATATTTAGATTTTCTAAATCTAAATCTGTTTTCTAAAAAAATATTTGATGTTTTACGAAAAGTTTTTTCCTTTTTAACCCTCCGATAAGTCCTACCTGTTCTGTTGTCATAATCTTATCAATTTATTCAATATACCATCACTTTCTTTTTCCAACTCCAATAGTTCTTTGGTAATATCTTTCAATGAACGGAATGGTTTGTATTTGTGGAAATACTTGGTAAAGTTTATCTCATACCCAATTGTATCTTTTGTCCTGTCCATCCAACTATTCGGTAAATAAGGTTTTACCTCATTGTTGTAGTATTCATCAATATCAACTCCTAATGGTATTCTTTCTGTATCTCTTAATGACCCATCACATTTGGGTTTTCCTTGTTTGTCTGTTTCAACTTTACCATCTTTTATCAATGGTTGTTCAATTACTACTTTTGTATATCCGAAGAACTCATTGTTGAATATCTTGGTAAATTCTGTTTCTTGGAAGTTCTCATACTCGTTGGTAAGTTGTTCAACCATTTCATTGGTTATGAACTTTCGTTTATTTCCCAATGATTTTTTCATTGGTTTGTAGTAACTGGAACCATCAATTAGTTGAATCTTACCTTTCCTTTGTTTATTCTTTTGGTTTGATAAAATCCAAATGTAGGTGGTAATACCTGTATTGAAGAATAGTTGGTCGGGTAATTGAACCACACACTCCAACCAATCATTTTCAATTATCCACTTACGGATATTACTTTCTCCTGAACCACTATCCCCTGTAAATAAGGGTGACCCATTGAAAATAACTCCAACTCTTGAACCTGTGGGTTCCATCTTACTTATCATATTTTGGAGAAAAAGTAAAGAACCATCACTACTACGAGGGGTTCCTACAAAAAATCTACCATTAGGATTTTGACTTTCATTTTCAATAAAATCTTGTTCCCCCTTCCAACTTACTCCAAATGGGACATTGGACATTAAATAATCAAACTTGATACCTTCAAAATGGTCGTTTGATAATGATGAACCTAAACGGATGTTGTTAGGGTTTTCTCCTGTAATCAACATATCAGATTTACAAACTGAATATGTTTGGGGGTTAAGTTCCTGACCATACAAGTTGATTTCAATATTGGAGTTAATATTCTCTAAAATCCAATTTTTACCAATAGTCAATATACCCCCTGTTCCACAACAACAATCAAAAATTGACCTTACTTTTCCTTCACCTTTCAAACTTTCCTTACTACCACTAAACACCAATGAAACCAATAATCTTATCTCGTCCCTCGGTGTGTAATGCTCTCCCGATGTCTCGTTTGACATCTCACTAAACCTTCGGAGTAGTTCTTCAAAAATCAAACCCATAGTGTGGTTATCTACAACATCAGGGTGTAGGTCAATTGTAGAGAACGTTTCAACAACCTGATACAACTTTCCATTTTTACTTAATTTTTCTATTGGTTTCTCCAATTGGAAATTTTCAATTATTTCTCTAACATTTGGACTAAATCCATTCAAATAATTGTTGAAATTCAAAGAAATATTGAGGTGGTCTTGTCTTAATCTTTGTAAATCATATTTTGAGTTATTATAAAATGACAACCCAATCTCATTCAATAACATTGGTGTTGGGTCATTCACTTTTTTAGAATATTGTTCATAAAGTTCAATAACCTTATCTTTTGAAGGTTCCAATACACAATCCAACCTCCGAAGAACAATTAGGGGTAAAATTAAATCACCATACTCATGAGGTTTGAATAGTCCTCTTAATAGGTCATCACATACCGACCAAATAAATGACGATAGTTCGTGGTGTTTTTCAGTCATATTTCCCTCTTAAATGTGTCTTAAAATAAATTATATAAAAGTAAGACATAAGAAGGATATGATTATAAATAAGAGTATAAAGTTGATAATCAGAAATTTATTGGTTTTTCACTAATTCACTAACATATTTAAGTAACCTGAAATTATACCCTTGTCAGAGAATTTAGAAACATAATAACACGAATTATTACTCTCAATAATCGGTTCAAAATGAACTTTCCCTTTTGTTCCCCTAAACTCACTAAACTCAATATTCACTTTTCTGTCCATTACTTTGTGGATTTTTTCTCCTGATTTTGGATTTGTAAGTGTTTTTTGACTTTTTATAAGTGTTTCCCTTGTTCCGTGTAATACTGACTTAACCCCATTTACATTTCGGAACATATAGGGGATTATTTCACTGAATTCACTTTGAACGAGTATATGTGAGTGATAATTACTACTTTCTTTATCCCTCTCCCAAAAGTAAATTAAGTGGTTATATGGTATGTCATTAAAAATAGACCTAACACATTCCTCCCTTTTGTCAAAATTTGGGGATATCCTTGGTCTGTATGTAATAATATAATTGAAATCCAACTTTGTCAAATTTTTTCCATTACTAATTGAAGTTTTCATAATTCATTTCATTTTGAAGACAGGAAGGGTAGTTAGGAACTATCCATCCCAATTATTTTCTTAATAAATATTAAGTTTCTCGGTTAAGTGAAGTGTTTATAAAAAAATCTTTTTCCTGTTTGACTTGGTCATTTATTTCTTCTATGATTTCAAAAAATAAAGAAAATGAATGGAATAACACGACTATGTAAGGATTGTCAAATTGAGAAACCATTAGAAATGTTCCGTTTCTCTAACAATAATCATCGTTTGGATTGTAAAACCTGTGAAAATCAAAAAAGGGTTGAACGAAGAAAAAAGAAATTAAGTGAAGACCCTGATTACAGAGAAAAGTTGAGAGAATATGATACAGAGAGAAAACGACTATCAAGAGTAAAGAAGTAATAAAAATTATAAATATGGGGACAGATATACTGAACAATTTTAATATGAGAAAAGATAGAACACCGGAATTAAATTCAAGAAAATTGAAAATTCATTTATCAGAACTTATGGATTACATCCCTTTAGTGATTGTTAAAGACCCCGAATTTTGTTTTGGGGGTATTACTACTGAAAAGGAGTTGGACTTTATAGTAAGTTTATCACACGAACAATGGAAGGAATTATGTATTTCTAATTTTGAGGAAAACTTTGATGAATTTACACAAAATTATAAGGATATGATTTTTGAAAAGTTTTCAGATGAATTCATAAAGTTCAAAAAATCTGTCTCTAAATAAAAGAATGTATATCCTTACACAGAAAAAAATGGTATTAATACAAAAATCCCCCCTGAAAAAGGGAGGATTTTCTTTTAACCTTTAATTTGAGACACTTTGATTAACCGATGTTCTGATTTTGTCTTCAAACTCATTATAAATATTCAAATCTGTTTCCTTGTTGTATCTTAATAAGGTTCCTATTTTCTTGTGTCCTGTTGTCCTCATTAAAATATGGGGTCTTATCCCTTGACGAAGACAGGAAGTAATATAAGTTCTCCTTCCTGTATGTGAAGTAATGAGTTGATATTTGGGGATGTTCAAATCAACAACCTTATTTTTTACCTGTTTTAATATTTTAACCTCACTAACCATACCCAACTTACACATCAATAATTTTATTTCTTTGTTGAAATCCTGTTGATGAACCTTTGGAAATAATCTTGGTTGATATTTTGTAAATTTCCTCCCTTTTTTCATTAGACGTAATAACTTCTCTAAAATTTTCAATTTGAATTCAATATCAACACTTTCGTCATCTCCTTCATAAAATTCATAGGTTAAACCCAACATATCAATAAGAAGGTCTATGGTTATGTCAATTATTGGAATAATACAAACTTCAGGTATGTTCGTTTTTTGACGATGTATTTTAATATTTAGATATTTTTTCTTACTATCCAATATATCTATATCAACAAATAGGTTATCAATTGATAATCGGTCAAAATCTACATAACTTAATCCTGTGGAACATAGAAATACCATAATTCTTCCAATCAAAATCTCTCTTTCTGACAAATCAAACCTGTTCTCTTTGAAATATCTACTATAAAAAACTTCTCGTTTTAATCTTTCAAACTCTTCTTTATCAAATACAACAAAATCATTCTTCTCTTCTCTTTCAACCTTTACCCTTTGAAAAGATGGTGGAACGTTCATTTCCAAGTGATTAGATACATACCTCAAAAATGTTTTGAGGGTTTTTGTGTATTTCCCAATGGTATTCAATTGAAGTCCTTGTTCTAATAGGAATGTATTGAAAAGTGAAAGTGTCCTTTCGTTCATTTCATTCAATTCTTTGGGAGATGTTGATTTTTCAAATGACTCCCATTTGTCCCAAGTATATTTATAAATGTTGAGTGTTGATTCTTTTACCATTTTACCCATTTTGAATTTCACAAAATCATCATAAAGTGATTTCAATGTTGGGGTTTTTATGGATTTATCATCCCTTTTTTTCTCCTGTAATAAATTGTTTATCAGTTCTTTATGGGGATATACTTTGTTTTCGTAGTAGTAATCCTCAACTTTTTGTCTAACATTTCCCTCAAAATCATTCATTAACCTTTTTAGTTCATTGTAGTTAGAATATTTCCTTTTGACAGAGTAGTTTTCTTTTTCCCAAAAAGAAGGTTCAATGGAGTATTTGAGAGGTAAGTTTATCCATTTGGACTTATGAGAGTATCGTAGATAAATTGGACATTTTCCCTGACCATTAACTTGGTCGTCCCGAATTATAAAATTTAATGAGTATTTCACCTGTATTCTGTTTAGATGAATACAAAGTTAAGATATCTGTAAAAATAAATGTAAAATTTTTTGGACAAATATTACTCATTTATAGGTAAGATGAAAAGTGTAAAATATTGTATATCAGGGTAATATGATTTAGTCAAGGAACCGAATTTATGTAAAACATAGTAAATTTAAGTCCCGTCCGGTCCGCAATAACCCCTTGATTTTCAGGGGGTTATTTTTTTCTGTAAAAAAATCTGTAAAAATTATTGGGTTCAAATTCTATCAAACATTATGAAGTATGTTTGACTTATTTACGATTTTGGATATTTTGTTAGTCGTATTTATAGAAATTCTTGTGAGTTTAGACACTTCACGAATAGACAACCCCTTCCTAATATACTTTACTACTTCGGGATATTTTTTTATCAGTTTATTCTCATCCTCTTTTGACCCAACAGGACGACCTAATACAACCCCCTTTTGTTTTAAGTTATTGAGTGAAACTTTTACCCTTTCCCGAAGAGTGAGTGTCTCCATTTTACTGATTTCAGACATTAAGGTCAGGATAAGGGAAGTAATATGGTTTTCCTTACCATCATCGGTTAAAGTAAATAAATTAAGGTTCTTAATGTATAGTCCAACTTTTCTCTCGTGAAGGAAAGAAAGAAGATTGTGAAAATCACGAGGAGAACGGGAAATTCGGGATATTTCCCAAACTACAACCAAATCTATTCCACCTTGATTAACGACCTCCTGAAGACGAGAAATCCCCTTTCGGTCTTCATTTTTCTTGGTTCCCGAAATAGTTTCTCTAATAACTTCAACTACAACCCATCCATTCTGTTTTGAAGTATCATTCAGTAAATTTTCTTGATGGTCTAATTCTTGACTGATTGTAGATTTTCTAACAAAATGTATTACATTTTTCATAGGTCAATTTGACCCAAAATTACTCTCAAATGTTTGATTTCCATAATTTTACAATCTTTTGTTCTTGATATAATAGTCCCCAAAAGTTTGTGTTCTTTGTTTAATTCCAATCATTTCACGAATTCTCGGTTCATATTCATCAAAAATTCCAAGATTTACCTGAATATCAAATCCTAATAACTTTTTTAACCTTGTGATTACTTGAATTTTATTCAAAGTTTTATATGAGGTATCATTAACAATGATAATTTCAAACAATTCTCTATCCTCTAAAGAGAAATAGACACCACTTATCCCCTTGAAATATTCCCTATTTGAAACACCCTGATATGAGTAAAGACCATTTTTTAACGACCTAAAGAAATGACTAATTGACCCGTTAAATCGTTTTTCAAAATTTTGATTGGTCGTAATTACTTGGATTATCTGTAAATTCTTATTATTTCTTAATGTTGATATTAAATTCTGTTCTTTGTGAAGAGACATTTTTCATAAATTTTTGTTTGAGTGATGGATTGGGGATTATCCCAAATCATCAATTTTCTCTGTTTTTATGTTTTTATTGAAAAAAACTATATCTAAATCCCCGATAAAAAAGGATTAAACGGAACAGATAAAACCCATTAAAATGGTAAATCATTGTTATTAGGAACACCATTGAAGATGTTTTGGACAATTTTTTCTATATCATCTTCAGAATAATCTTCAAAATCTTTTTCTGAATTTGATTTTTTGATGAGTTCTCTGATGGTATCAAATATGGATAAAGTTTGATTATTTATAATATCCCCCATCTTTAACTCAATAACTGAAATTCCGTGTATGTAATTCATTTCTTTAAGTTGTTCAATTGAGAATTTATAGGTTCTAAAAACCCCTTTTCTCTTGAATTCAGGTTGTCCTACAAGTAATGGAATTGATAATACTTTTTTCAAATCATCAATAATTATGTAATCTTCAACCTCAATTTTTCCAATATTTCCTGTATAAATAAATCCCTCAATTTTTAATTTACTTGATAAAAATTCAATGGTTTCAGGTAATAGTTTTCTAAAAAAGATAAAGTCTAACATAAGAATAGGGATGTTATACATTTCATCTTTGGTATAATAAACCTTAAAAAAGGTATCTCCATTTTCAAGGTCTTCTCTTATTTGATTCTCATTTACATTATTAAATAAATTGTAAATAATGGTTTCAATTCCTGAAAATGAATAATGAGTTTTATTTTCCTCCGTGGGTATGATTTTTATTTTAAGTTGGGTAATACACTTTGGATGTGGTTTGGAACTGATAATTTCATCAACAACTTCATTATTCCTTTTTTCCAAAAAAAATAAGGAACAGGGATGTTCCATTACATTTTCAACTAAATCAACTTCATAATAACATTTATTAATATCTTCTCCATCAATTTTAATATCACTAATTTTTATCATATTCTGTTTTCTATAAGTATTACAGAACCTCATAAAAACATCATTTTTATAAAAATTTTGGAAAATTTTATAAAGGTAATTCAGTCGGAATTGATGGTCAATAAATGATACTCCAATTACAGGAGGGGGGGATACACAAATTAAATG
>Ga0164294_10004582_pt1 | contig 12041 bp, 6 predicted proteins | sample GEODES005metaG_FD_111479 | JGI IMG/M metagenome (GOLD analysis project Ga0164294, IMG submission 111479) | Oligotrophic lake water microbial communities from Sparkling Lake, Wisconsin, USA - GEODES005 metaG | ecosystem: Environmental > Aquatic > Freshwater > Lake | place: USA: Sparkling Lake... | reverse complement strand
TTTAAGACTTTTAAAACCGCTTGAATTTTACAAGGAGAAATACGGGACTGCTTTTTATGGCATCCAAAAAATGTATCTCCTGATGGAAAAACAGCACAATCGTGGTCAAGATGGCGCTGGTTTTGCAAGCATAAAATTAGACATGGATCCTGGCGAAAGATACATCAGTAGAGTTCGATCAAATGATCCACAAGCCATTCAAGATGTGTTTTCACAAATAAACGATCGAATCAACGATGAAATGGCATCTCATCCTGAATATACCGATAATGTAGCGCTTCAAAAAAAGAAAATCCCCTATATTGGTGAAGTTTTTTTAGGACACGTTAGATACGGAACTTTTGGAAAAAATAGCATCGAAAGCGTCCATCCTTTTTTACGTCAAAACAATTGGATGCATCGAAATTTAATTATTGCGGGAAATTTCAATATGACCAATGTAAAGGAACTTTTCAGCAGCCTAGTTGAATTGGGGCAACACCCAAAAGAAATGGCAGACACTGTTACTGTAATGGAAAAAATAGGACATTTTCTAGATGATGAGGTGACGGATTTATACCAAGAATGTAAAAATAAAGGCTTGTCAAAAAGAGAAGCTTCACCAGTAATAGCTGAAAAATTAGAAATCGCAAAAATTCTTCGTCGTGCCTCAAAAGGTTGGGACGGTGGTTATGCAATGGCGGGACTTTTAGGTCACGGTGATGCCTTTGTATTTAGAGATCCCGCAGGAATTCGTCCGGCGTATTTTTATCAAGATGACGAAATTGTAGTGGTGGCTTCGGAACGACCAGTTATCCAAACTGTTTTCAATGTCGATTTTGATAAAGTGCAGGAATTGCAACCAGGAAATGCCTTAATAATCAAGAAAAACGGGAAGATAACCGAAGAAGAAATCATAACGCCAACAGAGAAAAAAGCGTGTTCTTTTGAACGAATTTATTTTTCAAGAGGAAGCGATGCGGAAATATATCAAGAGCGCAAAAACCTTGGAAAATTAATTTTGCCGGCAGTTTTAGAGGCTATTGATAGCGATACTGACAATACTGTTTTTTCCTATATTCCAAACACCGCCGAAACATCATTTTACGGAATTGTTGAAGCAGCTCAAGATTTTTTAAATCAAAGGAAAAATAATTTTATCCTTGAAAACAGAAATACCCTAACAAAAGAGAGCCTACAAGAATTACTATCTGTAAAAATTAGAACCGAAAAAGTAGCCATTAAAGACGCTAAACTTCGAACTTTTATCACTGAAGACAGTAGCCGAAATGATCTGGTTGCCCATATTTACGATGTTACGTATGGCATAATAAAACCTACGGACAACCTCGTAATTATTGATGACAGTATTGTTCGAGGAACTACTTTAAAAATGAGTATTATCAAAATGATGGATCGTTTGAAACCGAAAAGTATCATCGTAGTTTCATCGGCACCCCAAATTAGATACCCAGATTGTTACGGAATTGATATGGCAAAATTAGAAGGATTAGTGGCGTTTCAAGCGGCTTTAGAGTTATTAAAAGAAAGAAATTTATACCATATCGTTGAGTCTGTTTATTTGAAATGCAAAGCACAAGAAAATTTGAAAGACAGCGAAGTAATTAACTTTGTAACAGAAATTTATGCGCCTTTTCAACCGCAAGAAGTTTCAGATAAAATTGCAGAAATGCTAAAAGATTCTTCTGTGAAAGCAGAAGTAAAAATCATATTCCAAACAGTAGAAAACTTACATATTGCCTGTCCTAAAAACCTAGGAGATTGGTATTTTACAGGGGATTATCCTACGCCAGGCGGAAATCGAGTGGTAAATCGCGCCTTTATGAATTTCTATGAAGGCAAAGACGCAAGAGCGTATTAATTTTTAACGTCATCATTAAAAAAATGCAATTTAGATTTTTAAAATCCAAATTGCATTTTTTGTTTTCTGCATGAATTCCCCCTTGGGGCTAAGGAGCCTACTTCTCTAAAGTGTATCTTCTTGCAACTTCCACCCAGTTGATTACACTGAAAAAAGCTTCAATATAATCAGGCCTTCTGTTTTGATAATTCAAATAATAAGCATGTTCCCACACATCCATTCCTAAAATTGGAGTTCCACCGCAACCCACACCAGGCATCAAAGTATTGTCCTGATTTGGAGTTCCGCAAACGTCTAATTTCCCGCCTTTATGAACGCAAAGCCAAGCCCATCCTGAACCAAATTGGGTTGCTCCCGCTTTAGCAAATTTAGCCTTAAACTCATCAAAAGTACCAAAAGCACTTTCAATAGCGGCTAATAAATCGCCCGTTGGAAGTCCACCACCATTTGGAGACATTACCGTCCAAAACAAATTGTGATTGTAAAAACCTCCGCCATTGTTACGAACAGCGCCGTTTTTCATGTCAAGATTGATCAAAATATTTTCAATCGTTTTACCTTCTAAATCTGTTCCAGCAATTGCCGCGTTCAAATTTGTAGTGTACGCATTATGATGTTTCGAATGGTGAATTTCCATCGTGCGAGCATCAATATGAGGTTCCAAAGCGTCAAACGCGTAAGGTAATTGTGGTAATTCAAATGCCATAATAGTATAGTTTATTTGTTAATTATATTTAATTCAAAAATAAACAATTAACTTTGGAAATGAAAATTCTATTTGTTATATTTCTATCAAATAAATCTATAGTTCAATTGTCATTACAGGAACGGAATTTTTGGAGCTATTTCCTGCTTTCATTCCTATCCACGCTAAAAAGCGTGGGATTGTCCCTTCAATCAGGGCTAGGACATTTGGGTAATAATTGAATTTTTAATAAATCCAGAAATCTAAAATCTAAATGCAAAGACCGTCATTCTCCATTTACGATGCATCTGCAGGCTCAGGAAAAACCTATGCATTGGTCAAAGAATACCTGAAAATTATTTTGGTTGCCAAGAAAAATGATGCCTACAGAAACATTCTCGCCATAACGTTTACCAACAAAGCGGTTCACGAAATGAAAAGCCGAATTGTAGGTAATTTATTAGAATTTGCAAAAGATAATCCCAATGAAAAAGCGACCGATTTAATGGAAGTTTTGTCAGGTGATATCCAACTTTCAGTTTCAGAAATTCAATCCAAATCCAAGCAAATCATAAAGCACATTATTCATAATTATGCTGCTTTTGATATTTCAACCATCGATAAATTCACGCACAAAGTAATTCGTGCTTTTGCCCACGATTTAAATTTACCAATGACTTTTGAAGTTACTTTAGATACAGAAAACCTTTTAACAGAAGCCGTTGATGCCATAATTGCGCAAGCAGGTGAAGACGATGTGTTAACCAAATTGCTCATCGATTTCACCATGCAAAAAACCGATGAAGATAAAAGTTGGGATATTTCTCGTGAAATTTTAGAAACTGGACGCTTACTTTTAAATGAAAATAATCGCGAAGAAATAACCCATTTTCAAGATAAATCCATCACCGAATTTATTGAAATTAAAAATAAAGTAGCTGAAGCATGTAAGGTTATCGATAAAGAAAATGGGGAATTAGCTAAAAGTTTGTTAGCGCTAATTGATACAAAAGGAATCGATATAAAATCGTTTTCTGCAGGGCATTTTCCAAATCATTTGAATACTATCGCAGTCGAAAAATTCAACCCAAATAATAAAACGTACCACGAATTTGAGGACATTAAAATCATTAAAGCAGCGAAAGACAAAATAGAAATTGAAGCCATTATTCCCGAACTTTTAATTGGTTTGGAAGCCATTTATAAGAAATTTGAAAAAAGAGAATTCTACAATGCCTTCCTAAAAAATATAACGCCACTTTCCTTATTAAATACCGTTAGTAATGAATTGGCAAAAATCCAGAAAGAGCAAAATGTACTTTCAATAGCCGAGTTCAATGCTATTATTTATAATGAAATTCAAAACCAACCAGCGCCATTTATTTATGAAAGATTAGGCGAACGCTACCGCCATTTTTTTATAGATGAATTTCAAGACACTTCCGAAATGCAATGGCAGAATTTAATTCCGTTAATTGATAATGCCACTTCAAGCGAAATTGAAGGCGAAAAAGGAACTTTGATGATTGTGGGCGATCCAAAACAATCCATTTATAGATGGCGCGGAGGGAAGGCAGAGCAATTTATCGAATTGAGTAAAGGAACAAATCCGTTCAATAATCCGGACAAACAACTATTTAAATTAGGCACCAATTACCGAAGTTATTCCCAAGTAATTGATTTTAATAATAAGTTATTTTACTATTTATCGACTGAATTTACCAATTTAGATTATCAAGATTTATACGAAAATCACAGTCGTCAAGAAGAAAATAGTAAAAAAGGAGGTTATGTAAATATTTCATTTATACCAAAATTGGAAAATTCTTCTGAAGACGAAGATGCTTTGGATAAAATAGAACAATATTTACAAGCCACATTTAAAACAATTGAAAAAGTAAAAAACGAAGGTTTTGAATACCAAGAAATTGTAATTCTAACTAGAAAAAGAGCTCAGGGAACAGCTGTTGCAAATTTTCTAATTGAAAATAATATTCCAATAATTTCCTCTGAAACGTTAATGATTCAAAACTCATCAGACGTTCAAATGATTATCAATGTTTTGAGATATTTAAATAATAGTTCTGATATTGAGGCCAAAGCTAGTTTCTTACTTTATATTTCGAATCAGGTTCAAAGCGGCATGGCCGTTCACGATTTTATAGCGAAAGGAAAAGAAAAATCAATTGAAAAAGAATTTGAAGCATGGTTATCGGAATTTGATATTTCTCTTTCATTTCAAGATATTAGAAAAAAATCGTTGTATGAAGCGGTTGAAATTATTGTGAGTAAATTCCTATCCCCAACCCTTTCGGGAAACTCATATGTACAATACTTCATCGACATCGTTTTAGAACGAGACGTTCGGAACCAAGCTGGAATTGCCGATTTTTTAAATTATTGGAATAAAAATAAAGACAAATTCAGTATTCCATCGCCAGAAGGGAAAAATGCCATCCGGATAATGACCATTCATAAATCGAAAGGGTTGGAATTTCCAGTGGTAATTATGCCATTTGCAGATGAAGATTATGCGCGTAAGCCAAAAGACAAATTGTGGCTTGATGCCGAACAAGAAACCTTTGGATTGCCAAAAGTTTTAATTGATAATAGTAGTTCGGTTGAGAATTTTGGAGAAGATGCAGCTACGGTTTTCTACGAAAAAAAACAAGAAGAACTGCTCGACAACATCAATGTTTTGTATGTGGCATTAACTCGTGCTGAAGAACAATTGTATGTGATCTCCCAATATTTAGAACCCAATAAAGAAGGCAAATATCCATATAATTCGGCTTCGTTTTTTATTGAGTATTTAATTGTTATTGAAGTATACAATCCAAGTATTTTAGAATATGAATTTGGAAATAGAACTAAATTATCAAAAGTAATTTCAGTAACTGATGAAACCAATACAATTCCTATTATTAGCCAAGTATTAGATCCTAAAAACATCAAAATAGCCCAACGCGAAGCTTTGATGTGGGGAACACATCAGCAAGAAGCAATTGAATACGGGAACATAATTCATGAAATATTATCATTTGTAAAAACAGCATCCGATATAGATTTAGCAGTTCTAAAAGCAATTGAAAATGGATTAATTATTACAACTCAAAAAGAAGTTGTTTTGAAAAGTATTCAAGAAATTGTAAATAATAAAGAATTAGAAAGTTATTTTTCTGCTGATAATGAAATTCTAAACGAACAAGCAATTATTCAAAAAGAAGGAAAAACAATCAAGCCGGATCGAATGGTTTTGACCAAAAATAAGGAAGTATATCTTTTAGATTATAAAACAGGAACACACAATCAAAAGTACCAACTTCAATTGGAAAATTATCAAAATGCAATTGAAAAAATGGGACTAAAAGTAACCAAAAAAGCGTTAGTCTATATAGGAAAAGAAATTAACGTTGTAAATTTGTAAAAAACTAATAATTATAATAAAAATGTACGGTAAAATCCAACAATTTCTTCAATCAGAATTAGAAACAATTCAAGAAAACGGAATATTCAAAAAAGAAAGAATAATTACATCTACACAAGGTGCAGAAATTACTGTTAATGGGGAAACGGTTCTTAATTTTTGTGCCAATAACTATTTGGGACTTTCATCTCATCCAGAAGTTGTTCAAGCAGCAAAAGACACCTTGGATTCTCATGGATTTGGAATGTCATCAGTTCGATTTATTTGTGGAACCCAAGATATTCATAAAACATTAGAAAGAAAAATCGCGGAATTTTACGGAACAGAAGACACCATATTATATGCAGCTGCATTTGATGCAAATGGCGGAGTTTTTGAACCTTTATTAGGAGAACATGATTGTATAATTTCTGACAGTTTGAATCATGCCTCAATTATTGACGGTGTTCGATTGTGTAAAGCGGCTCGTTATCGATACGAAAATAACAATATGAAAGATTTAGAAGCCCAATTAATAAAGGCTACTGAAGATGGAACGCGTTTTAAACTGATAGTTACTGACGGTGTATTTTCAATGGACGGAGTGGTAGCTCCGTTGGATAAAATATGTGATTTAGCAGATAAATACGAAGCCATGGTTATGGTTGACGAGTGTCATGCTGCAGGATTTATTGGCGCAACTGGCAAAGGAACACCAGAAGCAAAAGGAGTCATGGGTCGAGTTGACATCATCACGGGAACATTAGGAAAAGCTTTGGGTGGCGCAATGGGAGGTTATACTACCGCAAAAAAAGAAATAATTGAAATATTAAGACAACGTTCTCGCCCTTATTTATTTTCGAATTCATTAGCGCCAGCAATTGTTGGAGCTTCAATTAAGGTATTTGAATTATTAGAAAAAGACACCACTTTAAGGGATAAATTAGAAGAAAATACTAATTATTTCAAATTGGGAATGAAAAAGGCAGGATTTGACATCATAGCTGGTGATTCCGCAATTGTGCCTGTAATGCTATACGACGCAAAGTTAGCCCAAGTTATGGCAGATGAATTACTTAAAAAAGGAATTTATGTAATAGGCTTCTTTTTTCCGGTGGTTCCTAAAGAGAAAGCTAGGATTAGAGTTCAATTATCTGCTGCTCACACTAAAGACCACTTAGACAAGGCAATACAAGCATTTTTTGAAGTTGGAAAACAACTAAATGTGATTTAATTGCATAAATAACACCCTTTTAATTAGATTTTTAACAAATCTCTTTGTAGTTAAATAATTACATATTACTTTTGTTCCAGATTAATTCAAAATTAAAACAAATTAAATATGAAACATTTAAACAAATTAATTACCGTTGCTGTGCTTTTAGTTGGGTTATTATCCCAAGCTCAAGACGCAAATAATACTTGGTCTTTATCTTTTGGGGCTAATGCAGTTGACACTAGAGTAAGTGCAGCCTCAAGCTTGAAAGATCAATTTTCTGACTATTTTAATACCAAAGACAACTGGAATTTTCTTCCTTCTGTTTCGTACTTAAATTTGTCAAAATATGCTGGAGATAATTTCTCTTATGGCGTAACTGGATCTATCAATAAAATGTCAAAGTTTGTCAATAAAAAGGCAACTGACGGAACTTATTCTGTAGTTAATCCTGGAGATTATAATTATTATGGAGTTGATTTAGATATCAAATACAGCTTCATGAATATGATTGGTAGCAAACATTTTGACCCAACTGCTCATTTAGGAGGTGGTTACACTTTTTTAGGAGATGTTAGCGCAGGAACAATGAACGCTGGACTAGGATTAACCTATTGGATGACTGATTTAGTTGGACTTTCTGTTCAATCTAATTACAAGCATTCATTTGATGATGCTAGACTTCCAGGTGTAGACGTACCTTCACACATGCAACATTTTGCAGGAATTATCTTCAAATTTGGTGGAAAAGACACTGATGGAGATGGAGTTTATGACAAAGAGGACACTTGTCCAGAAGTTTTTGGATTAAAACAATTCAAAGGTTGTCCTGACACTGATGGAGACGGAATTGTTGATGCGAGTGATGCTTGTCCAGATGCTGCAGGAACTGTTGCAATGAACGGTTGTCCTGATACTGATGGTGATGGCGTAGCTGATAAAGATGACGCTTGTCCTGAAGTAGCTGGTTTAAAAGCACTTAAAGGATGTCCTGATACTGACGGAGATGGAACTACAGATAAAGCTGATAAATGTCCAAATATCAAAGGACCAAAAGAAAATGCGGGTTGTCCTTGGCCTGATACTGATGGAGATTCAGTTTTAGATAAAGATGATAAATGTCCTACTGAAAAAGGAACAGTTGCAAATAATGGTTGTCCAGAAATTTCTCAAGCTCTAATTAATTCTTTAGATGGATATGCTAAAACAATATTGTTTAATTCAGGAAAAGCATCTTTCCAAAAACAAACTTTCCCAGTTTTAAAATCTATTACTGCAATATTGAAAGAAAACCCAGCAGCTAAATTTAGCCTTTCTGGTCATACAGATTCAACAGGTAATGCAGAATCTAATCTAAAACTTTCTACACAAAGAGTTGGAGCTGTTTTAAACTATTTAGTTTCAAATGGAGTAGCTGCTGATAGATTATCTTCAAATGGTTTTGGAGATACTCAACCAATTGACAGTAATAATACTGCAGAAGGAAGAGCAAACAACAGAAGAGTTGAAGTGAAATACGTTAAATAAATCACTGAAAATATTTTTTAAAAACGCCTCGATTTATCGAGGCGTTTTTTTATATTTATAAAATGATAGAATCAACGTTTTTAGACCAAATAGCAAAAGTAATTATTGAAGATTATAGCAATGATCTTTCCAATACTGTTGTGATTTTACCCAATAAAAGAGCAAAAATATTTTTGATTGAAGCACTTAAAAATCAAATTGAAAATAATATTATTTGCCCCCAAATTATTAGCATTGAAGATTTCATCCAAGAAATTTCAGCTATAAGATCAATTGACTCAATAGAATTGGTATTTGAATTCTATGAGGTTTATCTAAAGCTAACCGACGTAAAGAGCCAACAATCGTTCGATTTATTTGCCAATTGGGCAAAAATGCTCTTACAAGATTTCAACGAAATAGACCGATATTTATTAGATGCAAATCATGTGCTTTCATATTTAAAAGATATTGAAGACATTAAAAAATGGGGAATTGAAGTTGAAAACAAAACTAAGTTACTAGAAAATTATATCGATTTTTGGAAGTTATTGCCAAATTACTATCAAACTTTATACAATCATTTATTGAAAAAAGGTATTGGTTATCAAGGTTTAATTTATCGAGAAGCCGTAAATAAATTAAAATCATTTTCTAAATCTGTAACTAATACAAAGTATATTTTTGCGGGGTTTAATGCGCTAAATGCTGCTGAAGAAAAAATAGTTCAAAGTTTATTAGATACAAATCAAGCAAAAATTTATTGGGATATAGACCAAACATTTTTAAACGATCCATATCATGATGCTGGATTATTTATTAGAAGATTTAAAGATAAATGGATCCATTATAAGTCCAAACCATTTGAATGGTTTGCTAATGATTTTTTGAAATTTAAAAAGAACATAAATATTATAGGTACCCCAAAAACAATTGGCCAAGCAAAAATTGCTGGAGGAATAATTGATGAATTAATTGCTAATGATCCAATGATTTGTTTAGATAAAGTAGCGATTGTATTAGGTGATGAAAACATGTTGATACCATTACTTTATTCTCTCCCTTCAAGTGTAGGAGCACTTAATATTACAATGGGGTTTTCAAGCAAGAACAATCCTGCTCAAATATTAATCGCCAAGTTTTTTAAAATGCATTCCGCAGCTTTGTCCAGAAACGGCAAGAATTATGTGTTTTATTATAAAGACATTCTTGGAATATTAACACATCCATTAATTGAGCCGTATTCCAATACCAGTGAATTAGTAAAAACAATAATTCAGTACAATTATACCTTTATTACTCATCAAAAAATTATAGAATTAAATCCAAATCCAAGTGATTTATTTCTATTGTTATTTGGAAAATGGGAAGAAGGATCTTTGAAAGTACTCGGAGATATCTCACAATTATTGCAAACAATTAAAGGCAATATGAGTAATGACAATGAAGAGGAAAAAATCACAAAAGCATTCGTGTTTTCAATCTTTAAAGTCATAAATAAACTAATAAGTTATTATTCTAAATACGATCATATCGACAATATTGATACCCTTCATGCGATTTATAAACAGGTAATTGACCTTGCTGAGGTTTCATTTGAGGGCGAACCTTTAAATGGATTGCAAATTATGGGTGTTTTAGAAAGTCGTGTTTTAGATTTTGAAACGGTCATTATAACGTCTTTAAACGAGGGTAAATTACCTGCTGGAAAATCGCAAAATTCTTTTATACCCTATGATGTTAAAAGAGAATTAGAACTTCCTACTTTCAAAGAAAAAGATGCGATATATACTTATCACTTTTATCATTTGTTGCAACGAGCAAAAAACGTGTACCTACTTTATAATACAGAAAGTGAAGGATTGGATGCTGGCGAAAAAAGCCGTTTTATAACCCAGTTACAAGTAGAATATAGTGACCAACACAATTTGATGCCTGCAGTTTACAATGCGGTTATTCCCGATAAAGCGAATCAACCAATGGTAATTCCAAAATCGGAATCAGTGATGGATCGTTTGAAAGAAATTGCCGAAATGGGCTTTTCACCTACCACTCTTACAAGTTATATTCGAAATCCAATCCAGTTTTATTTTCAAAGAATATTAAAAATTAGAGAAGTTGAAGAAGTAGAGGAAAATATTGCGCTAAATACCTTGGGAACAATAATTCATGAAACCTTAAAATCAATGTACGCCCCATTTATTGGGAAATTTATTTCTGAAAGTGATATTTTAAGTTGCATCAAGATAATTGATGCAGAAGTAATGAAACAATTTAAATTAGAATACAAAGAGGGCGAAATCAAAAAAGGAAGAAATTTATTGGCTTTTGAAGTAGCTAAACGAAATGTTTCCAATTTTCTGAAAGTAGAATTGGAGAGTATTATTTCAGGAGATGCAATAAAAATTCTAGCACTTGAACAAAGATATGAGCGAACTTTTGAGTATCCTAGTTTGCCTTTTCCAATAAAAATTGGCGGTTCTGTAGATAGAATCGATTTGCGAAATGGAGTTATTAGAATAATAGATTATAAAACTGGCAGGGTCGATAAAGGCACCGTAACATTATCGACTTGGACTGATTTAACAAAAGATATCGCAAATGAAAAAATAATTCAAGTGCTAGCTTATGCTTTTATGTATCAAGAAATGGCATCGGAGCATCCAATGGAAGCTGGAATTATCTCCTTCAAAAATTTAAAATCAGGGTTTTTGCCATTTACTTTTAAAGAAGGAAAAGAACTAAATACAATTATTAGTAAAGAAACAATTGATCAGTATTTAGAGCAAATTACTATTTTATTGGTTGAGATTTTTGACCAAAACATTCCGTTTGAAGAGAAAGTCTAGGATTTTTTACCACAAAAGAAGCAAAAGTTTATACAAAAGAAGCAAAGATTTCAATATTCAACCCATTTAAAAATAAAATTATTATATGCCAAATCTCACAAAAAGTTATTTAACTGATTTAACGTATCAAATAAATGGAGCAGCAATTGAAGTACATAAATTTCTTGGTCCAGGATTATTAGAAAGTGTTTATCACAAATGCTTAAAAAAAGAACTTAATTTAAGGGGAATTTCATTTAAATCGGAATTATTAGTTCCAATAGTTTTTAAAGATCTTGAAATTGAAACAGATTTGAAATGCGATTTATTTATTGAAAATTGTATCGTTCTTGAATTAAAAGCTATAGAAATTATTTTGCCAATTCATCATGCGCAATTAATGACTTATATGAAATTATTGGAGTCTCCAAAAGGCATTCTGTATAATTTTCACTCTGTTAACTTATACAGAGACGGTCAAAAAACATTTGTAAACGAATATTTCAGAGTTCTAGAAGATTAATTTCTGTTTTTTGTTT
>Ga0164294_10004581_pt1 | contig 12042 bp, 9 predicted proteins | sample GEODES005metaG_FD_111479 | JGI IMG/M metagenome (GOLD analysis project Ga0164294, IMG submission 111479) | Oligotrophic lake water microbial communities from Sparkling Lake, Wisconsin, USA - GEODES005 metaG | ecosystem: Environmental > Aquatic > Freshwater > Lake | place: USA: Sparkling Lake... | reverse complement strand
CACAAAAAAATGGCGCACTCGTCGGCGCTGTTGTGCGCTGCTCTCGCGAGCGCGCTTTTAGCACAGCCCCCGGCGCAAACGTTCGTGCTCAAGGGCCCGGGCGTGCAGGCGCGCGAGGACGGTCTCGCGGCTGTCGCCGGTGGGCGCTACGCCGAGGCTGTGCCACTGCTTGAGCGCGCGATACGCTCACCGCCGACGCGCACCGCGGGAGAGCGGCAAGCGGCAGCGACTGCGGAAAATGCGCTCGGCGGCGCGTTCAAGGCGCTCGGCCGTCACAATGAGGCGCTTGCCGCCTTCAGGCGGGCGCTCGCACTCCTCGACGGGTCGGGCGCGCTGCTCGACGAGGCGACGGTGGAGAGCAACCTCGGCGCGGTGCTCGCGGATACGGGGCGACCAAAGGAGGCGGAGGCGCGCTATTCGCGCGCGTTGCGCACGCTCGATGCCGCGGTGCACGCAGACGACGACGATGACGAGGCCGCGGCGGCCGAAGAGGGCGATGAGCTCACGATCGCTCATGCGCGTGCTCGTGCAGACGTGCTCAACAACATGGCTGACCTGCGCCACGGCGCGGGTCGCCTCGAAGAGGCGCACGCGCTGCACGCGCGCGCGCTCGCGCTGCGCGAGCGTGCACTCGGAGCGCGGCACGGCGATCTGGCCAGCTCGCTCAACAACGTCGCCGTGCTGCTCCTTGACCTTCGGCGCCACGATGAGGCTGTGAAACTGCTGCGCCGTGCGGCCAAGATCTCAAAGACGGCAGCGGGCGCGAAGCATCCGCAGCACGCGACGGCGCTGGCCAACCTTGGCGGGGCACTCACGCAGCTCGGCCGCCACTCGGACGCGCGGTCATACTTGCAGCGCGCCGTCGCGATCAACACGGCCGCGCTCGGCGACGCGCACGAAAGCACGCGAGGTGCCGTAGCGAATTTGAAGGCGTGCGAGGCAGCGATTGAGCAGCAGCAGCAGCGGCAGAGTACCGGGTAAAAGTTCCCTTCCGGTAAGCGTGCCCGTCCGTCCATCCTTCGCGCGCTAAACGAGGAATCCATTGATTGCTCCTTCCTGGAAAGTCCTCTGTCGTCTGTGTCCCGTCCCATGCTGCCGACTCTCAAGACACTCACGCTGATCGGGATGTTCAGTGCTGCGCAAGCGCTGCAGCCGTTCTTGGGCCAGTGGAGGCAGCAGTGGAGGCTGCGTGAGCGGCTTGCGCTCGCTCCCTCGCCCTTTGCTGTGGCACAGTCCTTCAGCCCGCGCGTCTTCGATGACACGCTGGCTGCCAAACACATCGAGGCAACGCTCGAGCGGTTATCGCGAGTTACGATCACGGTGCCCGCCGACGGTCGACTGACCGACTTTGTGCTCGCGGCCGCCAACGTCGAACAACAGAGCTCGCAGGTTGCGGTCAGCTTCGTACGCTCTTCTGAGGGGCTGCGGCTGGTGGCCTATGGCTCACAGCGAGCGTTGCAGTCCATCGTTCAGGAGATTCGCCGGCACTCGAAGGAGGGCATCAGCATCACGTGGCACTTAGCTGCGGCCGGCCGTGGCGCGTGACGCCGCTGAGTAGGAGGTCTCTCGGTATCGCAGGATGGTTCCCGGCCCTGTACCCCTCTGTACCCTTCTCTCGCCGGATGAGGCCGGCGATCGCCCATAGCATTGTTGCGCTGCGGGCTGCGCGGGGAGCGCCGCTCTTTGCTCGATGTACCATTTAGCTCCATCATTACGTACGCATCTTGACAAACGCCCGTGAGCCTGTGTGTGTGACCCGCCGCCACGACGGGTAACGTACCGGCGTGTGTCGCTGTGCGTGTTTGAACGCGTACTCTCTATCATTTTACCGCTTCAAGTTCTCTCTTCCCCGCCCGCGTTGCCGCGCCTCGTCTCGACCGCTCAGCAAAGACTCTCAGAATGTCAGAACACGAGCTCGCCCTTGCTCGGTTGCGAGCCCTTCGGCGGCATCACGATTGGTTTTTGCGGCACGATCTCGGCGTACCTCGCAGTCGCCGCGCGCAGTTTGGAAGGCCACTCGGGCCGGTTCTTGGTCAACCACTCGTCCGAACGGAATTTGGCGCATGAGAGAGTAGGGTCCACTTCCACCAGGGGCAGGCCTGGGTCACGGCGTTCAACGTCGCCCTCCGATGTCTTATACCAAATCCATCCAGTCGCTGGCCGTTGGGTCACGTAAGGAGACTGCGGATCCATTCCCATCAGGCGCGCGTTCGTATCCGAGTTGGGCGTGAGTTGGCCCAACGGCATGGCAGAGACGGACGAGGCGCGCTGCCGCTGCATGGTGCCCGTTTCGTCTGCCCGCTTCTCGTCTGCCTCTCGGAGCGCTCGCTCCTCCTCAAGCCGAGCGATGCCATCTTCAACGAACGCCTCCAGTCGGATACACCCAGACTCCCACTGCAAACGGAGAGACTCGAAGGACGTGGCCTGTCAACGAGACGAGGCCACGCGACGAGGCCATCCAAGGAAGCTAAGGGATCGGCGCTTGAGTGCGAGAGTCTCTCTCGAGAGAGTCTCGACCTCACCTGTGTATCCGCATCGGTGCGGCGATCTGCGCCGAAGAGGTGTGCCGCGTACGCCAGATGCAGTTCCGCGTCCTTGCGCGATAACTCCTGTATCAAGGGGAGATCGTCGGGGTTGTTGCTCGAAGGCAGACCCTTGTTCTGGAAGACATATCGCATCTTCTCCACGGCTTCGGGAATCCGATCAGCGCCATAGAGATAGAGCGCACTGTCAGCGGCTGAGGAGAGCCGGCGCACTCGATCTCCAATCATCTTGAACTCATCTTCAGCACGCAACGCATCCTCGGCCGCGCCTGAGAAATCGCCAAGTCGCGAGCGTGCGGCTCCACGTGAGGCGAACAGGAAAGGATTGGTCGACTCTATAGCGTCGAGCTCGTCGAGGCGATCTATAGCGGCCGTGAGGTCAGCCTCAGCAAATTTCCAACGCTCGAGGGCCTCCTGCACGCGCGCGCGCAGCACGAAGGTCCGCTGGAGCTCCGCCGGATCTGGATTGGCTCCAGCCTGCTGAACTAGCCTCAGCGACTCAGTGTAGTCCGCAAGCGCGGCATCGAAAAGCTTTTGCCGCTGCCGGACGGTGCCACGCGTCTTGTACAGCGCTGCAAGCTCGTCCGGTGGCTGCTGTGTTCTCTTCCACACTTCAATGCTCTGCGTGAGTAGCGCGTCTGCTGGCTCGTCAAAGCCCTGAGCCGCCATCGTGAACGCTTTCCGCAGGACTGATTGCGCCTCCGCCGATGGCGTCGCGGCAAATGCGGCTGTGCCGCAAAGCAGAGGGTGATTGCTGAGGATGCAGCAGGCTGCAGATGCGCAAAGTGTCGCTCGAGCACTCGCCAGCACGCGCATTTTCAGCTTCGAGGGCTCCACGGCCCAGCCCGCGCCATTGCGCACCAAAAAAAGATAGATCGGGTTTCGTCCCATTACCGGGTACACTCCTCTCTCAGTTTCTTTTTCCCGTACGTTTTCGTATTTCGCACAGGTGGCCTCGTGGCTCTCGGGAGTTCACGCGGCCGAAGAGTGATGAGAGCGAGGCCGCGCCTCTCTCTCAGCTCTCTCTCTCACAGCGCTCTCTCTACTGAGGCGACTTGAAATCCTCTCAAGCGGCTCGGTGCGGTCATGCGAAGCATATTATTACTGCAGCTCTTGAGCTCCGCCACGGGGTTCTCAACCGGCGAAGTATATGCCGGCTCTTACACCTGCGGAACTCCGGCGTGGCTCTTTCTGCACATAGACGAAGCTTCAGACGAGCGTGTGAATGCAGTCTTCCACTTCCTGTACCCGTCCTCAACACAGAATGGGGCGTATCAGGTACGCGGCAAATACCGCGACGCGCTCTCGCCCATGCGCCGCGCCGTCCAATTCGAGCCTGGGCATTGGGTGGTGACAGCCGGAAAGGTTGTGCGCGTCGGCCTGCTTGGCATTCTCTCTGAGGATGGGAGTACCTTTGCCGGCGAGGTGCTGCACTCATCGTGTGGAAGCTTTCAGTTGGCTCGCATTGGCACCGATGAGCTCATTCCACCGCTGAGCACAGTCAGTCTTGGCGCACTGGCGACGACTGACGCATTACCATTCGTTCTACAGCTCAGTGCTAACGGCGCGCTTGGCATCGCACTGACTGCGGCCGCCGACGTTTCAGACGAAGAAAACGAGGATCATTTGGATCGCAAATGGCGGCCACGGCCACAGGTGCAGATGCTGATCAACGGCGTCGCACTCCTCGTCGAAGAGGCACGGCAGCGCCGACGGACGCCAGCGGCGACTCCGACGCCATCAGTGCAGCCATCAGTGCAGCCATCAGCGCAGCCACCGGAGCAGCAGCCAACCACACAGCTCAGGCCCCTCGTTGGCCCAATGCCAGCCGAGGGGGCTACGAATGCCGCTGCTGGAGAGTCGGCGCTGTCGGCAGCGGAGGTCGACCAGCTCCTGGCCCTGGAGCCTGTGCTGCGTCGTCTCATTGACACGCGGAGCTTTGATGATGCGTGTACAACGTCGAGACTCGAACTGGCGCAGCACCCCCCACGAAGCTCCCTATGCAATCTTGCCGTGCGCTGGCTACCTGTGCCCTGTCCAGCTCGCGCACTCACCTCCAGCGGATGATCTCGAGTCTCGCCGCTGCAGACAAGCTTTTTGCTGACGTGGGCAGCGCGGCCGTCCAGCGCGCAGCGGCGTGGCGAGTCATGAGCAGCCTCGCGGCGACACAGCAGCTGGCGGGCGGTGCGGATACTAACGACGAGAAGGCGGAGCACGACGCCCTTCGCTCGCTCGGTCTCTTTGTGAGCCAAGTGCCCGCTGCCGGACGTGCGCTCATCGCGGTCTTCAAGGTTGCTGGAGCGGAGCTTGCCATCCTTCGGAAGGCTGAGCAGAAGCATGCAGCCGCGACCGCCGAGGAGGACGCCGATGCTTTGCGGCATGCCCCGGCACAGCTCGCCCAACGGCTTGCTCTCGAGCGCCGGATCCAGATTGCGGAGGAAGAGCTCGATTTTGCCCTCAAGCGATCAGGCTCGGCCGAGGGTGACGCGCGCCTTGCCGCCGCGGAGCGGGCGCACGCCAACGGCAAGAATGCCGAGACCGCCGTGCTGGCCATCACACAACTACTTCCGGGGTGGTCCTGGGCGTGGCGACGATTAGCCACGCTGCGGCGCGAGCGGCCTGGCGGGATCGCAGATGCGCAGGCTGTGGAGTGGCTGCGCCGCGCGACGCAGCTGGCTCCGTACGACGTCTTCGCCTGGGTTGAGCTCGGCGACATGCTCCGCGCTGGCAACGATGCGAAAGGCGCGCTCCATGCGTACAACGAGGCCAGGATCCGCCATCCGACGCTGAAAGCGTTGCGACGGCTGGAGCGCTGGATGGCCACTGTGGAGTCGCAGGGGGTCTCAAGGCATGACCGATCTGCAGGCTGAGCACCTCGGTCCCGTCGAGATCAAGCATGTCGGCTCGGCTACTGTTACTGTACTGTCGCGCCGTCTGCGTCGTGTGAGATGGGATCGTCGGATTCACGTCGGATCGGCGGGCTCCTCTCATGCCGGGCTCTCCGCTCACGAAGCAGGTATTCACCAGTCTCCAGTGTGGTGGTGTCGTGTATCTCGTCCGGGCCGGACCACCCGAGGCCGGGCGCGCGACGCACCAACCGAAAACCGAACCACCATCGCCTACCATCGCCGAACCATCGCCGGTTCGCCGCACGCCGGCCGGGTGCACCGCCCGGAGCGAGAGGCGCGGGGGCCGGGGCGCCGGGGCCGGCGCCTCTCGCCGGGGCAGCCCGTCAAACCGAAACCCCTCAAACCCGTTCGTGCACGGCGGTGTCGGCCGTCGTCGCGATCGTTATGGGGCGTTAGAATAGGGAGTTTTAATAGGCGTAGCAAGCGGCGGCTTATAGCGGGGGACGGCCGGGACGAGCCGACCGGATGGAACTTGGAAGCGGTTGTAACCGGCAGTACGGCACACTGACCCCACGTTCGCCACCCGCGGTATCATCCCGGATCTATAAACCGCAGCGGGACACACCGAGAGACGCCATAGAGACAGTCGAGCAGTCGAGACACGAGACGAGAGACCGCGGGATGGAGGCTCGCGTTCTTCCGTTCGGTTTGCTAGATGAAGTCCCCGGGAGGCGGCGTGGGTACATAAGCGCTGTTCGACCGGACACGTCCTCGCCGGCTCGCGCGGCGGTCTTTCGCCATGTCTTTCGCGTGGTTTATAGGTTTAACACGCAAACACCGTTCCGACGCTATACCGACGCGCGAAGAACCGCTGCGGGGCGAGGATTGGGCGAGGAGCCCCCGGAGCCCGCGAGCATCGAACGGCTTTCGTGTGCCCGACATGCAATCCAACCATGCAACAGGCATGTGGCCCGGCAAGTGTAGGCGAGCGCATCAGTTGCCAGTAGTGTACGCACAGCGACTACCACCCTCATGTTGCCAGTGTACGTCACGCGCCGCGATCAGCTGTGCCGTCTCAGGCCCGCGTCGCACCCTCGCACGCTGCGAACAGCACATCGACGAGACGGTATTGGCGCGCCGCGCCGTCCTCGAATCCAACGACGAGGGCCGCTTCGGCCAACTCGCGAGCACTCGCGCGAGGCTCGTCAGGTTTGGGATCGGGCTTGATGACGGTTAGGGCCGAGATGCCCACAGGCTTGTCGCCCCGCGCAAGCGCCGCCGCCTCGTACTCGGCGTACGATGCCGCCGAAGAGCGCGTGGCGCCGCCGGCAGCGGGCGGCACGGCAGGTGGCACCTTGCTTCCCAAGAGGACGCCGTGCGTGGTGGTGCGGCACAACGCATGGCTCGCACTCGGGCTCGCGAGGCGTGCCGTGTGCGCCGGCAAGATCGTAACCCTCGCGAGCGTGTCACCATGCAGTACATGTACCTCGCCGCGGCTCGTTCCCACCAGCCAGTAGAGTGTCGTTTTTGTGCTCTCCGCAAGACCTCCGCCGCTGCCCCAATGGCCATTGAGCTGCATCTCGGCGGCGGAGGCGGGCGGCGGTGTTGGCCATTCGAGCGGTGCGACGCAGCTGAGATGAGGCGACCGGAAGGTGGCAGTGACCTGCATCGCACCGCCCGCGACGAGCCACATCTGCGCCTGCTCGGCCCACAGGAGGAGCGCGTACTCCTTGTCCTCGCGCGCGATCGTGCACCGCGGGAAGCCATGCACGGGCAGGCGCGGCAGTTTGGACGGGCGCGGCACCGCCATGATGGGGTGGCCGAGAGGGATCAGCTGCACGTTGCGCGGGTCCTGCGGTAGCAGCCTGTCGCCGCGGTTGTGCCGATTCACCTCGTCCACCCAGAACGTGAGGTCGTGGTGGGTTCGATCCTTCTTCTCCTTCTTCTCTGCCTTGAGAGCCGCCTCGTACTGCCTCTGGCCGTCGTCCGATTCGGGGAAGGCCGAGCGCTTGGTCTGAAACTCCTCCGGCTCGCGCGCGCCCGGCGCGATCGCGTATGGGGGCACCTCATAGCAGAGCAGCATGGTGGGTGGCGTGGCCGGCGTGGCCGGCGTCGGGCGCACCGTGTCGCTCGAGCGGCCGCCGCCGCCACGCGCGAGCCCCACGGCGCATGAGTCGTCGGCACTCGCGCCAGAGGCGGGCGGTGAGTCGCTGCCCTGGGTGGGCGTGTTGCCACGCACAGCAGGGAACATGGGGGCGGGTGTCTTGACGACGATGAGCATGCTGCCGTGCGGTGTGAAGAAGACGTGCGTGGGTGGGGGAGGCTGAGCGACTGGTAGCTCCTCGGCGGTCACGGCGTGCAGCCCCGAGATGCAGGGCTGACCGATGACCTGATGCTGCATCTCGATGTGGAAGTTCTTGACGACAATGGTGCCGTCAGTGCAAGCAGTCGCGTACAAGTTGTTGTCGCGCGGGTGGATGGCAGGCACCTGCGAAATATTCTTGAGCACCTCCGGCATGCGCTGTTCGAACTGGCGCTCGATGTTCGTCTGTGACGCAGGGTCGAGACCCTGCTTCTGCGTGATCTTCTCGTGGGGCACCTCGTACAACTTGAGGCTACCCATCACGCACACGATAATCTTGTCCGTGTTGTGCAGCTTGATGAGCGTCGAGCGGAAGACCTTCTCGCCAGGGCCGTGCCCGGCGTGGCCCGGAAGCAGCGGCACCGCCTCATTGCCGTAGACGCACAGGGGCCTGAGCTGCGGGAGCGGCGGGAGCGCCGGGGGCGTGGGCGCTGCTTCGAAGGCGTGCGCGCTCTGAGGGTGGGGCGATGCCAGCACCGGCGAGGGCTGCGGAATCTGCTTCGAGCGCGTGAAGCCAAACATCATACCGTTCGCATGGATGACGAGCAGAGTCTCCTGCGGCGCGCGCGGTAGGCCCGGCCCCACCTTCTTGAGCTGCGGGAAGGCGAGAAGATGCTGCACCGCCGCCCCCTCCTGCTGCGACACCACCGGTCCGCGTCGGGAGATGCCGCCTGGATGGAGCAGGACCGCCACCGGCGCCAACGGCTCAAAGGGCGGCGGCGTACCCCATGCGCCCAAGGCGGTGGAGGGGTCGGCTCCGGCGGCGGCGGCGGCGGCGACAGAAGGCGCGCTGACCATCGGAAGCGGCGTAGGGCGATCGGTTCGGCGCGGTGCGGGCGTGGCGCTAGGCGTCGTCAGAGCCAAGGGCTCCGCATCCTCTTGGAACATCTCCACCTCGTTATCCTCCTGGAACATCTCCACTTCCGCATCCTCCTGGAACATCTCCACCTCGTTATCCTCTTGGAACATCTCCACCTCGTTATCCTCCTCGATGCCGTCCTTGTCCTCCGCGACGGCGTCGTGGTCCGGTTCGCCATCGGGCTCGTGCGCGATCATGGCATCGTTCTCCTCGCCGCTCCCCCCCATTCCGCCCCCCGCCACCCCGTCAGCCCCCGCCACCCCGTCGGCCCCTGCCACCCCATCGGACGCCGCCACCTCCGCTGCGAGGGCCGCGTCTGTCGCCGTCGACGCATCCGCCGCTTGTGCAGCCTCCGCCTCCTTCGCCTCTTTCGCCTCCTTCGCCTCCTCCGCCTCCTCCACCTCCTCCGCATCCGTCTTCGCCGCTGAGGCCGAGGATGCAGAGGCGGCTTGAGCAGCAGTGCCGTCTTCTGCCAGCCGCGGAGCCTTGGGCGCCGGAGCGGCCGCCTGCGCCTGCGCGACGTCCACGGCTGACAGCGCTGCTGCCGCAGTCGAAGCGTCGCATCTATTCTCATTCACAGTCGAAGCGTCGCCGGCCGGTGCCGCCGCTTCCGCTGCATGCGGCGGTGCGAGCTGCTTTCGCTTCGAGCCCACCACCTCTGCGGCGTCGCTAGTCGCTGTCGCTTCGGGAGCCACCGGGAGACATCCCGCTCGCTGCCGGGACATCTCCGCCTCCAGTGCCACCACCTTAGCCGCCCAAAGAGCCTGTTGCTCCGCCCAAAGCGCCTGTTGCTCCGCGTGCTGCAGGCACGGAATGGAGGAATGGAGGATGGGAGAGGCAAGGCATCAGAGAGGATGGGAGGTAAGGACTACACCGATGGGCATCAGTGCAGGGCAGCGTCGCAGGGCAGTGTCGCGGGGCATCAGCGTGGGGCATCAGCGTGGGGCAGGCACGCGGCACGGCGCCGCACCGTGCCTAGGAGGTCTGCCCTGGCGTCGCGCTGTATCGCCTCGAGGAAGAGGGGGCTCGAGTAGCGCGGCAGGTGCATATCAAGTGTGGAACCGATCGGCGGCAGCGCCTCGAGGGCCGCCTCTAGAGTCGCCCCTAGGGTCGCCTCTAATGAGTGAAGCACGTGCGGCAGCCAGCTCACTGCATCCTTGCTCTTGTTCATGAAAGTGTTGACGTGATCGAGAGCGCATTGCCATTTCTTCTCGAGGTCGTTTTTTACGTCCGCTTCCATCTCGAAGCGCTTCTCCTCACCAAACTTTTTCTGCACAGCCTGCTTAGCGGCCTCGAGCGCATCGGCGGCCGCGGCTTCGTCCGCAGCGGCCTTCGCATGCACGCACGCGTGCAGGCCTTTGAGGAACGCACGCTCAAGAAGTGCCGTACACACTTCTACGTGCCACGGCTGCTTGCTGAGCTGGCCATTCCACAGGCCATCGATCCAGTCAAAGGCGTGCAGATACGATGCAGGCTGGTCCTCGCCGAGAAGGGCACGACATTTCGCCTCCGAGAAGCAGCGGAGCTGCTTGCCGAAGGCAACGAGGTAATGCGGAGGCGTGCGATCGTTACCCTGCGCGTCCCTCGACTTGAGGTCTGCCCAGAATGTCAAGTCGCAATCTGAGACTGGCATCTCAGGCTTCCTTGTACTGTGTATGCCTTTACTCGAACTCATGTGCTCACGTGCACGAGACGTCCGTCTTCGCGTCTCGTCTCGCGCACGCGCGCTTTTTCCGCGTTCGGGTCATTCATATGTGCATTCACAGCCAATCTTTTGCGTTCGCGGGTCATCACAGAAAAGGAGCGTCCCTACGAGGCCGAGCTCGTCCGCGGGTACCCGCGGCGAAAAACTCGACACCAAGGACTTTGCGGAACGCCACGCCAACGTCAAGTGAGGGTGGGCTCACTCTCTGTGAGGCCCTGGCGTGCGGACGGGGACGGGTGCTGCGCCGCAGTGTCGCCAGTGTAATCGATCGATCCACGCGGCGCTTGCATCTCCCAGCGGACGTCAGTCATTCTTTTTGAAGAGCGATTGCAACGTCGCCTGCGGATGAGAGTCATACGTGCGCTCTCTCTCTCAGACGTGCCGAGCGCGGTGGGTTCGGCAGCACCGTGCTGAAAGCTGGGCGAGGGCAAGGGGGGCCCATGTTCAATCTTTTGGCGCTCGCGCACGCGTGCCGAGAGGCGCTTGCGCTCGACATCAAGCACCCGCTCGAAGACCTTTAGCCGCGCCGCGTGCGTCTCCGCCTGCAGCAGCGCCTGGAACTGCAGGCCGTACGGGTCCGACTCGCTCGCCTCGAGCTCCTCGCGGTAGCGGCGCTGGATCGAGCGGATCTCGGAAGTGAGCTCCTCAGGCAGATCCTCGAGGCGCACCTCGCCGCGGCTGTTGACGAGCTTCGAGCGGTCGAAATCGCTTTCCTCTGCGCGCTGCAGAAAGTCGACCACCTTCTTCTGGATCTCCCTCTGCATCTTGTTGCCCACCACCTGCGCACGCTGCTCGAGAAACTGCTGCCACAGCACGATCGTGCCCCAGAGCCCCTTATCCTCCTTGCCTGTGCCGGGGCCAAAGGCGAGCGTACCCTTGACTGCCTCAGTGAAGCGCGGCTCCTCCTTGAGCTCGGCCTGCATGTCCACGAGATTCTCAAACATCTTGAGGAGCTCGGCTTCGGCATTCGCGGTCGCCGCGTTACCCGCCGCGTCCGAATCCCGCAGCTCGGTCACCTCCGCACGTAGGTATGACTTGCGCGTCGCTGCCACCGATGGGTTGAGCACCTTGTTGAGCTGCGCACGCCCGATGACCGAGTGCGAGCCGATGTACTTGACGCGATCCTGCGTCTGCTCGGAGACCTCCTTGAGCTCGTCGAGATAGAAAATCACGCCCACCTCGGCCATGCGACCCGTCTCCGAGTCCACGTTGCACACCATGAAGCGGCGCGCTCCAGAGAAGAGGATGTCGTTGTACATGGCGCGATACCGCGGCTCAAAGATGTTGAGCACGGGCGAGGTGTATGGCAGGTAGGTGACACCGAGGGGAAAGAGCGGCATCACCATCGCGCCCGCACTAGGAGCAGACTCTGGGTCTGTTGGGTCCAGGGGCGCAAGCCACCTCACCTCACTGGTGCCGACTCCATCGGCAGACAGCAGCGGCACAACTGCCCGACGGCAGGCCGAGTGAGCACGCGAGCCGCGAAGCAACGAGCTCGGACCGAATCCCAAAGCGCCAGCAAGCAGCGCCAACACCAAGAGCACCGATCTCGGCATCTCGCACGAATCGTTCGGTTAGTTCGACGAAAGTTACCAGATTTGCGAAAAACTTGTACGTTGGTTGGCCATGGGAGGCCAGCGCACAGGGACGTTTACTTCCGCAGGAGGCCCACACGTTAATACAACAGTGGACCAGAATGTTAGCGGAGTGGTGCGTTGCGCCCT
>Ga0164294_10004580_pt1 | contig 12043 bp, 14 predicted proteins | sample GEODES005metaG_FD_111479 | JGI IMG/M metagenome (GOLD analysis project Ga0164294, IMG submission 111479) | Oligotrophic lake water microbial communities from Sparkling Lake, Wisconsin, USA - GEODES005 metaG | ecosystem: Environmental > Aquatic > Freshwater > Lake | place: USA: Sparkling Lake... | reverse complement strand
TCAGGACACTGGGTCCCACTGGGCAACCGCTGCCGTCGTAATACTTTCTGTGCACTGTGACGTTCAAGCCCTTTTGCCTCAACTTGTCCACGACACGCATGTACCAAGTCTCTGGCCACGGGTCTGCCCGCCCTGTGTACAAACACAGCACCAACGCGTTCAGCCCAGCACAGGCACCGTCCCTGGCCAGCAGCCACCTGTCGTCAGCAGCGTTGCCGTGAGCATCCCTTGTTACAGAAGCATCCAGGGTCAGCCTGCCTGCATGGGCCGTGAACAGCGCAGAGTCCACAGTACGTGCAACATTTCGTGCCCGGCGCGACGGCCCCTCGGCCTGCACAAAGCACCTCCGGGCCAAGCTCATCAGCGGGTCCACTTCCTTGAACAATCGCGTGTACAAGTCGTAGTCCGGCACCGCCAGCAAAACCGCATTGATGTCCAGCCTGACCGCACAATGACTGCTTGCAGCCTCCTCCACAGCCGCCCGAAACGAAGGGTGCTGGTTTGGAGACAGCGCCTTGCGCAGGCGTGACATGCAGCCAACAAACAACCGGGCCTCCTCCTCCGTTTCGGGAGGTGCGACGCCATTTGCGCGCACCATGAACAGCCACTGCTCCAGCTGATCTAGCGTGCACAGGGTTTGCGCAGAAGCAAGGGGCACCCTCGACGCCATGGCAGGAGAAACGGATTGTGGAGAGGACAGCGCGGGAACTTTTTTTTTCTGCCTCTTCCTCTGTTTGGAAACATTTCCGTGACTTGCTTCCCCATTAGCTAGATACCAGTGCGGCTACGGAAAGCAATCGAACGGCACGAGGCGCAAATGGATTGCGCGCCTGCTTGCCTTAGTAGGAGGTTGATGGTTCGAGTCCATCCGTGTCGCATTTTTTTATTTCTGCTGTTTTTTGCAGTACATGTCGCAAGGCCTGGTCGGCACGCACGATTTCATGCACGCCTATGTCGATGATGCAACGCGTTTGGAGCGCCATTACTGCGTCAAGGACCTCTGATTGAGGCCCGGAAAAGCTTTCACTTTCACGTCAGCTACATATTTTTCTCTCAGAGCAGAGACGGGCGTGTATCCCTGATGTGTCCGAGTCGTCCATTCTTTGCGTTGTGATATCTTTGTCTCCGTCGTGAGAATTTACGTACCCAAAGCAAGCGGCAATGCTTGCAAAGCAAGGCGCGTGGTGCAATGGTAGCATACCTGTAGTACACAGCAGGAGTTGGTGGTTCGAGTCCACTCGCGTCTCTTTTTTTCCTTTTTTTTTGAATGTGAGAAGTTCCTCAATCTTTTCTTTTCAAAGAATGAACTCGCTTTTTCACAATTCGGTTTTCCCTCACATGGCATCGGAGCAGTGTCGTCATTTGGGCATGGCCACGTACATTTTTGTGAAACTCGTGAATGGCTTGGCGCTGGGAAGGTTGGTGTGGTCTTCCAACGGTTTCCTTTTGTTTTGTTTTTCGAACCCCAATGAAGATGGATACTATTTTGTCTGCGATGTGCACGTGCACAGCGTGGCCCGGTACGGCATGTTGGCACTGGTCGCGGATGGAGACGCGAAAAAGTTCAAGATCCTGTGCGCCAGCTTGGACATTGTCAAGCTGTTGCATGTGGGTTTCACGGCAGTGGCAGTCAAGTGGCTTCTGCGCCCAAAACGGCTGGCAGTGCTCACCATGGCCATGATCGTCGCGTTTGGGACCATGATGGCCATGCTGTGGTCAAGGCAGCCCTTTGCCATTGTAGGGCTAGCCGCCACGCTTCTCACTGTAACGCTGCAAGCAGGCGACGCGGCAATGGACGCTTTGTTTGCCGAGCAAAAACCGTACGTGTTATCATTTGCATCACATGATGCATCACATCACATGATGCATGCATGACATGATGCATCACATGCAATCGTGCAGGTATGTTCAAGGCAGCAGGAAAGCTGCTTCCATGGTCATCTCTGTTGCTTGCATTGTACAGTTACAGCTCCCATCGTTTATTTGCCTAGGGCCAGCTGTGGTCCTTGCGGCGTGTGCGATGGGACTGGGAATTTGGATTTCGCACAGTTGGTGGTGTGCCAGTGAATACTTGGCCATCTGTGTGAAGGACGCGCGGCGAAGCGCGCAGACTCTCACGGTCCCTTGTAGCGCTTTGTCCTTTTTTGGTGTCACCATTGTCGTGGGCAACAATGGGGAGCAAGTCGTGGACGCCATGCTGAATTTGAGCATCGACGATGCAGTTGCGGGAGGTGAGCAGTTTGCATCAATGATGTTTTGTTTGGTGCCCCCAACTCGATCCTGTTTTTCTTTCTTTTGTTCGTTGTGAAACAACAGGAAAAGTTATGGCGGCGTGCGTGAAGGAGGCCGTGACTGCGGTACGTGTTTTGTATGCCTTTTGGCATTCTCTGTGGATGCAAAGCTGTTTTTTTTTTTTTGGCAGGTATGCAATGGACTGACGGTTCAAGCCTATTTCATGAGGAACTACCGAGCTCGGTTTTGTGGCTCCTCTGCAACGCGCGTGGATCACATTGTTGCTCGGGAGTTGAGCAGAAGCTTGATGGTGTTGGTTGCGTGGGCTTGCATCCAAGTGCCTAGACTGTGGATGGCTCAAGTGGAGGTGCGTAAAGCCGTGGGGCGACGTGCATGTTGCGTGCATGTTGCGTGCACGTCGCGTAAAGCAGCAACTTATGTCGTGTCCATACGTGAATATTTTTCCCTAGGTCCATGACATGCATGGCGTGACACTGATGGCGCTGCTGGTCTTGGACAAGTGTTCCGGAAACGTCGCCGAAGGTCTGACACGGGCAACTGGGGGGAAAAAACTTGTGCGGGGGCTCTTTTTTCGTCACGTCGTGAGCAATCGTTGATGTGCAGATGCAATGGGCACGATTCAATCGCACTGGTTGAATGCTGTGGCGAAGCCAAGGCGTATGGCACGATGGATGCTGGCGTCTTCCATCGTCGCCTGCCAGTCATATGCCGAAGTCGCACAGGCACTGACTGGCGCCTTGGTCAAGGTGAGTGACAGGAGTTTTTGAGAAAAACATGCATGTGTTGACGCACATACTGCTGTTTCCCTTTTTCTTTCTTGTAGATTTTAGTGGAAACATCCAAGGGACGTGACGGACGTGACGGACGTGATGCGTGGCGCCTTTCTTTCTTCGCCTCTGTGCTGATACTTTTTTGCGTCGGTGCTCACTGGACAATGGCCAAGCGTGTTTAGTTTTTTGTAAGTTTCTGGAAGGAAGGAAATCGCGACACAACAGACTTGCATTCATGAGTCTAGCCTCTGCTCTGTACCACACGAGCGCGCTGTACAAGTCAAAAACGCTTCCCGTAGGGATTACTTTGTTTACGGTGGACAAGGACGCGAAAGAAGCGGACGACGTGCATCGGCCGGTCACCTCCTTGGTGCAAGTGGTCGAGGACTGTACGAAGCTCGTTGAACAAGTGCAGCAGCGCGTGGGGGCCTGCACTGGAGAAGAAGACGACGAGGACGCAAAGTGCGCGCTGCAGCGTCTGCAGATGGCAATGACCGCTTTGCTGCAGTTTTTCAGCTCAAGACATGCAAAGACGACGACGCGTGGATGAACAATCCAACGCCGCAGACGGCAGCTAATGCCGTGCTGAGCCCTGGCCCAGGAAACTCCACAATGGGGGTCGCGGACACCTTGCCACCCTCCTCTGTGACTTTGAGCAGCACGCTGTTGTTCAGGCCCGTGTCCGTACACATACACACCAGACAGCCATGGTGCAATGCAATGGACGTAGGGAATCCTGGCAAGCCAGACACCAATACTCGCAGAAAGCACATTTTTGACACCCCAAGCACGCACAACCGCCGGTTTTTTGTGTCTGCCACCACCAGCTCCGAGCCATCCCGAGAAAAACACAAGCCCCGGGGCTTGTCGCACCAGCGTATCGCTGGATAGGCGAAATCTCCAATCCGCATCAGCGCCATGCGAGACGCGGATTGACCGTATCGGCACAAAATTATACGTGTAGTCCCCGACCCCCACCCTGACACAACGGCCACAAGGTGCCTCCAAGTTGCCACTGGGCCAGGTTTATGGATGTCAACTTGGCCCCGCACAGCCATGGTGCTCAAGTCCAAAGCAAGCAAGGAATGACTGCCAGCATCCGACACGCACAACACAGTTTCGTCGGCGTGGGACACAAACCCCACATTCCCAGACGCGTTGAACTGAAAGCGCAAAGGGGCTTTTTCCAAAGCAACCTGGCCAAACACCTTGACCAAAAGCACTTTCTGCGCCGCCCCTTGGTCCCAGCGCATGATGCTCAGCTCATGCTTTTCGTCGTCGGACGCCACGACAATCACCTCCTTACTGAGACGCGCGGCTGCAAGTCCGCTCCCCGGTGGCCACTGTTCGGCCACTGCGCGCTTCACCTGCCAGTACTTTCGAAACGTTGTTTCCGGCGCAACCCTGGTTCCCAAGTCCAGCTTGACGTCGTCGTCCACTTTGCTTTTCGTGGCCAAGTCCATCGATCCGGCAAGAGTGTCCGCAACATAAAACAATCGCAACGCATCCACTGAAGCCGGCGCCTCTGCAGTGGACAGCACCGCCTGCAGCTCGGCCACTGCCACACGCGCGCACGTGAGCTCTGTTTGGAGTTTCGAGTCTTTCGAGGCGCGCTTTGCATCCAGGTCCCTGTGCATGGCAGCAACCCGCTCGCTCACCGAGGCATGCCATGCTTCGGACAACCGCGCCAACTCGTCCTGGGCGGCAAGCCAGTTCCTCTGCAGCGTGTCCTGCAGCGTGCACAGACGCCCAACGAGGTCCAAGTGATAGCGCAAGCTTTCGGTCAACACCGGCACTGCCTTGTTCACTGTTCTGGAGCACACAGGACGCAACGCGTCTACAGACTCCACCCGGTGTCCCGCGTCGACGTGGGTTTTCATGCAAGCGTGGCACTGCAAAGAGTTGTCACAGCTGCGACACACCCATGCAAGGGCACCCTCTGGCCCAGCGTGCTCCGGCTTGGCGCACTGCGTGAATTGGCCACTCACAGTGTCGAGTGCACCCACAGGATGCCCCCACCGCTTGTGCAGCGCACAGTGGTCCGCACACAGAGACCTCAAATCGCACCCCGAATCCCAGCACGAAAACCGGGCGGGCAGCTTTTGGTCCTCCTTCAAGCAGTCCTGGCACCACTCAGAGGGAGCGCCGTCATTTTCGCGCAGCTTCAACACGAGAGCGGCATCAAGTTCAAACCTGGCGACGTCAGCGTCGTCACTGGCCACTCTTGCACAAGCGCACAACGGGCATGGTCCCGGGTCAGGATGACTTGCATCCGTTGAGGCGCATTTCCGACACCACAGCCGTCTGCAAGGACAAGCCAGCGTCCGCACTGGGGCTCGCTTTTCACAGTCGTACGCACACAAACCCACTGGGCACTCCATTGTTCGTTGTGTTGTGTGTGCACAAAAGGGAAAAAAGAATGGTGCTGGGGAGAGGATTCGAACCTCCGCATCTTTCGATTGAGCGAGAAGAAGTGCTCACGCCTTAACCGCTCGGCCACCCCAGGCATTCGTGTCGCGCACAAACGTTGTACATGACTTGCGGAGCAAAGAAATGCACGGTGTGCGGGTGAGGAAAAAAAGAATAGTGCTGGGGAGAGGATTCGAACCTCCGCATCTTTCGATTGAGCTATGGACAGTGCTCACGCCTTAACCGCTCGGCCACCCCAGGCATTGGTTTCGCGCACACACGTTGTACATGATGTCAGAAAATGATTTGCGGAGCAAAGAAATGCACGGTTTGCGAAAAGACATACAATCCCCTTGATGGAAAAGGCGAAAGAGGGCTGAGATGGCCGAGTGGTAAAGGCGGTTGATTCAAAACCAACTATCGTAAAGGTGCAGGGGTTCGAATCCCCTTCTCAGCACCATGTTCTTTTTTTTACAGCCACGACGTCCAAGGAAGAAAAGGTCCGGTGCCACTTGGATGCAGCGGACAGGCCGCGCAAGGGTACAAAGGGCCCTGGTAGGGCGCCGTCCACTGCATCGGCTCCACGCAGGGTGTGGCAAGGGCAAGCATGCGCGTCAGCAAATGGTGCACGAGGTCAGGGCACGCGGGCGCCAAATTGTGGGTCTCGCTTGGGTCAGCGGTGATGTTGAACAAAAAGGGCGGCGGCCACAACTGGCACCCCGTCGAGTTTGCGCCGTCAATGCCTTTCACCGTGAACGCCATGCACAGCAGCTTCAAATGACCATGCACAACAGCTGCGCGCGGCGCTCCAAACTGGCCTCCCGACAACGGGTTCATGTTCACCACAAACTCATGCCGGGTCGGGGCACCCACAACGCCCTGCAGCAGCGGCCATGCATTTTGGCCGTCCAAACCCCGAGGCGCCTGTGCCCCGGCAGCACTCAGCAATGTCGGAACCCAGTCCGTGACGTGCACATAGTCCGCCGTGCGTGACCCGGGTGGGACGCGGCCTGGAGCTAAGACAAAGGCCGGCACGCGCACGCCCCCTTCCCAGGTCTGGGACTTGAACCCCGACAAGGGCCAGTTGCGGCCCCCTGCCCCTAGCTCGGGCGGGGCCCCATTGTCACTGGCAAACACAATCATGGTCGCAGGCCCGTACAAGCCCGTGTCTCGAAGAGCCTGCACGACCGCGCCAACTGCCGCATCCAGGTCCCATAAGTACCCATACAACAGCTTGGCCGACTCTGGGATGGACAGGTCCTGAAACAGTGCGTACGCCGCCTGTGAGCAAGCAATTGGCTCGTGCACGTTTTGAAAGGGCAGGGCAAGGAAAAACGGCGACGCGTCCTTGCTGTGTGCGTGAATGAACTGCACAGCCAGGTCTCGAATCAAGTGGGTGGTCGTCGTGCCATTGGCTGCAAACAGGGGCTGGGTGTTCTGGAACCAGTCGTAGCCCCGGTAGTCCTTGCCCAGAACCGGCCCGGGACACACGTACGTCGCATCGGACAATGGGTTCGGCGGAGGTCCGACACACGCCGACACATGGGTGCCATGGGACCCGCCGCCCTGCATAAATCCTTGAAAGACATCAAAGCCTCGAGAGGTCGGAAAGGCGGCTTCCCTGTACATGCCCAAGTGCCATTTCCCAAACATTGCAGTCGCCCCGTAGCCCGCGTGCGTCTTCAGCAGCTCTGGCAGGAAACGATGGTGCTCTGGCACCGCCCACGGCGTGTCCCAGTAAATGACATTCGACTGGGTGCCCAGTCGATGAGTGTACAAGCCCGTCATCAAGCTGGAGCGGCTCGGGGAACAAAGGGGCGTCGTGTAGTACCTGTCCAGGACAACCCCTTGAGCGGCCAGAGCATCAAGGTGGGGCGTTTGCAGGCCTCGAGTCGCATTCCGGAAGCCTACCTCGTTGAAGCCCAAGTCGTCTGCGGCAGCACACAGTCATTCGGTCGTTACACAACCTTACCCGCCGCCGCCATATATGTATGTTACTTACACTCACCTGCCAAAATAAAGATGATGTTGGGGGCGGCCATCATGGCCGAGGCGGCCTTGATGAGTATGCACACAAACAGAAAATCCATGCTTCGCGGATGTGACTCGGCACACCATTTTTTTTTTCTGTGACCTTGCCAAGCAATCTATCTACCTACCAAATGAGTAGTGCCCCACACGACGGTCGCAGAGGTCGTGATCAAGATCGAGATCGAGATCGTGATCGTGATCGCGATCGTGGGCGTGGTCGAAGCTCTGATCGAAGGGATCGTACAGATCGTGATGATCGTGATGATCGTGGTGATCGTGTTCGCGATCGTGGGCGTGGTCGAAGCTCTGATCGAAGGGATCGTACAGATCGTGATGATCGTGATGATCGTGGTGATCGTGTTCGCAATCGTGGGCGTGGTCGAAGCTCTGATCGAAGGGATCGTACAGATCGTGATGATCGTGGTGATCGTGGTGATCGTAGGGGCCGTGATGATCGTGTTCGCAGTCGAAGCTTTGATCGTAGAGATCGTAGAGATCGTGATGATCGTGGGGATCGTGTTCGCAGTCGAAGCTTTGATCGTAGAGATCGTAGAGATCGTGATGATCGTAGAGATCGTGATGATCGTAGAGATCAAGGGGATCATGATGAGCGTGGCGATCGGTTTCGTGGTGATCGTCGGGATCAAAGGGATCGTGATGATCGTGTTCGCAGTCGAAGCTCTGACGACAGACCTCTGCTTCCGACGCCAGCAGCGCCAGCAGCACCTGCAGCGCCAGCAGCGCCAGCAGCGCCTGCAGCACCTGCATCTTATTATGGTGCAGAACCGTCATCTTATGGTGCAGCACCGTCATCTTATTATGGTGCAGCACCGTCATCTTATTATGGTGCAGCACCTGCATCTTATTATGGTGCAGAACCTGCATCTTATTATGGTGCAGAACCGTCATCTTATGGTGCAGAACCGTCATATTATTATGCTACAGGTACAGGACTTCTCCCAACACCGTTTGCAAGTGCGTGGTTTCAAGCGGCGATGGCGGGAGCGGGAATTGGAGCGGGCGCGGGCGCGGGAGCGGGCGCGGGAGCGGGAGCGGGAGCGGGAGCGGGAGCGGGCGTAGGAGCGGGCGTAGGAGCGGGCTGGAATCCTCATCTTGCAGGGAGGTTGTTGGAAGACTTTGCCAGCAACTTTCAAATGCTGCGCCATATTGAAGATGCACCACCAACCATGGCTCTTCAGCAACAATATGCTCGACCAGTCGCTTATTACCCAACTGAAATCCCATCCGATCGCAGAGGTGAACCTGGTCCCGAAACTACACGCCATGCCACGCGCGATGCAGAGGGCGGCAGCGGTGCACGCGGAAGATCCTCTGATCGTTCGCGCCCACGCGGAAGATCCTCTGATCGTTCGCGCCCGCGCAGAAGATCCTTTGAGACCACGACCACGCGCACCGGAACTTCTTCCGGGTACTCGCGCACCCTTTCTGTGGGCGCGCGCCCTGCATCCAGAACGCACCTTAGTGCAGCCATGCGGTTGCAAAGGAAATTTCAGCGGATCTTGGCAGCCATCTCTGCCCCACGGATTCGGTCTGCCTCTTATCATACCGATAGCGCCTGTCAGGAAACCTTTCAGGATCTTGCTGCGTTCGTCACTCGTAAACTCCAAGAGTCGAACCCCGCAAACAACAATGCTGGGCTAAAAGTCGCCATAAAGGCGGTGAAGACATGCTGGGGTCTACGTTTGATTCGCAGCTATGCCAGGCAGGTTGAAATGCTCGAGGAAAAAGCATTGTTGCAAATGAACCTGAGTTCGTGGCAAGCGATTGACATTTTGGGCACCAGCGCAGGCCACGTGGAAGCCATTTACGCAGTGAAACACTTGACATATTTCCTGCAAGTCTTGTATCACTGCTGTGAAGTCCATGGCACACAGTGTCACGACCTCACTGTCACGTACAAGTCTACACGCCGTGGCTTCCCGCAGCATCGATTTTTTGTGCGCATGAAAGCGGGCAATTTACATCATGTCGCTGATTTTTTCACGACCAGGGATACCAGGGGTGCTGAAACAGAGATTCTGGAGCAATTGTTTGGCTACACAGACTCCTCCATGTGCCAACCGCCTGCTGGCCTGAACAAAGCCATTCGCGCACTGGAAACAGCTGTTGATGAGAACGTGAAGCGCCTCAAAACCGCGATAAACACTTGCGGGTTGGATGACGATGTCACCTCCGCAAGCTGCACAGTTCGTCCACCGTATGATCCAGCCCTGTTTGACGAGTCGAGGTCGGACGAGGAAGACTACTGGGCAGAGTAAGTCTGGTGTCCCGCATTCAGCACGGCGCACGCCTCCGAAGTCACAAACACGACCTGTGACGGCGTGCACACGATGTCCGCGGGCAGCCAGTGGTCAAAGTATCCTGAACGACCGCATTGCCTCCAATCCTCCATCCAGTCTTCCGCAACGTCATGCTCGTCCTCCCTAGCCACATTCATCGCCCTTAGCTTGCTCCACTCCGACATTGGAATGGCCCAAGAAATCACAACGGGCCGGTCCCCAGTGCCAGCCACGTCTGCCTTGAGCTTGGCCCATTTCCACGCCTCCTCTGCCTTTTTGAACGTGTACAGCCCTGGACCCAGGGTCCGCGGGCCCACCAACACGTCTCGATGCAACGTCCGTGCACACCGCAACACCGACGTCAGGTGGCGCTCCAGTGTACCGTGGTGCACAATCACTGTCTCGGCCGACGGAGACGCCGGTGACGCCGGTGACGCAGGTGCCGACGGTGACGCCGGTTCCGACGATGACTCCGGTGCAATGCCGGTGTGTGTCATCAAAAAATGGACCCAGTACCCAACAGAACAAGAGGCCATGGCCTCATGAGGTACGCTTGCCAGGCGCGCCATGATTGGCTCGGAGCACCGAGTGCGCAACAGTTGCTCCACGACCTCGGGCGCGCGGTGGGCGTCGCGCAGAGCACACCAGAAGGGCCGCAGCAGGTGCCGGCCCACAAACTCGACGGCGTCTTTGCAAGGCTCTGCGTCGTCGCTGCAATCCAGGTCCTTGACTTCCTCTGCACAGGTCCGGAAACCCATGGCCTGCGCCAACTCACAAATGCCAGCAGAGTCCATGTTGTACAAGTTGAGTGTGCGCGGGAAATCACTCCGGGAATGTTGCTTTCGCAATGGAACTTGTCTGGTCCGACTGTCGCCGGAGCCTGAAGCCCGTGCACTCGGACGCGAGCATTGTGCACGTCATGGACGCCGTGACCCGGGGCACTCCTTGGGCAAGCCACGGCATGTGCAGCGGGCGACGCGTCCTGGTCACCCATGATGCGGACACTACCGCATGCAGACGCACCGCTGTCTTCTCGTTGCAAATACGCGGGTCCCGCGCGGCAGTGGAAACCTTCTTGCGCAGCTCGCACTCGGCCGCGCCATGCCCAGGGGTTTTGAGAGGTGCGTTCACAGATGGCCGCACCGTGTCCTTTGTGCGCCTGCATGGCGACAGCGGAGAGTGCGTGTGCTCCGAGGAGGAGCCGTTCCTTGTGCGCGCCTGCAAAGTCCCGCCCGCCGGCTTCCGGACGTTGTTTGCGCTGCTGCACGGCCCCCCGTGCGAGCTGACGTCCAGGCCCCCGCCGCCACATCCAAGGCTTGGCTGCGGCGGGTCCAGCGACGTGTTTCGCGTCACGGTGCACGGAGTGCCCATGGTCCGCAAAGTGGCACGGGACGCGTCGGCAAGCACAAGCGCTCAGTTCGCGACGGAACGGCGGGTGTTGGCTCTTTTCCGTGACATGCACACCTGGTTTCCTCAGCTTGCCGACGAGCAGCCAGATGACGGTGTGCTTGACTTTGTGCACCCTGTGCGTGCGGTGCCCTTGGTGTCCCACGTGCTGGTTTGCACGCCAACGAGTCGTCGTTGCTTTGCGAACCAGACGGTTTGTCGCTTGCTGACCATACTACAGGTAGGTGGTACCTACCTACGCGTGCGCGTGTTCTTTGCCTTTTCCTTTTTTTTTTGCTTATGCTTATGCTTTTCCTCTTGCTTTTGCTTCACAGATCGCCCACGGCAAAGGGTGGGTCCACGGCGACGTCCGGCCTCGAAACATGGTCGTCAACGACGACACCGTCGTGTACTTGGTAATTAATATGCATATGATATGATTGATATGCATGTATCATATCACATGTTAGAGTATGATGATGCATTGGTATGAACAGATTGACTGGGGCCTTGCGCGGCGCATTGATGGCACCAGCACTGGTTCCGGGGTGGGCATCGCAGCGTATGCGGCTCCTGGGTACTTTGACCCCGCACGTGCCCCGTTGCCTGCTCGCCCAGTGATGGACCTGGTGGGCGCGGCCTTGACGTGGATTGCGCTGGTTCATGGATCCCGGGTGCTGGATGTGCCCTGGGTAGCAGAACACGACCGGAACGGGTGGTTTGAAACCCATGACCATCTTGAGGGCGTGTCGGGCGTGCGACGGTTCATTGAGCACGCGGCGGCCCAGGCGTCCACTGCATCGTACAACTACATGTGGGAAACGCTGTAATTTTGCGTGATGTTGCGACTGGCATGTTGTGACTGCAGAATAAAAAATCAATGCAGTTCAAGTA
>Ga0164294_10004579_pt1 | contig 12044 bp, 9 predicted proteins | sample GEODES005metaG_FD_111479 | JGI IMG/M metagenome (GOLD analysis project Ga0164294, IMG submission 111479) | Oligotrophic lake water microbial communities from Sparkling Lake, Wisconsin, USA - GEODES005 metaG | ecosystem: Environmental > Aquatic > Freshwater > Lake | place: USA: Sparkling Lake... | reverse complement strand
GGCCTCGCTCGTGCACGGACACATCGTGCAGATCCACGAGGTGGCCTGCATCGACGGCATCCACTTCCTCGCGGAGGAATACGTCGCCGGCCCATCGCTCAAGGCCTGGCTCAACGCCCGCGGTCCGGTCGATGCGCGGCAGGCGATCTGGATTCTCAACCAGGTCGGGTCGGCGCTCGCGAGGTCGGCAGAACAGGGGATCGTGCATCGCGATATCAAACCCGAGAACCTGCTGCTTACGCTTGCCGGCGAAGTGAAGGTGGCCGACTTCGGCCTCGCGCGGGTGCTCTCGGAAAACCTCGACCTCACCCAGGATGGAATGACGCTCGGCACGCCGCTCTACATGAGTCCGGAGCAGGGGGAGGGGCGGAGCGTCGACGCCCGCAGCGATCTCTATTCTCTCGGCGCGACGGTCTATCACCTGCTCGCGGGTCGGCCGCCCTACTCGGGGCCGTCGGCAGTGGCGGTGGTGATGGCTCACATCAAGGAGCCGCTGCCTCCGCTCTCGTCGGCCCGGCCCGACCTGCCGGCCGGGTTGTGCGAGATTGTCGACCGCCTGCTCGCCAAGCAGCCGACCGACCGCTTCGAGTCGCCACAGGCGTTGCTCGAGGCGGTGGACCAGCTCGAGTCGGCGATGTTCGCGGGGGCGCGGGCGCTGCCGTCGCCACTGGCATGGCCGGACGGGGAGGGCGCGTGGGCCGGTGCGGCAACGCTGGGTTCGACGCCGCTGCCGATGCGGCCGCGTGGAGCCCGGGTGACGAATCCCCGACTGCGGGATGCAACGGTGCACCTGCGGGCCGCAGTGGATCGCGAGCAAGAGCAGCGGGCTGAGCGGGAGGCGACGCGGCGGCGGTGGGGGGTGGCGCTGCTGCTGTCGGCGGCGGCCCTGGCGGCTGGATTCGCGATTGGCCGTTCACGTCCGCGGCGGTCGCAGCTGTTCGGGGTTCGACGGTAGCGTGTGAGCGGCACGCCTTTCCGTGAGCATCCGGTTACAGGAAGCGGTTGAGCCAGGTGGCAGACGGGTGATTCAAGTCTTCTTGACACCCGAACCGACACTGCTAGAACAAAAGTGACTTTGCCCCCATCGTCTAGAGGCCCAGGACGTCGGGTTCTCAGCCCGAAAACCGGGGTTCGACTCCCCGTGGGGGTATCTCGACAGCCGTATTGTTCGCACACGCGGGCAGTACGGCTGTTTTGTTTTCGTCGGAAGGCGTCTGAAGGCCACTGACGGCATCTGAGTGCACCGGGGGGAAAAGGTGTCAGCCACCAAATCTGGAGAAGATCAGATTGCCCATTTTTGGTGGCTGACACCTTTTCCCTCGGCCTTCGCCAATACCGGCGGCCGCTCGGGCAACTTCTCGGCGGTGAACGCCATCGGCCTCGCGTCACGACAGTCAGCCACGTTCAACTCGGCGACGGGCTTTATCACCGTCGTGCCCGAACCCTCCACCTGCGCCATGGCCCTCGCCGGTCTGGCCTGCGGTGGCTATCTCGTGAGGCGCCGTCGCCGCGCACGTTGACCTGAGCCCTTTGCGGCACTCGTGATCTCACGCTGGGCAGGGCATCGCAAGGTACTCTGCCCGGTGGTGTTTCTATGCGGGGCCAACGAAGCCGAGTGAGTCGCGGAGGGCTGCCTGGATGGTGTGGCGGGGACGGGCGAGGGCGCGGAGTAGCGGCACCTCTCGCCGCTGATTCGTCCCAGCCCACGGCGGATTCGTCCCTAGATTTGCCCGATTCGTCCCTGCCCGTGCCCGATTCGTCCCTTTTTGGATTTTGCGGCTTTTGGGCGAGCGACGTGGCTGTAGAACGGATCGCGTCAGTGTTCGTTCCTCACTGCCGTGCAAGGAGTTTGCTCGTGATGCTCGTCGCCCGTCTGTCCCGTGTCGCTGCCCTCGTGGTGGCCCTGCTCACTTCTTTGGCCCTTCCTGCCCACGCCGTCACGATCGACTGGGTGCCGGTGGGCGATCCCGGTAACACGGCAGACACCACGGGGCAACCGAACCCCGCCGGTACCGTGGTCGACGCGTTCCGGATCATGAAGTTTGAGTTCACGAATCAGCAGTACACCGACTTCCTGAACTCCATAGCGGCGACCGACACGTACTCGCTCTACAACGCGAGCATGGGCAGCAACCCCCGCTGAGGCATCACGCGAAGCGGTTCATCGGGGTCGTACACCTATGCAACCAGAACCAACATGGGCGATAAGCCGGTGAACTTCGTGAGCTGGTTTGACGCGGCTCGAGTGTCCAACTGGCTGATGAATGGAGGGACGAGTTCGTCGAGCACGGAGACGGGCGCTTATACGCTCAACGGCGGGACGAGCGGTAATGCCCCGGCGGTGAACGTGGGAGCAGCCGTCTACATCCCGACAGAAAACCAGTGGTACAAGGCGGCCTATTACAAGGGCGGCGGCACAAACGCGGGCTACTGGGACTACGCCACGCAGAGCGACTCAGCCCCGACGGCGGTGACATCTGGCACGACCGGTATTGGTTCGTCCGGCAGCACGGGCAACTTCGCGAACTATAGCCAAGCAGCCGACTGGAACAGCCAAAACGGCAATGTGACGACGGTGGGCACGAATGGCGGGGCGAGTGCCTACGCTGCCTTTGACATGAGCGGCAACTTGTATGAATGGAACGATCTCACGGGTGCTGCCGGCTCGTCTCGTGGGCTGCGGGGCGGCAACTGGAACTACATCCCCGCGTCCGGCTTGTCGTCCTCCGTCAGGACGACGAACGCCCCGTCGTTCGAGGGCGACGACCTCGGTTTTCGTCTCGCCGCCGTCCCCGAGCCCTCCACTTACGCCATGGCCGTTGCCGGGCTAGCCTGCGGTGGCTATCTCGTGAGGCGCCGTCGCAAGCGGGCCTGACGCACCGAAGCCAACGTGATTCCAACGCGAGGGGAGCAGGTCGCCATCAAGGGCCTGCCCCCCGCTGTGTTTTCAGGGGCAGTCAGTTCACGTCCGGTTCGCTTCGTCGCTTCTCCTGCGTGATAGGTTTTGGGCTTCGCGCTGTCGGCCGCGCGGGTGTGTGCTGGCCGGTGTCGTTGGATGTGGTGGTTGCGGTAGACATAACTTCGCCGGGAGTGATCAAATAAACCGGTAGCACAGAGGTACTGTCATGAGCGAAACGATGAACTGGCCAGAGAAGACCCGAGAACTTCACAACCATCATTTCGACTCAACAATTTGGAACGATCTAGAGTTCCGTGACGACGATATTGTGATTGCCACGTACGCCAAATCGGGCACGACGTGGATGCAACAGATCGTCGCCCAGCTGATGTTTGACGGCGACCCCGATATCGCCGTCGCCGAGATGTCGCCATGGGTCGACCTGAGGGTGCCGCCCAAAGAGGTGAAATTGCCTCTTCTTGAGGCGCAGACGCACCGGCGGTTCATGAAGACGCACCTGCCGGTCGATGCGCTCCGGTTCTGCCCAAAGGCTAAATATCTCTACATCGGCCGCGACGGCCGTGACGTTGTCTGGAGCATGTACAACCACCACGTCAACGCGAACCAAACGTGGTATGACGCACTCAACAACACTCCGGGGCGCGTCGGTCCGCCTATTGAGCGGCCACCGAATGACATCCGGCAGTACTGGCGAGAGTGGCTCGATCGCGACGGTCACCCGTTCTGGCCGTTCTGGGAAAATGTCCGGAGTTGGTGGGCGGTTCGTGATCTACCCAACGTGAAGTTCATCCACTTCGCCAATCTCAAGCACGACATGGCCAGAGAGATACGGGCTATTGCGACGTTTCTCGACATCCCAATCAAAGAATCACGGTGGGAGGCCATCTTGAAGCACTGTTCGTTCGAGTGGATGAAGAAGAATGCCTCGAAAAGCGTCCCTCTTGGCGGGGCGTTCTGGGACGCAGGCGCAGAGGTGTTCATCAACAAGGGTGTAAACGGGCGGTGGAGCGATACACTGACGCCGGAAGAGGTCGCCGCGTACGAGACGCGTAGTCGCACCGAACTCGGCGACGAATGCGCGCATTGGCTTGCTACCGGTGAGGAGGAAAAGGTGCCCGCCACCAAATCTGGAGAAGATTCCAGATTGCCCATTTTTGGTGGCTGACACCTTTTTGCAGGCCTACAACCGCTTAACTACCCGCAGCGTGAGGATGAGCACGAGGGCGCCGACGGTCGCCACCACCAGATTCGCCCCGAGCCCGCCACCGAGGGAAACGCCGAACTGGCCGAAGAGCCAGCCGCCGAGCAGCGACCCCAAGACGCCGACGATGATGTCGCCGATTGGGCCGTAGCCGCCTCCCTTCATGATCAAGCCGGCGAGCCAGCCCGCTACCAGGCCGATCAGGATGAACCAGACGATTTCCATGTGGAGGCTCGTGGGGCGAAAGGGGGCGGGGTGAGCAGCGAGTCCGGCCCAGTGTTCGGGGGCGAACACTCCGGCTTTCACCGCCCATGCTAAGACTACGCAGAGCGGCCGTGGCAAACTAGTGACAGATTCGCGGTGGACTGCACGCCGGCCGTAGGATCACTCGAGGCGAATGCGGGTCGCCCGCATTCGGATGATGCCCACCACGAGGACGCCCAGACGATGACGCTTTCCGATCTCCGAAACGCCCTGGAACGGTACCCCGGGCAGGCCATGCACTTCATGCTGCCCGACAGGTCGTTCGTGCCGGCCCACTACCACATCACCGAGGTGGGCCGCGCGCGGAAAGACTTCGTCGACTGCGGTGGTACCGTTCGGTCGGCCACCTCGTGCCTGCTCCAGATCTGGGTCGCTACCGACGTGGACCACCGGCTCGAATCCGGCAAGCTGGCGAAGATCATCGACATCGCCAGGCCGCTTTTTTTGACGGACGACATGCCCGTCGAGGTCGAGTACGAGCAGGAGGTGATCTCGCAGTATCCGATTGGGAGCATGGAGGTCACGCCAGCGGGGCTGCTCTTCTCCCTCGGCACGAAGCACACCGCTTGCCTCGCGCCGGAGAAGTGCAAGGTCGGCGACACGGGGTGTTGCTGACGCGGCGAAACATTGCGGTCGATCCCGCGAAACAGCCGCTGGCTCGTTCGTGACGTCGGCGCGGATCAGCCGCCGCCGTATCAGCGAGCGCGCCCGCCGCCTTGAGCCGGCGATGCGGCCGCGCCAAACGGCGTGGGTCCGTAGGGAAAAGGCTGGCCACCGCCGTAGACCATTCCGCCCGACATTCCGCGGATCGGCACGCCGACGGCATTGTTGCTGAAGTAGGTCGCGCGGCGGCCCTCCACTGCGACCAGGCCGTTGTTGTACACCGTCACCTGGCCCATCTGTCGGCCCACGAGGCCATTGTTGAAGTAGGTCATGCTGCCGATGCGATTCGACACGAGGCCGTTGGCGTACATCGTGCTGCGGCCCACCGTGAAGCTGCTGCCTCCCCAGTTGCCGCTGCCCCAGTTGCCCAGCGTTCCGTGACGGGCCGCCTCGCCGCGGGCCTGCGGCAGGCCTGAAAGCAGCGCCACGCACATGGTGAAAAGCACAAGTCCGGCGAATGGGCGAGCCATCGGTAGGTTCCAAGGAGGCAGGGGCCTGATCTCTGGCGATCCGCTGGCCGCGGCGACCCCGCTGCACGCGACCCCGGTTCAACTCTACCCTCCAGAACGCGGCCGGGATGGATGCCAGGAACGGCAGCCAATCGCCGGCCGTAGAATGCCGGACACTCCGGTTTAAGCCACCGATTGGTCCCTCATGAACGACTCCGGCACGCCGACCGGCAGGGAAATTGACGTTGTTTCGTGGCACTCGCTGCCGGTGACCGAGGTCATCGTGCGGCTCGGTACCGACGCCGTCCGGGGCCTGTCACCGACCGACGCCGGCCGGCGGCTCGCCGACCACGGCCCCAACGCCCTCGACGAGCCCCCCGGGACGCCCTGGTGGCGGACCTTTCTCAGGCAGTTTCGCGAACTGGTGATCTGGATTCTGGTGGTGGCGGCGGCGATCGCTGCCACCATGGGTGACTGGGCCGACGCCACGGCCATCGTGGCGATCGTGCTCGTCAACGTGAGCATCGGTTTTTTTCAGGAGGATCGCGCTCAGAGGGCGCTGGCGGCGCTCCAGCGAATGGCGGCACCCATGGCCAGGGTCGTCCGCGACGGCGTGGTGCAGACGGTGCCGTCCCGCGACCTCGTTCCGGGAGACCGCGTGGAACTGGAGGCAGGCGACTACGTGCCGGCCGACCTGCGACTGGTGGAGGCCTTTGGCCTCGCCGTGCAGGAGTCGACGCTCACCGGCGAGAGTGTGCCGGTGGACAAGGCGCTGGCGGGGCCGCTACCCGCCGACACGCCGCTCGGCGACCGGGCGTCGCTGGCCCATGCGGGAACCGTGGTGGCGGCCGGCAGCGGTGCAGGGATCGTGGTGGCTACGGGTATGGCGACCGAACTCGGCCGGATCGCCGGCATGCTCGAGCACGCACCTCCCGAGCCCACGCCGCTGCAGCGCCGGCTCGCCGGTCTCGGGCGAATCCTGATTGTCGTGTGCCTCGCGCTGGTGGGACTGATCTTCACCGTCGATCTGATCCGGGGCGGGGGCTTCCGGGAGGTGGTGCGTAGCGGCGGCTTCGCCGACATGCTGCTCCGGGCAGTCAGCCTGGCGGTGGCCGCGGTGCCGGAGGGCCTGCCCGCGGTCGTCACGGTCGTGCTCGCGCTCGGCCTGCAGCGGATGGTGGCCCGCAACGCGCTCGTCCGCCGGCTCCCCAGCGTGGAGACGCTCGGATCGGTCACGGTGATCTGCTCCGACAAGACCGGCACACTCACCCGCAACGAGATGACGGTTCGCGAACTCGTGACCGCTGGCCAGCGGTTCCACGTCACCGGGGCCGGCTACGAACCCCGCGGAGCGTTTCTGGCGATCACCGCCGACGGTGCGACGGGCCCCGGTGTGCCCGCGACCGAGGATGTCGACCTCCGAAAACTGCTCTGGATCGCCGCCCGGTGCACCACGGCCTCGATTGGCCCCGGGGCCGACGGCGGTGGCTGGCGGGTAATCGGCGATCCGACCGAAGGCGCGCTGCTCGTCGCTGCGGTGAAGGGGGGGATCCCCGAGCACGATCCGGCCGAGCCGACGATCTACGAGATCCCGTTCGATTCCAACCGCAAGCGGATGAGCGTCGTCGTTCGGGACGCCGGCGGGGGGCGGACGCTTGCAACCAAAGGAGCACCCGAGACGGTGCTCGCCCGTTGCACCGGCGAGCAGGTTGGGGGCCACGTCGTGCCGCTCACCGCCGACCGCCGGCAGGAGATCCTGGCCGCAGCCGCCGGCCTAGCCGACCGGGCCATGCGGGTGCTCGCGCTCGCCTGGCGGAACATCCCGCACGCGGAACCACTCGACGATGATCCTTCCGCGGTCGAACGCGATCTCGTGCACGTGGGGCTCGCGGGCATGATCGATCCGCCCCGCGACGAGGCGACCGCGGCGGTGCGGCGGTGCCGCACCGCCGGCATCCGCCCCGTGATGATCACTGGCGACCATCCGGCGACGGCCGTCGCCATCGGCCGAGAGCTTGGCCTCATCGACGCCGCAGGTCGCGTCATCAGCGGCCTGGAGCTCGACGCCCTCGACGACGCCGCCCTGCAGGACACGGCGGCCACGACCGCCATCTATGCCCGGGTGTCGGCCGAGCACAAGCTGCGGATCGTGCGGGCGCTCCAGGGGCTCGGCGAGGTGGTGGCGATGACGGGCGACGGCGTCAACGATGCGCCCGCCATCAAGGCGGCCGACATCGGAATCGCCATGGGGATCACCGGCACCGATGTGACCCGCGAGGCCGCCGACATGGTGCTCACGGATGACAACTTCGCCTCGATCGTCGTCGCCGTCGAGGAGGGCAGGGGAATCTACGACAACATCCAGAAGTTCATGCACTATCTCCTCTCCTGCAACGCCGGGGAGGTGCTCGTGATGCTCGTGGCCGCGGTGGCCGGCTGGCCGGCGCCGCTCGCCGCGATCCAGATCCTCTGGCTGAACCTCGTCACCGACGGCCTCCCGGCGCTGGCGATCGGCCTCGAGCCCCCGGAGCCCGACATCATGGAGCGGCCACCGCGGCCGCCTCGGGCACCGGTGATCTCCTGGAGCCGCGGCATCCAGATCGTCGTGCACGGAACGCTCGTCGCGGCGGTCTGCCTCGTCGCGTTCTGGCTCGTCTGGCAGGGGGACGACACGCGAGTGCGGCACGCCCGCACCGTCACCTTCTGCGTGGCCGCCTTCGCGCAGCTGTTCTTCGCGATCGGCTGCCGGAGCGACCACCGCACCGCGATTCAGCTCGGGTTTTTCACGAACCCCGCGCTCGTGATGGCCGTGGTGCTCTCGGCGCTCGTGCAGTTTGCGGTGGTCATGCTGCCGCCGACCCAGTCGGTGCTCGAGGTGGGGGCCATGCCCCTTGGCGAATGGGGGCTCGTGCTCGGCCTGGCGGTCGTGCCCGTCACGGTGCTCGAAGTGGCGAAGCTGGCGGCCTCGCTCAGACCTGGTAGCCGTTTCGCGTGACGTCGGGCTTCACGCCCTCGGGCGTCTCGTCGCTGGCGATGTCGAACCACTCTGGCTTGAACTCGATCCGCGGCTGCGTGGTGGGGTTGGCCAGGGCGATGTTGCTCACCAGCGCGATCACGGCGTCGGCGATCGCCACCTCCGGCTTGCACCGGGGCTGGTTTTCGGGGGAAGGATTGCGGATGCACCAGGCCCAGTGCTCCATCTCCTCCGTGTAGCCGCGGGAGGGAGCCGCATCGTAGCCCGCCTTGCCGGCTGCCACCGCGCCACCGCCGCCGCCACTTTCGGTGGTGTCGAGCGTGGGCGAGCCATCCTTCGCCTTGGCGACGGTCACCCGCGTATCCTTCGCCGAATCCTTGTAGAGCATCACGTCGCGCTCCTGCTCCAGCACGAGCGTGCCCTTGGTGCCCAGCACCACCTCGCCGTAGCCACCGAAGCCGTTGCCATTGATCGAAGAATAGGTGACCACGATCTTCTTGTTCTTGTCGTCTTCGTAGCCCGGGGCGGGATACTCATACATGCAGTAGACGTGGTCGTCGATCTCGCGGTCGGCAGGGAAGATGCTCCGATTGCCGACGGCCGTGACCGTGAGTGGCTTGACCTTCGCTCCGGCGCCGTGCATGGCCGATACGAAGATCCCCGCTGCGTCGAGCTGATGGCTGCCGAGTTCCGCCATCAGGCCGCCGCCGGTGCGGTTCCAGAGACGCCATCGGATCAGCTCCTCCATCGGCGTGCGTTGGTCGCCGTTGGGAAGCGTCATCGGCGTGTAGCCGTACTTCGCCGCGTCCACCACCTGGTCGGCGATCTGGGCCTCCAGTTGGCCGATCTGCTTCTGCAAGGCGTCGATGTCGGCGGGCTTGGCATTCTGGAGATCCTTCTGCCAGCCCGCGAGCTTCTTGGCGAGCGAGGCGTCTTCGGGCATCGGCGGCTTCCAGGAATCCTTCCCGGGCAGGTTGCCCCGGTGCCACTGTGCCCGGATCGAGTGCAGGTCGCCGATCAGGTTGGCGGTGCCGATCGTGTGCACAGCGTTGTCGTAGAGGATGCTGTAGTGCCGCTGGTGGCCCGTGGCCAGGATCCTGCCGGTCTCCCGCGACACCCGGCCCATCTCCTTGCACTCATGGATGCTGTGGCCCATCAGCTTCTCGGTGAGCACGTGCTTGCCGGCCCGCATCGCCTTGATGGCCGCCGGGGCATGGAGGTGGAGGGGCAGGGCGATGATCACCGCCTCCACGTCTTTGTCGGCCAGGAGATCCTCATAGGCCGCGTAGACCTTCACCTTCTCCCGCGCGGCATCCTCCGTCGACCACTTGTATTTCGACATCAGCCCCGGCCTCGCCTGGTAGGCCGTGGGGCTCGAGACGTCGCCGTGGAAGGCGCGGTAGACGTTGTAAGGGCGGACGTCGGCGATCGCGACCACGTTGAGGTAGTCGGGGTTGTGGGCGCCCAAGAGCACGCTCCCCTCGTCGCCCGTGCCCAGTACACCCACGCGGAGCGGGTCGCCCACGCTCGTGCCGTAGCCGAAGTAGATCGAGCCCAGCCCTGCGCCGCTGGCGAGGCCTGCCGCGACAGTGCCGGCCAGAAAGTCACGGCGGGTGATGTTTACCGCGTCGGTAAAGTTTTCTTTGCCGATCGCCTTCTGCTGTTCGGTCAGGTTCATCGAGTCACCTCAGTTGAGTCTCTACGGGACTCCGGCCGCGGGAGTTCGACCCGCAACAGCCGGAGAGCGGGCACCACCGTGTCAAAAAGTAGTCGAGGCCGCTCCAGCCTCCGAGCGGCACGGCGGCGATCACGAGCAGGGCGGCCACCTCCACCCACTGGTCGTACGTGGCCTGGGCGCCTGGCACCCAGAACGGCTGCGACGCGAGCACGCTCGCCAGAAAGCAGACGCCCCCGAGGGCGTTGAACTTCGTGAGCAGGCCCAAGACGAGGCAGGCACCAATCGTCATCAGCGACCAGCTGACGAATCGGTCAGCCTTCCAGAGCATGGAGGGTTCGACGGCGGTGGCAGCACGATTGCGGGCGGCGTCGTCAGGGAGTTGAGCATCCCAGGCCCCGACAAGTTTCTGGCCGATCGCGGCCGCATCTTTCATCCAGCCCGCCGCCTGGCCGGCCAGTTCCCGCTGTTTCTTTGCCAGCCGCTCCCGCTCAAACGGGATCTCGGCCGCCCCCGGCTTCCGCTGCATGCCGGCGAGTCGACGCACCTGGAGGCGGTAGTCGGCGAAGTCGTCATCGAGCGGTTTGCAGTAGGCGGCGAGCTCCTCGCTGGCGGCCTGGAGGCTGGCGTCGGCCGCGGCCCGGGCGTCGGCCGCCAGCGGCACCTTCGTGACGCGGGCGTCGAGCAGTTTCTTCCACGAGGCGACCACGCTCTCCTGCCAGGCAGCGGCGGCCTCTGGGGCGGCGCGGTCGTTGGCGGCTTTCATGGTGGCCGACCAGTCACCCGTCTGCGGCAGCGACGAGCGATAGAGATCGGCTAGCGGCCCCACCGCCGCCCTGCGGAAGCCCGCGCTCGACCAGTCGGGATCGCGGAGATGCGCGAGCCCCTCCAGGAAAAAATGGAGGCCGCATACGATCCGCAAGATCGCCAGGGCGGCGACGGCGAGAAGTGGGAGTCGCATCGGATTCCATGCGGGAGGCGGCAGCAAAGAGGCCGCCAGTTGCAGCCCCGCCAGAACTATAGTCGACACGGAATCGGCCGCCTACCGAGGCAGCCGCCCGGGGGGCTGGGGCGTGCAACGGGGAGAGCGAGCGGCCAGAAGTGGGACCTCAGACACCGCTTGCACGATCGGCCGCGTCCCTGCGAAAACCCTCGCATGCGCATCGTGCTCTGCTACCCCGTTGAAGCCCACCACATCGCCCGCATCCAGGCGGCGGCGCCCGAGGCCACGCTCGTCGACGCGGGCCAGGAGCGGGTCGCAGAGGAACTGCCCACGGCTGACCTGTTCTGCGGCCACCCCAAGGTGCCCGTTCCGTGGGAACGAGTGGTTTCAGAGGGTCGTCTCCGGTGGATCCAGTCCTCAGCGGCCGGGCTCGATCACTGCCTCGTGCCCCCGGTCGTGGCCTCCGACATCATCGTCACCAGCGCCTCGGGCGTGCTTGCCGACCAGGTGGCCGAGCAGACGGTCGGCATGGCAATCGCATGCACGCGCCGATTTCCGCTGTTTCTCGAGCAGCAGGCCCGTCGCGAGTTTATCCGCCGGCCCACGGTTGACCTGACCGGCGCGACGGTCGGGATCGTCGGGCTTGGGGGCAACGGCCGCCGGCTCGTGGAAGTGCTCGAGCCGTACCGGGTGCGGATCCTGGCGACCGACTGGTTTCCGGTGCGGAGGCCGCCGGCGGTCGAGTTTCTGGGTCGGCCCGAGACACTCTTCGACATCCTCCCCGAGATCGACGTGCTGTTCCTCTGCGCGCCGCTCACGGAGCACACCCGCAACCTCATCGATGCCCGCGCCATCGCCCGGATGAAGAAGGGGGCGATCCTCGTGAACGTGGCCCGCGGTGCGATGGTCGATGAGAACGCGCTGGTGGACGCGCTCGAAAGCGGCCACCTCGACT
>Ga0164294_10004578_pt1 | contig 12045 bp, 10 predicted proteins | sample GEODES005metaG_FD_111479 | JGI IMG/M metagenome (GOLD analysis project Ga0164294, IMG submission 111479) | Oligotrophic lake water microbial communities from Sparkling Lake, Wisconsin, USA - GEODES005 metaG | ecosystem: Environmental > Aquatic > Freshwater > Lake | place: USA: Sparkling Lake... | reverse complement strand
TTGCCGGTGCAGAGCGTGGGAGTAATGGGGGATGCCCGTACCTACGATGACGTGCTCGCCGTGCGGGCGGTCGAGACCGAAGACTTCATGACGGCCGACTGGAGCCATCTGCCCTACGAGGTGCTGGCGAGCATCTCCACGCGGGTGATCAACGAGGTGCGGGGCATCAACCGCGTGGTCTACGACATCTCGTCGAAGCCACCGGCCACGATCGAGTGGGAGTGAGCAGCGTACCGGGCGACACTCAGGTCCGCCGCCTGCGGGTCGCGAACGGATGGGATGACAGGGCGTGATGGCCCTGCAGGCCGGCAACCTCGAGCGTAAGTCCGGCCCGCTCGAAGTCACCCTGCAACTGATGCAGCCCCTCCATCACGCTGTGATCCACGAGTTTCGTGCCTTCTAAATTCACGACCACGTTGTTCTGCTGCTCGAGACCAAGCTGGCAGAGCTGCCGGCGGAAGGGAATCCAGTTCGAAAACACCGCTGAGCCCTGAGCATCCACTTGGACGCTGCTGTCGTCTAATACAGTGACCTCGAGAAATGGCTTGAACATCGTCCTGATTGGCAGCCCGTTGAGCAGATGAATGATGAACTTCACCACCACGCCGATGAGCACGCCCACGAGCAAATCGGTAGCCAAGACACCCACCATCGTTGAAGCGAAGATCACCAACTGTTCACGCCCAATCTTGTAGACGCTGATGAATTCGCTGGGCGATGCCAATCGGCAGCCTGTGTAGACCAGCATAGCCGCCAGAGCTGCCAGCGGGATCGTGCAGATCAATCCTGGCAGAAGGGCAACAAATGCAAGCAGGAACAGTCCGTGCCAGAGATCGGCGAATCGCGTCTGCGCCCCATTGTCGATATTGGCCTTGCTGCGCACGATCTCGGAGATCATCGGCAGACCGCCGATCGATGCCGCCGCCACGTTGGCAATGCCGACGGCAACCAGATCGCGATCGAGCTTCGTTTTTCGGCGCCACGGATCGACCATGTCGATCGCCTTGGCGCTGAGCAGCGACTCGAGATTGCCCACCAGCGCAAACATCAGCACCCACACGACACCGGCGCCTCGCGTCGCCGCCGTCGTGAACACGGAAAAGTCAGGGAAGGCGATGGCGGCCCAAAGATTACGGGGAACATTCACGAGAAACGATGGCCCGAGCGGATAGGCATGGCCGGCAAAGTCGTAGGTGTGATCATGCCCCAGCCCAAACAGCATCCCCAGCGGCACGGCCACCAGGAGCACGACCAACTGTCCTGGAATGCCCTTCAACCAACTCAGTCCGAGCCGACCCCTCAGATGCGGCCACGCAAACAGGACGATCAGACTCAAGGCCCCGATGCAGGCGATCGCGGGATTGAGTTGCGTCATGGTTTCCGGCAACTCGCGCAGGATCTCGAGCGGCTCGCCAGCCGCCTTTTGCCCAACGGCAACTGGCACCTGTTTGAGCACGATGATGACGCCAATTGCCGCGAGCATCCCGTGCACCACGGCCGTCGGAAAGAAGTCGCCGAGAACGCCTGCGCGAAACAGACCAAAAAACACCTGTACGAATCCAGCGATGCAGCCGACCGCGAGCGTCATCCGATACGCGCTCAGATCCGCGTCGGGATTCTGACCTGCCGTATACCCGAACGCCTGCATCGCCCCCAGCACGATCACAATCAGGCCCGCCGCCGGCCCCTTGATCGTCAACTCTGAATTGCTGATGAACGTGGTGATCAGCGCGCCGACGACTGCCGTGAATACCCCCGCGATCGGCGGAAAGCCGGAGGCTACGGAGATGCCCAGGCATAGCGGGAGCGCGATCAGAAAGACGAGGAATCCGGCCGTCGCGTCCCGAGAAAAATACCGGACAAAACCGGCCGAATCGCCGCGAGGAACCGCAGGGGAGGCCGCCGTAAGACTGACCCGATCATTTCCCGTGGGATCCATCATGCCGAACTCTCCGGAGACAATTCTGCCCGAACCGGTGGGCTCGTTCATGTCACCTCAACGATCCAACTGACATTCGGGGCTGGCCATATGGCCCACGCTCGCAGTCCCACCGACGCAAGATTATGATACAGCCGCTGAAAGAGCGGCTAAGCCATGCTTTCGGTACCGCAAGCGTGCGGCCCTCACACCGCTGCTACCACGGATGACGCGATGCACATCGCCATTGTCGAAGATGATCCCGTCATTGCCAGAGCGGTAGCCACGGCCGTCCGCGAAGCTGGGCATCAGTGCACCTGGGTCGCAGACGGCGAATCGGCCATCCGTGACAAGACACTCATGTCGAGCGACATCGTGGTGCTCGATCTCATGCTGCCAAACGCGAGCGGTCTCGACGTGCTGCGATCGGCCCGGCTAGCTGGCGTCCGCACGCCGGTCATCCTGCTCACCGCCCGCGGCACGGTGCCAGACAAACTGGAGGGCTTCGAGGCCGGCGCCGACGACTACATCGTCAAGCCGTTCGCCATCGACGAACTCCTGGCCCGCATCGAGGCAGTCCATCGCCGCACCGCACACAAGCCGGCGATGGAACTGGAGGTCGGAGAACTGCACCTGAGCCTAGCCACCAAGCGACTCGCGATGGCAGGCCGCACGATCGAACTCACTCCCACGGAATTCAGCATCCTGGAGCTCCTGATGCGTTTCAATGGGCAGGTCGTCACGCGAAAGATGCTCTGCGAGCATGTCTGGGGCTTCGACTGGGATGGCCCGACGAATGTCATCGAGGTGCACATCAACCGGCTGCGGGGCAAGCTCGACAAGGGCCGCGACGAGTCACTCATCCGCACGATCCGAGGCCGCGGCTATGCCCTCGCGTCTGTTTAACCGCATCCCGTGGGCCACGCTCCGCGTGAGGCTGACGATCTGGAACACGGCAGTGGTGCTGCTCGTGTCACTGGCAGCCCTGCTGGCTGTTCGTATCGGGGCCAAGGCAGCCCTCTACCGTGAGGCCGATGCGGTGCTTCAGGGCGAGGTGAACGAGGTGGCCATCGCCTTACGCGACCTCTACCCAAACACAGACGCCGTCGTCGGGGAACTGCGCCGCAAGGCGGCAGGCCACGAAGAACGCGGCTGGTTCACGCAACTCCTCAAAGACAACGGCGAAACGATCTGGAAAAGTGACAGCTGCCCGGAAGAGGTCGCCACCTGGCCAGTAGACCGTGAGAAGCTCGAAAACCTCGTTCAGGTGCGGGGCTACCGGTTTGCCCGGCGGCGGATCACCGATCCAGTCGACGAGCCCTTTCATGTCCGGATCGGCATGGCCACGGCCTATCTCGACGACGACATCAACACGCTTGCGCGGCTGCTCCTGCCGGTGGCCGTTGGGCTCTCGCTGTTGACGCCGCTGGTCGGCTACTGGCTGGCCCTTCGTGCCACCAAGCCCGTGGCCGAGATCCTGCGGACGGCCGAGCAGCTCAAGCCCACGCGGCTGGGAGACCGCCTGGAAGTACAGGGCACGCAGGACGAACTCGACAGGCTATCGCTCACGATCAACCGCCTGCTCGACCAAGTGGCAGGGCATGTTGAGCGGCAGCAGCAGTTCGTTGCCGATGCTGCCCATGAGCTTCGCGGTCCGCTGGCAGCCATGCAGAGTTCGCTCGAAGTGGCCGTCTCGCAAAACCGCACCGCTGACGACTACCGAGAGACGCTGGCCGACGTGCTCGAGGAGGCCCGACACCTATCGAAGCTCTCCAACGACCTGCTGCTCCTGGCGGAAACGGGCGACGGGACCCGCGACCGGCCCAGCGGGCGTGTCGATCTGACGGCCATCGCCCGGCAGACCATTGCCATGTTCGGTGGCGTGGCCGAGGAGCGGTCGGTCGGCCTGGTTCTGGAGGCGTCGACCACAGCCGTGCAGTTGCCCGGTGACGCCTCGCAGCTTCGACAGGTGTGCGGCAATCTCCTGGACAACGCGATCCGGTTCACGCCGAACGGTGGGATGGTCACCATGGCAGTGGTACCTGACAACGATGGCACGCACGCGGTCATGACCGTCACCGACACTGGCTGCGGCATCGCGCCGGAGCACCTCGGCCGCGTGTTCGACCGGTTCTATAAGGCCGACGCCTCTCGGACCCACTCCGACGCAACTCGCAGCGGCGGGCTGGGCCTGGCCATCTGCAGGTCGATCGTCGAGCGGCACGGCGGCACTATCGCCGTCGCCAGCATGCCCAGCCGGGGCACGACCTTCACCCTCCGCCTGCCGACCGTGGCCCCATAGGCCGCATTCGACATGCGTCGGGCAGCCCAAACAGCCGACCTGCGCGCCGCATGCCCCCCAGCTCACCAAGACTGCCGCGGTCGCACGGCTGTGTCGATTCCAAAGGCGTTACTTTCCACGCAAGCGTCAAAGTCGATGGCGGAGTTTACCGATCTATCCGATGACGAGACATCGGAGATGATTGCTGTGCGCGCTCGATGGATTCACCCAACGCCTTGGACTGGTCCCACCTGCCTGTGGCGGCCTCCCAACCTGCGCAGCCTGCTCGTGGGCCTGTGTCTGGTGGGGCTTGGCGCCCCAACTGCCCGCGCCGCCGATCCCTTCATGGTGATCGCGGAACATGCAGATGACCAGCGGCCGCTCGACCTCCCCAGCATTGCCCCGAGACTGCAGTCGTTCGAGCAGGTGACCGAGGCGATCGGCACCGAACAACGCCGCATCGCCGAACTCGAGACACGCCTCCAGCAGCTCGAGAAAAAGGCGGCGAACTCAATCGAGCCACTGCCACCCCCCAAGGATGCCAAGGCCGCCGACGGCAAGACGGAAGAGGGTGAGGGCAAAGACGGCAAGAAGGAAGAAAAAAAAGAAGAAAAGAAGCCCGATGAGCCCTACGAAGTCGGCTCAGACTTGAACCTCAAGTCTCAGTGGGACAAGGGGCTCACCGAGGAGTCGGCCAAGAAGGACTTCCGGGTCAAGGTCGGCGGCCGCACGCAGGTGGATGCCGTCTCCTTCTCGGCTGCCCCGGGCCCCAACCAGCTGCCGTACGAAGGTGGCCTCGATCCGGGTCTCTCCGACACCGTCAACTTACGCCGCGCCCGTTTCCGCATCGAGGGCCGGATGTATGAGATGTATGACTGGGCCTGCGAATACGATTTCGTCAATCAAATCAACGTCAACAACGAGGTCTACCCGACGGAACGCGATGCCGGCCCGCTCACCGCAGTCACCGATCTCTGGCTGCAGGTTCGTGAGATTCCGTTCCTCGGCACCGTCCGAGTAGGCAATCAGAAAGACCCCTACGGCTACGAGCATCTCACCAGCAGCCGGTGGCTCAACTTCATGGAGCGTTCCTACGGGCAGGATGTCTTTGAGGGTCCGTTTAACAACGGCTTTCTGCCCGGCATTCAGATCCTCAACAGTAACGAGGAGGGAGATATCGGCTGGCAGGTGGGCGAATTCAAAAACACTTCCAACCCCTTCGCGTTTTCCAACTCATCGGGTGGTAGCCAGACGGTCGGCCGGCTCATCTACCTGCCCATCTTCGAGGACGAGGGTCGCAAACTCGTCCACCTCGGCATCTCCGGCCGCACGCTGGAGCCGCGGCGGCAGTACACGACATTTAATAACGGCCAACCGGTCGGCGACGAAGTCACCGCCGTCCGCTTCCGCAGCCGAGGCGATATCCGCAACGGACCGCCCGGCCCGCTCAATTCGATCTACGCCGACTCCGGCCTGCTGCAGGGCACCTGGCAGAACATGATCGGCCTGGAATTCGTCGCCAACAACGGCCCCTGGTCATTCCAGTCAGAGTATTTCGGATCCTGGCTCTACAACACCACGACGACGAAGGTCGGTGGGCTCGCTACCAACGGCTTCCAGCCCAAGCCAGGCACGAACGTCGGCACCGTCTACTACCAGTCCGGCTACGCCGAGGTGCTCTACTTCCTCACGGGTGAGAGCCGCACCTACTCAAAGATCGAATACCGCGTCGACCGGCCGATCCCGCACAATAATTTCTACGCGCTTCGCGACCGCTCCGCACGCCGCAATCAGTGGAACATCAGCGAGGGCGCGTGGCAGGTGGGGGCCCGCTACAACTACCTCTGCCTGAACGACAGCGGCGTGAACGGCGGCATCTTGAACGGCATGACGCTCGGCCTGAATTGGCTGCTGAATCCCAATGCCCGCGTCTACTTCAACTACGACCTCACCTACCGAGACTTTGTCAGCACGCCGTGGAACAAGGACTCCACTGGCGCAGTCGTTCCTGGCCCAAGCTACAACGGCAGCGGCTTCATCAACGGCTTCGGCACGCGGCTAGCCTTCGACTTTTAGCCGCCGTCAACGCTTTTACGACTCGACAGAGGAGCAACTCCATGCGTCACCCCTGGTTTACCTTCCTCGTGATCGCGGGCCTTGCTGCATGCGCTGCCAGCTCGAATGCAGCCGACTGCGGCTGCAGTAGCCCACACTCTACGAACCTCACCGACCACGCCGCATGCCAGCCATGCGAACCCGCATGCAAATCCTCATGGGACGAGAAGAAAACCAAGAAAACGAAATACACGATGACGTGCGAGCCTGCCTGCGCACGGGCGGCGGAATGCTTCTGCAACGGGCCGGCGGAATGCCGCTGCAACCCGCCATGCGGCAACACCTACACGAAGAAAAAACTCTTTAAACAGCCAGGTGAAGAGAAGGTCGAGAAGGTGCCGAAGTATGAGGTGAAGATGGTGCCCGCCGGGCCGTGCGACTGCGCCCGCTGCGAGGGCGTATGCTGGTGGAATCCGCTCTCCGTTTTCCACTATCTCGTCGCTCACTAGAAAACGCACACAGGCTGACCATCAGCCACATGATCAGACGGCCTGCCGCCGTGGCCTGGGGGGCACCTGGCGGCAGGCCGTTTTCTTTATTCACGATGCAGAACTCACCGTCACCGTCGTCGCGGACTGCATGCATGGCCGGGATCGTGTTCGCGATGCCGGTCGAGGCAGACGCCTTCGCAGGGCTGGCGACAGAGACCGTGGAAGTCACGGCGGCCGGGCTCACACTTTATGAGGGCGTCGTCGCCGGCCGGCGGGTCGCGTGGTGCGTGGCCGGCGCCGGCGACGAGCCTGCCGGGCGGGCGACGCGACTGTTGATCGACGGCCATCGGCCGGGACTGATCCTGTCGCCCGGCTTCGCCGGCGGGCTCGATCCCGCACTCAACCGCGGCACGGTCGTTTACCCACGACGATCCATCAACCGCAAAGGAGGCCCACCGATCGCCGTGGCAGCGACGGGGCAGGGGAGCGTGACTGCAGCGGCCGGTGATTCGACAAGCAGTGACGGCCTCGTGATCGTGAGCGTTGACACCGTGGTGACGACGGCCGCGGCGAAACGCGAACTTGCCGTGGCCACCGGTGCGAGCCTTGTCGACATGGAGACCTACGCGGTGGCGACGGCGGCCCGGGCAGCCGGCCTGCCCTGCGTCTCGATCCGTGTGATCTCCGACGACGCGTCGCAGGATCTACCCAGGGAGATCGCCGCACTCGTCCAGCCGCAGTCGGGCATGCGGCGGCTGGGGGCGGCCTTGGCCGGCATCGGCCGCCGGCCGCGGGCCGCCCTCGACATGTGGCAGCTGTGGGAGCACGCCGTGGTCGACGGCCGCACGCTCGCCGGCGCGATCAGAACCTTTCTGGAAGGGCTCAGCGATTCCCCGTCAGCAGTCTCACGACCGGGTTCTTCGCCAGATCGGCCGTGAGCGGATCGACAGGCCTGCCCAGATGACGGCCGGTCGCACCAGCAGCAAGCCGACCGCTCCGCACGGCGCCTTCCATCGTGGAGGGCCAACCGGTGGCGGTCCAATCACCGGCCAGAAAGAGATTCGGCACGGCTGTACCAGCAGCCGGCCGGAAGGCATCGACTCCCGGCCGCACCGAGAGCACGGCGGTGGGATCGGTGACCACCCGCGCCTCGACGAGCACGGCATCGCGGGCCGCGGGGAACGTCTCTCGCAGTTCCGCCACGACGGTGGCCACGAGTGCCTCGCGATCGCCGCCGAGCAGCCCACGGGATGCGCTGATGACCACCTGGCAGTAGCCCGGCTGACGCCCTTCGGCAGCGTCGGGGCGAAACACCCACTGCGAGACGCGGTCCACGAGCACCGCATGCGGCAGGTCGATGCAGTCGCGATCGAACCAAAGATGCACAGCCGTGATCGGCGAGCCGACGAACGTTTCATCGGCTATCGGCACGAGATCGGGCGCGACCCGCGCCGCCTGCCGCCACGGCAGGGCGATGATCACGGCGTCGCAGGGCGTGCGACCTGCAGCATGGATCACGGCAGAGGCCCGACCCTCAGCATCCCGTTCGATCGCCGTCACGCTCCTGCCCGCCTCCACCGTCACACCACGAGACTCCAGCCACGCCACGAGCCGATCGCCGAAGAGGCTGCCGAGCGGTTCGGTGGGCACGAACATATCGGCGGCGTCGCGATGCGCGAGAAAGGCATCGACCGCAACCTTCCGCGCCGCGGAGGTGCTCACCAGATCGATCGATTCCCCCAGCGCGCTTTCCAGCACCGGCTGCCAGAAGAGCCTGATCACCCGCTCGGGCTGACCGACCGACTGGAGCCACTTCAGTGCCGTGCTGTCTGCAGCGACGCCCCCGCTTCCAGCCGGCTCGCGATACCGCGCCAGTTTCAGCATTCCCATTCCGAGCGAGAGCTTCTCAGCAAATGAAAAGTGCCGCATGCCCAGGAGCAGCGGCGTGAGGTGCATCGGTGCCGGGAGCATGCGCGACGGCGTGCAGGCGGCCCGATCGCCATCGGGACCGATGAACCACAGCGTGCGGTCGCGGCGGAGGGCGTCGGCCAGTCCGGCCTGCCGGCAGAGATCGAGGAAGTTCGTGCAGCATCCCATCGCCACGTGCTGGCAGGCGTCCACGAGGCCGCCCGCCACGGGATCTTCGAACGACGCAGCCCGACCGCCGACGCGCCGACGCGCCTCGAGCACGGACACACGAACGTCGGTCGAGGAGAGTGCCGCCGCCGCCGCGAGACCAGCCAGACCGCCACCGACCACGACGACATGCGGTCGGGCGGGGCGAACTGATGCGGAACGCGACGGTTCATTCATGTCATTCATGTGTGGCGTTTCCCGCACTGCGGCCCCCCACCAGCGGCCGTGGACCGAGCACGAGCGTCGCTACGGTAGCTCCCATGATGCGGAGCCGACCGGGCCGTACCCGGTCCGTGAAAATCCGTGGGCCCGCCTGCCGTACCGCGACGAACAACGATCGATATGCGCCGAACATCGCGCGAAACACGATGCGACCGTCGGTAGAGAGCAGTCGATCGAGCCGTGCCGCCTGTCGATAATAGGCCGCGGCCCGCGCCACGTTCATGCTCGCCAGTTGCTCGAAGCCCGGGCCAATCCGGCCGCATCGTAGGTCATCCGGACTGCAGCCAGAGGCTCGACAATCCTCCTCCGGAAGATAGATGCGGCCGCGGGCAAGATCCTCGGGGATGTCACGGAGAATGTTCGTCAGCTGAAAGGCCAGGCCGCAGGCATGGGCGGCGGGCAGGGCCTCCCGCGGCGAGCGAAAACCCCAGATGTGGATGGCGGCGAGCCCCACCGCACTGGCCACACGGCGGCAGTATTCCTCCAGTTCGGGAAACGTGTCGTAGCTGTTCCGATCGAGGTCCATCCTGCAGCCGTCGATGATGTCGTGGAGATAGTTCACGGGCACGGCGAAACGACGGACCGTGTCGACGACCGCTCTGATGACCGGATCTGCCGACGCCCCGCCGGCGATCGCCGCGGAGAGTTCGGCTTCGAAGGTGTCGAGCGAATGGCGGGCCTCCACGGGATTGGCGTTGTTGTCGACAATGTCGTCGGCACGCCGGCAGAAGGCGTAGAGGGCCGTGGTGCCGCACCGCTTTGCTTCGGGCAGGAGGCGGATCGGCAACGCGAAGTTCGAGCCCGCGCGGCTCAGCACCACCGCACAGGTCTCATGATCGGCGACGAGCGTGGTCATGCGTGTCATGCGTGTCATGCGTGTCATGGCCGGCCACCAGCGACGCGGTGTGGCGTGGCCTGCAGACGCCACCAGGCCCATGCGGCCAGGCGGAGCTTGGTCCATTTCCCCACGGTCGGCCGCCGCGTGAGCGTATCGAAATCGGCCCGCTCGATCGCGTCGGCGACGGCCCGGCCGCCGGCCAGGAACATGCCGATCGCTGGCCGCAGCACCGCCGGCGCCAGATCCACGAGCGGCGCGCCGGCGGCAAACTGCTCCCGGGCCCATGCCACCTCCTCACGGAGCAGTGCCCGCAGCTGCGGCGCGGCCCGCTGGGCATCGAGCATCGCCTCGGTCACGCCATACCTGCGCATGTCGTCACGCGGCAGGTAGACGCGGCCAGCGAGCCGATCGCGGCGGACGTCCTGCCAGAAATTCACCAACTGCAGGCCCGTGCAGATGAAGTCGGACATGGCAACGAGGGCCTCGTCGCGGCAGCCTTCGAGCGCGAGCACGATCCGTCCCACAGGATCGGCCGAGCGACGGCAGTAGGCGACGACCGCATCGCGATCGGCATACCGTACGGCCACGCCGGCCGAGTCGAACGCCCGGTCTTCCTCGAAGGCATCGAGCAGATGAACGAAGGGGGCAATCGTCAGGCCGGTCTTGCGGGCTGTTTCAGCAAGCGCCACATAAACGGGATGCCCGGGCCGACCAGCGAAACACGCCTCCAACCCCTGCTGCCAGTCCGCCAGATCGCGGGCCGCTTCGGCGGGGCTCGCCGCTTCGTCGACCAGATCGTCGCTCCATCGCGCGAACGCATACACATTGGCCAGGTGCTGCCGGAGTCGTGGCGGTACGAGCCGGGTGGCCACCGTAAAGTTTTCATAGTGGCGGCTGGCCACGTCGCGGCAGAAGGCCTCGGCTGTGGCGAGGTCGCCCGCCGTGGGCACGGGCGCGATCTGCCATGCCGTCGGATCGCGTCGGACGGACTGCGCTGGTTGGACGGACATCGGCACCACCGACTTTACGCGGTGTTTGCGGAGGAGGAACTGTTCTTCACTGGCAGGGCGGAATCGCCATCATTACCATAGCGTATCGGACTGTTTTGGCCCCAGCCGCGTTGCTCGCAGCCCCTCCCGGAACCATCGCCATGAAGATTCTGCTTGCCAGCCCGCGTGGTTTCTGCGCCGGCGTGAACATGGCCATCGATACGCTGGAGACGGCGATTCGCCTCTATGGCACCCCCGTCTACGTCTTCCACGAGATCGTCCACAACAAGCACGTCGTCGACCGGTTCGTTCGGGAGGGGGCGGTGTTTGTGAATGCCGTGGAGGAGGTTCCGGAGGGGGGAGTACTGCTTTTTTCCGCTCATGGCGTGGCGCCGGAGGTACGTCGGGTAGCCACCGATCGGCGGCTACGGGCCATAGACGCCACCTGTCCGCTCGTGACGAAGGTGCACCTGGAGGCGATCAAGTATGCCAAGGCCGGCTATCGGATCATGCTGATCGGCCACGAGGGGCACGACGAGGTGATCGGCACGATGGGGCAGGCGCCCGACGCCTTTACGCTCGTCGAGACCACCGAAGAGGTCGATGCCCTTCCGTTCGGCCCGGACGACCGGCTCGCCTATCTCACGCAGACGACACTCTCCGTGGACGACGCGTCGCGGATCATCAACCGGCTCAAAGAACGGTTCCCGCAGATCGTGGGGCCGCCGAAGGACGACATCTGCTACGCCACACAAAATCGTCAAGAGGCGGTCCGCCTGCTCTCCGAGGGGGCCGACCACGTGCTCGTGCTGGGCAGCCAGAATAGTTCCAACAGCCAACGGCTCGCGGAACTGGCCCGTGAGCGGGGCATCGAGGCCCATCTCATCGACGGCGCCAACGAGATCGATCCGTCCTGGTTCGCAGGGAATGAGACGGTCGTGATCACCGCCGGTGCGAGTGCACCGGAGAGCGTCGTGCAGGACTGCGTGACGTGGCTCAAGAACCGCTACGACGCCACGGTGGAGGAGAGGACGATCCGCGAGGAGGACGTCTACTTCCCGTTACCAAAGGAACTCCGGGCGGCCGCGGCGGCGGTGCAACTGCCGATGGCGTGA
>Ga0164294_10004577_pt1 | contig 12049 bp, 11 predicted proteins | sample GEODES005metaG_FD_111479 | JGI IMG/M metagenome (GOLD analysis project Ga0164294, IMG submission 111479) | Oligotrophic lake water microbial communities from Sparkling Lake, Wisconsin, USA - GEODES005 metaG | ecosystem: Environmental > Aquatic > Freshwater > Lake | place: USA: Sparkling Lake... | reverse complement strand
GCCATTCTCGATGGACGGCACCGAGGTGATGTGGGTCTGATCGCTGACCGCGGTGAGCGCCCGGATGGCGACCTCGATGGTCTGGGCGAAGTCCGGCGAATCCATGGCCTTGGCGATATTCAGCGAGCCGAGATTGCACGAGATGTCCCGGCCCACTTCGGAGTACGACAGATCGTCGTTGAACCGCGACGGTGTGGACACCTGCAGGATCTCCGAGCACAGGTTGGAGTGGGTGATCTTGCCGTCGATGGGGTTGGCCCGGTTCACCGTGTCTTCGAACATGATGTACGGGTAACCCGACTCGAACTGCAACTCGGCAAGGGTCTGGAAGAATTCGCGAGCTTTGATCTTGGTCTTGCGAATCCGCGCATCGTCGACCATCTCGTAGTACTTCTCGGTGACCGAGATATCGGCGAACGCCACCCCGTAGACGCGCTCGACGTCATACGGCGAGAACAGGTACATATCCTCGTTTTTCTTGGCCAGCTCAAAGGTGATGTCCGGGATCACCACACCCAGCGACAGGGTCTTGATCCGGATCTTCTCGTCGGCGTTCTCGCGCTTGGTGTCCAGGAAGCGGTAGATGTCGGGGTGATGGGCATGCAGGTAGACCGCGCCGGCACCTTGGCGCGCACCCAGCTGGTTGGCGTAGGAGAACGAGTCCTCAAGCAGCTTCATGATCGGGATGACACCTGAGCTCTGGTTCTCGATGTTCTTGATCGGGGCACCGTGCTCGCGAATGTTGGTCAGCAGCAACGCAACTCCACCGCCGCGCTTGGACAGCTGCAGCGCGGAGTTGATCGAGCGCCCGATCGACTCCATATTGTCCTCGATGCGCAACAGGAAGCAGCTCACCGGCTCGCCGCGCTGTTTCTTGCCGGAGTTGAGGAACGTCGGCGTGGCCGGCTGGAACCGTCCGTCGATGATCTCGTCAACGAGATGCTCGGCCAGCGTGGTGTCACCGGCGGCCAGTGTCAGGGCCACCATGACGACGCGGTCCTCGAAACGCTCGAGGTAACGCTTACCGTCGAAGGTTTTGAGCGTGTAGGACGTGTAGTACTTGAACGCTCCGACGAAGGTCGGGAACCGGAACTTCTTGGCGTAGGCGCGATCGGTCAGCGTCTTGACGAAGTTGCGGGAGTACTGATCGAGAACCTCACGCTCGTAGTAGTTCTCGCGCAGAAGATAGTCGATCTTCTCGTCCTGGTTGTGGAAGAAGACGGTGTTCTGGTTGACGTGCTCCAGGAAGTACTGCCGCGCGGCGAGAACGTCCTTGTCGAACTGGATTTCACCGTTCGGCCCATACAGATTGAGCATCGCATTGAGCGCGTGGTAGTCCATCTCGCCGGGCAGGGTATGCACTGCCGTCGAGGTGGTTACAGGCTCTGTAGCTGTGACCGTTGGTGACACGTGCCTTCCCTTTCTTGAAAACTTTCGGACTTCCAGAAGTCGTTCAGTCCCGCCCGGACGGCTTCCACGTCATCGACGGTTCCCATGAGTTCAAATCGGTACAGAAACGGCACTTCGCACTTACGCGAGACGACATCGCCCGCGTAGCAGAACTCGGCGCCGAAGTTGGTGTTGCCGGCCGCGATCACACCGCGGAGCAGCGAACGGTTGTGTTCATTGTTCAGAAATGCAATGACCTGCTTGGGCACATAGGACCCTGCCTCCGGATCGGGACCATTAGCCCGGCCGCCGCCGTAGGTGGGCAGGATCAGAACATAGGGTTCCTTGACCTCGATGGCGCCCTTAACCGGGATCCGGATGGCCGGCAGATCGAGTTTCTGGACGAACCGGTGGGTGTTCTCCGAGACGCTGGAGAAGTACACCACTCTTACCGGGGCGCCCTCAGAGAGGCCGCCGTCGAGCTTCATCGGTCGAGTACCTGGCTGCTAGGCGCTGACCGAAGTCACCGACTGGCCGACTTCAGAGAAATCGGCCACCGCGGCGATGGCCCTGATCCGGTCGGGACGGAACCCCGACCAGTGCTCGCCGCCGGCAACCACGACGGGGGCCTGGAGGTAACCGAGAGCCATCACATAGTCCCGAGCCTCGGAAACCTCGGTGATGTCCACGATGTCGTAGTCCAAGCCCTGCTTGTCGAGCGCCTTGTAGGTGGCATTGCACTGAACGCAGGCCGGCTTGGTGTAGACGGTGATGGTCATCTCAGTGAAGCTCCTCGGCGAAGGCGGTCAAACGACCAGACGGACAGGTATTTCAGTAATTCCGGCGGACCTGCGGTTGCGGGTCTTCCAGCGCTCCGAACACTACACCTAGTGGCTGACAATGCGTAGAGGTACAAGATGTTCCGAATAACAATCGTGAAACTCCCAGGTCGTAAGCCACGCATCGGTCCGGTTTCCGGCGTGTCGCACGTCACAACACGCTGGCGGGCAAAATCCCCCACCTGCCGTGCTCACTCCGGTGGCAGCGAGTTCGCGCCCCGCGGCCGCAGCGCCCTGGTGAAGGCGACATTGACCCGGGTCATTGCGAAGCTGTAGGGCAGCCACGCGAAACGCTTGAAGGCATAGAGCGCCCTGATATCGGCCGAGGTGAAGATCAGGAAGCGGTTCCTGGCGATACCCGCCAACATCTTGTCGGCCACCGTCTCCGCCGAGACGGCGTGACCGCTGAACCGGCTCACCATCCGTTGCACCCTGGGGTGCTCCCGATCGACGCCGGCGATGTGCACGGTGTCGACCAGTGGGGTGTTGACCGCGCCGGGGACCACCAGCGAGACACCGATACGGTGGCGGGCCAGGTCGAAGCGCAACACTTCGGAAAGTCCGCGCAGGCCGTACTTGCTGGCGCTGTAGGCGGCATGCCAGGGCAGCGCTACCAGTCCGGCCGCCGACGACACGTTGACGAGTTGGCCACCACGTCCGGCGGCTACCATCGGCGGCAGGAAGGTCTCGATGACGTGGATCGGGCCCATCAGGTTGACGTCGATCATTGACCGCCAGTGCCCGTGCGTGAGGTATTCGACGGTTCCCCAGGCCGAGATACCGGCGATATTCATCACGACATCCATCGCGGAATGGCGGGTGTGGATATCGGCCGCGAAGTGCGCCACCGCGTCGTGGTCGGCGATATCGAGTGCGCGATATTCGGCAACCTCGGCGCCGGCAGCCCGGGCGTCGGCAACCGTGTGGGCGAGTCCTTCGGCGTTGATATCGGTCAGGTACAAAACCGCGCCATCCCGGGCCAGTCGCAGCGCCGTGGCCCGGCCGATACCACTGGCCGCACCGGTGATGAGAACCCGCTTACCCGCGAAGCTGGACGCCATGGCTAGCCGCTGGCCTGCCCGCCCCAGAGAGCATGCAGCCAAAGCTTTTCCAATACCTGCACTGCCCTATCAAGATCGCGCTCGGGTCCGAGGAACAGCGACTCCCCCGACAGCGTCAGCGCGGTCGCAGCCGACAGCGTCCGCACCAGACCGCGCACATCGGACGTGATCGGATCGGCGGTGCCGCCGGCGATCTCGGCTTCGACGATCGGCACGATCTGGTCGATGACGGAATCATTGAAGCCATCAAGGATCTCGCGGATCTCGGCGTCGGTGCTGCGGGCGCTGTTGCACGCCGACATCACCGGATCATTGTGGGCGTACACCGCCGCCGCACTGCCGACCATCCGCCTGGCGAATTGCGCCGGCGTCTCGTCGTCTCCGCGCGGCGCAAAGTCTCCGGTGAGTTCCTCGAGTTCTTCGGCGACCTCGCCGAGGATCTGTGCCAGCACCGCGTACTTGGAGTCGAAATAGAAGTAGAACCCCGATCGCGCCACCCCGGCGCGATCACTGATGGTGCTGACCGACAATTCCGCGAAGGGTTTCTCCCTGAGCAGTTCGCGGACCGCCGCCACGATAGCGCGGCGTTGCTTATCGCCGCGTCGGCGCGGCACCCCCGACGCGAGGGCTGATCCGATGGCCGATCCCGACGGTGCGCTCACCCTTTCACCATGCACCACGCCGCGGTCTGAAGGAAACTTGACAGCCGTCAATTCTGGCCGCAAGGTGTACCGAAACGCGGTATCGCCCTGTCTTTCAAGGAGCGTCATGACCACCGTCAGCACCCCGCACCACCTCGTCGACCAAGCCCGCCGCCGGCTCACCCCGACGCTGAACACCATTCCCGGGATGGGTGCGATCGACCGGCGACTTCGGAGTCGGGACTGGCCGCAGTTCGTGTTCGCCGAACCGCCCGCGGGCAGCGGCCTCAAGCCGGTGATGGGCGATGCCGGCCTGCCGATCCTGGGTCACCTCATCGAGCTCTTCCGGGGCGGGCCCGACTACGTACTGCAGATGTACCGCAAGAACGGCCCCGTCCACTACTCGCAGACTCCAGCGCTGAACGCCATCACCGCACTGGGCCCCGACGCCACCCAGGAAGTGCTGTCCAACAAGAACAAGGATTTCTCCCAGGCAGCGTGGCTACCGGTGATCGGACCGTTCTTCAATCGCGGCCTGCTGCTGCTGGACTTCGACGAGCACATGTACCACCGCAGGATCATGCAGGAGGCGTTCACCCGAACCCGGCTGTCCGGCTATATCGAACACATCGACCGGGTGGCCACGGCAGTGGTGGCCCAGGACTGGCCGATCAACAACCCGCGCTTCCTATTCCACCCGGCGGTCAAAGAGCTCACCCTCGACATCGCCTCGGTGGTGTTCATGGGCCACGAACCCGGCACCGATCGCGCACTGGTCACCAAGATCAACCAGGCGTTCACCACCACCACCCGCTCCGGAGGCGCGATCATTCGGACATCGGTCCCGCCGTTCAAGTGGTGGCGTGGGCTGCAGGCCCGAAAACTGTTGGAGGACTACTTCACTGAGCGGGTCGCAGCGCGGCGTGACGCCCAGGGTACCGACATGCTGACGGTGCTCTGTCATGCCGCTGACGACGACGGGAATAGTTTCACCGATGCCGACATCGTCAATCACATGATCTTTTTGATGATGGCCGCCCACGACACCTCTACTTCCACCCTGACCACAATGGCCTACCACCTGGCGGCCAACCCGCAGTGGCAGGACCGCTGTCGCGACGAAGGTGCGCGGGTGGGCGACGGCCCACTCGATATTGAGGCGCTGGAAAAGCTGGAGACCCTCGAGCTGGTGATCAACGAGTCGCTGCGCCTGGTCACGCCGCTGCCCTTCAACATCCGCCGGGCGGTACGTGATACCGAGATCCTGGGCCACTACGTCCCGGCCGGGACCAACGTGAACCTGTGGCCGTCTGTGACGCACCGACTCGCGGAGTTGTGGACCGATCCTCTAACGTTCGACCCGGACCGCTTCGCCGAGCCGCGCTCCGAGCACAAGCGGCACCGCTATGCCTTCGCCCCGTTCGGCGGTGGCGCACACAAGTGCATCGGCATGGTGTTCGGACAACTCGAGATCAAGACCGTCATGCACCGGTTACTCCGCAACTACCGCCTGGAGTTGACCCACCCTAATTACCGGCCGCACTACGACTACGCCGGGATGCCGGTGCCGATGGACGGTATGCCGATCGTGTTGCGGCCCCTGGCCTAGCGGCTAAGATTTCGACCCGAGGAGGCAACCATGTGCTACCCGGTTCCATGTTCGCGCTGTCACAAGACCACCTGGGACGGCTGCGGCGAACACGTCGCCGAGGTCATGCGCTCAGTACCCACCGCGCAGCAGTGCACCTGCGAAGCGCACAGCCCCCAGCGCTGATCCTCTCCTGCGAGCAGACACAAAGTCGCACGAAACTGACCGCGTAAGTGCGACTTTGCGTCTGCTCGCGGTAGGTGGGAAGAGGTGGCCAGGTTGGACGGCCTAGTGAAACGGGTTGTCGCCGGCGGCGACTGCGGTACCCAGGCCCATCAGCATCACCGCGCCGTCGTGCAATCGCTGGCCTGCTTCCTTGGTCGCGGCGCCGGCCAGGTAGCGCGCCCAGGTGCCCTCGATGACCACACCCAACTTCAGGCAGGCCAGCGCCAGATACCAATCCAGGTGCTCGGTACACCGCCCGCCCGCAGCCTGGTAGGCCTCGAGCAGCTCACCGCGCTGGGCCAGTCCGCCCAACTCGGCCAGATACCCCGCCGAGCCCAATGGGTTGGGCGCGATCGGCCAGCACACCAGCATCCAGCCCAGGTCGAGCAGTGGATCGCCGATCGTGCACATCTCCCAGTCGACGAACGCCGCCACTTCAGCGGCGTCGCGACGCAGCATGGTGTTGTTGAGGTGGATGTCGCCGTGCAGGATGCCCGGTTCGGGATCTGGAGGGCGGTTCGCCTCCAGCCAGTCGGCGAGGTCGTCGACTCCGGGTAGCGAGTCATACGCGTAGCCGTCTTGCTGCCGGTAGGCGGCAACCGCCGAACGCCATTGCGGCACTTGGCGTTCCAGGAACGATCCCGGACGCTTCCAGGCCTCCAGGTCACTGCCCTCCCACGTCGCCTGCCCGAGCCTGGCGACGTCAGCGGCATAGTTCAGGCCGACCTGATGACGCATCGCCGGGTCGCGCTCATAAGCCGGCGTAACTTCGTTGCCCGGGTTGAACCCGTCAACCTCCTCCATCAGGTAGAAGACGACCCCGAGGACATCGAGGTCCACACAGGAGGCGACGATCTCCGGATGCGGCACCACACTGCCGGCGAGCGTGCGCAACACCGCGATCTCACGCTGCATGGTCCGGTTGCTGTTGGGCCGAGGATGCGGCGGCGGACGACGCAGGACCAGCGCGCGCCCGTCGACTTTCACGCGCACCACCACGTTCTGGCTGCCACCGGCCAGGGGCACAACGTCGGTCACATCGGTACCGATGCCCTCTGCGCGCACCCAGGCGCGTAAAGCGGCGACGGCGTCATCGTCCAGTGTCCCGGTGATCCCAGGGATCATGGGCTCGGCCATCGACCGCCGCTACTTGATCAGCGGATCGCGCGGCATGCCCAGGATGCGTTCGGCGATCTGGTTGCGCGCCACCTCCGAGGTGCCGCCGGCGATGGCCATCCCGCGGGCGCCCATCGCGGCCCGGGACGCCAGTGCGCCCTCGCCGTCTTCCAAGGCCAGATCAGGACCCACCAGCGATGCCGCGATGGCTCCCTGCTCCTGAAAGTGGTCGGCCAGTTTGAGTTTGGTGATGTTGCCCTCCGGGCCGGGGCCGGCACCCTCGATACTGCGGACTGCCCGGCGTAGGTTCAACAGTCGCAGCGCATGATCCTCGGCCAGGAATCGGCCAACCCGCTGCAGCGAGCCGATCACCCGGTCGCCGTGGGTCTGGGCCAGGTGCATCAGCCAGGCCGAGGCGGGCGCGATCCCGCCGCCACCGCCGCCGATACTCACCCGCTCATTGCCCAGGGTGGCCCGCGCCACCGTCCAGCCCGCATTCGGCTCGCCAACGACATCCTCGTCGGGAACGAACACATCGGTGAAGAACACCTCGTTGAAGTCCGAGCCGCCGGTGATCTGACGCAGCGGGCGGACCTCGACCCCGGGCGCCTTCATATCCAGGATCACCATGGTGATTCCGGCGTGCTTGGGACCGTCGAAATCGGTGCGCACCGTCGCCAACCCGCGCTTGCAGTAATGAGCGCCGGAAGTCCACACCTTCTGGCCGGTGATCTTCCAGCCGCCGTCCACCCGGGTCGCACGGGTCTTGACCGCTGCGGCATCCGATCCCGCCGACGGCTCAGAGAAGAGCTGGCACCAGATCTCGTCCTTCCGCAAGGCCTTTTCGACGAATCGTTCGATCTGCGAGGGGGTTCCGTGCTGGATCAGGGTAAGGATCACCCAGCCTGTGATGCCGTAGTCCGGCTTCGTCACGTCCGCGGCGGCGAACTCCTCTTCGCAGAGCAGTTGCTCCACCGCACCGGCCGCGAGGCCCCACGGTTTGGGCCAATGCGGCATCAGGTAGCCGGTGGCGATCAACTCATCGAGTTGTACCTTCTCATCCAGTGCGGCAATCCGCTGCGCCTCGGCGCGGATCTCGGTGCGCAACTCATCGGATCCGGCCGGAAGATCAAGGCTGTTGGCCCGGGCGATTCCTTTTGCGGTCAGATCGAAGACGTCGGTGGCCGACTCGTCACCGCCGAGAACCGCCTGCACGGTCAGGGCGCGGCGCAGGTGCAGGTGTGCGTCATGCTCCCAGGTGAACCCGATGCCGCCGTGCACCTGGATGTTGAGTTCGGCATTACGGACGTAGGCCGGGAATGCCAATGTCGCTGCGGCGGCGGCGATCAGCCGGAACTGCTCCTCGTCCTCGTCTGCCGCGCGCGCGGCATCCCACACGCAGGAGACCGCCGACTCCGCAGCCACCAGCATGTTGGCGCAGTGGTGTTTGACGGCCTGGAAGGTGGCGATGGTGCGGCCGAACTGCTCGCGCACCTTCGCGTACTCGACAGCGGTCTCCACGCAATCAGACGCACCACCGACGGCCTCGGCGGCGTACAGCGTGCGGGTGCGAGCCAATGCGGCGTTGCGCGCACCGGGGAGCGTGTTGTCGCCGACGGCGACGTCGGTCAGTACGACGCGGCCGGAGCGCCGGGTACGGTCCAGATTTTCCGGTACTTCCACCGCGACGCCGGCAGCCGAGCGCTGGACCACCAGCATGTCCTCACCGCTTGCCAGCAGCAGCACATCGGCCAGTCCCGCGCCCAGCACCACGCCCGCGTCACCGGAAATCCGACCACCCGAGACGGTCAGGTTGCCACCGAAACCGATTGCGGCCGTGTGGGTTCCGTCAACCAGACCGGGTAGCAGCCGCGCCTTCTGCTCGTCGGTGCCGACGGCGGCGATCACCGATGACACCACCACTGTCGGGACGAATGGCCCGGGTGCTGCCGCGCGGCCCAGTTCATCGATGACGACGACGAGTTCGGGCAGCCCGAATCCCGACCCGCCGTACTTCTCGTCGACATGCAAACCCAGCCAGCCCAATTCGGCCAGATCAGACCAGAACGGCGGACGGCCCTCAGCGTCGGAGTCCAGCAGTTCGCGGGCCACCAGACGAGCCTTCTGCGCGGTAAGAAACGACCGGGCAACGTTGCCGAGTTCGCGGTGGTCGTCGGTGAGTGCGATGGACATTGGTTTTCTCCTGTGTTCGATCAGCTGGTATCGAGGCGATCAGAGCTTGGGGCCGAAACGCTGCCCGGCGTCCAGGCGCAGGCACTGGCCGTTGAGCATGGGGTTGTCGACGATCGCGGCAACTAGTTTGGCGAATTCCTCGGGCCGGCCGAGTCGCTTCGGGAACGCGGCATCCTTGGTCAGTGAGACCGCGAACTCGTCGGGAATGCCCTTGGTCAGCCCGGTGGCGAACAGGCTCGGTGCGATGGCCAGCACCCGGATACCCAGCGAACCGAGGTCGCGGGCCATGGTCAGGCACATGCCGGCGATCCCGGCCTTGGCGGCGGTATAGGCGACCTGACCGATCTGTCCTTCGAACGCGGCGATGGAAGCGGTGTTGATGATGACGCCGCGCTCCTCGTCTTCGGGCTCATTGCGCGCCATGTGTGCGGCGGCAAGGCGACTGATGTTGAAGGACGCCACCAGGTTCAGGTCGATGATGGACCGGAAGCTGTCCAGGCTGTGCGGGCCGGTCTTGCCGAGCGTGCGCTCTGCGACGGCGCCGCCTGCCGTGGTGAGAACGACATGCAGACCGCCGAGAGCCTCGACCGCCGCGTTCAAGGCTTCTTCGGTCTCGGCGAAGTTGGTGACGTCGACGGCGAAGAACGGGCCACCGAGGCCTGCGGCGACCGCCTTCCCTTCCGAGCCCTCCCGGTCGAGAATCGCCACCTCGGCACCGTGGGAGGCCAGCAGTTCTGCGCTGGCCCGGCCGAAGCCGGACGCACCGCCGACCACGACGACCTTCTTGCCCGAGATCTCCATCCCAACCTCCTGTCGACGAACTCACCGGCACGTTACCGCCCATGGCCCAAGCCCGGACATCCGGTCAATGACCCGTCACCGACCGGTCATCGCGCTACGGGGCGAGCGGCGGTAGGTTTTTCTCATGACTGAGGCTTCGACAGGTCTGCGAATGGGTGCGGGGGTGGCCGCCGCGGCCGTGGGTGTGGGCGTGGCGGAGCTACTGGCCACCTTCTTCTCCCCTGCGGCCGATGTGCGCACCTCCGTGGGTACTGCGGTGGTGAATCTGACGCCCGGTCCAGTCAAGGAATGGGCGATCCAGACGTTCGGAACCTCCGACAAGTTGTTCCTCTCGGTGATGGTGCTGGCTGTCATCGCCGCCGTGGCCGCGATCACGGCGCGGTGGGAACGCTCGCGTGTGCCGCTGGGCAGCCTGGCCATCGCCGCCGGAGGCGCGGCGGGATGTGCGGCGGTGCTGGCGCGGCCCGGGGCGGGGCTAGCCGATATCGTGCCGACCCTGGCCGGGGTCGCCTGCGCCATCGCGGTACTGCGCGTGCTGACCTCCGGCCGGATCGTCGACCGGGCCGAAGAGTCCGACCGGGCCGACGAAACCGATCACCTCGACCGAGTCGACGGGGGGCGGCGACTGTCCCTGGTGACCCTCGGCTTCACGGCAGCCGGCCTGGCCAGCGGAGTCCTCGGCGCGGTGCTGAACCGTAAGGTGCGGTCGGTGTCCGGTGACCGCGACGCCCTGGCCCTGCCCACACCGCAGAACCCGCCCGCGCCGCCACCGGCCGACGTCACGCCGAAAGGCGTAGCACTGCCGAGTTTCATCACGCCCAACGCCGACTTCTACCGCATCGACACCGCGCTGAGTGTGCCTCAGCTGTCACGTGCGGATTGGCGGCTCCGTATCCACGGCATGGTCGACCGCGAGGTGACCTACACCTTCGAGGATCTGAAACGCTTCGAACCGATCCAGCAGACCGTGACACTGACATGCGTGTCCAACCCCGTCGGCGGCGAACTGATATCAAATGCCACCTGGATCGGTTACCGGGTCGCGGATCTGTTGCGCGAGGCAGGTATTGCGTCCGACGCCGATATGGTGCTCTCCACATCGATTGACGGCTGGACCGCCGGCACCCCGGTACAGGCGCTGACCGACGATCGGGATTCGCTGCTGGCGATCGGGATGAACGGGGTACCACTCCCGGTCGAGCACGGCTACCCGGCCCGATTAGTGGTGCCGGGCCTGTACGGGTTCGTCTCGGCCACCAAATGGGTGGTCGATCTGGAGCTGACTCGATTCGATCGGGCTGAGGCCTACTGGACAAAGCTGGGATGGTCGGCCAAAGCGCCGATCAAGACGCAGTCTCGCGTCGACGTTCCGCGGCGCGGACAGCGGGTTTCCGCCGGACCGACGACTTTCGGCGGCGTGGCCTGGGCACAGTACCGCGGCATCAAGGCCGTGGAGGTACGCATCGACGACGGCCCGTGGCAGCCGGCCCAATTGGGTGCGGCGTACTCCGACGACACCTGGCGGTTGTGGAGCTTCGGCTGGAACGCCACGCCGGGTGCGCACACCATCGCAGTGCGCGCGACCGACAACACCGGCGCGGTGCAGACCGGTGATCAGATGGGCGTCATCCCCGACGGCGCAACCGGCTGGGACACCGTCTCGTTCGAGGTGAAATAGCCCGTCGGCTAATCCAGTGCGGTGATCAAATCGCCGATGGTGTGATGTGCCTCCAGCGGATGACGCAGTCGGCCTTTGCGATTCACCGTGTAGAGATTGCGCCTGCCCTGCTTCACCTTGTTCAGGTAGCCACCCTCGGTGAGATCCGACAGGATCACTTGAATGGCCCGTTCGGTGATACCGATACGCACACTCAACTCACGGGCGGTCAACGACTCGCCGTGCGCCAGGCACAGCAGCACGTGGGCATGGTTGGTCAGGAAGGTCCACCCGCGCCCGGCCTTAGCCGGCTCTGGTGATCGCACAGCCCGTCGTCCATCGACCATGGGCCCTTTTCTATCACTGTTCTCATTCGCGTAAAGCACTTCGTGACATCTCGCCGGCGGGCGCCGGTGCTTCATCCGCCACATCCCGATCATCGGGACTCTTCGGGGTGGCCGCGAGGCTCCAGACGATCGACACCGTCAAGGTGACGACGATGACCCCGAGCGTCAGCGGAATGGGTAACTTGCCGACCG
>Ga0164294_10004576_pt1 | contig 12050 bp, 10 predicted proteins | sample GEODES005metaG_FD_111479 | JGI IMG/M metagenome (GOLD analysis project Ga0164294, IMG submission 111479) | Oligotrophic lake water microbial communities from Sparkling Lake, Wisconsin, USA - GEODES005 metaG | ecosystem: Environmental > Aquatic > Freshwater > Lake | place: USA: Sparkling Lake... | reverse complement strand
GTGAGATACGCCCCCCACACCCAAGGTGTCTTTCGACACCACCATCTGATGGAACCGATGAGTAGTGTCATGAGACCCCTGTAGGTGCAGGATGGGCGTTGTGGTCTATCCACGGTCCCAGTCCTGTAGTTCCTAACGTGTGACGACCTCGTAGTTCCCAACGTGTGGTAGTAGTGGACGAGATGCTTCACGCGGATCAGGAACATGTGTACAGTCCACGACCATTTCACCGGGAGGTGTTAGGGATCGTTCCGGGCAAAATTGAAACGTGATATACAAGTATAAATTGATTGCTGCCCTGGCTAATTATTAATTACGGTACACGGGAAAAAGTTGGTACGATCCGGTCTTAAAACGGTTGTGGTTTAAAAGATTTTTGTAAGAAAGTCCCATCTCAGATCTTGGTGACGTTATTGAACGCCAAGAATATCCGAAGAGGGAAAAGCTGGTTTCGGTCTTAAAAAGTTAAGAATTTCCTCTGTGACACTCAATGAAGTATTAATGTTTGACGACTTGTAGTGCGTTGGAGCTCCAATGGTATGAATATAGAGATGGATAGATGGATAGATTAATATTAAACTATCAAAACTAAAAATTGTAAAACTAATCGAACACACACATTGAAAAAAACTGTCCTGTTCGCCGTAGTTCCGCCGACCGTTACGCATACGTACGGGAAAACTTGTTCCAAATCGTTGACGTCAGTCATTTTTATGATGTTGCAGTAACTTTTATTCGGAACGGTGTTGAAGATGATGATGTTTGCTAGATTACACAGCTTCAGGCCATTACGGTCGCACCCATCTAGGCTCTACAGCTTCTTGTTAGGTGGGTCTTATATGCATTAGACACTCCTTGAGATTTTTACAGTAACTGGCGTTGCTGCTATCTTTATGCGACCTTCAGGCGGCTCGATGTCCGTACTGTCCGTCTGCTCCTTCGCTCACTCCGCTTCAAAAGGCAGTGATGGAATCGATAGACAACCAGGACAACCATCCGTCGACTGGGTGTCCCGAGAGGGAGGAGCAGGTAAACTACTATACAATCCGATAGTAAGTTACAAATCATTCAATATTCCATTTTAAACCTGTCATCGCTAGATGGTGCAAGTGGAGTCGGTGGAGACGAGTCAGGCAAGACACCCAATGGCTTAAGCGATGCTGTCCAGGGATTGATCTTAAAGTATTCTTCCCAACTACAGAAGGTCAGTCATGCTCGTGGTCCATTGTAATACTTTCTCCGAAAAGTTGTCTTCTGACGATCTCTACTGCGCTAAGCTCGGATTCGGCGGGGTTATGGGTATCTGTACGGGGGTAGCCTTGAAGAGAATCGGCAATGGCGTCGCTGCACTCGTCGGTAATTGCGATGATAGCACGGAGAAGCTTTGATGATAACCTCTGATACGGTACTGTGCGATGCAATAGGGGTAAGCTTCATTGGATTACAGTGTCTCAGCTATCTGGGCTACATCCAGATCGACTACCTGAAGCTATCCAAGGATGCGCAAGCAGTGCTGGATGCCGACCGGGACGGGAAACTCACAGAGAAGGACTTAATGTTGGTGTGGAGGAAGTTCGTTGATATCATGGTGTTCAACGTGCCCGGAGCGGGAGGATTTGTCGCCGGCTTCATCATCGGCATCCGAGCGGGTAATTGATTGATAAAAGCTGTCTTCGGAGGTCGTTGTCCCTGTTGCTGGCTTGCAGAGTAGAGGCCACACCACTATCACGATCTGTTTATAGTACAAGCTGTACATAGACAATTGACTCAGACAATTTTGATAAAGATTGCAACAATCTACTGCGCGCAATCGTAAGATAAGTTCAGGTCGTAGTGCTTAATCCTCTGCTGGTAATGAGTGCTGTAGAACATTTATATATGAATAGCATCGTCCCATCTTTATGCAGCAGCATCGCCGCATGCCCTGGGGCTCAAAAGGAAGTTGACACACTGCAGGATGGGAGGTGTCTTCTCCAGCTAGATACAGTATGCTTTCACTCAATTACTAGCATGCTTAAAGCATTCTAGTAGCATCGTCCCATCTTTATAGTTGCAGCATCGCCGCATGTCCATCACTGCTGGTGCTTGCAGTACCACGCGATGACCCATTTGATGTTGGCGAGCATGCACTTCAGAGCCCGCGTCCAGTCCTCATCATCCAGGTTGCCGTACACGAAAGACATGTCACCTGCAGCATGTTAAGCATGTTGATTGTGCGAGACAAGGATGAGGTTGAGGACAATAATAAGTAGCAGAAGCATCATCATCACCTATCTTGCTGTCTTGTAGAGCGATCTTGTAGGGCAACGTTAAGGTCGGGTCGTGAACGGAAATATGCTCGCTAATGTCCTCGATGCAGTGCATGAAGCCCAGCAGAGCCAGGTTAAAGTTCCTCTTCGGAAAGAAGCTGAAGGAGCCTGTGGTGCGGCAGAAGGGAAGGGGTCACACGCATCAACTGCTTACTGTTAGTACAGGTGTGCTGCTGCCTACCTTGATCAATGAACAAGGGGTAGGAGGTCTTTCTGTCGTCGGCCTTCAGGATGCGAGGGAAGCTACCCATGGGGGCTATAACGTAGTGTTTCAGCTTGATCGAGGACCTAGTCGCAATGATGTGCAGTGCTAGGGAGGCCTGACCCAAGGCGGCGTTGATCTCGGTGAAGTCCACGGGCTTGTTGGTCAGGTTGCCCAATCGGAATGCGTTTATGGTCGCAAAGGGTCCGGAGAACCACACGTAGAAGGCATCGTTCATCACATTAAGCTGCTTGTACCTATTCAAGCTTGAGAGAGTGACCTTGTGGTCTTCATCTAAAGCTTGTATGCTGTCTTGCAAAGTAGTGCACTGCCGCTGTAAGGAATTCAGATTCTCATTTACTCGATCCGAGATAATCCGCGCCTCCATCGCTTTTGCTGTGAGGGCCGTTCGTCTATCGCTAACTATCTTGCGAGCCAGCTTTACTGCTTTCACTTTCTCTTTGAAGCCTCTAATCTTGATGTCCAGCAGCTCCAACTCGATTTCCACAGAGGAACCTTTCAAGTCTCCCTCCGCTCTGCTTTCAGCTGCATTCAGATACGCCAGGTGCTAATCAAAATCATCACAGCATCTGCATAAGAATCTTTATGTTGATGTGTGACGGTAGGGTATATTTCTTCCTCACAAATAGGAAAAGTTACCGTCCTTCACTTACATGCTGATAGGAGGCATTCGTCGACTGGGCGAAGTCCCTCTCTCGTTGGAGCACATACAACGTGCTTCTCATCGTTCAGATCAATCAATCACTGAATGCTCTGAGTTGGATTTCGAGTAAACTTACGGTCAGTGAACAGAGTCGTAAGCTTACTAATAAACGTAAGTTAACTTCCTTTTATAACGCACACACACATAAAGTTTAAGTTAAGTCTTTAGTAGATGTCGGGTCCTGCTCTGCCGCTGCCTCCGAACCATATCCCGGGGAGTGGCAGCCAGCATCAGCTACCAGGGACTGTTAGCCCGGAGTCGACTTATCAACCGACAGTTCGAGTGATGAGATTGTAAGTTTAATCAGTTCAATAAGTCACTGGCATTTAACAGATCTATTTATAGACTTAACTTCATCTTCACTGATGATATATGTCTGCCTTTATGTACTGTATGTATATAGATACAAGCCAGGCTTCCACCTTGTGCAGAACTTGCCCAATCTCCCCGCCACACCAAACGTGAACGAGATCGATTTTGACAGATCGCAAGGGATTGACCTCACATTGTCACCCTTCCTGTTGCTACCAGACAGCTTCGGCGATATCTATAGTGGAGAGAAATTCGCCGCGTATATAGCTATCGTCAATGGGTATCCCAACGTCGCGTTCCTCCAAGTCGCGCTAGCAGTCCGCCTGCAGACCCCCACGAAGACTATCGACCTCAGCGACGTCCGCTCGACCATTAGCGGCAACGGCCCTTCAATCCAGACCACTCGTACCGTGGGATTCAACGACCAGTACGACATGATCGTAGAGCAGAAGCTGTCGGAGTATGGTATACACACGCTGCGAGTCTCCGTGTCTTACTACCTGCCCACGCACAACGAGGTCAAGACACTTCGGAAGTTCTATCGCTTCAACGTCTTGCAGCCTCTGGTGATTCAGTCGCACTTCATAGAAGTGAATGGCAGACCAATGGTCCAGTGCGATATCACCAATGCTACCAAGTCCGTGATTTATATCGACAGTGTATCCTTCGTACCTACGTTGAAAGGATTATCGTTCACCCCCATCACAGCACTGTTAGAAGCACCCCCTTTGACCAAAGGAGCAGCTGACGATATGATCGTTGATGATCTAATCCTCCTCCAGGCGGGAGACAGCTACTCCAGCTCCTTTTCATCCAGCTCCTCGGCTCCTCACTCCATCGACTACCGCAGGAACACGGTCGGATACCCGGTCGTCCGTTGGTGCGCATGTATGGGTGAGTTCAGTGTCTTTGCTGGAGATAATGCCACGATGAGGGGACGGCCGACCGCACTCGTGAGCAGTGATGGTAAAGCCGAGCAGGGTGTTGGTGTGGTGGACTGGATCAAGTTCCAATGTGTGCAGTGTCCCACCTCTGTACTGGACGTCGGGGATCAGTTCGATATCACTATCCGCGTATACAACTACGCCAATAGAGTGGTTTCTCTCCAGCTGGATTGCAAGAACACTGACTTATTCTCAGTGGGGGGCTTGTGCTTCACCGGCCTCACGAACCAGTTCATTGGGTCCATCAACATCAACGATAGCGCTGACGTGACTGTCAGCATGTGCGCCGTCACCGTCGGTCTGTTCGAAATCCCGGCGATCACTTTCATAGACAACCACACATCCGCTGCTTACCGCGCTAGCTCTCTCGGCCACGTCCTGATAGAAGAGGGTGATGATGCAGCCGACCAAATCACTAATGGCATGTATGCTGCATAGAAGTTGTGCTATCTATTCATAACGGTGCATCGAATACAGCATTTTTATAATGCAAGATCAGCACTTAAGGAGGCGGAAACGGTTAATTATAGGCCATGCCCCAAGGCATCGATAGATGATATCAGGTCTGTCCATAAGAGGGACACTGATATCGATGCGTGATGCACCCTTAAATCGAGTCAGTTGATGGCTGTTCAAAATATTTGAACAGCTCATCGTACAAACTATCGGTCCTCAGCTCAGGGTCGGCCTTCGCGAAGGCCTGCAACAGGTCGGACAGTCGCCGGGAGCGGTCCTCCGGGGTCAGTTCCAGAGAAGTCAGCTCATGCAGCTCCCTTATGCGACCCTTCACCAGCCGCAGCTCCTCCAGCTTCTGCGCGGTCTCCTGTGTGATCTGCTGGTACGACAGCAGCTCAGTGCTGAACTTGTTGAAGTCCGCTAGAGCATACACATCCATTTCCTGAACACCCACCGTAGGGACATCCCTACTGTGAGCTTGTATCACTATACCCAGGGTGCTCAATACATCTAGCACGCCTACGATCATATCCGCCGGCACCTCGCAGAACTCCTCAAACAGATCTGATGCAGTCACGGGCTCAGAGATCATGAGGAAGGGAAGGAGCTTGTGAACTACCTCCTCATACGATGGACGAGGGAGCTCCTCATGGTACGATGAGGGATCATAAGCGGCTGGTGATGATGAAGTTGTCAGCATGTTAACAAGCTGTAGCTTGGAGTGAGAAGAAGAGACAGCTGCTTTCACTGGAATCGTGGGGGGTAGCTTCAACACGCTGCTGCTGTTATTGAATGGTCGTGTTCTACCGATTGCATCGTTGCTTGTGTTTCTATTCGATTGTATCAGAGGCGGCCTGCCTCTAGGTCTCTTCACCAACGAACGGTTACTTTTATCGCGACGGATGGACCTCAAGCCCTTCCCTGGTGCAAGTATGGGACTGGGACTGGGGTCATCTGATGCAGGAAAGACTCCCTGGGGCTGTAGAAGATCTGCATCGATCATCTGATCTGCTGATGCTGCAGGATCATGCCCATCCTCACCATCCGGAAGATCATGCCCCACTATGATATCATCAGCCATTGTCGTATCGTTACAGCAAGCGGTTACTGAACCGTTACTTTTAAATTTCAAAAAGGGCTTCAGAAATCCTTTTTTTTTATAATCATCATTATTATTATTATCATTATCAATCAATGGAATCGATCGACGTCCTCCACTATTCATACATCTTGGTAGCCTTTGTGGCTTCGTGCTGCTTCGTCTATATGATAGTTCTAGCACTCTCGTCTCGACTTAAGGTTGACAGTCACCATCATGACCAGCAAGATGACACGAGCGCACCCGACACTCCTCTTCAATCGAATACATATGATCCTCCACCATCACCGAAACAAGTGGAGGCAAGCAGCTTTTTGAATGAGTTATCGACAAGCAACTCCACAGCGTCATCATCATCATCATCTGTTGTCATCCATGGTGCTAACAAATTAAAGAAAAGGAACAAGGGCAGCAAGAACTCCGCAGTTGCTACACCAGGTAGTATAGTGAGCGATGCTTTTGGTGACATGCCAGTCCCCAGAAGAGTATCATTTACATCAGAGGTCAAACTCTCATGTAGTGTTCCTACCGCAGTTACTGCTACTACTACCACTACTGCTGCTACTGCCACTACCCAATCGAATAGTCTCAAGAGCACCCAAACTGTGCATACCCTCTCAGCTCCATCTCTCATCTCCAGCAGGAACAGTAGCTTGGGTAGCTTGCTTAAGCCTTCTGGTGGGTCGCTGATCAAGCAGTCCTACGCTTCGAAGAAGGGTGGTAAGGAGTCCATCGAAGTGCGATATGCGAAGGAGGTGCGCCTTATAGTCGAGATGGGCTTCGAGATGAAGGAGGCCATCGAGGCCATCGAGAAGAGTTTGGGCAACGTGGACTCTGCGGTGAGTTGGTTGCTGATATCCTCGTCCGAGCTGGATGATAAGTTCGTCGATGCACCACCAGTCTCGATCCATGGCAGTAGAGTGTCCACCGACAGCATGGTGACTCCAGCAGCGATCGATGCCAGTCCTAGTGCAGAGGATGAGGTTGATACTACAAATGAGAGTAAGGGTTCTTCTCCTCAAGCATCAGTTGAGGAGTATGACATAGTCAACACCGACACCACCACGCTACTGCCTGTAGTACAACAGCAGCCACTATCCCGTGCAGTCCGCAGCCCCCAGCTATGTAGGCACTTCTTAACTCGTTATGGATGCAGACAAGGTGGCAGATGCAAGTTTCTCCACGACCCGTCGGTCGTCGATGGTCGACAAGACAGCAGCACAGCGGTCCATCGATCGAACAACGATACATGGATCAATACTCGACGCGACAACAACAATAACACTAGATGGAGTGAGCCGAGTAGTACCCATCAGATGGTAACTAGGCCAGATAACTCGATCTTTATGGATAGATATCGAGTCAATAGCTCTTCCGTTGGTGTGAGGCACAGCAATGATGTGCCGACCTCTAGTCGACGCGGCGACAATGCCCTCACTTCAACTCGTCGACAACTAGATGGTAACTCTCGGTGGCTTACTCATGCGCATACTGGCAATGATAGTACTGCGTTCGGACGGGTCACCAACATGTCTGTCGATAGCCGAGCAAAAGAGAACAATAGCAGGTGGTTCCCCAATCGACAGTTCGATAACAGTGATCCATACATTGACTTGAATGACACGCAGAACCTGCTTGCATTTGTCCACAAGGACCAAGCAGTAGGCATCATGGCCGCAGCGAACGATCCGATAAGTCCGGAGATCGGCTCGGCCAAAAATGCTCCGAAGAGTCCGGTCATCGGGCCTGTGATCAGCTCCAAGCACAGCTTCGTTGAGAAATCTCCTTTCAGAAGTGACCAGTCTGTCCCACTGCCACCCGCCCGATATCCAATAGATCCATCGTTCGGTAGCTTCGGGTCCAACAGTCATCGCGACGGGGACAGGAGTAGTTATAGACATAGTTCGTCTGACACAACAGATGTCTACCCGACGAGAGAGGTATCCCTGGCTCCCCCAGAAGAGGTGGAAGACAGCAGCAGGTGGTTCGGTGCATGCCCACCCTCTCCGATCGGAGCCTCCACTCATTTCGTGTACACTAGTGCAGGACTAGTTATGCAGCAATCAGAACAGCAACACACTGTAGAGTCGACATCATCGCACGACTGCGGCGGCCACTACATCTATGTAGGTGGCGTGCTGAAGCCCTTATGGCATGGACATGGGCATGAGCAATCATGACCACGTACTCCTCCACGTGTATTATTCATCTCAGTTTTACGTATTACACTGTAAGTTACAACCTCTTTTAAGCTGCCTCTGGTGCGGCTGGCTTAATATGCAAAATTTAATCAACATGTTCGATGATATGGGGTACCCCTTTATATCTATCTACGGTAGGATCCCGTTGGTGGCTAGTTGGAATTGGTCGTACAGGGACGTGCCGGTGTTTCCAATGCTCCTGTAGCAGCAGAAGCAGACGATGATGATGATGATAGCAGTGATGAAGATGATGATACCCAAGATGATGATGATGATAGCAACGATGATGATGATAGTAGCGATGATGATGATGATGATAGCAGTGATGATGATCATAGCAACGATGATGGTGATAGCAACGATGATGATGATGATGATGATGATCATAGTAACGATGATGGTGACATCAACAATGACGACGATAGCAGCGATGGTGATGATGATCATAGCAACGATGATGATGATAGCAACGATGATGATGATAGCAACGATGATGATGATAGCAACGATGATGGTGATAGCAACGATGATGATGATGATAGCAGCGATGATGATGATAGCAGTGATATGATGATAGCAACGATGATGATGGTGATAGCCAAGATGATATTAGTCGATTGCAGAGCTAATAATAATGCAGTAGAAGAATACTTACGATGATATCAGTTGCTTCACTTTGTCAGCTATCTGTTCTTCGGGTACGTCGAGCATTAGCCTTCTCTCAAAGTCCACAATGGCGCGGGAGTTGTATTCGAAGGATGGATAGCGGCTCTTGTAGCTCATGATCTCCATCAGACACTTGACTTGCTTGTAGTACTTCCGAGCGATGATTAATGCCTCCGTGCACTGCTTGGTGTACCTCTGGAAGTCGGGAGAATTGCTTCCACCCATCACCTGAGAAGCATAAAGAGGAGCATGAGCCGCATATCAGCTTTTCATCATCAAGGATTATCATCGTAGCGCTGTGCATAATCATTACATCCACAAGTTCCGGTGTGAGCTTCCAGGGAGCAGTCTCCATACTGAAGGCCTTGCCTGGAGCCAGACCAAACACGAAGCCGAAGTCGATGTGCACGATGTATCCTCTCGTATTGATCATGATGTTGCCGTTGTGCCTGAGATCATCATCATATCATCATTAGTTGCTTGCTTGGAGTGAGGAGCGATGAAACGAAGAACAATCAGTGTGTACTGCATGTACTCTACCTGTCTTTGATCGCCAGCAGGTAAGACACGATGCTGTATCCAGCCATGGACGATACATAGTTGTCCATGGCAGCTCGGAAGGCAGGCGACTTATGCTGTCCGAAGGTCTGCTCAAAGTACCTCCTCAGGCTGCCCGGATAAGCCTTGCTCTTCTTCAGTCCGTCGAGGGAGGTGGCATCGGGGATGAGTTGAATGAGACCCGTAGACTGAGAGGTGTTCATGATCGTGTATGTGTACAACCACGCTGCTATATTCGCGGTCTTGAATGCTCTCTGGTAGTAGCGGATCAACTGCATCACGAACACCTGCAGTGCACGCAGTAGAGAAGAAGTGACGATAGGACGGAGTAATGATGATGATGAGGTATGATGATGATGATGATGAGGTATGATGATGATGCATCCACCCACCTCCTGTCGCACGTCGTCATTGCTCTTGGCGATCAGTCCGCCGATGCCCCAGCCCGGCAGGTGTCCGTAGGGGGACTGCGACCGCAAGCGAGCTGCTTTCTGGGCGAAGGTCTCTCCATTCAGGGTGCTCTCCATCTGCGTTGTGATGGGATCATCGTCGTTACTGCCATGGTTATCCGCTTTAGTGTCTACGATGGGCTGTACTTCAGTCTTGGTTATGGACTGCTTCACTTTAGTCAACAATGCTTGCACGACGCACGACTCGGATGAGGTGGTGGTGGTGTGAGTTGTCTGTGTCTGAGCAGTGGAGCCGACAGGGACGGTGAAGCCCAGCTTCTCCAACCTCTGGAAGCAGGTGATGCTGCTGACCCACTGGGAGTCGGCACCTCTCGAGTGGGGAGGGGCATACTTGTGCTTGTTCACGAGAGTATCGAGCTGTACCACCACTTTCTGGTGCTCGACTGCTCTGTCATTGGCGTCAACCTTCTCATCCTCATCCTCCCACTCAGGACTCGACTCGTCGAACGACAGCTCGAGACACTCATGCTTGATCACATCCGACTCGTCAAACAACTCCACTTGGGCTCCAAGGAATAAAGCCGTCTCAATTCCCGGCAGGGGAGTCAGCGTCTCGAAGAACATGAGTGCAGGACACCGCGCCTTCGTACTGAATGCGTGGCCCTCATTCGGCAATGCGCGCAGCACGGAAGTGAAGTTATCCGACGAGTTACATAGAGGTAGATAAGCCAGAGGAGGTATCTTGATCTCCGACATATCTTTCCGCAAGAAGTACTTCCGCAATGATCGGTCCTTGAATCGCAGCTTCTCACAGATGTTGGTCATGTTGGTGAAGAAGGCGGTAAGCTGTCGGAAGTAGGCCAGTCGCTTCCTCTGTTCGGAAGTAAGGTCCATGCGGTCGATCACATCGCCAGTACTCAAGCTAGGGTCGAGGTCCATCAGCTTCGGAGCTCCTGCTGCCTCCTTCTTGATGACACTGATCCACTGGTCGCGTATGAGCTTGCTGTCGGCCCGCAGATGGAACACGACGTTGCTGGTACAGTTCCGGATGACGAAGGAGGTCGATCCGTACTTCTTGTGGTCGTCAATGGGCTCTATCTTACAGGAGTCCAGCGACATGCTCCTCTTGGGATTCACCGAGTGCGCCTCCTTGAAGCAGTACAGCACCCTGTCGCGGATGTAGAAGTGGCGAGGGTTCCAGTGCTTGGTCTTCAGACTCGACACTCTGTGATGCCTCTTGAACAGCATGACTGCCTGCCAGTACTTGTCGTAAGAGGAGGGGATCCTCACGAGGGAAATTCGTCGAGCCACCGCTGCTGCAGGAGCCACAATCTCGGGGTCGTTGCTCTTCTTGTTGTCCTCGGTAGATGATGATGATGATGTGATACAATCGCTGATAGTGGCTAATAAACCGGGGCGATGATTGCTACTGACATTATTTCTACTGCCATAGATAACGATCCTTTCTATGTCTTGAATCATGCGAGCACATCGGTTGAATAGATGATGGTTGCGGCGCGAGTTGATCTGCTCATTGTACAGAGCAGCCTGGAAATCTTCAAGTCCTGCGAGGAATATGTACCTAAACTGAAGAGCCACATGGATGCTTGTTTGGCACATGAGTAGAATGACATTGTCAATCGCGGTCTTGAGATCCCCTTCGTAGAACAGCTGGATGGCCATGTGTGCGATCTCGGGCACGAAAAACTCGAGATATCTGAAGACCTTGTCATCGTCAATGAAGTACCTGCGAACAGAAAGAATATAGTAACTTAGTCAGAATTAATCTTATTACTGCAGCAGCGATAGCATCATTAATCAATAGTATCACGTATCGCTCAGATCAACGTAGCAAGCTACGCACGTTAGTATGTCAGTGTAGAATTGGATCTGCTCCGGGCTTTTCCTGTGGTCCCAGATCTTGTAGATTATCTTCTCGGCACTGATCGTGGACTTGTCTGCAGCATAAATGTCTGAGTTCAGCACTGCTTGCATGCTATGGAGTCGAAAACACCCAGCGATAGGCAATACTGTAAATGATAACACTCAATAAAGTCAGATATCAAAATGACCAGTTTAACAGTTGTACGTACGTACAGTGTTGTCATTTTTTTCTCATATAAGTACATCTTCCACTACAAGTACGTTGCGTCTGCCGTTTTATATTTT
>Ga0164294_10004571_pt1 | contig 12065 bp, 7 predicted proteins | sample GEODES005metaG_FD_111479 | JGI IMG/M metagenome (GOLD analysis project Ga0164294, IMG submission 111479) | Oligotrophic lake water microbial communities from Sparkling Lake, Wisconsin, USA - GEODES005 metaG | ecosystem: Environmental > Aquatic > Freshwater > Lake | place: USA: Sparkling Lake... | reverse complement strand
CGGTGCACAGATGCAGCTTCTTCCTAGCCTCCTCAAGGCGTATGCGCTGAGCCTCCGCAGCCTCCTCTACTGCACGCGCCTCCGCCGCCTCTTTCGCCACCTTGGCCGCCGCCTTCTCCGCCTTCGCCGCCTTCTCCACAGCCGCCGCCTCGGCCACCGCCGCCTCGGCCGCCGTCGCCCCGGCCGCTGCCGCGTCGGCCGCCATCGCCTCGGCCGCCGCCGCCTCAGCCGCAGCTGCCTCAGCCTCTTCTCTCGCCTTTGCATTCTCGGCTTCTTCTTCCACGCGCAACCCTGGTGAATCTTTGGCAGACTCGAGCCTCTCGCCCCCAATCCCATCCATCAGCCCTTTCTCCTGCTCAATCACTTTGTGCACAATCGGCGTCAGCTTCTGTGATGGAGGTCGGCCCGAGAAGCCGCCGAAAATAGAGGTCGCCACGCTGCCCGCAATGTTGTCTCGTCTTCGCTTGGGCGACGGCAGGGACGGCTTCAAAGGTACGGCTTTGGGGCTGAAGAGGGTTTGGAGCAAATTGGCGAGCGAACCAGGTGGCGAGTTTGACGGGGGTACCACGACCAGGATTCCGCGCGGGCTCTCGAGCTTCTTAAAGGCGGGGATGGGCGCCTTGATCGACTTGTGATTGGTGACCATCTTCTCGCCTTCCTCAATGTCGTGATCGAGCTTTGCCCGCCTCTCGCGCTCCAGCTGCTTGCGCTCATGGATACGGCGCACAGCGCTGCGCCGGGCGATCACGTCAGCTTCCCTGGCGAGAGCGAGCTTCCGCTTCTTCTCAAGCACCTCGAGCTCCTCGGCCTCGCGCTCGAGCCGCTCGCGCTCGACTCGTTCGTGCAACTGGCGCTGCCAGTCGCTGTTGCCTTTTGCAGCACTCTTGCTGTCCTCGGCTTGCGCGGGGTTCTCGTCCTTGAGCTCCTTATAGCCAAAGATGCACGGTAAGCAGCCGAAGAGGCGCGGCAAGCACGAGCAAAGAAGCGCGGAGCATAGGAAGAGTCCCAAGATGAGCGGCAGGTATGCTTGGTACTCGCCCGAGAGCTGCTGGGCAAAGATGAAGGCGTTGATTTGGGGCGACGAAGGAGGCAGCGGCGGCAACGGTGGGGGCGGAAGGGGCGGCGGCGACTGTGGGGGCAGAGAGGGAGGTGGCGATGGTTCAGGGGAAGGCGCCGGCGGATAGGGCGGCGGCGATGGTTCAGGAGAGGGCGGTGTCGGCGGCTCGGGCGGGAACGGAGAGGGGGGAGGCGGCGACGGCTCGGGTAGGAGCGGGGAGGACTGCGGCGATGGCCTGGGCGGGAACGGCGAGGGGATTTGCTGTTGGTGCTGCGGATGTCGACCAGAAAGGTAATCTATGGCGTGTGCATCCAGACCCTTGAGGCCATTCCCAACGGACCGTGCGCCAGGGTCGGAGTGGCTGGAATGGTTCGAATCGGCGAGCTCGCGATCAAACGGGTTGTGCAAATCTCCCCCCTCCACGGCATCGCTCAGAATCATCGCGAGTCGGCGAAGAGTCATCCCCGAACTCGTGCGCGTTTAGAACTTGTCCTACTTTGACAACTTCGTAAGTTCAAAATTTCGGAAATTCCTGAGTCTCCGTGAGCGAGCACGTCTCCCCCCCGTACGCTCACCATGTCCAACAAACTTCCCAGGACGGGTGCGCCTAAAGAAAACCAACCAAGTGGGCCCGTTGCGCGCCAAACCGTCGCGGGAGATCACAGGAGATGGAGGGGACGGTCGAAACACCGATCTCGACAGTCGTTGTGGCTGGCGCCAAGCGAGCCGCTCTTTCAAAGTCGCTGCGCCAGGAAAGCAACCGCCAAGATCACCAGAGTCGAGGCCCCCACCATGAGCAACTGCATGCCGCCTAGATGCCCTGCTGGCGATGCCTCAACGACCTGATCCATCTCAGGCGCCTCATCATGCTCCGATGGATGCATGATGAGTTCCGGGAAGAGCTCGCAAAAGATGGGCGACTTGCGGTTGAATGCGTGCGAGGCCAATGCGAGCCGTCTGCGCTCCGCTTCGCTGGTCTCGATGCTCCCTACGGTCGGCGTCGCTTCGAGCATGAAAGAGAGCACACCGTTGAGAATCGAGGCCACTGACCATGCGGGTACCCATGTCTCCGGGTGGAAGTCGCTCATGGAGAGGCACAGACGAGTGTTCGTCGCGAAGCGTCCACTGCGCGAGAAGATGGCAGATCGGGATGAGTCATGAGCAGAAGGCGAAGACAGGTCGCAGGGGCAGCGGGCTCACTTGGGTGTCAGCATCATGATCGCGGGTGGCTTGTATGGATAATCAGCCGGGAAGACAAGCTTGCCGTGGTATCGGCCTCCTGCATAGGGTGTGTCCTTTGGACCCTTGATGACAAAATGCCACTCAAGCATGTTTTGTGGCCTGTCGGGGGCAGTGAGTAAGTGTGAGCAGAACGAGGTCCATCGGCAATGGAGCATGACTCGATGCTCGAACCTTGGGTGTGCCGCAATATCTGGCAATGGGTCAGCTCCTAGCCGCACGTATTCCTTTTGCAGCCTCAGGAGGCACGGACGCGACCCCATGTGAAAGCGACGCTCCACGTCTCGCACGAAATCCTTCCGCTCTCGCCCATTCCCGAAATTGCGCTGAAACAGAATCTGAACAGTACTTCGTTCTCCAACGAATCGCCGCTCCACGCGACAATCAGGTGTGTGCGACACCGTGGCCATCCTTCTGACGATTCGTAATTCCACGTTTCGTCATCTTCTGCCGCGCTGTGCCCCTTCGCCAGCCGAGAAGCCGAAGGCGCGCCGCAGACAGTCGAGGCGGCGCAGAGCAACGCTCCAAGCTTTCTCCGATGCCTCCCGCTAAGCGCCAAGCCGCAGCGCCTCTCGAGCCACCCAGCGGCTGGACCGTTGACGCCGTGCTCAAGAACGTCAAGAAGCTCAGGACTACGATGGGCGATCAGGCAGCTGGCAAGCAGACGCTCGCGGATGTGGGCGTATCGGGCGTCACCAAGGAGGTGATTGCCATGGATCGCCACCTGGTCACGCGCGCGATCGAGCGCATCGCGATGGACGCGGCGCTCACCATCATGCGCGGTGAGGGCTTCAGCTACACGATGCCTGCGCGCACGGCCTCGAACATGCTGTACGTGCCCGAGCTGGACCGGCTTGTACTAAAGGACAAGATGCTCGAGCGCGTCTTCGCGAACGCGTCGGCCGCTCGCAAGACGGCTATCACCACGCGCGTGCTCCAGCTCGTCCTCGAGCTGTGCGGGCGCGGCATCCATGTGACCAAGCGCGACCTCTTCTACACGGACGTGAAGCTCTTCAAGCAGCAGACCGAGTCGGACGACGTGCTCGACGACGCCGCGTGCATGATCGGGTGCACACGCTCGTCGCTGAACGTCGTCGCCTCCGAGAAGGGCATCGTCGTCGGCAGGATCATCTTTGAGGACGATGGCGACACGATCGACTGCACCAAGATGGGCGTGGGAGGCAAGGCGATCCCGCCGTCGATCGACCGCGTGACGAGCATTCGCGGCGACGCGCAGTTCATCCTTCTCATTGAAAAGGACGCTGCGTTCATGCGCCTCGCCGAAGATCGCTTCTACAACACGTACCCTTGCGTGATCATGACCGGGAAGGGGCAGCCTGACGTGGCTACACGTCTCTTCCTCAACAAGGTGCGTGCCGGCGGGGGCGGCGGGGGCGGCTGCGAGGATGGCTGGGGATCTGCCTTCGAGCTCCTCTGCGTGCCAGCGAGAGTCACTTGGAGGCTCTCACTTCGAGTCCCAGTGAGTGCCACTGAGTCCCCTCGGCTGCGCCCGGCCTGTCCTCTCGCACCAGGTGCGCGCGACGCTCAACATACCGGTGCTCGGGCTCTTCGACGCGGACCCGTACGGGCTCAAGATCCTCTCGGTGTACATGAAGGGCTCCAAGAACATGTCGTACGACGCCATCAACCTCACCACGCCCGACATCAAATGGCTCGGGGTGCGCCCGTCCGACCTCGACAAGTACCAGATCCCCAAGCAGTGCCGGCTCGAGATGACAGAGCACGACATCAAGGAGGGCAAACAGCTGCTCACCGAGGAGTTCATCAAGTCCAATCCCGAGTGGCACAAGGAGCTCGAGCTCATGGTGCGCTCCAAGGTCAAGGCCGAGATCCAGGCGCTCTCATCGTTTGGGTTCCAGTACCTGTCCAAGGAGTACCTGCCGCGGAAGCTCAAGGAGGGCGATTGGATCTGACTAGGATGGGTTTCTCTCAGGATGCACGCGAACTAATTTCTCTCTTTGTGTCTTAATTCACAGTATGTGTTCACACTATATAAGTTTTTAAGTCCCAAATGAGAAAACTTTTTTCGCGACTTCGCCTGCGCTCTCTCTCTCCTCCGCCGACAGAGCGTTCAGCCCGCTGGACGAGGAAGTGGAGCTCATGCCTGGCGACCGTCAAGAGCATGGCAGCCCGGCAAGCGTGGCGACGACCAAAACGGCGCACCGTCGTGAGGACGCGAAGCCGTTGCTGGGCGCACCGGCCAGAAGCGACGCCGAGATGTGGCAGCTTGACGCCCCACCTTCTTCCATCAGCCCAGGCCGTCGAAAGTTTTTCCACAACGGCCCCGTCAGGAGCCCCGATGGCCCCAAAGCACCCAGCAGCGCACTGGCAGACCGAGGTACGGAGCGCGGAGCTGGTCGGTCCTGGTGCGATAAAGCAGCGTTTGCGCGCTTCACCTCGTGGGCGCAGGATGTGCTGTCCGGCGAGGAGGGATACGGTTGCATCAGCACGCGCCTCATCATCGCGCTCTCCTGCGTGGGCATCGGCGCAGTTGTCTGCCTCATCTACAACGTGGGGGGCGTGGGCGAAGTACTCAGCGCGAAGGCGTCATTTGTGTTGCAGGAGCTCGTTGTCTTGCTAACCAACGCGGCTGCGGGCCTGGACGCAGCGTGGCAGACCGCGTGGCAGGGCGTGGGCGCCGTTGCACTCGGCGCGTGGGGAAGGCTGTCTTCACTCGCCTCGGAGGAAACGTGGACAGCCATCCTCGCGTGGTTCACGGACACGGAGTCGGAGGCGTGCCCTGATGGTCTGCTGATCCCGGGGCCGGCGCCCTCGCGCTCAGGGACGCTCGTGACGTTGCTTCTGCTCCTGTGGGCATTTGTGGCGACCGCCATCGGTGCGGACATCTTTATGGAAGCGATCGAGTTCATCACTTCGCAGGAGGTCAGCACGGTCGTCTCCTTACCCGGCGGCAAGAGCAAGACGCTCACCCACAAGGTGTGGAACGCGACGGTGGCCAACCTGTCGCTGATGGCGCTCGGCACCTCCTCGCCGGAGATTCTGCTCTCGATCATCGAGATTGTGGGAACGGGCTTTTACGCGGGCGAGCTCGGGCCTTCGTGTATCGTAGGCTCGGCTGCCTTCAACCTGATGATGATTTCGGGCTTGTGCGTGGTCGCACTGCCGGCGGGCCAAGGGCGGTACATTCGGCAGACCTCGGTCTTCTACATCACCTCCGCCGCCTCGTGCTTCGCCTACTTCTGGCTGTATCTGATCCTCGTGCAGCTCACGCCCGATATCGTCACGCCCATCGAGGGACTTCTCACGCTCTTCTTCTTCCCCATGCTCGTCCTCGTCGCGTACCAGGCCGACGTGGGCACCCTCGGCACACTGCCGGGCTGGATCCAGCGCCCTCTGGACGTGGTCTGGGCGGTGAACGACGAGCCGTACGTCTTCGTGGAGGGCGTCGGCATCAAGGAGCGGCGCGTTCTTGGCATTGAGGGGAGCGTTGGCTCGGATGCGTACATCAAGCGCTCGCAGGCCTACTATCGACGCACGACGCTCGGAGCGCACGACGCGAAGCGTCGCGAGCGCCAGCCGCTCTGGGTCGCCATGGCCAACATGAAGACGCGCTCGCTGCTCGCGGTCGGCAGCTCGGAGTTTGAGATCGGCGCATCGCAGCACAGCGTAGTGGCCACCGACCGGCGCGTCCTCATCGACATCTTCCGCACGGGCGCGACGACGGAGGCGGCCTCGGTGCACTACGAGGTGACGCTCGGCCGTATCGCGGGCGAGTCTGGCGCGAGCCAGATCGCGTGCGAGGGGTTCGTGCTATTCGAGCCCTCGCAGCAGAGGTCGACGCTCGTGATCGAGGTGCTCCCCGAGGACATCGAGCTCGCACGCAAGAGTCGCGAGTCGTTCGAGGCCAAAGAGCTGGACGCCCAAAGTGCCACCGGGCATCAGCATTCGACTGCCGCTCAGCGTGCTCGAGAGGAGGCGAATGCGGCCGAGAGGGCGCGTTACAAGCTGGCGAAGATGGCGTCGCCCACCAAGGTGGTGCAGCCGGCCGACGCCATCTTCCTGGTGCGCATCGACCAGCCCTCGGCTGGCGCCACGGTCGGCCCCGTGAGCGAGACGGCCGTCGTCGTCGAGGACGAGGCCTCTCCGGGGGTCTTCTCTCTAGAGAGCGACAGGGTGGTGGTCAAAGAGGACGCAGGCAAGGCGACGCTGACTGTACGACGCGACCACGGCGCCAAGGGCGTGGTGAGTGTTCGCGTCAAGACCAAGAACGGGAACGCCGTTGCACCCGCCGACTACTTGCCCGTCGACACGGTGCTAACCTTCAGAGACCAGCAGAGGACCGCGAGTATCGACGTGCTGCTCGTCAAGGACAAGTCTTACGAGGGGGATGAGTCGTTTCAGGTGATCTTCTCGGACGCGACGGGTGGCGCCACGTTCCATCCGGACAGCAACGGCTACCCACAGCGCGCCTTCGCGACCGTCGTCATCACGTGCGATGATCCGGTCGATTGCGGCTCGGCTCTCCTCGTGCGCTTCTGCGGCTTCAACTCCGACGTGTGTGCGCTCGTCATGGAGGCCTGGTACGCTCAATTCGAGGACGCGCTCACCTATGACCGCGACGGGAGCCTGCTCGGCCACCTCGTCGCGCTGCCCTGGAAGCTCTTCTTCGCGCTGGCGCCGCCGACCGCCCTGGCGGGCGGTTGGGCCTGCTTCGTCGTGGCGCTCTCGATGATTGGCATACTCACGGCGCTGATCGGCGACCTCGCATCGCACCTCGGCTGCTGCCTGGGCATCAGCAAGGCCATTACGGCCATCACCTTCGTCGCGGTCGGCACCTCGCTCCCCGACACCTTCGCCTCGATGAAGGCCGCGCGCGAGGAAGAATATGCCGATGCGTCCCTCGGCAACGTCACCGGCTCGAATAGCGTCAACGTCTTCCTCGGCCTCGGGCTGCCCTGGGCCATGGCTGCCGTCTACTGGTCCGCTCCTTCATTCTTTCCCTATATCTGGGGGGGTCATCCCGAGGAGAGCACGTGGCGCGTGCGCTATGCTGGCGAGTCGTGGTACAACGACGGGATGCCGCTCAGCTTCGCTGTGCCCGCGGGTGATCTTGGCTACACCGTCTTCATGTTCTTGCTCTGTGCGATGGTCACGCTGGGCATCATCTTCCTGCGCCGCGCCGTCTTCGGCGTCGAGTTGGGCGGACCGCAGCCGTGGGCCTCGCTCACCTTTGTGGTGTTCGCAGGCCTCTGGGTCTTCTACTTGAGCGCGTGCATCGTCAACGGCACCTGAGCAGAGCAGCATGTGTCGATGCATGCGCGGCCCTTGTCGTCATCTCTCAACTGACCAGTAATAGCTTCTACGGCCGTGAATTCGGCAGGGGACTCGCGGAGGACGACGTGGCGTGCGGTGCTCTGCGCCCAGCGCGGGTAATGACCCTGCTGTTGTGCTGCCATGCTTGCGTATCAGATCCTCGATTGACGGCCTTGAGACAGTTGTGCGATGACACGTTGTGCTCGTGAAGATGACGTTGAAGTGTGTTGTGTGGACATATTGGACAAATAAAGGAATCGGAGAGCCTCCGGAATTGTGCGATTTGACAAATGTGCTGTCCGTCCCGTACAACCGTTCGGTTCGAATAACTTATCCGGTATCGCGAACACGGTCCGCGCGACGGAACGGCAGCGGGGCTACGCGGGAGGGCGTCTTGCACCGCCCGGGCGCCCCCGGACGCGGCCCCGCGAAGCACACGGCGGAACCCGCCCGCCGGCCGAGACCTCGAGCACGCGCGCAACCGCGATACGTCCTTCCGCGCCCCTCTACACGTCACGCTCGGGCCCCGACCCGCGCTATACCGTGCGGACGGTGCGAGACGGGGGTGGAATGAGCGCGGACGGAGGGACCGCGAACTAGCTGTGACTGACTGACTGTGCTACAGGAACCGCGCGTGGACATGTTGATGTTCTCCGATCAGTGCGATGTGCGTTCTCTCGCGTCGCCACAAATCGACAAATGGTCGTGGCGCACGTCACGGCACGTAGACGCTCGTGTGCGTGCGCAGCGCACGGTAGAGCGGCTCCGCCGCTCTTGGCGGTGCGATTCGACCGGAGAGGAGCTGGCGCGCCGAGGCGGGGTGTCCGTAGAAGGTGTGGTTGAGCCGGTCGCGAGTGAAGACGCAAGTGCCGTCGAGGCCGACCCCCGCATAGAGTCCGCGCGAGAAGGCGTAGCTGTAGCAAGCCGCCTGCGCACCCGTTTCGCCCACGACGCCCGTCCCCTCTATCGCTCGCCCAATGGGACCCGCCGCCACCGAAATGTGGGCGCCCAGGGTCAACGAGGCCGAGCCCATGAACGAGTTGACCGCCTCCTGCGTGTTGAGGATGAGGAGGACAGTGTTCAACTCGGCCCCCAACTGGGCTCCGACAGAGAAGCCCGCGACTCCGACGCAGCAAGGAGCCGACCACTGGCCGCTCTCCGGATCACGCGCGAGCACGAGGCCACCGCCGCCCATCATGCCGCCCAAGAAGCTCACCTTGACGATCGTGAGAAGCATGATGCCGTATGCATTGTCGAGGAGCCGGCGCACCATGCCGTCATCGGGCATCCCCAAAAAGGAGTCGAGATTATGCACCGCCTTCTTGATCTCGAGCTTGAACGAGCGCGAGATGGGCTTAAGCCCCCACTCCGCGATGGTCGGGGCCGAGAAGTCGGGCGCCTGCACCGCCTTCGCGACTGTCGCGGTGAGGTACGGCTGCATCGGCAGCAGAAGGTCGAAGCACTTGCCGCACACCTTTTGGGGCTTGAGAGGGTCGGTCTCCGTCTCGCCGAAGAACCAGTGCGCCTGGATGCGATGCTCTCGCGGCGTGCCCGAGTCGGGCTGCAGCAGCGCCTTTGAGTTGCAGCACCGATAGCAGAAGATCTGGCCGCACTGCCGGCAGTGGTGACGGCGCAGCGTGAAGTTGAACTCTTCGCCGCAGCGCATGCAGTTGGGCACAGTCTCGTCGGCGAGCCACTCAGCGCGGCCCAGCGCGTTTGGAGGCAGCGGCGGGCCCGTGTATACGTATGCGCCGGGCGGGATGTCGAGCCGGCCCGAGGGCGCCGGAGGCAAGCCCGCAGGATGCGTCGCCGCTGTGGAGTACGAGATGGATGCCGGTCGGCTCGCCACGCCGAGATCGTCAGCCGCGGACGAGACGCGCGCCGACTGCCGACCGAACGAGTTGGCACGTGCGGCTGCACGTTCGGTCTGCTCCGGTCGAGCGGGCGCGGGCGTCGGAGGTGCCGACGCCGACAAATCGCCGGCCGACGACGGCACGGCGGCGGCCGCCTTCAGGATGTCTAACATGCTCGATGGCGCGGAGGACGGCTGATCCGACGCGCGCAGGGCGCGGAGGGCGGCGCCCGCGCTTATGGGTGCGGAGGCCGGCGGCGGCGGCGGCGTCAGAAAGTTTGTTGGCTCACCCGGCATGGCGGGTGGAACGGCAAACGGATTCACTGGCGGGTCGGTGTCCGAGCGGATCTTCATCTCTGTTTCGGTACCTGGACCCATCTGTACTTGCGTGGTGCCGAAGAATGTGGCCGGTGCGTCGTCGTCATAGGAGCGGCGGTGCTCCGAGGATCGCATTGCGGCAAAGCCCTGGATAGTTGGCACACCGCTGGGAGGCGGATGTAGGTGATCGACGTTTCAAAAAGTTGGCTAACTTACAAGACCGACGAATTTCGTCAGGATACTGGAAACGCCGCACTCGAAGTGAGTGCAAGGCGTTTATGAACAAACGCCCGACACGCCGCATTTCCGTTTTGATGGAGTTCGGACTGCTCAGTGAGCGCCTGCGCAGCTTTCTCTCCAACCGGCTAGACGTTCCGGAAGACCTTCCAGATGACGTCTTCTGCGACACCGTGGCCAACCAGCTCGACCGCGTGCTGGATGAGCGCGACGAGCTGGTGGATCGAGAGCGAGATTGGCAGAAGAGCTACCTGCGGCGCGCGCACGGCTCAGAGAACGAGTTTTACGAGCGCGAGCTCGATCGGAGGGAGCGCGATCGTGCGGCGCTCGTGATTCAAAATCGGGCCCTGCGCGACCAGGTGCGCAAGCAAAACGAGATGCTCGACCAGCGCATGAGGATCCTCCAGCAGATGTCACGAGCCATCAGCGTTGGCAATCAAGCAGACGGCTTGGCGGCGGCGGCGTCGGCGGCTGCGATGGTCGCTGGCCCTGTTCCGACGCCAAGCGCAGCGCCGGCTGCGCCGGCCCTCTCCAACGCGCCCGCGGCCCTCATGGGTCCGAGAGAACAGCAGGCGGCACAGCAGGAGGCACCGCCGCCGCCCACTCCGCCTCGAGGCAGCAAGGCGGCGGGCGACGCGCGGCTGGAGACGGCGCTGGCAAACCCGACGCAGTCCGCGCTCACGATCGCCGTGGGGAATGTGAACTACGTGTACAACGAGCTGCTCGCACTCGCGCAAGCAAAGGCGAAGGCGGAGGGGAAGGTTCTCAAATCCGAAGAGCTCCATCAGTGGGACGTGCTGAGCGGCGTCATGGAGCATGAGACGCTGCGCAAGCTGCTCGCGATGAGCGACCTCGCGCTGCCCGACTGCTACGAACTGTGCCAGCTGCTCTTCGTGGGCAAGCAAGACGGCAAGAGCGGCGGCGGCGGCAAGGGTGGTGGCAAGGACGGCAAGGGCGGCGCCGCCGCGCCGACGCCCGAGCCGCCCCCGACGGACCGCTCCAAGTTTGAAAAGTTTTTCCTCATCCGGCACCTCGGGCTACTCGATCTCTACCTGGGCGACAAGGGCGGCAAGGACGGCAAGGGTGGCGCCGCTGGGGCCGAGAACACCGTGGGCAGGCTCGACGTGGCGGGCCATTATCTAGAGATCGTACATCAGGTGCGCCAGGCGCAGTTCAAACCTGACCACGTGGGCTTCCCGCCGCAGGGCTATCCTCAGCAGGGCTATGCCCAGCAGGGCTACGGCCAGTACCCACAGCAGGGCTACCAGCAATATCCGCCCCAGCATGGGTATCAAGCGGCTGTATCAGGGGTCTCCGGCGGTTATCCACCCATGGCCGGCTGGGAGCAGCACTTCAAGGCGCAATCGGGATACGACGCACATTACGGTGCACGCTGACCGCAGTCAGATTTCGTGTAGGGCGCGCCACAAGGCAGCTTGTGTTGCACCATGAGAAGCACGGGCCCAATGTCTTGCTTACGCCACGTTTGTCGTTTGCGACAACCGCACTTGACGTTGCAACTTGCCATGTGGGTGGCGCACTCTCCACTCACCTCTCAGCTCTCTCGACTCTCCTGCGAGCTCCGTCCTGGCGCTCCGGGACGGTAGCGTAGCTAACTACACAGACGTGTTGCAAACCGCTCCAGGCTGCGGCGCGCCGAGGCGGGTTCAGCGGCGGGTAGCCGCATCGGACTTGCACTTGGCGCTAAAACAAAACATGAAAACGCAGACGCGCACACAAACTTCTCAATAAAACTCAATACGCGTCCGCGCGAACGTCGTGGGCACACGCGCGGTCAACACACGCAGCACGGTGTCACTCTGTATAATCGAACAGCGACAAAGCTGCGCGCGGAGCGTCAGGGCCCAACGTTTAAGTCGGCTCGCCCCGCACGGTAAAACCTCACCGGGTCATGCCGTCACCACGACAGCAGGCCCCAGCCTCCGATGCAGCCCCCGAGTCCGCCGCCGGCGCCGTTCCGCCCTCCGAGGTCCCGCGAGGCCCCTCATTGCGGCGTCTGGTTGATCGTATCTCGCACGATCATGTACAAGTCGGAGCCCGCGCCGG
>Ga0164294_10004569_pt1 | contig 12066 bp, 10 predicted proteins | sample GEODES005metaG_FD_111479 | JGI IMG/M metagenome (GOLD analysis project Ga0164294, IMG submission 111479) | Oligotrophic lake water microbial communities from Sparkling Lake, Wisconsin, USA - GEODES005 metaG | ecosystem: Environmental > Aquatic > Freshwater > Lake | place: USA: Sparkling Lake... | reverse complement strand
GCGGGCGCGTGGACCAACACCTCGAACACCGACGTGACCGGCGCGGACGAGCGCAACACCGGCGAGCTCACGCTCACCAACGGCACGAACATGTACGTTCAGGTGGGCCTCGCGTACAGCAGCTCGACCGCCGCCTTTGCCCAGGCGGACGTGTCGGTCAGCGTCGGCGCGCGGCGCAACTGATGGGGCCGCGGGAGCGGTTGATGAGGGACACGGCGGAGGCGATGCGGCGCGACGCACCGCGCCGGCCGGTCACGCCGGAGGACGTCACCGCGCGGTGGCGGACGCCGGCGGGGTTTCGGGCGTCGACCATGGGAGCGGCGACTCCGCCGTTCTCGGGGCCGTGCGAGAGCGAATACGATTGGGTGGCGTTGCTTCGGCCGCCGGAAGACCCAAACTCGGCGTGCGGGCGAGGGAGCGCAAAGTGTAGCGTGGCACCACCTCTCGGCACTACCGAAGACGAGTTTTTCGAGCTTGGCCTCAACCCGAGCGACGCCTGTGGGGCGCAGTGCCTTGAGCCGAGCGATGCGACGCTGGACTACGCCGGCTCCTTGGCGCTCCTCAATGTCACGACGGTCGGTGATAAAGCCGACGAAGCCTACGCCGTGCTCAGGCCGTTGCTTGAGGCGGCCTGGACGCTGCTGCGGGCCAACCGCAGAACGGTGCGATGGCTGGTTTGCCTTTACGAAAGCTTCTACGTGACGGCACTGAACGACCAGACCCCCAGCTACATCCTTTCGGACGGGGGGGCGGACGCGGGGTGGGCCTACTCAGTCCATGACTTCCTTGAGTTCGCGACTCTCGACGTGAAGATTTACAAGAGCGGGTATCACCCGCTCTGTCCCACCGAGGGTCGTACCCCGATGTACGGCCTCAACAGCGATATGACTCTGATCGTGTGCGCTGAATCCAGTACGATGAAGTTCTTCGTCGCGAGGATGACGCGGATGTTCGCGGGCTCCAGCCCGTTTTGCTCCACGGCGGGCGACCCGTTTCAGTGCTTGACGCTCGAGTTTGCCGCGTACCTGATGCATGAAGTCATGCACCTGGTCGGCTGGGAGGGGCATAGCCCCAACATCCCTGCGTGCATCGCGAACACCTTCCGCTGGGCGATGATCCAACGCTACGTGACCGCTGGCGGCTGCTGCGACCGATTTCCCTACGCTATCAACTCAGACACTCAGATGGCCGATCCTGCCCGCGAGGATTCTGATACCATCAACAATTACACTTTGTTCAGCGCGAGCGGCTGCATGTGGGGGACGGACCCAGAAGACCTGGGCGACGACATCTCCGACGCCCAGAGCGCTGTAATGCGGGCGAACGTGGGTCGTGTCGCCGTGTGCTGCACTCCGACAACCGTCGAGGTCTCGGGTACATCGCGGGACGTTTGGGCCGCCAGCGCTGAGTGGGGCGGCTGATGGTCGCGCTACTACTCTGCTCCGCCTTCGCGAACGCGGATAGCCTCACCGCCGACGAGTGGTCGGCGGTGCTCGGCGCGGCCTACTCACCGGACGCGTCGAGGAGCCTCTCGTGGCAGCCGGCGTGGATGAACGGGATGACGGCCGACCCCGCAGCGCTTGTACACGCAGAAGCGCTCCGCCCCGCCGGCCCGTTCGCCCTCCCTCGTGTGCTTGCCGAGGCGGAGGCTGCCGCCTTCGCCAACCTGGGATACGACTACACCCATCTGAGCTGCGCCGTTGCCTCTCCATGGTTCAGTTGCGCCGAGCGCGCGGGCATCGCCACGTCCGTGAACCTGATAGCGGTAGGGGTCTACACGTCCAGATTCCTGGAAGTGGTCGCGCTCCTGACCACCCAGCATTCGGACACGCGCTGCGAATGGGCGTGGGAGTACCGACTTGTACAACTACGCCCGGGTCAGCCCGGGGCGCGCGTGGTCTGGGCGAGCTCCGCCGTGGTCTCGGAGTGGGAGACCGACAAGCTGATGGAGAAGAACTATGGCCGTGGCACGTGCACGAAGGCCCCAACCCCTTAGGCGTGCGGGGTGATCGGGCTGGCGCGGTGAGGGGCGGGGTCCGGTGCGCCTCCGCCTCCATTTGGGCCATCCTCTCGGGATGCATCCCCTTCGGCAACTACTGTCCTGCCCCCGAGGATCGATACGTGCCGTCGGGGCCCGTCGTGGCCGAAGCCAGCGAGTGTGAAGGTGTCGTTGTCGACGCGGAGCGCTCGAGCCGCGTCGCCGCCCAACGCCACGCCCCCCCCCCCCCCCACCACCTCAAACCCCCCCCCCACCCCCCCCCCCCCCCCCCCTCAAACCAACTGATACCCCTCCGACAACCCCACCTCCGACAGGTAGGCCCCCGCCGCGCGCGCGGGGCGCCACCCCGGGCGGAGGCGCTCGACGCGGAGGACGCCGCGGCCGGTGGCGATCTCGGCGCCCTCGTCCAGGCGGATGATCGTGCCGGGGTCGTAGTTGGGGGGCGTCTCGGCGGCGACGACACGCGCGTCCAGGAGGAAGACGGCGTTGTCGCCGACGTGGGCGCGCGCGCCGCCCCAGGGGCCCGCGCAGGCGCGGATGCGGGTGGCGAGGGCCTCGGCGGACCAATTCCACACCAGATACGCCTCCTGCGCGCGGAAGCGCCCGGCGATCAGCGGGGCGTCGAGGGGGTCGGCGGCGGCGCCCGCGACGAGGGCGTCCCACCCGGCGTCGAGGGCCTCGATGGCGCGGGTGGTGGCGTAGTCGAGGAGGGCCTCGGCGTCCCCGGGCGGCGGCACGAGGTCCTTGCGGGCCCAGGCCGCGGTGCCCTCCGCCGTGAGGAGGCCGACGCCCCAGGCGCCGGGGCCGAGGAGGGCGCGGTTCACGTCGGGCGAGCGGGCGCCCGGGGGCGCGAGGACGCGGAGCATCGGGCCGTCGCCGCGGGTGGGGCGGGCGTCGGGGTCGAGGTCGAGCACGAGGTCGGCGTCGCGGCGTCCGATCGCGACACCGTTTGCCCGCGCCAGGCCGCGCACGGGGGCGAACCAGGGGAGGGACTCGTCCTCCTCGCCGGGGTCGAGCGCGACGACGCGCGCGCCACGGCGTTCGAGCAGGTAGGGCACGGCGACGCGCGCCAGACGGGTCGACCCCAGGATCTGTACCTGCAACGGCATGACGCTCCCCGCTTTCCCTCCTAACCTCGACGGTGTATAGGGGCGCCCCGATGGATCCCCGGTCATGAGCTCCCATCCTCCCGGGCCGTACGGACGCCTCGCTCGCTGGGTGCTCCACAATCGCGGCGCCACTCTCGCCCTGGTCGCGATCATCACGCTGATCTCCGCGTTCTTCGCGGCAAAGCTGCGTGTCGACAGCGACATCCTCGCCCTGATGCCGGAGGACGAGCCCTCCACCCAGGCCCTCAAGCGGCTGGACGAGCAAGAGGGCGGGATCAACTTCCTCACCATCGCGGTCGACGGCGAGGATCGCGCCAAGCGCGACGCCTTCATGGCCGACCTCTCCGGGCGCCTGAAGGCGATGCCCGAGGTCGACTACGTCATCTACGAGCTCGACCCCGCCGTCGCCTTCCGCCTCGGCCTCCTCCAGGTCCCCGTGTCGGACCTCGAGGCCATCCGCGACCGCCTCCGCGCCGCCGTCGCCCTCGGCCCCGCGGCGCTGAACCCCTTCGTGTCCGCGCAGGTGCTCGGCAGCCTGGGCCCGATCACGGCGCGGCTCCAGTCCGCGGCCCAGCCCATCAAGCTCGCCAGCGGCGACACGATGGGCCGCATGATCATCCGGCCCAAGGGCTCCGCCCACGATCTCCCGTTCGCGCGGGTGTTCATGGCCAAGGTCCACGCCGCGATCGAGGCCGCGGGCGCGAAGGTCCCGGAGGAGGCTGAGCCGCCCTCCGCGTTCCGCCGCGTGATCGACCCCCTCATCGACGCCGTGACCGGCACCGAGGCCCACTCCGCCGCGGCGGCCAACGTGCCCTCCGCCGGCGTGACCATCCCGTGGATCGGCGGCGCCTACCGCCACAACGTCGAGGACTACGAGGGCATCGTCCGCGACATCGGGTGGATCACCGTCGCCAGCTTCCTCATGGTCGTCGTGATCATCGGCAGCGCCTTCCGCACCTGGCGCGCGCTCGTCATCATCTTCGTCCCGCTCGTCATCGCCAACCTGTGGACGCTCGGCGTGGCCGGCGGCACCGTCGGCGCGATGAACACGTTCACCTCCTTCGTGAACGCCGTCCTCATCGGCCTGGGCGTCGAATTCGGCGTCCACCTCTACTCGCGCTACCGGGAGCTCCGCGTCGCCGGCGCCGAGGTCGAAGCCGCCGTCGTCCGCACCTGGGATCTCGTCGGCAGCGCCTGCACCTCCGCGGCGCTCACCTCCGCAGCGGGCTTCGCAGCGCTCCTCGCCGCACACTTCGCCGGCTTCCGTCAGCTCGGCTGGCTGCTCTCCCTCGGCCTCGTCCTCTGCCTGTTGGCCGAGCTCGTGTGCATGCCCCTCCTGCTCGCGTGGCTGGACCGCGACGCGACGGTCCACCACGGCCACAAGCACCGCTCCTTCCGCCGCAAGACCCCCTCGTCCTACGCGATGGCGCCGGTCCTCCTCATGGTCGCGGCGATGGTCTCCGTCGTCTCCGCCTTCGTCATCCCGAAGATGCAGTTCGAGTTCGACCTCTCCGAGCTCCGCCGCTCCGGGCTCGCCTACGAGGACCTCTCCGACGCCGAGAAGTCCCTCGCCCGCGAGTCCTACTCGCCGCTCGTCGTGAGCTTCCCCTCCGCCGAGGCCCTCGACACCGCCTACACCCGCATCGCCAAGCGCATCGCGGACAAGCGCTTCCCCGAGGTCTCCACCGCCCTCTCCATCCGCACGGTCATCCCGGCCGACCAGGAGAGCAAGCTCGTGCTCCTGCGCGAGATCGTCGCGCTCGGGAAGGACCCCAACGCCGCCTACCTCCCGCCGCAGATCAAGGAGAACCTCGGCCGTTTGAGCGAGGTCCCCCTCGACACCCTTATGCCGACCGACCTCCCCGCCGCCCTCCAACACGTGCTCGGCGCGAGCAACGGGCAGCACCGCCTCCTGCTCCTGCCCTCCGGCAACATGTGGGACATGCGCGAGGCCGCCACGCTCGCCCAGGCGGTCGAGCGTGAGCTCCCCGACCACGAGGTCGCGGGCGAATACCTCACGCTCGGCGTGCTCTACGACCTCATGCAGCGCGACGCCCCCATCATCGGCGCCATCGCGATGGGCCTCGTGTTCTTCTTCACGCTGATCGACCTGCGCTCGATGCGCGCGACGCTCGGCGCGGTCGCCGTCCTCCTCGCCGGCGTGGCCTGGTGGGGCGCCCTCCTCGTCGTGGCCGACATCAAGATCTCGATCGTCAATTTCGTCGGCATCCCCATTGTGCTCGGCATCGGGATCGACGTGATGATCCACCTCATCCACCGGATGAAGCAGGAGGGCCCCGGCCGCATCCAGAAGGTGCTCGCGACCACCGGGTGGGCCGCCGCGCTCGGCACGTTCACGACGGTCGTGGCCTTCGCCGCCCTCTCGCTCGCGTCCTCCCAGGGCATCCGCTCGCTCGGCCTCCTCGTGCTCCTCGGGGAGACCGCCGTGACCGTCGCCGGCTTCCTGCTCGTCCCGCTCGGCTTCGCGACGGCGTGGCGCCTCCAGGGCCGCACCCCCACGAACACGGAAGACACGAACCCCGGCTAGCGGCGCGCCAATCCGGCCGCACCCGGGGTACAAGGGGGCATGCTCGCCCTCCTCCTGCTCGCCTGCGCGGACGACAAGCCCGCCGATACCGACACCGACACCCCCGCCGCCGTGTGCGCGGGGGGCCCCGACATCACGGTGCTGAGCCCGACCGAGGGCGCCACCTACGCGTGGGGGGACGAGGTCCCGCTCGAGGCCGAGCTCACCTCCGCCGTGGGAGACGCGATCGAGACCCTCTGGGCGGTCGAGGGGGACGTGGTGTACGTCGGCGCCGCCGGCTCCTGGCAGGCCGACGTCGCGGGCGTCCTCCTCGTGCGTGTCCAGGGAGAGGACCGGTGCGGGACACGCCAGAAGGACGTTCACATCACGGTCACGGGCGGGCCCGACACCGCGGCGGACGACACGGGTGGCACCCAGGACACCGACACCGGCGACACCGCGGACACCGACACCGGGGACACCGCGGACACGGACCCCCCGCCCGCGGCCTTCAGCGTCGCCACCTTCGGGGCCGCCGAGGGCGTCCCGACGGCCACCTGGACCGGCCTCTCCGTCGGGGATGACGGCGCCGTCTGGGCCGCGGGGGACAGCGGACTCGTCCGCCTCGACCCAACGACCGGCGCCACCCGCGTCTACGGCATCGAGGACGGCCTCTACGACGCCACGCCCACCTCCGTCCTCGCTGCGGGGGACGGCACGTTGTGGGTCGGCCACGCCGGCACGATCGACCAGCAGGGCGAACAAGTCTCCGTCGCGGCGGACGGCGCGCTCACGCTCCTCCAGGTCCTCAACCACACCGAGTCGACCGAGATCACCTCCGTCTACCGCCTCGCCGAGCAGCCGTACGGCCTCGGCGTGGGGGACGTGTGGATGGGCACGAACGAGGGCCTGTGCCTCTACGACGTCGACGTCCCGCGCTTCTCCGAGCACGCCCACCCCACCCACCCGCACGGGAACAGCAGCGGCGTCGCCTTCACCGACGAGGGCGACGTGTGGAACGGGGACGCCTACCAGCTCTCCCGCTGGCGCTACTCGAACGACGGGGACCTCTCCCCCAGCGCCGACCTGTACGAGACCGTCGCGACCTGGCCCGTCCCCATCGGGGATCCCGTCTCCATCAGCGATCTGACGGTGGACGACGGCGTGGTCTGGGTCGCGTCCAGCCTCTACGGGGTCGCGCGCGTCGTGGTCGGCGCCGAGGTCGGCACCAGCACGGTCGACCTCTTCGTCGAGCCCGCCACCGCCACCGCCGTGCGGGCGGACGGCCTCGGGAACGTCTGGATCGGAACGTCCACCGGGCTCTATCGCTGGGACGGCGCCACGATGAACGTCGTGACCGGAGACTGGTTGCCGGCGGACGGCGTCCAGCAGATCACGGTCGACACGCGGGTGGATCCGCCCGAGGTCTGGCTCGGCACGTCGGCCGGGCTCGTGCGCCTCATCGGCGTGCCCGAGTAGCGGCGCGGTCGATCGCCATCGCGGTGAGTACACCCGCGGCATAACAGAGAAGGTCACTCCACAAGAAGCCGCGGCCGAGCACGAGCGCGACCAGACGGTGCGCGCGCAGGGCGTCGAGCCACTCGGGGTGGACCGCCTGGGAGGCCTCGATGAGCGCGCAGACGCCCCAGGCGCTGGCGGCGCGCGTTCGCGTCGTGAGCGAGGGGCGCACGAAGGCCACGAGCCAGTAGATCAAAACGGCGTACAACGCGTCTCCGACGTAGGCGACGACGAGGCGGGCGCGCCCGGCCGTCGGGACGCGAGGCCGAGCGCGATGGTCGCGGCGGCGGCGAGGGCGTAGGCTAGGCGGAGGGTCACTCGGCGGAGAAGTCCGGGTAGCACAAGGTGGCGTCCCCGTCGGAGATGCGGAACCGGAAGCCGCTCACGGCGCCCTCGAGCTGGCCGAAGCGCAGCTCCACCGGCACCTGGCCGACGCGCACGGGCACCGTCACCACCGTGCTCTCCAGCGTGTCGTCGGCGTCGGGGTCGGGCTGGAGCTCCGCGACCACCTCGCCGTCGGCAAACAACCACGCGACCGTGCGCGCGCCGAGCACGACGTCGATCGTGGAGCCGCCGGTGACGCGCATCCACGCCGTCCACCGCGCCGCGAAGTAGGCGGGATCTCCCTCGATCCCCTCCTCGACGGGCCACCAGTTGGCGCCGAAGTCGAGCGAGGGGTCGAATCGGCGGAAGGCGAGGCGGTCGTCGTCCCACCAGTCGGCGCCCTCGAGGGCGAGCGGGCCGTCGGGCTCGAGGTCGGGGTGGTCGCCGGGGAGGTTGTAGTACTGGCCGTACCACCCCGAGGAGCAGGTGGTCCAATCGGGCGGATCGCCGAAAGCGGCGTCGGGGTCGTCGGCGGGGGGCTCGGCCGGCGGGACGACGGGGGGCTCGCGCAGGACGAACTCGGAGCACCCGGCGAGCAGGAGCGCGGTCACGACGGAGAGGAGGGCGCTGGCGCCGCGGCGGGGGCTCACTCGGCCGCCGCCGGGAGCACCGCGCACGTCAGCCACTCGGCGAGGAGGCGCCGCTCTTCGGCGGAGGGGCCGCCGCCGGGGGGCATGTCGGCGTCGTCACCGACGGAGCGCGCGGCGATGCGATCACCCCATCGGACGGCGTCTTCCCAGGTGTCGAGGTCGACCCCGACGGGGGCGCCGTTGCGCTGGTCCTCGCGTAGGAGCGAGGAGTGGCAGCCGACGCAGTGTTTGTCCATCCACGCCTGGCCGAAGTTGGCCCAGGTCAGCGGCGGCGTGTGCCCGCAGGCGCCGGTGTCCTCGGCGGGGGCGCCGGTGCAGCCGGTGAGGAGCGCCACGAGCAGGAGGGGGGCCCCGAACGTCACCCGATCACCGCCTCGAGGACCTCGATCCCGGGCAGGTGCTCCGCGGGATCGAGGCCGCCGAGCGACAGGATCGCGGTGCCGAGGTTCTCGCAGCCGAGGCGGCTGCCGGAGGAGGAGGGGAGGCCGGTGCGGAAGTCGATGGACTCGGCCACGAGGGCGTCGTCCGTCTTGCCGACGACGCGGTTCCCGGCGACGCCGCTGCCGACGAGGAGGGCGGAGAGGTAGGGCCAATGGTCCTTTCCGCCGCCGCCGTTGAGCTTCGGGGTGCGGCCGAACTCGGAGAGACAGACGACGACGACCTCGTCGATGAGCCAGCTCGCGTTGTCGCCGGGGGTGCGGGCGAGGTGGTCCATCAGGGCGTCGAGGACGACGAACATCTCCTCCTGCTGCGGGGCCTGGCGCGTCACGTCGTCGTGGGTGTCATAGCCGCCGTCTACCTGGATCATCGCGCAGCGCGACAACCCGAGGCGGAACAGCTCGCTCGCCTGCGTGGCCTGGTCGAGCACGCCGCGGCCGAGGTCGGAGAGGCCGGCCTCGAAGGCGCGCCCTTCGAGCTCCATCGCGCGCTCGAGGTTGGCGAGCAGGCCCTCGGCGCGGTCGCGGCCCTGGCCCGTGCGAGCGGCGGCGAACGCGGCGGCGCGGCCGTGTACGTAGGCGTCGACGAGGCTGTTCTGCGGCGCGTCGGGGAGTGGCGCGGGGCGGTCGGCGCGGCCGAGGATGGAGCCGTCGATGAGCTCGAGGAGCGTGCCGCCGCCGGCGCGGACGAGGGTGGCGCCGTGGGTGCCGGCGTAGGACGGGCCGGAGAAGACGACGTGGGGGAGGGGGTAGGAGGCGCGGCCGTTCGCGGCGAGGAGGGTCGGCCAGTCGGCGAAGCTCGACGCGGAGGTGCCGGTCATCACGAATTGCATCGCGGAGTCGTGACCGACACTGTGTACGTCGATGCCGTTGACGATGCAGGCGCGCCGGCCCCAGCGGTTGAAGAAGCGCGAGACGCCGGGGCGGTCGAGGCCCGCGGTGAAGCGGAGGTTGCCGACGGCGCCGAGGCTCGTGTCGGGGTCCATGTCGACGGCGTCGGTGTCGAAGTGGGGGTCGAGCACGGTGGTGGTGTCCCACCCGCCGCCCGCGAAGAAGAAGAGGAACTTCCGGTCCGGCGCGGCGGCGAGCGCGCGCGGGATCCGGACGCCCATCGCGGCGCCCGCGGCGAGGGCGGCGCTCCCGGTGAACAGTTGGCGGCGGGTCAGGGCCATGGGGACTCCCAGGGGCGAGGGGCGGGAGGCTAGTAGAAGAGCACGGCGGGATCGCGGAGGACGGCCGAGACGACCCCGGCCCACGCGGCGGTGGGGGAGGCTTCGACCTTCATCAGCTCGTCCCAGAGCGTCGCGAGTGCGGCGGGCTCGGTGGCCTCGGCCGCGAGCGGCGCGCCGGTGATCCGCAGGTAGAGGTACCGGATCTGGGCCTCGAAGGCGTCGGGGGCGCTCGCGGGCGTGTCCGCGGCGGTGACGTACTTCAGGAGGATGGCGTCGTCCGTGCGGCCCTCCGCGAGGTCGTGCTCGGCGACATGGCGGGCCGCGGCCTGCGCGAGCCGCTCCTGCACGAACGCGAGCCCCAACGAGGGCGTGTAGGACGGCACGGTGACGTAGCGGCTGTCCACGCCGCCCGCGAGCACGGGCATCCCGAGGTCGTTCGTCGTGAGCGCCTGCCGCCCGTCGAAGTCCCAGCGGTACGTCGTGAGGTCCTCCACGACGGACGCCAATTGTGCCGGCGAGACGACGCGCACGGTGGCGAGGCGATCGTCGAGGTCGGCGTCGGAGACCTCCCCCGCGCGGTAGGCGGCGGACGTTACGAGCGCCCGTACGACGGGCGTGAGGCGGCCGCCCTCGGCGTCGTAGGTGTCGCGGAGCGTGGTGAGCTCCGCCCAGTCGTCGTCCGTGTAGGTGCGCTGGCTGAAGCCCTCCCACACCGTCCGCACGGCGCACTCGGCGAAGCGCGGGTCGTTCGCGATGTTCTCTCCGAGCTCGACGAGGCTCGCCGTGGGGCGCCCGAAATAGCCGGGCTCCTTCCCCGAGTAGTCGCGCCACGCCTCCTCGTTCTCGGGGCGGTAGGCGATGGCGTCGTCCAGAGACTCGGCGTCGTCGTAGTGGAAGAAGCCGAAGAGCGTGCCCGCGAGGGGGTCGAGCGTGGAGTGGCAGGACTGGCAGGAGGGGGTGGTGGCGATGGCGTTCTCGGGGTCGACCGTGAGGAGGTCGACCGCGGCGCGGTCCAGGACGATCGGCCGCGAAAGGTAGTCATCGCAGAGGAGCATGCGCGAGATCGCGTTCGCCCGGTGCCGGTTCGCGTTGCCGCCCATCGAGGGGTAACGCTGCCAGATCGTCGTCATCGAGAGGAGGCCCGCGGCGGGGCGTCCGTCCCGCCACCCGGCGACCGTCCACCCGTCTCCGGGCTCGCGGTCGAGGTCCCACATCTGCGCCAGGAGGGGGTCCGCCACCGTGTGGTCGGCGGTGACGATGTAGCCGTACGGGAGGTCGTTCTCGAGGATGTACGTCAACAGGCGCAGGGGCTCGTCCCCGATGCTGTCGCCGACCGCGCCCTCGGGGACGGCGTCGAGCCCGGCCTCCGCGCGGTCGAAGTAGGTGTCGCCGGTGCGCGTGAGGTAGCGGAGGTTGAACACCTCCCGCATGCGCGCGGTGTAGCGGGGGTCGTCGAGGTAGCGGTCGACGTAGGCGTCGTAGAGGTCGGGGTTCGCCTCGATCGCGGCCAGCTCCTCCTCGGTGGGGTGCACGCCGCGGAGGTCGACCGAGAGCCGGAGGAGCGCAGCGCGGGGCGGGAGCGCGGTGGTGACCGCCTCCGGCGCCGCGGGATCGCAGCCGGTGAGCGCGAGGGCGAGGAGCAACATGGCGACCTCCCGGGTCAGAGATCGTGGAGGGAGAGGGCGAAGTCGGCGATGGCGGGGGGCGCGAGGCGGCCGTCCCAGGCGCTCGAGAGGTCGACGCAGACCTCACCGGACGGCACGCCGCGGATGTAGAGGGCGCCGCAGCCGTCGCACGCGTCGGACGCGCCGGTGTCGGCGGACTCGCCGCCCGAGGGCAAGAAGACGAGGTCGTACCAGAAGGCTTCGCTGTCGCGCACCGAGAGCCAGCCGGTGGGCTCGAGCGTGCAGTCGGTGGGCGCCGCGCCGACGGGGCTGACGTACGAAAGATCCAGGGCGAGGCTGTCGAAGCGCTCGGCGATGCGATCCTCGAACAGATAGACGTTGCCGCGCGCCTCGAGCCGCGCGCTCGCGTCGGCGCCGCCGCCCTCACTGTAGAGGTACACGTCGGTCCGGTAGCCGCCCGGCGTGGTGGTGCCCGCGAACACCTCGGAGCCGGTCACCGTTGCGGTCACGAGGCTCGACCAGGTGTAGCGCGTGTAGTCGGGGGCCTCGGTGAGCGAGAGAGCGTCGGCGGCCTCGCCGTCGAGCTCGAAGCGAACGTCTTCGCCGTTGCCGACGGTGGCGTCGGCGAGCAGCGCGCGCGCGGCCGCGCTGGTGCGGCCCTCGGCGGTCGTGGCGTCTCCGCTCACGTCCACCGCGGTCTCCCAG
>Ga0164294_10004568_pt1 | contig 12066 bp, 12 predicted proteins | sample GEODES005metaG_FD_111479 | JGI IMG/M metagenome (GOLD analysis project Ga0164294, IMG submission 111479) | Oligotrophic lake water microbial communities from Sparkling Lake, Wisconsin, USA - GEODES005 metaG | ecosystem: Environmental > Aquatic > Freshwater > Lake | place: USA: Sparkling Lake... | reverse complement strand
TGACTGACACGGACTATGCGACAGCCACCAGCGAGTTGGCGCGTACGCAGATCATCCAACAAGCTGCCACAGCTATCTTGGCTCAGGCCAACCAGCAACCACAGATGGTTCTTTCATTGCTCAAGTAAGCAAAAAAGAGAAACAAAAGAAGCGACCCATGCGGTCGCTTTTTTTATTGTGTGATGGCTTTATGAATAAGTTGCTGACTCTTTTGGCAAGCGTTGAGCAAATGCTTAAAGTAGGTGACATAAGGTTTCAAAATATCTGCTGTTGATGCGTTTTGATCCACATCTATTTTGCTCATATCCATCATGGACTTGTTCCAAAGAAAAAACAAATAAGGGTTAAAGTCCTGCTCTGCTTTGCTCAAGGTTGACCTGAGTTTGATCAGCGACTTTCGGGCCCTTGAAACCAATTTTGGGCTTTTATCGTTCTTGATGCCCTTAATGCAGGCTTCGCACCCATCGTTTGCAATGGTGTAGATTTTTGAAATGACTTGCAAGTCTTTGGTAAAGAGCTGATTCAGTTTATCGTCAGAAATAGAAACTGGGTGGAATGCGATAGTCTCGAAAGATTGAATCGAATGGGTATCCAAATACTCTGCAAATGGAATTTGTACGGCGCCTTGAATCTTTGAGCCACCTTCGGTGCAATTGAACAATTTGACTCGCTTGTCATTTTCCAGCACTTGTTCAAACCAATTTCGATAGGTATCCATTTGCCGATTGGTGTAGAGCATATCGCCGTAGTAGCCAGGAACTTTTCGGTACCTGTGACTTTTTGCCATTTCATCTTCAGATCGAACTTTCTTGCCTACGTAACCGTCGGTATGCGATTCCCCGTTAGTGAAGGCCAAGTCTTGACCAATCAAGGCAATATCGTCAATGCCAAAATACCGTGCCAAAGAATAAGCGATGTTGGCAACTGATCCACCCAGTGGAACAGATCCCATGTGACCAATAATTGAACTTAGAGATTCATCAATTTTTGGGGTGTACTGAAAAAATATTTTGTGGCCAGGAAATTTACTGACCACTTCAGAACTGCAAACAGTTAAGCAAAGCAAAACCTCGCGGGTAAAAGCATCGCTATCAAAATATTTTTGCAAAGCATCTTGTGGGTCAGCTGCCACCACAAAGTGAGGGTGTATGCCGTTGGCATGCAGCGTCTTGATCGTTTGACCTGCAGCAATAAGGATATGGTTGTTTTGGACTTCTTTCAGTTTAGGAAGCTGCTTTTTCAAAGAAGGACCAGCCGCAATCAAAATAGCAGACTTTCCCTTGTAAGCATCTTTGTAAGATGAAAGATAGGAGTTCCCATTGAGGTGCTTCAAATTAAGCAGGCTGTTTCTCAACGTCCTCTCGCCATGCAAATCCAATGTATTGAGTTGCAGTTTTTGATTTGACATGATAGAGCCAAACACATGCACAAATTGGGTTGCAAAATCTTTATACAAAGCCAAGGTAGGTGTGGAAATAATGAAGCGCCAACCTTTGAAATCACTGTTGGAAATATTGATCAACGCGCCCATTTCTTTAGAGGCAATATTTGCATCTGATTGAAGAAAAATTAAGATATCAGGATGATCAAAAATAGGTGACAAGTCAATATATTTACATGTTTCTAAAAGCACCCGTAAGTTGGGCTCAACGACAAAGACTTTGGCATTGGTTGATTTGCGCGCAAGAATTTCATGCTGCAGCAACCCTAAACCCATGCCGATGTTCAAGATATGGCTGACAGGTCCAGCGCTGAGTTGCTTACCCACCAAGGCCTCAATCGTTTGCAAAGGTTCGGCTCCATCGTACAAATGGAATTTTTGATGGTTGTAGTCAAAACTGATGTTTGGAAAATTAGCAGGAAATGTCAAAAGCGAAGTGGGGCAAGCTTGTTGCAAGCTCAGTTCAATTTCCTCCAAGCTGAGCTCGGGGCACTTTTGCATCAATGCTTGGATATTGGTATCAAAAACTGCGTTATTCATATCATTCGCCATTCACACTGGTTGAAACTCAGGATTGATATGGAGTTTAATTAACTCACGAATTTGTTCAACTGTCAAAAACTCTGGGTTATTGGATGAATCATATGAAAAACCTTGGCTGACTTGTTGCGCTTTGCCATTGGCCATGTATTTGTTTCGCTGAGTCACGTTACCGCTGCCCAAAATCGCGAAATAGTCGCCCAAGTCTAAGGTGTTGGGGCTGTCACTGGAGGTAATCATCTCTTCATGAAGTTTCTCTCCAGGGCGAATACCGATGATTTCTTTTTTGCAGTTGGGGCCGATGGCCTCTGCCACATCGCTGATGCGATAGGAGGGGATTTTGGGGACCAAAATTTCCCCACCCAATGCGTGCTCAAGTGCCCAGCAAACCATTTCAACGCCTTCATCTAATGAAATGTTGAAGCGGGTCATCAGTGGGTCCGTGATGGGCAGCACACCAGTCTTGGCCTTGTTTAAGAAGAAGGGAATGACTGAGCCGCGTGAGCCCATCACATTGCCATAGCGTACAACTGAAAAACGCAAGTCACGTCCGCCTTTGAAATTATTGGCAGCCACAAACAATTTATCACTGCACAATTTGGTCGCGCCATACAGATTGATCGGTGCTGCAGCCTTATCAGTGGACAGGGCCACAACACGTTTGACTTGACTGTCTAAACAGGCATCGATCAGATTTTGTGCGCCAAGAATATTGGTCTTGATAAATTCAAAGGGGTTGTATTCGGCTGCGGGTACTTGTTTGAGTGCAGCAGCGTGAACCACTGAGTCAATGCCCTCTAAAGCTCGGCTTAAACGGGAAGCATCGCGTACATCACCTAAGAAAAAACGCAGCTGTGGGTATTTAGACTCTGGAAATTCTTGTGCCATTTCATACTGTTTGAGCTCATCACGGCTATAGACCACCAAGCGTTTGATTTTGGGGCAGTGGTCCAAAACGGTTTTGATAAAAGATCGTCCGAACGAACCCGTACCGCCTGTGATCAAGATGGATTGATCGCATACGTTAGCATTTTTTTTCATGACTTTGTAAAGCCAATGGATAGGCTAAGTTGGTGAATGAATAGCTTCTACTAGCAATTTGCGAGCCAATTCAAAACCACCATTTTTCGACAGACAGATTTATTGCTGTTGATTGCAAAGAATTGTCCAGCGGCAATTTGTTGCCGCTAAAGTTACATCTTCAGCGGTACTCAGGGCGCCTTCTCAACAGGCAAAGCTGTAACTTCATACTCCAGCAAATCTGCCAAGCCCAGCCAATCGCCTAGCTCGAAAGCATTCAAGCACTTTTTGATCAGTTCATGAACGGTGTCAGGCGATGTGTTAGCAACATTGACGGTTTGTTCAACAATTTGTGCCAGTAGATCAGGCAGTTCAGTGCCCAAAGCAATGTGGTTTCCGCTGCGAAAGCCATCAGCCATCTCTTTCAATGACTGGTGAAGCTGGTTGGACTTGTTCATGTAGAAGACTCCGAAAAAGGTTGAGTGCCTAGAATTTCAGCACCATATTGACTTGCATTAAAAAACTGCGTTTTGGGATGACGAGCAATATGGTCTTCCATTTCAGCCAAATAATTTGCAAAATTGGGTGAACTTGCAAGCTTATGGCCATTGACATCCATGACCCAATGCCCACTGCGCTCGGGGTGTCCCCCCAGTTCGCCACTGGGCCAGTAGCTATGGGTTTTTCCACCAGGGTAGCCAAAATCTACTCCCCAAAAGCTGATTGTCTCAAACCCCATCTGCAAGGCTAAATCTGTCGCCGTATGAACTACGCTGCCTCCACAAAATAGGCAAGAAGCTGGATCAAAAAAAATGGATGTTTTATGCAATGCTGTTTGGGTAAATGACGCGTAACGAGGGCCTTTCCAAGCAAGCAACACATCCTTGGGTACCACGGGGGTGTAGACCAAGTTCACGTTGTCGCTTTGTTCTGTAGGGAGCCAGCGGGTATTGATTTTTTTCTCAATACTTACGACGCAATCTACTTTCACGCCTGCTGCAAGCAAAGGTGCAAACGCAGTGTCGACAGCTATTACCCATGGTGGACTGTTCTTACTGGTGTGGTCACGCAAACGGGCAATGCTCTGCTCAAGACTGGGTCCTGAGCCGATGACACATGCATGGTGGGTTGGTGCTTGATTAAATAACGCTTTGACCCCAGGGTCTTTTTGCAAGATGGGTTCATTCGCCTGCAAAAGGCTTTGCAGATTTGGATCCTCACTTCGAAATGCGCTGTTGATAAAGTTTTGATTTAAGAGGGCATTGAGTCGGTCCCGCAATCGCCACAATTGAGGCGATATCAATTGCAAATCGGGCAAGGCAATGTGTGTTGTGTCTGAAAATAGTGGTTTGTCAGTTGAAATGGCTGATCGAATGTGTACGCGTGGGTCATCTAGCCATTCTTTATACGGCATGTTTTCAAGTTGAATTTCAAATACTTTTGAATTCAATATATAGATATATAGCTGTTTAATATGCTTAGAAGTAGTTAATAAAGAATGCGGTAAATGACCCAAACCTATGCCAAATAAGTGCACGCTTGTACTGTGAATCAAACGAGGCAGTGCTAAATTAGCTTCACGCCAAGGGTCATAAGCGCTGGCCATCCGAATGCCTTCAATGGCGATGCTTGGGTAAGTCCCGTTGATGGGAGTTACTTTCAGGTCTGAATCAGATACATCTTTTAACAAAGAAAGGTTGTGCGGCATGGTTCAACAAAAAACAATTACAGAACACGAAGCAATTAGCGCGCCATTCATGTGTATTGGCTTATTTTTTGCTTTGAAAAATATGGATGAATTCAAGGATAAATCAAAAACTTCAAAAATGAATTAAAAATATCTAAAAAATAGATGTTTTATGAATTTTTAAAAAATAAATTAGAGGTGACTTTCATGTTGAAACCTATACCTTATGCGCGTCAAAGTATCAGTAAATCTGATATTGATGCCGTGGTCAAAGTATTGAACTCCGATTTTTTGACACAAGGCCCTGTGGTGCCTGCTTTTGAGGCGGCTGTGGCAAATTATTGCCATGCAAAGCATGCAGTAGCAACATCGAACGCCACTTCAGCACTGCATTTGGCTTGTTTGGCATTAGGACTTGGGCCAGGTGATATTTTGTGGACAAGTCCCATCACATTTGTTGCCTCAGCCAATTGCGCTTTGTACTGCGGCGCATCGGTCGATTTTGTTGATATTGATCCCCAGACCTACAACTTATGTCCTCTTGCGTTGGAGGAAAAACTCTTAGCCGCCCAGAAAACAGCGCAATTGCCCAAAATAGTGGTGGCAGTTCATATGTGTGGTCAGCCTTGCGACATGCAGGCTATTCATGCGCTTTCGGTGAAATTTGGATTCAAGCTGATCGAGGATGCTTCTCACGCCATAGGCGCAAAGTACAAAGGCGAATTTGTCGGAGGAGGGCGCTACAGCGACATCACCATTTTCAGCTTTCATCCCGTCAAAATCATCACCAGTTGCGAAGGTGGCATGGCTTTAACCAACAACACGCGTTTAGCAAAAACCATGATGCGTTTTCGCAGCCATGGCATCACCAGCGATCTGGAAGAGATGCTTGCTTATCCTGACGATGAAATTTGGAATTACCAGCAGCTTGATTTGGGTTTCAACTACCGTATGTCAGAAATACATGGCGCATTGGGTCTTAGTCAGTTTCAACGAATAGATAAATTTTTAAGCACTCGCCACAAAATTGCAAAAAAATACGAAGCGTCTTTAGCGGATTTGCCAATAGTCACGCCATGGCAGCACCCAGACGGTGTGTCGAGTTACCACTTGTATCCCATCAGGATAAGCAAATCAGATCATGGTTTGACGCAAAAACAAGTCTATAAAGCCTTGCATTTGGCGAACATCAAAGTCAATCTGCATTACATACCAGTTTATTTACAACCTTTTTTCAAAAATAAAGGGTTTAAACGTGGCTATTGCAAAAACGCTGAAAACTATTTCCAAGAAGCGATCAGCTTGCCAATGTATGCCGAAATGACACAAGCGCAACAAGAAGAGGTCTGCGAACAAATTCGGCTTGTGTTTGAAAAATCAGCTGTTCACGCATGACTTGAAAAAAGAAAATAATTTATGCAACAAGAAAGCCATATGAAACTGCTTGCCATGGCCATGGCTGAACTGAAACAGCAAAAAAACATATACCAACCCACCGCATTTTGGGCTTCTGCCAGCGAGCGCATTGCCCAAGATTTGGTGGAGTTAGGCGTGTCGCAGTTTCGCAAAATTCCATCGGCCACCAGTTTTTTTGTGCCCAATTACAGTGGGCCTGCCAGTGGTATCAACCATGCACAAGCTGACATGCTGACACAAGCGCTGCACGATAAACACCCGCAGTCAAGCAAATCCCACCAAGCATTGCATCACTTTATTTCAGGCAAGCAAGCTGCATTGGCCGATTACCGAGTGCTGATTTCAGGGGATCGCGCCCAGCAACTTCCCTTGTTGCAAGCCTTCAGCGAAAGTGATTACGGTCAACCCCTAGAGCAGTTTGTGTGGAATGGCAATCGTTATAGCCGGTCTTCACTCAACTACCTTTTGGGGCTGTGTTTTTTGAAAACACACTTGGGTGAAGATGTGCCAAGAACTATTTTAGAAATTGGTGGTGGCTTTGGAACATTGGGTGAAATATGGTCCCAATCTCAGGTGCCAAATTGGAAATACATTGACATCGATATTCCTCCCACACAATTTGTAGCTGACCATTACCTCAAGGCGGTGTTGGGAGAGGACAAAGTGACGGGATTCAATGACATACCCTCAAAGCAAAATATCCCTATACAAGACCTCAAGCAAGCATCGGTGTTGTGCTCATGGCAGATCGAGCAACTGCAAGGCGAGGTGGATTTATTTGTCAACTTCATTTCATTTCAGGAAATGGAGCCCGATGTGGTGGCCAATTACCTGATTCATGTCGATCGATTGAAATCGCGCTGGGTTCTGCTGCGCAATATGCGTGAAGGCAAACAAATTCAAAAGGAAGGCCATGTTGGCGTGAAAACCCCGATTCGATCCGATGACTATGTGAACATGCTGAGCAACTACAACCTGGTGGCACGTAATGTTAACCCGTTTGGCTACGAAACCGTCGACGGGTTTCATTCTGAGCTTCAATTGTTCAAACGTAAATGAGAGTGCATGAGACTAGCCATCATTCCAGCACGCGGTGGTAGCCGACGCATACCACGCAAAAACATCCGTCATTTCGCGGGTTCACCAGTCATACATTGGCCGATTGCAGCTGCACTGGCCAGTGGATTGTTTGACCATGTTGTGGTGAGTACCGATGATGAAGAAATCGCTACCGTGGCTAGAAATGCCGGCGCATTAACCCCATTTGTACGGCCCACTGAGCTGGCAGACGATTTCACGCCTACCCGGCAAGTGGTTAACCATGCGATCAATGCCTGTGAATCTGTTTGGGGGCCCTACGAGCAGGTTTGCTGCATATATGCCACTGCACCCTTGATTGAGAAGGATGATTTGAAAAACGCACATCAATTACTGGTGCAATCCAAAGCACAATTTGTGTTTTCGGCGGTGGCATTTGAATTCCCTATCCAACGTGCATTTCGATTGAACGAAACAAAAGAGCCCCAAATGTTGCAACCTGAACACCGGTTCACGCGGTCGCAAGACTTGGAGCCCACCTTTCACGATGCTGCTCAGTTTTATTGGGGCAAGCGCGATGCTTTTATGCGTGGCGACCACATGTTCTCGGCTGGTGCAATAGCCTATGTGTTGCCGCCTCACCGCGTCAGAGACCTAGACACCGAGGAAGATTGGCTGGTGGCGCAAGCCTTGTGGCAGGCCCGCGCCAACGAACAAAGTTGCGCGGCATGATACTTATTCGTTGCGATGCCAATGCCGAGTGGGGGATGGGTCATTTGACCCGTTGCCGTGCATTGGCTTATGCATTGCACGAATTAGATATGTCTGTGTCCATGGTGGGGCCGGCAAAAGATTTGATGCAACCAAATGACGCAGAGGTTTTCACGCATTGGCAACCCATGGCCTGGCACGATGACCAAGCATTTGGGGTGCAGCAATTGTTGGCTTTAGCGCACAAGTGGAAAGCAGTTGGCTTGGTATTGGATGAGCCACGTGCGGACGAGACCTTTCAAAAAGCATTGTTCAACGCAGGATTGCCATGGTTGCAATTTGACGGTACCGCGCAAAAGCCTTTGTGGGCCAGTGCCGTCCTGAATGCTTTGCCCGATGCGAATGCAAGTGCCTATGCCAAGGTGTTGCAAAACCCGCAGACTACTTTGCTGTTAGGACCGCAATACGCGGTTTTACGTTCAGAGTTTGAAACCGCACAAAGGGCTGGTAAGCATATCGATCCCTTCAATATATTGGTCACATTCGGCGGTGGGGATGACCGCGGTGCCTTGCTATGGTGCCTTAAGGCCGTGTTTCCTATGTTGGGAGCGCACATCCGATTGCAGGTCATCAGTGGACATGCCAACCCTCGCAATGTGGAAAATCTTGAATGGATCGCGAACACAGGTCACCCATGGATTGAATACGCTATTCAACCCCCAGCGCCTTGGACACTCATGTCGCAATGCCACATGGCTGTGATGGCAAGTGGTACCACTGCGCACGAAGCCAATTGTTGTCGCTTGCCCATGGTGCTGGTGTCAGTGGTGAATAACCAGCACACTCCAGGCATGGCTTGGCAGCAGGCGGGCCAAGCGCAGTATTTAGGCCCTTGGGAGTCGGTCAGCGAAAGCGCTTTGCAAGACAGCGTTGCGCAATCCATGCAAGACATCCGCTCAGGCAAGCCTGATACCCAAACCTTGGTGGACGGTCTGGGTGCCAATCGCGTGGCGAAAGCCATACAACATCTGATTCACTGTCATCCTGTTGAAGCTCTATGAAGCAATCCAGCTTTCCTAAACAGGTCGATTCAGTCACATCTGTTTCTTTGCTTTCTAAGCGTTTAACGGATTCACATGTCTTGGTGGGCATGTCCGATCAAACGATTCAATCTGTAGGCTCGCCAGAGGAGTGCAGCAAAGGTAGCTTGGTGTTTTTACGACCACAGCCTCTAGAAGAGTTACAGAAAAATGTCGATGCCTGTCAGGCCAGCGTATTGATCGTCCAACATGCTGTCAATGCAAGTCAAGGGCAGGCCTTGTTGGTGACTGAAGACCCACTGTCTCTGTTCATCAAGGCGCTGCAAATACTTTTTAAACCACAAGCCAAACCAACAGTGCACGAAACTGCGGTGGTATCACCTGCTGCACGTATTGGCCCAGGCGTCAGCATCGGAGCAAACAGTGTGGTTGAAGCTGGCGTTAGCCTTGAGCCTGATTGCCACATCGGGGCAAATTGTTTTATCGGCGGCAATGCGCACATTGGGCAGGGAACGGTTATTCAAAACAATGTGTCGGTCGGTGGTGTTGGGCTGGGATTTCATTTTGAAAGCAACGGCGACCGTCTGTTTTTCCCGCATCTAGGGACTGTGCGGATTGGCGCCAATGCAGTCATTGGCTCGGGGTCTGTCATTGCCAGGGGACAGCTGACTGACACCGTTATTGGCGCCGGTTCGCGCTTGGGCAATCTGGTCAATGTTGGTCACAATGTACGCATAGGCGAAAACTGCGCCATTTCATCTGGAACATCGATTGCCGGTGGCGTGCATATCGGGGATGAATGTCAAGTTGGTGTGGGCGTATGTTTTAACGCCAAGATCACTGTGTCAAGTCATTGCAAAATAGGTATGGGTACGGTGGTGACCAAGTCATTGCCTAAAGGTGTTTCGGTTTTTGGCAATCCTGCCAAACCTTTGCCGACCATGGACAAGTTTTAGGAGCTCGTAGATGTCTACTGAAACTGTTGCGCTGGATTTGGATTTCAAGGGTCAAAGAAATTACATCACTGGTGCAGATATTGCACGCTCTATGTTGGCGATCATTGGACCTTGCGCCAGTTTGCGAATTGAGTTTCACCATATGGCGGCTTGTGCCCTCATGATGCGTGAGGTGGCCGCTATGGAACTGCCCGCCCTCAAGCACAGAGAAGATGTTTACGCACTCATGGCTTGCAAAGACCTCAGCAGCAGTTTGCGCTATTGGATCGCCGAAGCCATGCCGCAAGCCCCAGAGCTTTCGCGGGTCGACTATGACGAATCAATCTATACGCGCAGGGCTGTACTGATGGCATCAAGTATTCAAGCGGATGCGCATGCTTTGCAAGCAAATCCGCTAGACGCTTTGGTTGCATTGAACAAGCATTTACTCAACCACTGCGTTGAGGTTCACCCATGGATTTTTGTCAGGCTCGATTTGCAACAATGGCCTTTCGATGGGAAAGACGTGCAACTTAATTTAGTTGGCAATGCTTCTCACGGTATACACAGAACAACGATTTCCAGCAACGGCAAAGTGGTTGGCAGTATTTACTTCACCAGGAGACCTGCGCCATGATTGGTATTCAATATATTTCGGCTTACCTGCCCCAAAGCTTTATTGACAATACCTTACAGGCCAAAGGCTTTGATGCAGATGAGGACTTTATTCGCCACAAGATAGGCATGCTTCAATTAAGTCGCAAGACTGACACTGAACAAACCAGCGATATGGCTGTGCAGGCCGTTTTGAAGTTGCAGCAAGAACATGAGGTTGATCTTGCAAAGACGCAATGCCTTGTGCTGGTAACCCAAAATCCGGATGGACATGGTTTGCCTCACACCTCAGCCGTGGTTCACCATCGTTTGAACTTGCCCAGCGCTTGTGCGGTTTTTGATATTTCTCTGGGTTGTTCTGGCTTTGTGCAGGCCTTGTCGGTGGCCAAAGCTTTCATGCAATCGCAAAACATGCGGTATGGCCTGTTGGTGACAGCCGACCCTTATTCCAAAATCATCAATCCCTTGGACAGGGACACCGCCATGTTGTTCGGGGACGGTGCCAGCGCAACTTGGCTGTCAGAGGAGGCAGACTGGCAAATAGGCGCTGCCGATTTCGGCATTCAAAGCCAACAGCACGATGCCTTGCAGACATCAGACGATGGCCATTTGTTCATGAATGGCCGTGCAGTGTTTACTTTCGCCGCAACGCAAGTCCCTGCCAGTGTCAAGCGAGTGCTTGAAAAAGCACAACTTGGCATGACCGATCTGGACCAAGTGTTTTTGCATCAAGGAAGTCGCTATATTGTGGATACTTTGGCAAAGCGAATCGGTGCTGAAGGTAAAACACCTTTTGCCGCCACGACTTACGGCAATACCGTCTCTTCATCGGTGCCGATGATGCTGGCTCAATACCTTCAACCGCAATGGCGCAAGGTGTTGTTATGCGGTTTTGGTGTGGGTTTGTCATGGGCCACTTGTTTATTGGAGAAAAATAATGATCACAGCTAACGATATTCGTGCATTGATTCAAGAAAACGTCATGGGCGTGGACGCCATGTCTTTGGGTGAAGACGACAATTTCAAGCAGGCCGGTATTGATTCTCTGGATCAAATAAATGTGTTGCTGGCCATTGAAGAAAAGCACGGTTACAAAATCCCCGATGAAGATGTCAAGCTGTGTAAAAGCATTCGCAGCACACTCGACTACTTGGCCAATCAAAAATGAATCAAAGCGGTTTATGGTCGACGCTGCGTCGCCCCTTCATCATTGCGGAGATGTCTGGCAACCATAACCAGTCACTTGACCGTGCACTGGCATTGGTGGATGCTGCGGCAGACGCAGGCGCGGATGCAGTCAAATTGCAAACCTTCACAGCGGACACCATGACGCTGGATTCAGCCAATGCTGAATTCACCATACAAAACAAATCTTCCCTTTGGCAGGGTCAATCCTTGTACAAATTGTATGAACAGGCGCATACCCCATGGGAATGGCATGCCCCCATCATGCAACATGCCAAGGCCAGAGGCTTGGTTTGCTTTAGCTCGCCATTTGATGCATCTGCCGTTGATTTTTTGGAGTCTCTGGATGCGCGCGCCTACAAAATCGCGTCATTTGAATGCATCGATTTACCCTTAATCCGCAAAGTGGCACAAACCGGTAAGCCCATGATTATTTCA
>Ga0164294_10004567_pt1 | contig 12066 bp, 4 predicted proteins | sample GEODES005metaG_FD_111479 | JGI IMG/M metagenome (GOLD analysis project Ga0164294, IMG submission 111479) | Oligotrophic lake water microbial communities from Sparkling Lake, Wisconsin, USA - GEODES005 metaG | ecosystem: Environmental > Aquatic > Freshwater > Lake | place: USA: Sparkling Lake... | reverse complement strand
TGTTTGATCAAATTATTGTAAAATCCGTTGCAACGGAACACTGGGAGGCTAACGGTTGCGCGGATTGTATTGCCCGAGAAAACTGTCCGATGTTCGGGGATGCAATATGGTTGCGTGACGAAGGACGGCGGCATAGCTCATTAAAAATCTTAAGAAATGCGGAAGTTCTGAGCGGGCAGCGCATTGTCTTAAGAGAAGCACTCGGTTTGGTTTCCATGGTCCTTGTCGGCTGCCCGTCTGACTTTGTCGAGAACTCCATAGAGGTCCATCCATGCGATTGGGTGAAATCCCGTATTTCGGGAAATCCACCAAAACCGAAAGACGAACAAGCACTCTTCGAGTTGGTTTCTCACAGAATCTATCAGGACTTATTTGGTAGAAGTGCCCCAACTGGACTTGCTCTGGACCGCGCTCACAATCGAAGAGATGAATGGGTGTTAAAGGGGCTTCTTTGTCTTGGAGGCCCCGGGGAGGTCGTCGAGAAGGCCATTAAACGAGTTGATAATTCATTTCCCAAACAAGCAGGCCCTCAACGTTTAGTGGGGAAGGACGGCATTCTAAATGCATTTGACCCGGCAAAAGACCCCGGGTGGTGTTCAAAGCACGGGCTTTCTCCTGACGGAAATATTGCTGAACTTCAGCAATTGGGCGGCAATTTTGGTCTTGAGAAGAATCTTGGATTCTTTTTTCAAGGTCTTGAATATGTTGTCAAGGCCCTTGATACCCACAAAGACCAAGCAAAGGTTTTTGCGTCTATTTATCGGTGGGCATCAACTTTTTACCTGCGGATGGCTGGGATATCTCTTGGCGAGGTCACCCAAGCTTACAATCTTTCCGACTATCTGGCCCTTCTTCAGCAGCCAGCAATGCCGATGCAGGCAGCTAACGGACAACAGACAAATCTCCGAGAGCTTATGAAAGGTGCCGCAGAAGCTGGTGAAAAGGTTAGGATTGCTCCCGATTTCTTTTCTACTGATCTTCCATCGCTACAACTAAAACCAGAGGGAGCACGACCCCGAAGTGCACATCCACGCTGGCCCGCGAACGACCGTCTTTTAGTGCAAGTTTCCCCATCTGGGACCACCTCCGGACCACATGTAGTCCTTACAGCCGCCACATTCCTAGACACCTGGCAGAAGCAGGTTCTGGAAATAGCCGACTGGAACATTTCTCCTGCTATGGAAAACCTTATGCGAGCATGGCGCGAGGATTTCATGGTCACCAAAGCTCAGTACCGGAATCTCCCAACAATTGAACACACAGGTAATTCAACACTCGAATTCGAATTTCTTGGCCCAACCAATATACAGGTCCGGGCAAAATAAGTTATGGCTTTTGATCTTAAAAGTTTTGCGGCCCAAGTGCGTCCGAGTGGGAGACGCTCAAGTCCCGAGCCTTTCTCTAATAGCATCTTTGACGCCGGGTCCCCGCAGTATGTCCGACCTGAAGATCTCTACTTGGATATTCAAAGAGCCCTCTTTAATATCGACCGTAAAAGCAAGCAAGACCTCGGCGGCATTGATCCTTCAGACTTCAGCACGCGTTGGATGGCACATGGCGCAGGAGGTCTAAATTTGCAAAGGGTCGGAGCCGTATCAAATGAAGATCTAGCTGGTTCAGTGATGGGACTACTGCGATGTCCGAAAAAAGGAAAACAGATTCACCCAACTTTATTGCCAATTATTCCAGAGCTTGGTTTCTATAAAAACATCGGGCCTAATAGGCCAAACTTTCTGAGTGATCAACTCAGACCGGCGCTATCCTTTGCGGACAATATCGGTTTTAGTCAACGTATCCACGAATTAAAAAATCGCATCCACAGAGGAACCCATACAGATGATAGGCTCAAGCAACTCGCCGCCGCATTACTGCCGCCGATCTCTGGTACTGGCCTCCAACCAGTTTCGGCACCTCTACAAATCCATGACGGTCCGTTGTTAAGAGATTTCTTGTCGATGCCGAGCCGTGCCCTCCCAGTTTGTAAAAGTCTCATTGAGACAATTGATGCCCTTATTTCTCTCGAACCTTGTTTACCCAGAATACTTTGGAGCCGTTGGCTGATGGCTGCATTGCGTCTGTGGCTGCCGCTATTCTTTCTTAAACGATGTGCTGTTACAAGTGCAGCAGCACAGCTAATAAAAAACGTTCTCAAATACAATGCCGTTCAATCTCCTGCAGAAATATCTTCAACTTTGTTTGGTGGAAACAGTATTTTGCGAGGCAGCAAGGAATGGCTCAATCAACTCACACCAATTATCCAAAGCTACGTTAGGGCTCGTTTTGAAATATCCATTTTACTTGAGCTCTCAAACCTTCTTGCCCGTTTAAAGGCCCATTCGATTGATCCGGCGAACCCCGCACAAGAACAAAAAGTCATACGTGAACTTTCGCTCTACGAGGTCCTTGCAACCGGTACAACTACCCACCAACTTCCTGAAGCTGAGGGTTTATTTGCTTCAAAAAAACTGAGTATGCCGGGTGACACAGGCACTAGTCGTCTTCCTTTTGACGTGTGGTTAGAGTGGATAGTTGTTAATCGTCCTTCTCTAGATGCACTTGCCAAGATAATTGGCGCTGAAGATGTTCCTAATCTAATGGAAAAAGTGTATTCATTCTTACGGCCAGAATATGAGCCACTCAAGAATGGGTTCACCAAAAACATGCGGGAATTTGTAGTCTATAACCTGCAGGCTCCTCTTAAGGCCGCACGCGATCCTGAATTTCCCGATGAATATAATCTTATTTACTGCGGTGAAGGTGGAAAGCGCTCCCGGCAAATTATGATTCAGCCAGGTCCAGAACTTTTAGCCTTGCTTGTGCAGATAGTGAGTCATCAAGCAAAATCAAGATATCAGACAACCGCTAAACTAAGCGATCTTCTCGACTTATTTGACGCTCTTGGAGTCGATTTTCGATCCAGCCCTGAGGATTTCGAGTCTTTGAAAGTGCATTTACTTAAACATGGCTTATTACAATACAGTGCTGACGCGGCCGAGGCCGCAAGCCTCAAGCCTTCATATAGTCTTTGAAACGGAAAGGACACCAAAATGGGATTTCTCGCGGAAACATTTAGGAAGCGTCTTGAAGTATATCTTAAGGCCCACCACCCGACCCGTGTGCTTATAGGAGGACTCCCTGACTTCCTTATTGATCAAATAGCCGCATCATGGTGTTCCACATTCCATCTTTGGCTTGTCAGATCGGGCACTGATACTTTACCTGCAAATGTTCAGCGATGCCATGCTGATGATCTAACCGCAGAGCGTCAACATGGCTGGGCTGCCCTTGTCGGTATGCATGAATCACGCGGCATTCAAGAATCCATACGCAGCGCTGGTGCCGGAACTGTGCGCGAACTTTGGGTCTCTGGTTTTCCTTGGCACCCTTGTGAGCTGCCAGGTGCACGGTGGATCGATGTCCGCAACGATTTTATCGACCGTTTAGGCCTAAACTCAATACTCAATGAAACCGCTAAATGCGTAGACAGGTTTCGCGAAGAACTTCGAGGAGAGGTCGATGCAAGTAACCGTTTTTTCACTACACTCGATTCCCTCACTCAGTTGTGTAAAGAATACTCGGATGTTTGTTATCAACTCGGATTCCCCTCGCATGCATCTGGTAGGGAATTGCGAAAAAGGGGAGACCACAAGTCTGTTTTGGTTTTACTAGACGCATTTGTCGAAAGATTTAAGGAAGAAATTGTTGATGATGCTCTTGATCAGTTCTTGGAGGTCACCAACATTCGCTATGCCGGGGATGTCACACAAATAGCATTAATCGAATCTGCGTTGAAGTTCTTCGTCCAAGAATTTCGTCACATATCGCCCGCTGAGTTGGGAAATCCGGTTGTTACTTGGAGAACTGTTTTCATGGGAAACCGCGCGCAATGGGAGATATTGTCGGCAGACGTTATCGCAGTGCTTCTTGGCCTAGACGACCAAAACCTTTCGATAGCCTCTTTGAATCTAACCTCCGGACCAGGCATTGAATTATTCGATATAGGTGAAAATCGAGTTATAGTTAGGGACAGGAATGCCTCAATCCCTTCAGTAACTGCTCGCTTTGAATTTGGGCAGGCACTCGTCGATCAAGCTGCTAATGCGGCAACTGTTGGGAATCCGTGGCGATTGTTCGTTCGCGTAAATCGTGTTTATACGAGGATAGCTGACCCGCTTCCGAATGGTAAAGGACCGCACACCTGCCTTGTATTATTGCCAGACGAGGGCAAGCAATCTGCACGCTTTTTAGCCGGTCCGAACACCACTAGTGAGCGTGCGGCATCAAAAGCAGCGACGCTTTGGGAGTGTTGTCAGGAATATCCATTTGTTGTTGCGACCTCTAATTCTAAGCTTCGCGCTGGAAAGAGGAGGCGCTCAAAAGATAAGCAGGGGACAAGATATGAAATAGAGCAGGAAGTTGTCCTGCCAACTCAAAGCCGTGTAGCACTTCATGGTTTCATTTATCGTCTGCAGGGCAATCTTAGCGCGGTTTTACCAGATGAAAGTGATCCTACAATCGTTACGGGATTAAGCGCGATACCGAATAGTCTTTGCCATCAATTTGTTTTGAACGTCGAGGTGATTGAAGGATCAGAAATTATCTTCTCATGGAAAGATTATAGTGGGACACCACATCGGGCAATGGTGGCTTTTGATTTTAAGGGAGAGGCTGGCCTACGTGATGATTCCTTGACTGGGGTAATTCTCCATGCCCATGGAGGTGCCAAAAGTAACGAAATTAAGGCTCAGTTGAAGCTTATCAAGGCAGGAAATCAGCTTTCGGCTAACGAGCTTTCTATCAAGGAAACAAATAAGGCAATCTCCGTTTGGGAAATGCTTCAACAAGAACCTACCAAAGGTTGGTGGCCCATTCTGGTAAGCGAAGGTCATGAAATCCGCGAGCAAAAACTGGTCCCTCACACGACGGGCTACTTCTTTATTAGCTCATCAATTAAGCTTAACGAACAGGCAAATGCCTGGAGGAGCGTAGTTGATGCAGTTTTGCCCATCGAGCCAATGCCATCTCACATATCTGCTTATGTATCAGCTCGAACTGCCGCTTTAGGGGCGCTTGGTCAGCAATTTAAGCTATCGCCTGGTGAGTCACTGGACCAAATCAACATTGCCCGAAAGAGTGCGATTGGCCTGATTAAAAGAGAGGTCTTGAAGACTTATATTGAGGCATATACAGCTTTGCTTAAAGCCTCGACCGAAGGAATTATTCCTGCATCTTGGCGGTGGCTGGTGTGGAGTTTAGACTCGGTGCTGCTTTTCAGCCCCTATGCGAGTGGACCAACAGCCCATCTGTTGGGACCATTCCATCCAGTAACGATCTCCCGACTATTTTTTCTACAAGAATGTCTTATCGAGCGACTAATCAATGATGATATAAGTTCTCTAGCTCATATCTTCGCGCAAGCTCAACCGTTAGCACTCGGGCATGTTCTTGATGCGCAGTTGCAGGCTTCTTCGGCAATAGCTTATCCCACAGGAGAACACCACTGGCTATGGCTACATCGTCAGCAAAGCCAGTCAGACCTCCCGGCAGAAAAGCTTGTTGAGTGGTTGAGCCTAGCCGGCTTTGACCCTCAAACTGGACCACTTGCTGTTGACGCGAAAGTGCTGCCTCAAACATTAAAACAATATCTTTTGGCTTATCCGAGTCATCAAACATTACGGCTTTTTGTAGAGGATTGCTCGCAGCGGACACTCGAGGTTCTGAGAGAAGAACTATATCTAACAGATCGTTATGAGACTGATACAGAGCGTCTTTGTCTTAAACTTCCTGGTGGGCTCGAAGTTTATGACCCTATCACGAAGATAAAACGTCTGAACGGCCAGTTAATTTCCTACGATCCCGAATTGCCACTTAGATGGCACCATGGAAGACCACCAAAAGCTCTCTCTATTGATATCGCTACGCTTCCTCGTTCAAACCGTGTGGATTTCCAATCTGGAAAGAGGGGCGGTGCCTCATCTACTTCTGTCCCCACGGCTCGCCGAGGACTGCTTGAGTTTAGTTCAGCTGGCCTCGTAGTTTCGACAGCTTTAAGCAGTGGAGGTGATAGGCAGCTTCCAACTAATTTGGCAATGGCAACGACTGAGTTGCTTGCTGCATTCGAACCTAAAGACAAGCAACTCGCTTGGGGAACAAGCCTTTCTTTGACGGGAGGACCAAAAGCTAATTGGACACTCTGTAGCGCAAGTCAAGTTGACCCTCGACTTTTTATTGAGTACGTAAAATGTAATCCTGGCACGTCCTTGTGGACGTATCGGCTCTTTAGTTTTGGCGAAAACAAAGCACTGGAGTTTGGTCGTGGTCACTTTCTACTTGCAAGAGTCAGTCCATCGCTGACTGCTGGACTCCAAGCGCAGCTTGCAGCAGTCGGCTTGAAAATATCCCCCAACGTTCTTTTGGTAGAGCTTGCTAAAGCGGGCCTTACTTTGGGGGATGAGTTTTTACGAACTGGTCGTACCGCTGAGGGGGCCCTTGGCCAATATTTAGTGGAGCGCCTTATCTGGCAACCGGCTGGTCACCACTCCCCCTTGCCGCATTGGGAGATTGATGCCAATGGTGATGTGTGTTCGGCAGGCTCATTACTTCAAGTGGATCCATTTAGCAAAGTTCTTGAGAGATTGGCTGGATATGCGCCGCAGGATGCTGGAGACAATAATGCTGCCTCCCGGAAACGTAGCGACCTAGTAAGCATTCAACTCAAACTATGCGGAGATGAACTCAGGATAAGACCCGTGGTGTTTGAGTCGAAATATCTTAGTGGAGGTCAACCTGACATTGAAAACGCTGCTGCCCAAGCGTGCGCTACGGCAGCTCAATTTGATCATTTACTCGAATTCTGCCTAAATGATTCGACAAAGCCGCACGACTCCTTTTGGGCGCAGCCAGAGCGACTACTGTTAGCAGAAATTATCCATCTGGGCCTTCGGTTAGCGAGCGGGTCATATGAAGGCAACTCCGACGAGTGGCATAAGTTTGAGCGGCGTGTTTTATCAAAGGTCCTCTCAGGGGATTTTCGAAGAGATAATGCACAAGCAGTTGCCATAATCCACCACCCAGGGGTAACCATAAACAACCTGAAGGCAGATCGACCTCATGCTTTTGTCTCCTTTGCGGACGCAAAGTCCGTACAAGAAGGAAAAGTATCACCAGAGTATTCTGCACTGCAAGAATCTCTGGCTGATATAGTGCGTCATAGTTGTGGCCAGCAATCATCAGTCTTGCCTTCATCACTTTTCTCGGTGAAGGAAACTATGAAGCCTAGTGATGTGCCGGCTGAGATTACCGCAACTTCTATCTATAAAAAGCTGGTTCAACCAAATAAACCGCTAGCGCCTGTCTCTACCATCCATGAAAACGCAGCAAAGGATAATAAGCCGGAAGAAATGGAGCTTCCCTTATCGCCTTTAATGCCGGACGCAGTCCAATCAAATAAGAGGTCTGAAGAAATTAATCGAGCACACAAAGCGTTTGATAATGCATTCGAAGACTTTATTGGCAACACTCAGGCGATTGAGAAATTGCGTGACGATTTGGTGGACGCACTAATCAAGCGCCCGCCCTTTCTTCCAAGTGCTTATTTGTTCAAAGGGAACCCAAGCACCGGTAAAACAACGATAGCCAACAAAATTGCAAAACTTCTAGGGGTCACTTTCGTCAATCTAGTTGGAACAATTATCCGAAGCGAGGAAGACCTTGTTGAGCAGGTCGACAATGCATTTCAAGCTGCAGCGATCGAGCCGAGAATCTCAGAAAGTGGATCTCAGGGTCTTCCGGAACACAATTATCCTGAGTGTCTTATATTTATTGACGAGATCCATTTGGTGAAAGCACGCGCTCAAGAGGGTCTGCTGACATTAACTGAGCCAAAGGATCGTTATATTCGACTTAGGGATCGTATATGTCGATTTCCCCGGGCCACTTATATAGCTGCAACTACGCGTCCCAGCGAAATTGATAAAGCTTTGCTTACCCGCTTTGGCAATCCCATTCACCTTGTCGATTATACCGTTCAGGAAGTTGCCAAGATGCTTACCGTTAAGAAAGGGGCATGGCAAGTTTGGCCTGAACCTGTTTTGCGCGGAATCGCACAACTCGCCCGTCGCATGCCGCGTGAAGCAGAGCGCTTAGCCCAGAAGTTAGAAAGAAAAATGACTGTATCCCGCGAAGAAATACCTTTGGAAACTGCTCTCGAAAAACTCCGCTTAGAAGAGGGTCTTGATCGTTACGGTTTAGATCATGTGTCTTGGTCCATTTTGCGATATCTTGCAAAGCAGTTGCGTCCTTTGGGGCGTGAATCATTAGCTCAACAAATTGGTTTAACTGATGAGGACCAGATTGTTGATGATAAAATTCCCACCCTTTTATCGTTAGGACTTATTGAGTCAGCAGGAAGCCAAGGCCAAAAGATTACTGATCTTGGCCGGAATTACCTCAGAAACGAGTCTCCACCATCGGCTACATAAGGTCCCAGTTATTTATCCAAACAAATCGAATCCAACGTATTTAGAAGGTTCTTGCCTCGTGGTTTTCCTTAAAAGGATAGGACAGCATTTGTCCTATACTATGGCGTACGATCTCCCCATGAAACTGCAAAAAGAATTCAGCAGGTTGTTGATAAGCACAGGTTTACTAAAGGAAGTTCATGGCTTGTCGGGACAACCAGCTGCCCTATTCATTAATCATGATTCAGGTAATTGAACCGCCTAGCTCTCGGGCAGCTGAGAAGAGCCGCGAAGGTAAGGCAAAAAAGAGGACCTTAAAGAAGGGGTTTTTGCCAATGATCGACTTGTTTGCAGGATGTGGCGGTTTATCCCTAGGGCTCGAGGAAGTTGGCTTTAGCCCTGTTCTTTTTAGTGAACTGAACAGGCAAGCTGCGGACACATATTTGGCTAATCGGCAGGGAATGGAGATCATCGAAGTCCAAGACATATACAAGCTTTCCAAAGAATTGTTGGCGAAACATCAGATCGCTTGGGCTAAAAAGGGAATTAAGGACATCCAACTCGTTTGTGGTGGGCCTCCATGCCAAGGCTTTTCTGGGATCGGACACAGGAGAACTTTTAAACTAAGTAAAAAAGATATTCCGTCTAATCATCTTTTTCTTGAAATGATTAGGGTAATTAAACAGACGAAGCCCAAGGCGTTCCTTTTTGAAAATGTGAGAGGACTATTGAACTCAAGGTGGACGCCTGATGGCGAAAAAGGGGAGATATGGAAGGCGGTCCTTGCTGCATTTACAAAAATCCCTGGTTACGCTGTCCGCTGGAGTCTAGTTCGCTCGAAGGATTACGGGGTGCCGCAAAATAGGCCAAGGGTGCTCATGGTTGGGCTGCGAAAAGATGTATTTGATAAAGCCAGAAGAAAACAGCTTATTCCGATAAGCAATGATCAGACCCCTGCGGTTGATGCCGGATTTCTGCCTGCCGGTTCACATGATGCACCCACAATCCCCGAACTTCTCTCGGATTTGGAGGACACGGATTTTGAAAAGAAGAGGGCAAACATTACTTACCTAAGCAACCCGAAGACGAATGTGCAAATCATGCTAAGGACCAAGCGCGATGGCGGGCTTCTTGAGAAGGGAGATGTGCTTCAGGAGCATGAGTACACAAAACATGCAGAATATATTCGGGAAAAATATAGTTACATGATAAGGAATCACGGTGCAATCCCCGAAAAGTTTCAGACGAAGAAGTTTGCCCAAAGGGTTTTTCCTAGGGAGTGGGGTTTATTAGGGCCTAACATTACCGCAACATCTCTCCCTGAAGATTATGTTCATTACTGTGAACCTCGCACGCCAACGGTACGGGAATGGGCCCGGATTCAAACTTTCCCAGACTGGTATGTATTTAAAGGACCCAGAACAACGGGTGGTCGCAGGCGAGCTGGTGATCCAAGTAAGGGTGTATGGGATCGGGATGTTCCAAGGTACACTCAGATAGGTAATGCGGTTCCTGTCCTTCTGGCTACGAAAATCGGGATGCATTTGTCGAAGATTCTCGCACCGTAAAGCTTAATCATGAATAACCGCCCCTTGTCTCAGGCGGAATCAGCCAATCTGGCGCGGTTAAATGCCACAGGACGGCAAAGCGTACTCCTTTATATTACGCGCACAGGGCTGGAGAAAAGCATCTTAGATGCAACCGAGCCGATGCGAAAGTTCCTCTCGGAGGGAAAGATCCATGACTTTGCGCGCCAAGAACAAGGGCCCGATCACAAAGTCGTGCAAGATGCATGTTTTGTTTATTCAGATTCGACTAATGAAACTCAGGTATCACTTTACAGACCAAACACAAAGCAAGGTGACCCACGATTCTGGTTTTCAGGGCTGCCTAAATACGCAGAGCCAGATGACTTGGTTGCAGTTTTTGTTAAAGACAAGTTTCTACATCTTTTAAACCTCACTCGGTCAAGCCTTGCGGAAGGGGATTTCTCCCGCTTTCTTTTAGAAGGTCTCGAAAAGGAGTCCCGCAAAGACGCCCACGAACTTCTCGAAAAAATAAGAGTGATTGCCGGGCGAGGCCCAATCAAGGCTGTCTGTGATGGGGACACCGCAGTGGGCCGGAGCATTGAGACAGCACTTGGAATCCGAATTAATTCCAGCCGAAACCCTGACTATTGCGGGATTGAATTAAAGAGTGGAAGGCTGCCCCGTCTGGGGGGCCGGGAGAACAGAGCAAACTTATTTGCCTGTGTGGCTGACTGGAGTCTGAGTACCTGCAAGGGCAGCAAGGAAATCCTTAAGAATTATGGCTACCAGCGGGGGCCTGATTTTAAACTTTACTGCACCGTCTCCTGCCTGGGGCCGAATTCGCAAGGCCTTCAGTTGACCCTTGATGATGCCCGGCAGCTTCTGAGGGAATTTCATCAAGCGAACCCAAAGGGCGATGTTTGTATCTGGCCCATGGACCTCCTTCATAAAAGGCTTTCTGATAAACATAAAGAGACATTCTGGATTTCTGCCCGGGCTTTCAGGAGTGGGACAACGGAATATTTCGAACTTCATTCCGTTACTCACACGACAAGACCCAGCATGACACATTTTGATCGCCTACTTGAGGTTGGAAATATCACGGTGGACCATCTCATCAAGAAAAAGGTTACCGGGGCGGTTTCAGAAAAAGGTCCTTTGTTCAAAATCGAAAAGAATCGGATAGCGGAACTCTTTTATGGTCTTCCTAGAAAATATGCCCTCACGGGATGTAGGTAGGTTGCGGGCGATGGTTATTCCACTTCGTCGATGAAGGATGGCACGACAATGCCTTGGCCGGCACAAGTTTGGCTGCCCCAGACCGATCCGCTGATGCTGTAGGCGTTGAAGTAGATGTTCTCTTCCACGTCCCCAATAAAGACGCGGCCATGGTTGATGATCAGGACCCGATCTGTCTCCAGCCCTTCCTGATGCTCAATGTTCACGTAGCTCCCAAGTAGATCAGCAGGGCCTTGAGCAGGCCTTGGGCAATCTTGGCCACGCTGACCATGAGTGCGCCGGTGACGACTCCAACAATAAACTGCTCCATAAAGCTCATCTGTTCCTTCCTCCGGCAGCAGCCATAAACGCCAGTAGGATGATCAGATTGCAGCAGACATATTGGGTGACTTTGCAGCCCACAATAATTAAGAACGATAAAGCATCCATATCAGAAAAATATGTTGCAAGGGGTAGGCCAAAAACGACGACGTTTTGATCGTCTCGTATTCAAAGTCTGAACCGGAGCCAGATGCCGAAAGCTATGCCGCTGGCAAAGCCCACGATGCAGGCAAGTATCTTGATCACACCGACTATGATTAAGGCGCCTATGCTCATCGGGTGCGCCAGGTGGAGGTGTTAGGGCTGACGATGTAGCCAGATTCTCCCTCGCTAAAGTAGGCGCCACCTGCCTGAATCGTTGTTGGGTTGTTTCCAAAAAACAGAGTGCCCGACTGGGTGGTGATGCCGTCAGGTCCCGCAAAAATATTCCCACTCTTGGTATAGATCCCCTTTGGGGTAATGAAGTTATTTCCGCTACGGAAAACATAACCTTCGGTGGTAACTGCTGAGTTGCGACC